>ERZ1292625.2284-Hain-H41-01um-R1-2284-length-18330-cov-11_pt1 | contig 18330 bp, 27 predicted proteins | sample MGYA00564400_ERZ1292625 | MGnify/ENA primary metagenome ERZ1292625 (study PRJEB36523, sample SAMEA6512639) | groundwater metagenome | collected 2019-01-08 | study: AquaDiva: Metagenomics assemblies of 32 groundwater samples
TATTATTATTATTATTATTATTATTATTATTATTATTATTATTATTATTATTATAGTTTTACTATTATTGCTTTACTATTCTTTTTCTCGCTCGTAAACAACAGTAGATTGTTTATCATTAAAGTTTCCTAAAATATCCTGTACTTTTTTAAGAGTACTTTCCGCTGATTTATATTCATTATCTTCAATTAATAATTTAAATCTGCCTGCACCAAGATAAAATAAACTAAGAGTTGGAGAAACTGTTTCTACTTCAATTAAAGTAGATTTTATTTTTTCAACACCATCTGGTGCAAAAGTCTGAATTTTTATTTCTCCTTTAATAAATACCTTTGGTGGTTTGAATTTGTCCAGAATCGCTGCAGCTAATTCTTTAGCTAATTTTTTTTCTAAACCTAGCTTTTCCAAATCAGCATTTCCGGAAGCAACTTCCCTAAAACAAAAATAGAGAGAAGAAAATTCAGTGAAAACTTTTTCGGTAATTTTTTTATATAACTCTCCAGCAGGCTTATCTAATTTCTTAGCTAAATTTTGTACTAAACTTTCTGCTTTTAATTCTTGTTTATACTCATTAAGCTTCTGCATTCTTTGTGTAGAGTTTACCCTTCTTAAAGATAAGTCAATGTGCCCTTTCTCTCTGTCTATGCGCAAGACTTTACAAACAATCTGTCTGCCTTCACTTACAAAATCACGTAAATTTCTAATTCTTCCTGGAGAAATTTCAGAAATGTGCACCATGCCGGCTTCACCAAATTCTAACAATTCCACGAAAACAGAATTAGGAAAAATTTTGGTAACCTTACAGAGAACAATCTCGTCCTCTTCCGGCAATCCTTTTCGTTTATATAACATTACTTTCTTTAGAAAGAGGGTTATTTATAAATGTTTTCAGAATATAGTTGGGGACACTAGTTGCATATATTAATCTCCCCAACTATGTTTGAAAGACATAATATTAATATGCTTATTTATGTCTTTCATTAATATGTTTTGAAACAGTGGTTTTATACCTAAGCTCGTTTAAGCCTCGTCAGAGGAGAGGGGAGATAAGTAACCACGTCCGAGCTAACGTCAATTACTCCTTCTAAATTTTTGCATTCTTTCTTAAATCGCGCGGCGTGTTTTGACTTAACAAAGTCTACTATAATAAAAGCATAAGGCGGCGTATCCGGTACCCAATCCTTAAATGGGCTGCGGCTAATAAATTTGGCATCATGTTTTTGTATTAATTTTTCTAATGTAGGCAAATTAAGATATTCTACTGCGTCCATTTCACCATCAGCCGATGCAGGTAATTTTTCTCCCTGATTATAACAAACATACACCGAATAGAACATAACTTTTTCTTTTGCTTTAGTCATTTTTACTCAAATCATTTCTCTGATATATTCCCTAACTCTTCTCCATAAAGAAGAAGGATATTCTTCCAGTTCAACCTTAAGAATTTTATCACTTAACTCTTCACAATTGCGTTGGAAAAGCTTTACATCATCATTAGGTACATTGCCGCCAAATTCAACTAATACTGCATAACTGTTTCTCCCACCTAACTCTGGCCAGGTTTGGCTGGGCAAATATTCTGTTTCTTCGCCTTTATACTTAACTACTAAATCGTAAAAGCCGCCGGGAGGCATGCCTCCACCTTTAAAATCAACATGGTAAGGGCTTTCGTAGAAAACTTTAGCTTTACGATAAACCGCTTTTTGCTTAGTCATTTTTATTCTAATACTTCTAGAACTCGGGCAGAAATCTTAGCTTTTCCTCCCGTAGGGAAAGCTAACTCTTTACTACAGACCAAACATCTTACAATTTGAGATGCATTGCCAAAGATAATCTGTTCATTTTTACATTTAGAACAGCGAACTTTAATGAATTTGCTTTTAGGTCCTTCTTCCATGATTAAATCAACTCCACCTTCTTAGCACGCATGCCAAAAGCTTGGCAACTTGATTTTTTACAGACAGTGCAAGTATAACGAAGATCAGTTTTTTTAGTATTTTTAGCTCCAGTACGTTTAAACTTAGTAACAGCAGGTTTAGAATATTTTCCGTGTCCGCCCGTACCTCGAGCTAACCCTCTTTTCTTAGCTCGATACTTTGAACCTCGGCTTAAAGAACTGGGAGCTTTTTTCTTATTTTGAGAAACTTTATGACTAGTATGTTTTTTACAGGTCTTACAAAAACGCATTTTAGCTTTAGGAATTTTCATTTAGCTTCATAGAAGATGGCTTATTTAAAAAGCTTTCGATGATTAGGCACAATTCGAAAAGTGAGTGATTTTGCTCGTTTTTGTAATTAGCTTTGGCGAGTAGTTAAGAAATATTCTTGTTTTAAGCTCCTCTCTACTGCATTTCTTGTAAGTCCAAAAATAGAACTAAGAAAAAAGTGAGTGATTTGAGAAATGTATCACTCATAAAACGGATAGTGCCGATGATTAAAGCAAAGGTAATTTACCGGTGATTTCATCAATCTTTTCTTCGTCGTCCGGTCCGATGCCTGCACAGGTCTTAGTACCCGGAGCTACGACGGTTCTTCCGGCATCAGTGATCAAAGCAGTAACTAAATTTTTTTCTTTAGCCTGCTGAAAATAAGTTAATAATTCTTTCTCATCTTTAACTTTTACGACTATTTTAGCCATGCCTTCTTTTCGCCATTTTTTTACTGCTTCAGAATCTGATTTTAATACCGCTTCAACAGCAGCATGGGCGCATTGTGCAGCTAACTTCCCTTTAGGCAATTTTAAATCCTGTCTAACCAAAATAACCTGTTTATAATTAGTCATTTTATATAGAAAAGAATTAGGTTATAAAAATGTATTTGTTAATAAAATCTTAACCCCAAGCTTTCTTTACGGCTGTCGTCTACTTTCCATTTCTTTCGTAGCAGCCAACTCCCGTTTAGGCGGTCCTTTAAAGAAAAGTAGAATCCTAAGATATTATCTATTGACCCTTGTGTACTGCAAAGACAGACTGAACCTGTTGGGCAAAATAGCTTAACTAAAGGATATTCGTTTAGTTCGCTAAGAACAGGTTCACTTATTTTTTCAGAATCTGCGTGATTAGTTTGTTCTCTATTTCGTTTCATCTGGTCGATTAGTTTGTTCATTGTTTGATGATAATGTTGTTGTTCATCTCGAAAGGTTAAATGAGTCGCTTTTTCTCTTAAGATCTCTTGCAAACCCCGCCTAAATTTTTCAAAATGACTAATATTTAACGGAGATTCTTTTATAATGCGTAAAAAAACTAACGCGTCCTGCGTAGTCATAGATAGAGGATCTAATTCTCCAGCGTCAATTAAATAAAATTTATATTCTGCTGAGTAAGCTTCTTGCGGTTCTTCTTTTAACTTCCATTCTCCAGCAAAGAAATCTTCGGCAATCTTTTCCCCAGTTAATAGTTCGATGTGAGTACCTGCCCCGGCCATAGTTAAAGCAGGATAATTTTTTTGATAAATTATTGGATTTTTAGCTGCTTCGGCATGTCGATATAGTCCGCCGAGGCTGTTGCTGGTTCCTGCCGTAAATTCTGCTAAAGTTTTTTCTAAAGTTGTAGCTTGTTTTTTAGAATCGCATTCGATCAGATAGCGATAAGCCATTTTTAAAGAAGGGTTTCTTGTTTTTGAGGTTTTCCAGAATTGGGTACACCTGGAATTATTTCTATTTCCGGCATTTTTAAAACCGATTCATCGCTAATGATCAAGTCGTAAGTTCCATCCCCATTAGAATCATATGCTTTAATCATACGCACTTCTTTAGGATTACTTGTCCGCTTTATGAGAGACTCTCGTTTGCCGTCGTTGTTAGCATCATATTCGCACATGGTTAAGGTTTCTTGACCAACTTCCCATTCCTGGCATTCGCTAGGCATTTGAAATGGTTGAGGTTTGCTTCCAGCATCTTTTCCGCCGTCAACAGACACATAATTACGATCGGTTTGCTTCTCCTCTACTGGAGAATTATAACAGCTAGTTAATCCTAACAGTAAAGCTGCAATTCCGCCGATTTTATTTATTGCCATTGGTGCGGTAGTTTCCAGGTTTTTGATTTGGTTTAGTTTCTAAGCAGCTAAATTCTTTAGGAAAAGATTTCTTTAAGTATAAAGCTAAAGAAGGCTCTGAATTATCGCATCCTAAACAAATTTTTTGTCCTTGCCTCGCATCAAATTCATACTGGTCTGCTAATACCAAGCATTCAAGTAACTGCAACGCTCGATCTCTAGCAGTATGCTGGTGTTCTTCTAATTGAATCTTAATCAACTGCGCTTCAGGATCTTGGGCGTAATTACCTAATCGAGTGCCTAAATCATAACAACGCTGACAATTAATATAAGCTCTTTGCATTTTATTTTCCTCCTTCGTAATATTTAGTTTATAATTTTAATCCATTCAGTCGCATAGATTACATAAATCGAATCGGCACATGTTGTAAACTCCCATATTCTCTTCTAATCAAATCTGTAATTTCCTTAATGGAGGCTTCATCAGTAACCATAGTCATGTGCGTAACTGGTAACCTGTTTTCATCAAGTTGGTTAAAAGTACCGCGTTCATAAAGACCAACAACAACAACTATTTCCTTTAAATCTGGTCTTTTAACACGTCTATCAAACGCTACAAGAACATTCGTGGACCCTTGAAGAAGAAGCCCTTCGTAAAATATCCCGGGCACTATAGTACTATAATTAAATGTAATTGGTTCTGATTCTGTCATTTTACTTTCCTCCTTTCCATTCGTTTTCAAACATTCTGCTGAAGTAATCAACGAAGTAAGGTGCTTCTACCCAAACTGCGCAATCATAACTCTTGTGCACTTTAGTATCATCAGTTAAGAATAATAATAATTCTTTGTTATCAACAATACAAAAGCGGGCAGTACTGTCTTTATTTGCTTTCACAACTGCAAATTTAGAAAAGTTTTCTACGACGTCTTTGTCAGCATTAGGCGGTACGGAAATTTTAATTTTCACGCCATCTTTGGCTGCTTTCTTCATTTGATTCAATAAAGGAGAATCACACTTACGTACTAAGCCTTCTTTAGAAGTTACTAAAGTAACGCTTTTTTTAGCGTTCTTAATCATAAATAAAAGATGTTCATATACTTTGTCTCGGCCGCGGAAAGCGCCGGATCTATCAGTTGGATCAACTAATTTGATGCCTTCGGTATGCAAAGTAGTTAATTCTTCTAAAAGTTCAGATTGTTTTAATTGAGTAAGGACTTTATTCTTTTCTTCTGCTTCTTCCAGAATTCGTTTCTTTACTCTTCCAATTACTTCAGTAGGAGAAACAGCTAAATATTTAATTGGCTTTCCTACTTTTACAACAATAAATCCTTTTTTCTCTAAAGATTCCAACACGTCGTATGCTCGAGAACGAGGTACGCTGGATATATCTGATAACTCGCCCGCAGTGGATACGCCTCTAGATAAAAGAGATATCCATAATTTCCTTTCGTAGGAATTTAGACCGAAGTCTTTCAATTTGTCTAAAAATTCTTTTTGAACGATCATTTTTTTCAAGTCCCCCTATGGTTATAACAACATCTCCCAGTAGGTCTTTTTGCATTTAATATTAAATAATAATACTAGTTATTTAATCTCTAATAGACCTAAAATTAGCGTTTATTTATAAACCTTTCGGAAGTTAGTACTGTTAAGTAGTTATAATCAGGCATCCACCGTAAATAGGCGGCTATCTTTGACTTTAAACAGGCCTATTCTGGCTGCTGCATCCAACCACCCGTGGGCATAATTTAAGGCAGCAAAGGCGAGTACAAAATTCCCTTGTTCTTTATAGAAAAAACCCGCATCTTGGTAATAGCGGGAAGCCATATCAAAAAAATCTTCTGCTTGCTTTAATCTTGTTTCGTCTAAAGCCACTTTAGCTTTTTCCAAGGCTTCTTTAGTGATAGAAAAATATTGCTCTAATTTTGCCTTAGTAATTGTTTTATTCATGTTTTAAACAATTTTATCAGAATTTTAAGTAGTTTTGGGCCTTTTAACCGTAATCGGTAAAATGCCTTCGTCATACTCTTTTAAAGCTATTTCAATCGGATCATATTTTAATTCAGCTAATTCTTCCTGAGTTAATTTAACTAAAAAAGGTGCACCCATAGATAATTGTAATGCGCGAGAACCAATCATTCTTGCTTTTTCATATTTGGTATATTCCATTTTCTCTTCGGTTGTTATTTTAGCCATTTTAGTCCAATGCTTTATTAAGCTCCTCCCTCAAAAAAGCTGCTTTTTCTACCGCTAAATCAATCATTGCTGAAATTTCAGCAATAGTTAATGGAACTGCGCCCCCTTTTTGTAATGCCGAAAGGGTTCCATCAGCATCAGAAGCAACGGTTAAACGTGCTTCATAAGCTTCTTCTTCCTCATACAAAGGATCTACCAGTAAAGCTCCATTAATTTTATAGACTGTAATAGGTAAAGGTTCCTTGGTTAATGGTAAAGGAACATCGGTTTTATGTTTGTAATCGATAGCTCCAGTTGCTTCATCCACTACTGGAAATCGAGCTGATTTTAAAGCAGCTAAAACTGCTAAGCCAGATGCATCAAATAAATTTCCTGCATCGTTGATGGTAATGATATCTACAGTTATAAACCAAGCTTTTTCACCTGGTTCAATACAGAGCTGTTTCATATCAATTGCTTTTGCTTCTCTGATGCCTCGGTCAGTTACCCGAGCTAATTCAATTGATTTCATACCCGGAGGGCCCGGTTCATATTCTGAACTGGACATGGCGGTAAGTTCTGCATTCACAGTAATGCCGCCTTCATCAGGAGTATCGTTGTACGGCTTTTCTATGGATAATTTAACCCCAGCCATTACGACGGTTTCTCCGATTTGAACACGGGCAGATCCTTCTGCAGTCCAAGATAAATCTGTTTCTATTTTGATTGGCTGGCGAAAAGTGGTAAGCGAACGATTATCCAATCTTCGATTGTCCTTAGCCAACTGTGCAATTGTTTCTTTATTTACGACCATCATTTTAGTTATCCTCAGGATGATTATTTTTGTGGTTATTGTCTTTGACAAACCTTTCTTTTAAGGCTTTAACCTGTAATTCATATACTTTTTCAGTAGCCACTTTAGCTAATTCCAATGAACTGATCAAATCTTCTTTAGAGATTTCTCCATCCATTTGCAATAAGCTAATTTCTTTAGAGTTGTGTAACATGGCAACCGGAATGTCTGAAACTACTGCAGGATAAGATTCCTCGCCATAGCTTAAATCGGCAACTACTGTTCCGTCAACTTGCCCTACAGCCACTGCACTGACCATGTCAGTCATAGGAATGCCGGCGTCAGCAAGAGCAATTGCTGCAGCAGAAATAGCTGCGCATCTTGTTCCCGCATCAGTTTGAGGCAATTCTACAAAAATATCGACTGCAGAATTTGGAAAATCATATAGGTCTATTACCGGTTCCAAAGCTTTCTCCATAACCATAGAGATTTCTTGTGATCTTCGGCTTTTTCCTGGTCTAATTCTCTCTCCAGAACCTGAAAAAGGCATCATAGAATAATGACAGCGGATAATCCCTTTTTTAGGATTAGCTAAAAATTTGGGGTATATTTCTCGAGGGCCATACACTGCTGCAAGCGCCCAAGTTTTTCCAATTTTGAATGAAGCAGAACCATTAGCATTAGGGATAACCCCTGCTTTAGCTTCCATCGGTCGCAATTCTTCAATTTTTCTTCCGTCTAATCGTTTAGTGTAGGTCATTTTAATTGTCACGCTCTTGAAACTTCTCGTATCCTTGAGTAGATTCAGTTGACTCAGTTACACTAGAAGTTGGTCTTTTAGGGATATGTAAAACACTGGCTTGTTCATCAAGGAATTTTTCCATTTTTTCGGTCAATCCTTCTTGGTGGGACCTCGTTTCGATCATTTTAATAGCCTGTTCAGCTAAATATTCTCCTTCAGGAGTTCCTTTCAGCCAAATTAAGCCGTTTTGGCCAACAGTAATATCGCAACCGGTTTTATCTTTTACTAAAGAAACCATGCTGCCTTTCTTACCGATAACTCGAGGCACTTTTTGGCTGTTGATATTGATAATTCTTCCCCCGAAGATTTTATGTAATCCTGGTTCTTTCATAGTTAAATCAATTAAATTTTGAGAAGTTACATTAATTATTTTTACAACAACATAATCACCAATAGCTAATATTTTGCTTAAATCTTCTTCTTTTCGGATAAATCTAGAAGTGGCATCTTTAACATTAAGCATAGCTGAGTAAGCAGTATTAGTATTTATACGCCATCCGCTAAACGCAATATCAATTACTTTTCCAATAATTTTGTCGCCGGTTTGTAATACATATGGTCCGGATAAAGCAGTTATTTTTATAACTCTTCCAGAAATATTTACTAAACCTAAAACTTTAGAATAAATCTTTTCATTTTCTCGGTAAGTGTTTTCTCCAGGAAGAAAATCCATCCCCACGGCTAAGGACTCGCCTGGCGTAACAATCGCCCTTTCTTGTACTAATAGTTCACTCATTTTATATTATTCACGCCTAATTAATTAGATACGCGAATACCTCCATATCTTTTCTCTCGCTTTTATCTTCAATTTGTTGCTTATTTAAAAACTTATTGGTCGTTTTTGAGAAAAATTAATCGAAGCTGAGATTGGCTTGTTTTTAAAGACTATTCTTAGAACCATCTCTTGGGTTCTATAGATTAGTATAGGTTAAAGTTTATAAATCTCTGGAAAAAACTACAAAGGTATGAATCTTATATATAAAAAAAAAGCCATTATTTATGATCTGGATAATACTTTGGTTGCAACTGATGCTTACGTCCAGGAACATCTCCTAGCTACCATTCAGCAATTAAATTTTCCAAATATCTCGCCTAAAACCATTGTTGAAATCCAGAAAAAGAATCTGCCTTTTGAAGATATTTTCAAAGAATTATTTCGAGATAACGCAAGATTAGTTTTAGAAAAATATCGAGAAACGGCCCCAACTAAACCTTATTTTGCTACTCCTGGAGCAGTAGAGTTAACCACTAAATTAAAAGAAATGAACGTTGTGCAGGGAATCTTGACCAACCGCACTAAGATGGCTATAGAAAGATTAAATCAAGCCGGTTTTCCTGAATTTTCGTTTGTTTTGTCATCTTTACCTGAATTTAGAAAACCGCATTCTTTAGCTTTTGAACCGGCCTTGCAATGGCTGGCTGCACAGGGAATAAATAAAACTGAAATACTTACCTTTGGTGATCATCTCGATGATTATTTGTCAGCAAATGCGGCAGGGATAGATTTTTATGCTGTCTTAACCGGACAAACTACTAAAGAAGAGTTTTTATCTGCTGGATTAACTGAAGAAAATATTTTTAAAAATATGGAACAGCTGGCTTGTTCTTTATTTAATAATACAACTGATGATAAAGTAATATCCAATTAAAAAAAATAGATTAAGAGGGAAATAAACAATGGAACCAACAAACATTAAATTTGATCAATTCAAAAATGCTTCAACTTTTAGCTGGGTAGGCAGACATGCCTCAGAATTAAGATTGTTAGTAAATTCTTTAGAAGAAACCCCAAGACAAGTTTTGGATGTTGGCTGTGGGCCATTTGAACCTTTTTATTTGGCTTGGATGTTTCCTGGAACTACGACGGTTCATGCTGTAGATGTTAGTAAAGATGTTCATCAAGTCTTAAATCGCCTAAATCGAGGAGAACAAATTCCTCTTTCCAACTTAGCTTTCACTTGTTCTAATAAAGATAGTTCTGGAAAGCCGATTTTAAATACTGATTTAACCGATTCAAAATTAATACGATTGGGATTATCTGAGCTGCAATTAGCCGGAATTGATCCGAGATTATTCGTGACTGATGAGCGTTATCATTCAACCAGGCAACCTGAAGACTACCCACGACCACTTCCACCTATAACTGCAATTGCTCCTGCTTGCGCTGAAATGCAGGAATATGCTCGACAACACCCCGATCAATTTGGTTTTATTTATGCGGGAGTTGTTTTACTTAATATGGGCAAAACAAAAGAAACCTCTGAATTGGTTCAGGTTGTAAAATCTCTAGCAGATTCTTTGAGAGAAAATGGAGTTTTAGGAATAGGAACCACTCCTGCAGCTATTTATGGAGAAAAAGGCGACCCAACTTTACTTTATGCCGCAGGTTTAACCACCACAGATATACTTGTTGATAATTTAGTTCAGATTGGCGGAGCATTAAGAGGAGGATATTGTGTTAGAGCAGTAAAAAATCCAGCATCTTCCACTAAGATAAATGGAGGGGAATTGGAAATAGCTCTTGCTCAGGATTCTCTGTTAAGCAAAATTGAATGCCAGAAACAAGAACTAAGTGTGGAACAACTTTTTAGTTACCTATCAAAAGAAAATGATAATTTAGTTTTAGCCGCCCTAAAGAGGGGAGGAAATTACGCTTTATACGAGGCTAAAAGAACGGATTTAGCAGAAGTCGTGCCCCCGCAAAGAAAAACTTTGTCTTTAATTCCCCGCTTGAGTGATTATGGGCCTTCTGAAGACTAAAAATAAAAAAAGGCGAGTACAAACATGAATGAAAAAACTATTTATTTCAATTCGCTGAAGAACTTTACTGCCGCCGAGGGCAGGCATTGCTTAATTACTGCCCCGTTGCGAGAATATTTTTCTGAACATGCCTTGCATAAATACCGTGCTTTAGTCGAGATTAAACACCTAATCAAGATGTCAAAAAACCCTGAATTTAAATTACCAGCCTTAACTCCGGAAGATCAGCAAGAATTAATGAATTTATTTGAACAATTTGATGAAAGCGGTTCTCAAGCTATTGCAGAATATGATCATTTCGGCAGAAATAATATTGGCCCAACTGAACATGATGTTAAGTCAGTAGAATTATATCTTGCTGAAAAATTGAAATGCACCAAATATAATTATTTAATACCCTGGATCCATTTTGGCTTTACTTCTGAAGACGTCAACAATATTGCTTATAATTGCATGCTGAAAGAAGGCCTAGAAAAAGTTTGGTATCCTCAATTAATTGAATTATGTAATCATTTAAAAGAACTTTCCTTGGAACAAAAAGATACCCCTCTTTTATCCAGAACGCATGGTCAACCTGCATCCCCAACCACTTTCGGCAAAGAGATGGCCGTCTTCTTGCAAAGATTTACCAATGAAATAAAAGAATTGAAAAAAATAAAATTAAGTTCAAAAATGAATGGGGCCGTGGGAAATTATAATGCTCATATTGTAAGTCATCCAAAAGTTGACTGGATTAAATATTCGCAGGAATTTGTGGAAGAATTTGGGTTTGATGTTGAATTATTAACCAACCAGCGCGGGCCTAAAAATAAAATTGTGCAGTTATTCCAAACCATAATGAGGGCTAACAATATTTTGAAGGATTTTAATATTGATTTGTGGCTGTATGTTTCTAAAGATTTAGTTCTGCAAAGAAAAGTGCCAACTCATGTTGGTTCTTCAGTCATGCCCCATAAAATTAACCCTTGGCTAATTGAATGCAGTGAAGGCAATATCGAGGTGTCTAATGCACTTCTGGAAGTATTTTGTCGGGAATTAGAAGTGTCCCGTTTGCAAAGGGATTTATCTGATCACGATTTGGAAAGAAATTATGGGACCGCTTTAAGCTATTCTTTGGTTGCTTTTAATTACAGCACTAATTTTTTAGGAATGGTTTATGTCAATAAAGATTTAATGCTGCACGAGCTGAAAGAAAATCAAAAAATCATGTCTGAAGCTTATCAAACTATCTTACGCGCCAAAGGATGTGCTGATGCTTATAATTTGTTTAAAGATCAATTCCGGGAGAACTTTCAGCCAGATCAGCAAAAAATTAATGAGATAATCGACCAGATGGAAATTGATGAAGAAACCAAGCTGCAATTAAAATCATTAAAAGTAGAAGAATACCTTGGCGAAACTGAAAAGTTAGTTAAGATTGCGATTAAAAATTATAACGAACTTGATTTTAATTGGGCTTAATATTGAATTTGATTAAATTGAATTTGGTTAAATTTAATTTGATTAACTTAATTGTTGCAAAAAGTTGCAGTAAAAAAAATAGGGGTGTTAAAATGCATACGGCGGTGTTAGGTGTACAGTGGGGAGATGAAGGAAAAGGAAAAATAATTGATTTCTTAGCCAAAGAACACGATATAATTGTTAGATGTCAAGGAGGCAACAATGCCGGTCACACCGTAGTTGTTGGTGGACAGAAGTATCCTTTTCACCTGCTTCCTTCTGCAGTTCTTCATGCGGATAAAATTTGTGTTTTAGGAAATGGCATGGTCATTAATCCGGAAGTTCTGTGTAAAGAATTAGAAAACTTAAAATCTAAACAAAGCGAGCATGCTAAAATTTTTGTAAGCAATCGGGCTCATTTAATTACCTCCGAACATATACAAACTGATGCTGAAGAAGGGAAAAACATTGGGACGACCGGAAGAGGAATTGGACCAGCATACACCAATAAAATTAGCCGAAAAGGAATGCGGTACCATAATTTTAAAGAGGCCCATCAATACGAACAGTTTATAGAAAAATTACAACCGATGATTGTTGATACGGGTTTTCTGTTAAACCAAGCAATCAAAGAAGGCAAAAAATTATTATTTGAAGGCGCTCAAGCGACCATGCTGGATATAGATCATGGAACTTACCCCTATGTTACCAGCTCGAATTGTAGCGTGGGCGGATTATTTACCGGCACAGGCATTTTTGTAAAAAATATAGAAATTGTAGGCGTTTCCAAAGCATATACTACTCGCGTAGGCGCTGGCCCTTTTGTGACAGAATTATTTGACAACATTGGACAACAAATTCGGGATGTGGGTCATGAATTCGGCACAACCACTGGACGTCCAAGAAGATGTGGTTGGCTTGATACGGTGGTGTTAAGATATGCCAAAAGAATCAATGGCTTAGATTATTTGGCTGTTACTAAATTGGATATCTTAAGTGGATTGCCTAAAATTAAAATATGCGACGATTATTTTATCGAAGGGAATGCCTGTAAAGAAATACCTGCCGATATCAGAAAATTAGAATCTGCCCAGCCTTTATATTTAGAATTACCGGGCTGGAATGAAGATATTTCAAAATGCCGTTCTTTTGAGGAATTGCCAGTTAACGCCCAAAAATATCTGCAGAAGATTGAAGAATTAGTTGGGGTCAAGATAAAGTATATTGGGGTTGGAGCAGATAGGGACGACCTGATAATTAAAAATTAATTTTAATTTATTATTTTTTTGATTCCTTATTTAATTTTAAAAAATTTTATTTTTATTCTATTTCCACCATTACTTCTCCGTGCGTTAAAGAATTCAGCTTATCAATAAATTCTTGTTGCAGTCCTGCCGGAAGTTCGATTTTAACTTTCCAATTGCCGTTATTCATCCATTCTTCTCCTAAAATGGTAGAATTACCCTTAACAAAAGAATACAATTTACCGGCAAAATGGGCCGGAATAATTACTTTCATTTTTTTCTGTTCAATTTTAATAGGGATTATTGGTCTTAATTTGGTTATAATATCATCAAATTGTTCTTCTACCGATCTATTATAGTCCAAATGAATTTTTCCTTCTTCTAAAGCAGTTTCAATTCGATTAGGAGGATAAGGAAAACCAGTTTTAGGATCTACCGCATTGCGATGGATTAAATTAATTAGTTTACGTTTTTGTTGTTCGCGTTCTTCACTGCGATGCTCTGCCGTAGCCTGGATTTCTCCGCTTTTAAGAATGATATCTGCAATTTTTGTGATGTCTGTGGTTTTAAACGCTTCCATTAATTTATTATCTGCAGCCACCAACCCTTTTTTAGCTTCAGTAAAGATCTCTTCTGCTAACAGCACCTCATTTAAGTCAGTAATTTCTCCTTTTTTATATTTCAAAGCGGCATCTGGATTTATGCTGATCTCAAAATTATGGCCAAATTTCTTAATCTTAGCAACATTGATTTTTTGGGTATTCATACAGGACATTCCTCCTTAAAAAAAATAAAAAGTAAAAAAATTAAGAAAACTATTTTGTTAATTTTTTCAGTTCATCATTGCTTAATTTAGTAAATCTCTTGTCGGCAGTGCTAATGTAAGCTACATCAACCCGATCAAAATTAAATTCCTCTTTTAAGAAATCTTTCATTAAGCTTAAACCAAATTTCATTCCCTCTTCAAGAGGCATATTTGGTCGATATTTTTTCCTCAGCACCGGCTCAATTTCTTCTTCGCCTTCACCGATAACTGCAGCTTTGTATTGGAAATATAATCCGTAAGGTTCAGTTAAAAACAGTTTAACTTCTCCGTCTTCTTCAACTCCACCAACCAAGAGGGAAACGCCAAAGGGCCTTAAACCGGCTGATTGCGTGCATACTTGCTTTAAATCGCACATTTCTTTTACTATCGAAAGAATATCAATCCTGGAATCATAAGTAACAGCATGCTGTTGTGCTTTTAATTGAGATCTGTCTACTAGCACTCGCGCATCTGAGATTATACCTGCAGCAGTAGCACCAATATGGTCATCGATGCGAAACATTTTTTCAATGGCTTCTGGAACCATCAATTTAGAAGTTATTCGTTTATCAGCAACAAAAACCACTCCGTCTTTACAGACAATGGCTAAAGCAGTTGAGCCCTGTTTTACCGTCTTTTTAGCATACTCAACTTGCAGCAATCTCCCGTCAGGAGAAAACATAGTGATGGAACGATCATAACCCATCTTATCAATTACTTGCTTATTTGGATTCATTTTTTACACCTCAATTCTTGCTTTAATCTTAATTATATTTAACTTATTTAAATATTATAGCTTAAGTTACAAGTTATGCCTTAGTTTAATCACTTTAATTACTATAAATAATTACTAGGATTACTATAAATAACTACTAGCTTTTTTAAGTGTGCCGGAAGTTATCACAGACTTAATGATAACGGGGGTGTTTTTAATCTTTTTGCTTAAAGTCAGCGCAGCTTTCAGTTCATCGATGAATTTGTGGTTTATTTTTATAACAAACCGCTGTTTTTCTGGATTAAATTTTTCTTTTATTATTAAAGGGGAAGATTTTGCTAACCCCCACTGTCCAAAGAAAAGTAACAGTGTAGCTTCCACTTCTTCCTTAATTTCTGGAAAAGAAAATTTTTTACTGGAAAGGATCTCAAAAACAATATACCTTTTTTTTTGTTTTAATGAAGGCAATAGTTTCATTCTATAATGTCTTCCTCGATAGCGACGGGACTTTCATCGGAAACCGCCTTTTTATCAGATTTTTGAGTACTTTTTACTGCTGGTGTAATCACTTCTATTTTTCCAAACTTTCCTGCAGAAACTTGTTTTTCGCCTTGGTATTCTGAGCACCAGCCGTTTTCTAAATGGATTTTGTCCCCTTCTTTGATTTTATCGATATCTTCATTCCACAGGGTAAGCTTAATTTTTCCTGAGTCGTCTTTTACTTTAATACTGCAGACTTTCCCGGTTTTGCCAAACTTTTCAAAAGTTCGCGGTTCTTGTTTTTCTATAACTTCAACTACGATGTCTACTTTGCCTTGATTTGCTTGTATGTCTTTGATTTCCATAGTTTGATCTTTATGCCCCCAATTTTATATAGTTTTCTATTGTAAATAGGTTTAAACAGTTTTCATTTATGTTTTAGTTTCAATCAGTTTCTTTTTTTTCTTCTCAGCTAAATAAAGATAATTCTCTTTGGATACAACCGATTCTCCCGTTTCTTGTTCTAATTCAGTTCTGGCATTTTGAGCTATCTGCCCGCCTCTTTTTGCAGCTTGTTTACTTTCATTAAAACCTTGAGCAGCTCTTGTCCTGGTAATATCGGTAGTTGCTTTTTCTCCAAGCATGGAAAAGATTAATTCCCAATCAGTCATATGATCTCTAAGATTTTGATTTAAATTTTGTAAACCTTTAAACTGTTTATATTCTTCTACCATTTTGCCAAAGGTTGCTTTACTAACGCACAGTGAAGCAACGACTTCACTGGCGCACAAAAGTGCTCATTGTCACTTTTTGTGTTTCATTAGTAAGAATAGCAAACTCTCGCTGTTCTTCAACGCCTCTTTTTTTCCATTCCCTGAGAAATGTTTCACATTTCTGGGGTCCCAAAAATCGCGTTACGATTTTTCAGGACGTCTGTTAAATCCTGCCGTATAGCTATGCCTCTTAATCGTTTATCAATCCAGTCTTTAGGATAGCCTTTGAGTTCATAATATCCTTTGGCTCTGTCTTGAGCTAATTCGGGATTCTCTATTTCTTGAATACGTCCGTAACCTGTTTTTGCTAACCAGAGTTTGAATGGTTCTGCTTTGGGAGAAGGAATTGATTGAATTATTCTAAATGCCCCTTCTGTATTGGTACAGTTCATATTTTGATTTCCGCCGGTTGTGAGTACCAAAAGGGTACGTACAATTTGTACCCACCCTTGAGCCAATGGTTCGTCCCTTTGTTTCATTTTGCTGAGGTATTGCTTGGGATCTTTAGAGTCAGTTAAAGCAAAGATAATATCTTCAATAACAAACCACCACTCTTCGTTGTGCCAAACCCGGCGGATATTTTTTCCTTCAAAAACAGCTAATGAATTATTTTCCATGTTTTTCTTCGCATTTTAATAAATATATAAACCTTATGTGCACTTGTCCTGTGGGTTGTGGCGTTTAGCAGCAAAATGGGTCTTTGGTGGTGCCATGCACTAAACGTTTATTTATTTCTTTGGAGGATATTTCCCCAGAGAATTTAGTTTCAAACTCAGTCAATATTTTTTGCCTTAGCTTGTAAGTATTTGCATGCTTGGCATAAGCAATCCAACCTTCCATGAAATCATAAAGCTTATCATAATTTATCTGTTTGGTTTCAAAAAGAGTAATATTTTCTCTAAGCTTTCTCTGAAATTTTCTGCGATTTCTTCTTTTCAATAATCTGTAATGAAGAAAAATCTTGAAACCGAGAAAGTCTATGCCTCTATTTAATGGAATTATCTTGGACTTATCGGGATGTAATTCCAACATTAGATTTTCATTAAGAAATCTATCAATTCTTTCTTTCCATTCATTGATTATTTTGAATGAATCACGTATAATTACAAAATCATCGACATATCTTATGTAATATTTTGCTTTGAGTTTATGTTTTACAAAATAGTCTAATTCATTAAGATACACATTTGCAAAGAATTGGCTGGTTAAATTGCCTAAAGGCATACCGGTATTATTCCCATAATTACTTAAGATTATTTTTATTAACCAGATTATTTTTGCATCTTTAATTTTTCTTTGGATTATTGTTAGTAAAATATTATGATTTACATTATCAAAATAATGTTTTATATCGCATTTTAAAGCAAAGGCAATTTCTGTATTATTTTTAGAGATCTTATTTGAAAAGTATTCAAAACGGCGAATAGCCTTTAATGTTCCTTTACGTTTACGATTAGCATAAGAATCATAAATGAATGATTTTTCAAAAAAGGGTTCGATTATGTTACATAAAGCATGATGAACAATTCGATCTCGAAAATGAGACTTACTAATTTTTCTAGTTTTGGGATCGCGAATTACAAAAGTGGTTAAAGGTTGTGGCTTATAAGTATGAAATATTAATTCTAGTTGTAATTTTGATAAATTATTTCCTAAATCTTGTTCAAATTCAATAACTTCAGATCTTAATGTTTTGTGCCTTCGCGCTTTCTGATAAGCAAGAAATAAGTTGGAGTAAGAATACGATTGAGAATACAAATCGTTCATAACATAAGGGAGCTATTAACAAGAAACGACCGTTATTGTTGAGATTGTTGTTGCCATTAACGTTGGAGTTGTTGTTGAGGTTGTTGACCAAAGCCGCCCCTTGTGTAGCTCTTTTGTCTTGAAATGTTTTCTTCATTTCATAATTTTATGCACCACCGCTTCACGTATGTCGCGGTTGAATTTTATGACTGTATCTTTCAACAGCCTTAACACACAAGATGAAGTAACTACTTCATCTGTGCACAAAAGTGATAGTTTTCACTTTTTGTGAAAGAGCATGTAGCCCATTGCATCCCAGAATTAGTTCCAGAATGCAGGTATAAGAAATCATTACTAGATTAAAAATTTTTCGCAAACGCGCGCCTTACGGCGCAAGAAAACTGAAAACTATCAGGTTTCTGCGCAGAAATGTGATCGTTGTCACATTTCACGCGCTCTTAACGAATGGGCTACTACTTTAACAAGAAACGACCGCTATAGTAGAGACTGTAGTTGCCATCAACGTTGGAGTAGTAGTAGAGGTCGCTGACCAAAGCCGCCCGCAATTGGTCTTGTCCGGGTCTGTCAAGTCTATAAAAT
>ERZ1292625.2285-Hain-H41-01um-R1-2285-length-18316-cov-3_pt1 | contig 18316 bp, 2 predicted proteins | sample MGYA00564400_ERZ1292625 | MGnify/ENA primary metagenome ERZ1292625 (study PRJEB36523, sample SAMEA6512639) | groundwater metagenome | collected 2019-01-08 | study: AquaDiva: Metagenomics assemblies of 32 groundwater samples
CGCCGCGGGCTTTCCCTTTCTTCCCGAAAAGGAAATCACTGTTGAACAGAGACCGAGGGGCTAGCGCGAAAACAAAAAATTGTTGAGAAGCTGGCGCGGTGGTGTGAACGTAAGCGATCAATGGAGAGTGCTGTGGTTATCAAAATTTCCGTCGAATTTGTTTTTTGTGCGCGCGCCCCCTTCTCTCCTCCCTTCTTTCCCATTCGTCACGCCGCGATCATGAACAATCAAAAAAATGAGAAGAAGAAACTGACATCAGGCGCGATGAACGTGGAGCGAGGGATAACCAGAGGCCGAGGTCGTCGTCATTTCAATCGAGGATCGGAAGGAGGAGACCCCTCTCTCCCCTTTCCCTCCCTCCTTCGGTGCGATCCGATGGAATGTCGCTCTTCACTCCCCTACAGTCACAAGAGGGTCCCTCTTTCTCCCTCCATTTCGGCACTCCCACACGACGGACGGCGGCACGACGACGAGTTGATTTAATCCCAACCCGTCCCTTCTCACAGTTGGCCCTTGCCTAGAATGGGCATGTTTACCGTGGCGCCCGTGTTCACGAAGCTCGGGTTCCAGTTGGACGTGATCGTCTTCGTTTGGGTATAGAACTGCACTCCCTGTTTGCCGTAGAAGTGCAGGTCGCCGCGAATCGAGGCCCGTGAGCCGGTGAAGGAGAAAAACGGCAGGGGCACGGGGATTGGCACGTTAATGCCCACCTGACCCACGTCGACTTCGTGTTGGAACTTGCGGGCCGCGGCGCCACTGGACGTGAAGATGGCCGTCCCGTTGCCGTTGGGGTTGCTGTTGATGAGCTCGATGGCGGCGTCGAGGGAGTCGACGGACATGATGACGGACACGGGGCCGAAGATCTCCTCTTTGTAACACGTCATGCTCGTCGTCACGTCGGAAATGACGGTCGGGTGGAGCCAGTAGCCGGCCTCAAGGCCCGCCGGCGCCGGCTTGTTGCGGCCGTCGAGGATAATCTTCGCGCCCTCCTTCTGCGCGGAGTCGATGAGGCTCACGGCGCGGTCGCGCGCTGCCTTCGAGATCATGGGCCCCAAGTCGGGGTTCGTCTTCCCGGCGCCTGCCTTGAGCTTCGCGGCGCGCTCCGCGACTTCGGGGATCCACTTGCGAGCGTCACCGACGAACACCGCCGTGCTGAGTGCCATGCACCGCTGGCCGCAGGCTCCCATCGCCGACCCCACAAGCGAGTTGATCGCGTGCTCCTTGTCGGCGTCCGGCATCACCACGCCATGGTTCTTCGCCCCCATGTTGGCCTGCACGCGCTTCCCATTCTTCGTCGCGCGGTCGAAGATGTGTTCCCCGGCGCGATTGCCGCCGACGAACGAAATGGCGCGCACCTGCGGGGCATCGCAAATAAAGTTGACCGCGTCATGGCCACCGTGGATGATGTTCACGACGCCTGCGGGGACGCCCGCCTGCAGCGCGAGCTCCGCCAGCTTGATGGTGGTCATCGGCACGCGCTCCGACGGCTTCATGAGCATCGTGTTGCCGCAGGTGATCGCCATCGGGAACATCCAGAGCGGGATCATCGCGGGGAAGTTGAAGGGACAAATGCCCGCGGTCACGCCGAGCGGTTGCTTGATGCTGTAGAGGTCCATGTGCTTGGCCACATTCTCGACCGTGTCGCCTTGGATCAAGGTGCCCATGCTGCAGGCGTGCTCGACGACCTCGAGCCCGCGGAAAACGTCGCCCTCCGCATCGATGTGCGTCTTGCCTTGCTCCTCCGTGAGCGTCGCCACGAGGGTTTTCATGTTCTCGCGGATGAGGTGTTGATATTTCAGCATGATGCGGATGCGATTCGAGACGCTGACCTCTCGCCAGGAGTGGAAGGCCGTATGCGAGTCGGCGGCTGCCTCCTTCATCTCTTCCTGGGTGCACTGCGGCGTGCGGGCGATGACTTCACCCGTCGCGGGATTCGTAATGTCGTAGAACTGCTGCCCGCGCGACTCGCGGAACTTGCCGCCGATGAGCATCGGCACAGTCGGGACAAATCGCGAGGCGGTCCGTCGCATCATTTTTTTAAAAAAGCAATAGTAGTAGTAACGAAAACAAAAAAAGCTATTATTGATGACGGCGGGGCCCCAAAAGCAATAAATACTAATCACACACACATCCCACACGTTGTCGTTGTTTGCCATGTCACCGTAAAGTACGAGAGAGAAAATGAATGAGCTCTGCTGATAGCGTGTGAACTTAGCCGGCGGCGGTTCTGGTGCGAAGGGGGCAGAGGCACACGCGGTCACACAGGGCACACATTCGAGTGGCAACAGTGGAGGGGAGTCCCTCAGTCGTGGCACCATATACACAAAAAAATAGAAAAAAAGAGGGGAGGTGGCATCCAATGACGGCGTGCGCAAGAGACGAGAGTACCCCCCCGAACGAACAAAACGTCACGTTGACGACTGCTCGGCAATCCCCTGCGTTCTTGCTGCGATGCGCACCCGCAGACACGGTAAAGTGCCGTCTGGCGCCGTGGTCCAGACTGTCGGAAAAGCGGCCTCTGCCGAGACGCCGTACGGTGGACGCGTGCCGTCGCAGACGGTGAACTCCATGAGGCGTGATGGCGGCGGCGCAGCAGCAGCAGCAGGGGCGTCGTCGTCCGCTCCTCCTCCTCCTCCACCTCGCCCATGGAAAGCTTCATTGATGATCGCGGGGGCGAGCGGCAGCCCCAGCACCCGCATGGCGGCGACGGCCGCCTCCCGCAACGTGGTGCCTCCGTCGAGCACGACCGGCACGTGCGCCCATCCAAGCAAAAGGGGATGGGCACCGCCGCCGCGGTACACCTTCACCACTCGAAGGCCAACCGACCGCGCGGAACCGGTGACATTATCCTGCGCGCTCGTGATGCGCCCGGGGCCAGCGGACGTGAAGACGGTGTTCATGCGCTGCAGCCCGTCCCCTGCGAATGGGAACAGCTTACCGAAGAGCCGCGTGGCTCCCACGGTGTCAACGTTGCGCTCGGGGTCGGGAGACGTGACCACGAAGACGGTGGGGGCGGCGGTGTGGCGGCGGCTGAAAGCCGGCCTGGAGCTGACGGCCGCTTCGTCATTGTGGACGTCGTTATCGTCATCGTCACTGGCGAAGAGCACGCGAGGCGCCTCCGTCAACAACGGGTACAGGCACTCCTGCCGAATGTCGAGCACGGCGGTGGCGCCCTTGGGGGCCGACACCGGCACAAACTCGAGTCGAACAAGTGGCGCTTCGCTAAACGCCGCGTGAACGTGTTGGGACGCCTCCTCGCTTGGGGAGCCCACATGACCGGGGGAGGTTGTCGTTTTGTCCGGGCTGCGCGATGCGGAGCCGCCCGCGCCCGGGAGGGGGTGGCCGCCGCCGTCTTCGCCATCTTCCGCTTCGTCGTCATCGTCGTCAAAGCTAAACGGCGTGGGCCCATCCGCCAACGCAGAGGGGGACGACGCCGGGGCGGCGGCGGCACCTGCACCTTCGATACCCCCACCGCCGTCACGTGCTGCCTCCTCCGCGTCGTCGTCGTCGTCGTCGAAGGCAAAGCGATCATCGTCGGCGATTTCGCCACCTCCTTCGGGGCGGTCAGCGACGGCGAGCGTCGGGACCCTTTCCGCTTCGGCGTCCAAGTAGCTCAGCCGCAACAGGCGGTCGGACGGCAACACGCAGTCCAACCAAGCCAGGTTCGATGCCGATGGTAGTTGCGATGAGGCGAACTCGGGACGCAGGCGAACTGCCTTCCGAGCGACAACGTCCAGCGCGGCGTCTGCATGAAAACAGAGCACCACCGGCGCTCCACTTGGATACCGCACGATGACGCGGCGCAGCAGGGCCGCTGAGGGGATCAGCGTGACGCGGCGAGCGTTCGGCGGGACGGAGTTTGCGAGCCTTTCAGGATCCAACGGCGTCAGGTAATCGGCGGAGGAGGCGGCGGCGAGCACCAGCAGGGCACCACTGTGGTAGACACTGGAGGTGTTCGTGGTCGCCGTGATGTAATCGACAATGGCCTGCGTCAATGCGCGAATCGTCAGAGGTGTTGGACCATATGATGAATCGGCGGCGGCTGCGTCATGGCCGCATTCCGTTGTCGGTGAAAGTGCGGTGGGCGCTGATGGTGCGTCGCTGACTCCGCAGGGGGCGCCGTCGATGTCAACGAGGAGCGAAAAGGTGTGGCCCGTTGTCTCGTCATGCACGTCCCAGCGCGAGACGGCCTTCAGGACGTCCCCATGCACCCAGGGTGCCGTCGCGTGGCCGCCTCCTCCTCCAGTGCGTAAGAAGCGTCGGGGGTGAACGAAGGCAGTCGCGTCGCAGCGGACCCAGTAGTCACGAACCGCTAGAGGCGCCGGGGGACGTGCCGCGTGCGCAGAAAGAATTACCGTCCGACGCGTGCCGTTCTCGATTAGCGTGACGCTGGCGGGCGGTGCGTCACGGCGCCCGACTTTGAAAGACGAGCGGGACGACGCGGTCAGGGACGAGTCGGAGTCGACCAGCAGCGCCCCGAGCGTGGCATCCGCGGGAACAGACTGGTCCACGATGCAGGCGTCCCGTTCGTCTGGCAAAAGCTGGCTGTACACATTGGCCATGGTTGCCGACATGAGGAAGAGGCACGTCGAGCGAAGAGGCGATGGGGAAGGCCCCAACCCCCCCGTCGTCAGTAGCGTCGCCTCGACCACGAAGGAGGATGGCAGGAGCCGGACGATCTCGTCGCGTGGCAGTTCGCCGATGGTCATGCCGCCGGGAACCACCGCGCCCGAAGACAACACGGCAACGTGCGTGTCACGGAGCTTTGGAGCGGCAAAACTCACGACGTCACCGACGGTTGCCTTTGCCAGGCAGCGGAAACGGTTGTGCTTTTCGCGGCGCGGCAGCAACACGTTGAGGAACGCGACCCACGGGGCAGCCACGTGGCTCAGGGGGAAAACGAAAAATGTCTTGTCGTCGAGCGACTTCAGAGTTTTTTCGTCGAAGTCCATCAATCCCTCTTGTTTGGTGCCCCAGATGACGCCACTGACGTGCACCAGACAGGCGTCATCGGGGTTGTTGATGTAGCGGTGAAACCAGGCCACGTACGCGGTCGGGCCGAGCGAGGAAGGCAGAGCCTCATGCATGAAGCGCCACGCGACGCTGCGGGCTTCGACGACGCGAATAGACGCCGGCTTGCGGGATGCAGCCCGATCGAGGTGGTAAAACTGCCGGCGAGTTCGGTCTTCGCCTGCGACAACGTCGAGATTGGCAACACGCCAGTCGCCGACTGTGACGGGCACGAAGGTCAATGTACGGCTCGGCGGACTAGGCCGGCGTTGCGCACAGCGGCGCACAAGGACGGACCACCGCCACCACCACCGTTGAATTCGCCTCGCGCACGATGTCCGCGTGGCCGGCCGGTCGGTGGCCGTGACGAGGAGTTGAGACGGCACGCTAACAAGAGGCCGCCGCCCGTCGTCGTCCCGGCGCGATGTGGATCGGCGACGCCGCCGGTGGCCGTCGCCCTCATCATCGTTGTCGTCGTCGTCGTCGTCGTCTTGCTCTGACCAACATGACGAGGCTGCCGATGAGGAGTCGCCCTCGAGGTCACCTTCGTTGCCCGCCGACGGCCGCACGTCACGACGGCTGGCGTCGTCGGTCACGTCCCCCTCGGTATTCCACTCCCCCGCCCCTACGTCGTCGGAGGTCGTGCTGGTGGGCTCTTCGTCGCCGCCGTCGCTACCCTCTCCGCCGCCGTCATCATCATCGAGGTCCGTGGTCTCATCGTGTGGGCCCCCCCCGGCGAGGGCGTCTTCGCCCCCGACGGCGGTCTCCTCGCGGTAGACGTCGTCCAGGGACTCCAGCCGCCGCACATTTGCCGCGTGCGCCGCGCAGCGCAGTGCGGCAATGACGAAGTGCGCGTGTCTCAACAGAAGTTCAACGGGCAGCACCCGCAGCTCCGCGAAGCCACTCTGGTCATCAGAAACATCGAACACGTTTACCACGTCGGTCGCGATGGGCGATCCTGGCGTCATGCTGCGCGCCGCCTCGGCGACGGCCTCGATCGCGTCGCGAAAATTTTGGCAAATGGCCTGAAGCGGATCTGTGGAGGAACCCGCGGCGTTCAGCAGCCGCGCAAGACTCGCCCGCGCCTGTTGCTGAACGGCCTCGGAAGGCGAGCTGCGACACCCGTCCGGCAGTTGACCGAGAGAGTCGCCTGGTTCGTCGCCGGCGGCGGCGGGCGCGGCCATGGCCACCAAAGACTGGAGCCAGTCGAGCACGACCGCGGCATCCTGAAGGGTGACATCCGGGGCCAGGAGCTTGAGGGCGTCGTGGTGCTGCTCAGAGCGAGGAAGGAACTCGGCGAGCCGCCCGGTCTCGGGGTTGCCGCCCGCTTCGGCCCCGCGGAGGATCGCCCGTTGCACCGTCGGTAAGATGACGTCACCGACGATGGCGGTGGGTAGCGACGCGACCGCCGCTCGGAACGCGGCGTTCAAGGGAGAGACGCGTGCGGAGGTGGTGCTACCTGCCGCCGCCCGCCACGCCGCCACAATCGCGCTGGCTCGCTGCGACAGCCCGCCGCTGATGGTGGCCTCATCCGTCGTCAATGACGCAGATGGAAGGGAAGAGGGCACGGCGGCGGCGGCGTTGGCCGAGGCAAACTCGTACGAAACGCTGAAATGCATGACGCGCAACAGGGCACTGCTAACCAAGGGCTGGGCGTATGTGTTCGAGATGTGGGTCGCCGCGTCGTGCTCCTCGAGGCGCAGCATAGGCATCTCCCCCGATGCGCCGTCGGCCGCCGCCGCCGCCGCACTACTACTGCTGCTGCATGTGGTGGTGGCTTCCTTCGACGCGCCGACGTCAATCGACGCCAAGACAGCCAGGTCACTGTTGCGCGCAAAGTGCGGATCCAGCACCCCGGCTGCCAGCGGCAGACACCACAGCACGCTGTCGATCGAGTCGTTGCCCCCACCGGCGATGAGGCCGACGTCAATCGACCTTGCGGTTTCGTGCAGCACGGAGAGGATGCCTCCGATGGCATGGAGGAGGTCCCCCGGCTGCGCGGAACCTCGCGACGTGGTGGCCGCATCGCCGCCGTCGCTGTCGTCGCCCATGCAGGAGAGCAGGTCGATGAGGCGAGAGTCCTCGGTGATCGGCGCGGCGACCGGTGCGTTCGCTCCAACGCGGCACTCAAAGTCCAGGCGCCCTCCGGTCAGCTCGAGAAGCCGTCGATGAGCTTTCAGGGCTTCGACCACGATCCTGGAGAAGTGGAGCTTCTGAGCCCTAGGGTGCGACTTAACGTCCGCGAGTGTCTCCTCCCTCGCTTCCGCGCGGGTAAAACTGCGGGCGAGGTCGACATGTAGAAGGCGGAACAGCGCCGCAATCGGCGCGAGGCAACGGAGGCATCCGAGAGACACGTGCATTTGCGGAACCCCCAAAATGCATTCACCGCGCTTCGAAGTTACCACGATGTGGCGCGTCGGCTCTTCCCACATGCCGAGTTGCGCCGCTACGTGGCTAGCGATGTGCCGGTCACCGTGAACCAGCTTCGCGTGCAGTAGCAAGCGGCGCGGCTGAGATTCGGTGAGCTGGTTGAGAGACGCGAGCGCTTCGCCGTACGCGAGGTTCCGGTCATTGTCCGTTGCGTAAAAGTCCGTTGTGCGCGGTGTGACCATCGTTAGAGGCCTCCACAGGAATCCCAGTGCGAGGTTCAATGCGTCCGACGTGACGAAGGTCTCCATCAACCAGACCTCGAGCTCACGTAGTTTCCAGATCGGAAACGTGACGTTGTGGAGGGGTGAGTCAACGGCAACATCAAAGCGCGCGTCGGAGGGCAGTGCGTCCACTGCAACTCCGGTAACCACGGTCTCGCGGTACCGCGGCACGTTCTCGGGGAAGAGGTATGCAGATCCAAGAAGGACCAGATAGACAGTGTAGAGCACCATCCGCCGGTGCCAGTCGCAGATGAGTGGGACCCCGGGACGGTGCGGGTTTTCTTCTTTCGAGCCGCAGTCCCAGCCGTGAATCAACTCTCCATCCATGTAGGCGTAGAAGTCTCCAAAGGCGAAGCGGCCGACGAAGACATGTGGAGAGATCGCGAGCGCGCGGAAATGATGCTTTGCGTCACTGCCTGCAGCGACACCGCCGAAATGGAGCGCATAGCACAGCGCGACCACGACCTGCGCTCGCAACGCGTCGTCAACCCCCCGTAAAGACATGAAGCGGACGGTCCTCAATGCCTCAGCTGGAAGCGAAGGTCCACCGAGCGCGACGACCAGCCGATCGGTCGCCGTGTCGGGATCCACGATGAGTCGAAACAGCCGCGTTTGGGCGTCGGACCAGCGCAGCCGAAGTGCTAGCGCGGCCTCGCTGCGGCGGAGCGTCTCGATTGTCGCCGCCGTTTCTGCGGATGGGGCGGCCTCGGCGAGATCGAAGTACACGGCAGCCATGAAAACGAGCGAGACGGTCTCGATCGCCTCGCCTGCCATCGCCGGATGGTCCGGAGCGAACGTTTCTAGAGTCCCGGCCGCGAGCAGCGAGCGCACATGATCGTACACCGCCGCGCCAGGGACGTCTGGACAGCGCATGAATTCGGGCAGCCATGCCACGCGGCACGCTTGTCTTGTGACTCCGCGGCACACGATCGTGGACGACGTGCCGAAGGCCGCTAGCCGCTGCAGGGCCTCATCGACGACGACGGCAGCGGCACCATCCCCCTGAGCCGCGCCGCTACGGATAGCGCCGAGGGCGGCGAAGATGGCGTTGGCCGTTGCGGTGTCCGCTTTCGCCTGAATCACACCAGCGAACGAAGCCTGCCATGCTGGCTGCCGGAGGACGTGAGATAGCGTGGGAGACGTCTGCAACGTTCCGACCACTGATTCTGCGAGCTGATGGGTGTCCTCAGGGGTAGCGGGAGCACGATGCTTCCAGTAGGCGGCAACTTGCGTGGCGAACGCGCCAACGGCCGCTGCCTGCAGCGCGGCGAGCAACGGACCTGGCAGTTCACTCCCAACGTCGAGAAGCGCATCGCAGTCCGCCGCGACCGCCTGCGGAGGAAACGACGCGTCGCGCGCCAATATCCGGCCCAATTCGATCGTGACCGCCATCAGAAGTGGGCGTCGGGGAACCTCAGAGGAAAACAGGCGCGCCCGGCAAAGTCGCAAGGCCTGATCGTCGAAGAGCGCTGCGCATTTGCCATCGCGCGACCTCCTTGCCGTTCCGCCTTCGGCGACGGCAGCGTCCCACAAAGGCGACAAGGCCTTGACAAAGACGCTGAGCAGCGGGCGGTTCGTCTCGCGACAGACCCGCTCCGCGGCTCTGGAGATCCGTTTGAGGACCGCTTGCGCGGCAAACACGGAGCTCACCATACACGGCGCGAACAGTGCGGGCGTGCGAACAACACCTGTCTCAAGGTCGAGGAACTCCGCGTCTGGAGCCTCGGTGAGCCACATCAGGCGAGAAGGACCGGAGACGGTTGCATTCTCCTTCGGCGCACGGTCGAGCCACTGAAACAGCTCGGAGGAGTACGGCAGCAGCGACCGCGCGGCTCCCTCGACGGCGCGCCGGACATTGCTTTGCACTTCCTGCAGCGAACGATCACGCCTTCCCTCAGGAGAGACATCCGACATCGCACCTCCTCCTTGACCCAGCTGCCTCGTCGTAAGCCACTCGAGGCAGCAAATGGCGCGGTGAGTAGCGACAGAGGCACTTCGACCGTGACGCTTCACGAGCCACGTCGACGCCTCCCCGAACACGCGCAAAGCGCCGTCGATGCGTTGTCGACAGTGTGGAGAAAAATCCTTCAAGCAGCCTTCAAGAGAGGACATGATGAGGCGCACGGCGTTGTCGGTGGCCGAGAGCTGCTGGTGGCGCGGCGGCGGCTGGGCCTCCGCGTGGTCCTCCGGCCGGACCCCCAATTCCAGTTGCCACCGCCCCACGAAGACATCGCCCGTCAACTGCTCCGTCATGTCCGGAAACCGCGCGGCGGCCACGGCGTAGAGACTGACCTGCAGCCCTGTTACCAAGTTCAAAGCCGCACAGTTGCGCAGAATACGCGGCAGGCAGTATGCCTCAACACCTCCCACCCCTCCGCTGCCAAAACTCTGCAAAACCCGATGCCGAACGGCATCGCAGCAGAAGGCATCGCGGTCCGCATCGGAGAAGTGTGCTGCCAGCAGTGGCGAGAGCTCCCGAACCATGGAGCTGTCCGACAGCAGCCGCGACAGGTACTCACCGAGCTTTTCATTCCGAGCTGGAGGCGACTTGTTCACGACGGACGCCAGGATCGCGAGAAGCCAAGGATTGAAGCCACACTTGAACGGTCGCTGCGCGCGGCAGTGCACGGCCACGAACTCTTTGAACACCCGATCTCGCTTCACGACGCGGTCGATCAGTGCCGCCACCGTGTGGTGCGCGTCGACTGGCAGCCGGGCGAGGCTGCAGAGGCCGAAGCCAAGGGTCACCGATTTCACGGCGCTCGTCGCCGCATGCCGGGTCGCCGCCGCGCTGCGGTCTGCCACCGCACGGACGAGCGGCCCGCAGACTGTGCCCTCCGCCACAGCTTCCGCCGTTTCACGGATCAACTTCAACACGGCACTGCCTGCGGTGGCCTCGCGGTGCACGGCCAGCCGCATTTCGGTCAAAAGCAGCGGGAAGCGTTCAAGGGCGGTCGCAAGAATCTGACGCCGTTCCGGCAGGTCGCACTGCGCGCCGTAAAATCGTCGCTCCGGCCCGCCGTTGATGGCCGCGGCGCCTCCCCTTGGCTTGACTTCCACGACGTCGTTCACGTCCGTGCCGAGCTCGCCAAAGTCGACGTTTTCGAGCAAGAAGCGGCGCATCCACCGCACCCCCTCCAATTGCGGTTGAGCCTCCGTACCATCCACGCCGTCGGCTCGCGCGGCGAGATGGCCTCCGTCGTCATCGTCGCCGCAGTGGTCGGCTGCGCTGCTCCGTAGTGACGGAGCTGGCGCGGCACTAGCAGCGTTCACTACTGACGGCGGCTGCCGGTCGCAAGTGTCGAACGCCGCACTGATGAGGTCCAGTCCCGGTGGACACGGGAAGATGCTGTCCAGGTAGAGGGAGCGCCACGTCTCCGTGCACGTGGCGTGGAAGGGCGTCGGCCGCCGCGCCACCGCGTCGAGGGCGTCGGTATGGAACGGTGCCGCTCCTCCTGCAGTGCGCTCCGACGATTCCCGAGCCGCCATGGACGAGGAGGAGGAGGAGTTCCTCCCGTTGAGCAGCACCACGAGCGCGACGGCCTTCCGGTTCCGGTTCGAGTCCAGGGGAAACGCGTCGGTGATGAGGCGACGCAGACGGTTGAGCCGCTCCGCATCCCCGTTGTATCCAGCGGCGACAACGATCACCGACTTGACGGTCCCGCCGGGTGCCTCCTCGGCGGCCACGGCCATCAAACGTCGCCGCAGCACGGTTTCCCTCGCGTACGAGTCGGCCAAAATGATCGTGGACGATTCGACCATGCCGCATGACAGGGCAGCTCCGTCGTGGTGGCCTGAGGAAGGGCACGACGACAACGACTGTCCAAGTTGGCTCACGGCGTGTCGATCGCACGTGAACAGCTGAAGATGCTGCGTGTGCTGAGTGGGCGAGGCATGGTGTGGCGACCATGCGTCTGCGAGGCTGAAGTGGCCCTGCGCAAGGTATTCGCGCCAGTAGGGCTTCTGACGGCCGATCGTCCCGCAGCCGATGATCCAGTGCTCCGGAGGCACCGTGCGGAGGACTTCGACATTCACGGCGACGCAGGCGGCCACAAGTGACGCCGTTTCGGCGGCCGCGGGGGGTCGAGACGAGGCGGCCAGTCGCGCCGCCATTAGATTCAAGGTCACGTCGGCTTCAAAGCCCACAACCGCATGGCGACCGAGGCGGCTCACGAATTGCTCCGCCCCGCGAACAATTCGTTCGTGCCGGAGGGTGAGTGACGCTGAGGCGGACGACGCATGGCCGTCCCGCCGGGTCGATGCGTGAGCCGCGGCGGGGTCACTTTGCTGCTGCTCCCTCGCCGCCGTCGGCACCGGCAGCAGCACGATCTCGAACCGAGAAAGGAACGCGCCATCGCCGTACATTCGGTACGCGTCGAATAACGGCTTGCTCATGATGACCGTGCAGGTGAAACCGTCGTGCACCGGCACCTCGTGCGTGTCGGATCCAAACGCCAGCTTGGCATAGTAGCGAGTTTGTTCCGTACCGGACGCATCGTCGTAGTACTTGTGTTCGATGTAGTTCTGGTTGAAGATGTCGAACAAATGGCCGTGGATGCGGTGGCAGTTGATCAACACGATCGGGATGCCGGTCTCCATGCAGTACACGAGCTCCGAAATGAGCCGCATGTCGCCTAACGGCGTGCAGTCGTCAGGGGCCTTTGAGCCAACAATGTAGCGGACGCCATTATTGCTGCGCGGAGGCTCTTCGTGGCCTCCTCCTTCTCGCTCCGATGAAGATGAAGTAATAGCGGTGGCGGCGGTTGCTGGAAAAGGCACCGACCGATCGCGACGCCGCCTAGCGAAGTCGTTCAGTAACGGCGGTAAAATCGAATCCGAAATCGACAGGTCGCTACTTGGATCAACGACGAGCGTGAATCGGGGGCGGAGTTGCGCCACGGGTTGAAACGGACGCGCGAAGCTGTCGCGCAGCCGTTCAGCCGGCGAACGGAGGTCCTTTTCGGAAAACGTCCAGTCTGTCGGTCGCTCCGTGAACTTACGCAGGTTCGCGAAGATTATCTCGGCAAGCTCCACGAAGTCGGCCTTCGAAAGTCCGCCGTAGTTGTACTCAAGGGCTCTCAAGACACCAAGTTTCGACAACTGCCGGTGCTTCACGGGTTCCTCTTCCACTTGCAGACAGCGGCAAAGATAAATCAAGTGCCGCAGTTCAATCATTTTGTTAAACTTTGGATGCAACGCCAGGTCTTTGCCGAACGCATGTGTGATGGCCTCGATTTCCTGCTCGATGTGCGCCAACTTTCCATGGTCGCCGGCCGCCCCGAGACAGCTTCGGATAATTTCGCGAATGTCGTCGAGCGTTTCGTCCTGCCGCATGTGCGTCAGCATCCGGTCCTGGTTGGCCGCGTCGAACGTTCGGTTGGAGAGACAGATGAACGCGGTGCGTCCAACCTCGAGGAATTCATGCAAAGTCTTGAGCTCGTCCGGGGACAGACCCGCCTCGTCAAAGACCAACACGTAGCGCATCGACTTGGACGCCGTCCGCTGCTGCTCCTCGATGCGCTCGATGGCGGAGAATATCTGCGCGCCAGTGGTCGACGACGAGCCCTGCAGCCAGCAAAGGACAACCTCGAGGCCGAGTGCCCTGAAGAAAGGCGTAGGCGAATGAGTCGGTCCCTTCATGTGGTCGGCGAGCGTCATTGTGCTCAGCGTCTTGCCGACACCGGGCCGACCGATGTGCGCGCACTGAATGTGCGGCACGTCAGACACCACCGATACTAGATTCAGCAACAGCGTGTCGCGCATGCTCGACGTGAGGGCGTACCAGGGAGGCAATTGGAACGTACTATGGTTCACAATGCGGGCCACGAGCTTCGTGTGCACGTCGACAAGCGAAACTGCTGTCGCGCCGAGGATGCCCATGTAGCGCGGTTGCCGCAGCACCGCGTCGAGCGTGGTCAGAAGGTCCGCGCGTTCGCGGGAGTCTTTTCGCAAGCGGCCGGCATACTCGAACGACACGGCGGTGGCCACGCATGCCATGACATCCGAACGGCCCTCGTGGCCGCCGCTGGTCGCCGCCGCCTGCTTCAGCAGATAGTACAGCACCTGCGCCAGGGCGATGGCGCGCTGCACGCTGCGCTGGCTGACAGGGGCGGCCAAGCCCTCCTCGAACAGCCGTTCGGCGTGGGCGTGGGCGTCATCGACGAATTTCGCGAATGCAGCGTGATCCTCAAAGTGCTTGGGAAGACCGGCAGCCGTCGATATCTTCGCGCCAATAAGCGCGGCGCGGTCCTGTGGAGAGAGGCGAGGAAACCTCACGGTGAGGTCGCCGGTGGATGGGTGCATCCGTTGCACGCAGTAGTGATCGCTCGGGTTCACGGCCGTGACCAGCATGATGTTGTCTGGCAGCAAGGCACCGCGAAACGTGCGGTTCAGCCATAGCAGCTCGAGATCGGCGGCGACGCTGTCGGTCGCCGTGTTTCCTTCATCGAAAAACAAAACGTGTCGAAGGGTCGGGTGACGTTTGGCAGCGGCAATGACGCGCTCCACGATGACCCGGAGCGACTCGCGCGACACGCCGCGGTGGATGAGGTGCTTGTGCACCACCGGCACGGCCGTGGACGGCGCGGCAATGGCCGCCACGAAGCGCGCGGTCTTGGCCTCCACGGACGCGTCGTCCACATCGGGGGGCACACCGCCGTCCGCGGCGGCGGCGGCGACTGCGACGTTGTCGCCGTCAGTGGTGGGAGGGGCAAGTCCGGCGGGGGAGACTAGGAGCAGGTCGTCGAGGCGCTCAGGAAATCCGGCTGATGGAATGTCCGCTCGCAGAACATCGAGAATCTGTTGCATTGCCCGGTCGGCTGCGCGATGATGCCTCTTGTCACGCCGCGTCGCAGCCGCAGCACTGCCCACCTCCTCGGTGTCAGGCGGATCCCCCCCCCCATCGTCAGAGTCGCCTCCCTCGTCGTCGTCGATTTCCTTTTCAGTCTCCTCGTCGACGGACGTGCGTACGAAGTGAGCAAACCAATTCAGCCCCTTCTTTTCGTCTCCGTGCTCCTCCTCAGCCTCCGCTTTCTTGGGCTGAGAGGGGAGAGGCAAAGACGGATTGTGACTTCGCAGCCCCTCATCGAACCATTCCCGGACGTCCGCAAGAATCCGTCTGCGCGCGTCGGCTTGGCATAGGGCCGCGATGAGGCTGAGAAGAGCCGTCTTGCCGATCCCGGTGTGGGACTCCATGACGACGCTCGTCCCCGCACGCATTCGGTCGATGAGCATGATGCTGCGCACGATCGTCTCATCACTCATTACGAATTGGAGCTTCTGAAGCGCGTGTCGAACGTCGCCGTCGAGCAGTGGCACATTGTACCCGACGACGTGCGACATCAATGTCGCAAGCCAGGTGGAAGACGCCTTGGTGGTGGCGGCGGCGGCGGCTCTTGCCGGCGGGCGGCTCGCGTGATGGCCACCGGCAGCCGCGCCATCCTGCCGCACAACCTCCGGTGGCGGTCGAAGCTGCGAGAGGCGGCCCAAGCAGAAGTGCGCCATCCACGCGTCATGTCCGTCGAGAGCGACCTCCACGTTGGGCCCGAATGGAATGAAGAAGCCGTCGTTGTCGGCGATGAGGCTGAGTGGGATGTGCTGAGTCGAGATCGTCGCGCCCGGGGTCGTGTAGCGCCGCGTGCTAGTGAGGATCGCGGGCATCAGCATGGAAGCGATGATTGGGGCGACGCGGGTTCGCTGCCCGACGTTGCAGTCGCAGTCGCCGTCGATCAAGCACTGTTCGGTGCGACAGCACGAGCCGTTGTGAAGCAGATGCACCAGCTGCGGTCCCGTCGCCAGCGGCCAAAGGCGCACCAGGAGCATCTTCAACGTGTTCTTGATTTCGTAGAAAGATGCGCACTGCCCAAAGATCGTTTCACGGCGCTGCAATAGTTGCCGCGTCTTCCCTTCGTTCGGCGCGGCACCCGAGTGCACAATGATGCTGAGGAGGTCGTTGTCGGCCGCATCGTCGCGGTAACGTTCTGGCTGATGCGGCACGAGTTTAGATAGAGTGTCGGCCGAGGACAACGTGTCGATCACCGCCATGGCGAACGCCATCCCGGCGGTGTCCTGCGTCAGCGCCGTGGTGAAGCTGGCATCTGTGATGTCCACGCGATCCAACATGTCGTTGCGCAAAAGCAAACACGGACGGGGGTCGACCACCGTCGCGGCACATGGGAGCCAGCCTTGGAGGTCTTTTAATAGTAAGGGTCCTTGCTGGTCTCGCCGCAGATCAGGGACTTCGACGTAGAGCTCCGATTTTTCGGGCACGACGACGAGGGCGCCAGTTGCGGAGTCTACCAAAAAGCCGAAGCAAGACAGGCACGTCAGCATCCAGTCGATGCCGGTGCTGCTGCCAACCGGGTGGTCCTCGACCGCACCGTCAACGGGGCCATAGTCCACTGCCCGTTGTCCCCCGCGTGGCAGCCCCGCCCCCCCGCGGCCGCTGGTGAAGGCTTGCCGTGATAGAATGATCCCGACCGCCGGAGCCTCGCCGCCGCCGCATCGAACCGCCGCATCGCCCAGCGGGACGCTCCTGCTGCTCGCCGACGCTTCTTCTCTTCCTTCGTCATCGCCGCTAGACGCGCCATCGTCGGCTTCATCGTCGTCGCTGTATTCACTGTCCCCATCGCTGGAGCTTTCCTTCCTCTTTTCGTCGTCGTCGTCTGTTGTGTGCTCGGCGTCAGGAGGAGCTAACTCGGCTCTCAATTTCTTCGCCGCCACGACGACTTGCGCATACTGCTCCGCGATTTCGGCAACGTCGACGAGATGTCCGACCGTCACGACTGGACCGCCTGGCGACTTTATTCGACGACGCAACTCGTGCGACTTCCCTGTTCCCGCTGCGCCATAAATTAGCGACAGATGTGGGGCGAATTTGCGCGGCACCGCCGCCGCCAGCGATTTGACGTCGACCTTCGGCGGAAACACGGCCGTCACGGGAAGGCTGTGCGCATGGTCCGCGTCCGTGAAGACAATCACGTCGGACGGAAAGGGTTGCCGAAGGGCGTCACATAGCGCGGTGATGGCCGCAGGCGACAAACACTCGGCCGAGAGAACCGCGTAGCGCCCAGCTTTAATCGACAGCGCGCGGTCAACGAAGGAGGCGATGTCCGCCGCGGTGGTTTGCGGTGTACCCACTAAAATTTCGCTGCGCAGCGGACGACGCTCCAGGTACTGCAGCAGGTGCTGTAGCGCTGGGGTCGGCTCGCATGCGTACACGACCGCGGGTTTAGGAGGATTATGGCGCGGAATCAACATGACTTCGAGTCGGGTACGGTCGAACGCATCATCCAGCATTTGTCCGAAGGCGGCAACGGCTCCGTGTAGGTCGCCTTTGCGGTAGGCACTCGCAACATCGTTGGCGTTGCCCATCGCTCTTCGACGATCAGCGTCGGCATCCACACCGCCCTCCTCCTCCTTGGGCTGTAGCAGGCCCCCATCAACGTTCGAGCACACGTCGTGGAGTAAACGGCTCAACTGGCGGCGTGAAATTCGATCGGACGTACCAAGCGCGAAGATGCGTCCCGCGATCCAAGTGCGATCGAAAAGCGTCAGCGCCGGAAACGTTTGCCGGACGTCATCCCACACGACGAGCCACTCGCCGAGTTTTCGTGTGAGTGTTCCCTCGGAGAGACCGGGGAGCAAGTCGTCGTCGTCCCCCTGATGGACGGCTGACGTCGTCGTGGTGGTGGTCAAAGAGCAAGAAACGACCGTTTGCTGATATTCAGGGTGCCCCGCTCGGTACAGCTCGAGCACTCCACGGCGAGCTTCGATCGCCGCTTCATGGGCACGAATGAGCCTTTGCGCACTCGGCAAGAGAGGGTCCTCATCGACGATGGCCGTCGTGGCGGCCACTCGACTGCTCGTTGTCGCGACGGGCGTCGTGTGGGAGGAGACGCTGCGGCCATCAAACTGAAGAGCAACTTGGTCTACGAAACGGCTCAAATGATCGCCTTCGAGAGCCTCCGTGTCCCGCAAAGCGTCCCCACCACCGCGACGAGGTACGATGCGAGCCTCAATGGAGCCACGAGCGCAGCGAAGTTGGTAGTCGCACTCCTGACTGACGATCTCCGACAACACATTGCGCGTGCGCTGGGTGCTCGACGACGCACCATTGGTGCGGATCACGTCGGCCAGCGCCTTCGCGTGCGCGGCGAGATCGGCGACCTCCACTGCGATTCGGCGCAGCGTACGATCGTCTTTGAATTCATCGATGCTATCTGCCCCGAAGACGCGTCCGACAGCGCTGAGCACAGAGTCGTCCGGCTGGACAGGCAGTGCGTGGTTCAACCAAGGCAGGACGGCCTGTAGGGTCAAGAGCAGCCGGTAGTGCGCGTCGTTGCGGCTGTTGGCTCCATACAGCTCGATGATCGCGGATACCTTGCGGGCGAAGTCGAGGCGGGCTTTCCGATAGAGTTCGGGCGCCGAAGCGGCCGTGGTGGTGGCAGCAGCGGCGGAGCCAGATGATGATGGCATGATCACGACTCCGTTGGACTCAAGCAGCCGCAGCAGATCGCCGCCGTGGTCCAAGAATGCCTTGAGGGCCGCGTACTGCGACTGCGTCATGCCGGCGAGGCAAGTCACCAGCGGGTGAACTCCCCGCGTTCGTTCTTGTTGTTCGCGAACCGCAGCGGTTAGTGCCGTGACGTCCGAAG
>ERZ1292625.2287-Hain-H41-01um-R1-2287-length-18305-cov-19_pt1 | contig 18305 bp, 19 predicted proteins | sample MGYA00564400_ERZ1292625 | MGnify/ENA primary metagenome ERZ1292625 (study PRJEB36523, sample SAMEA6512639) | groundwater metagenome | collected 2019-01-08 | study: AquaDiva: Metagenomics assemblies of 32 groundwater samples
GTGTTGATCCAACAGGAGCAACTCTCCATCTCGGGCACGCAATTCCTATGAAAAAGCTCGGCGAGCTCCAAAAGCTCGGCCACCAAATTATTTTTCTTATCGGAGATTTTACTGCAATGATCGGAGACCCTACAGATAAGGGTGCCGCACGCAAAAAACTGACACGAGATCAGGTTCTTGAGAATTGCGAAAAATACAAAGAGCAGGCTTCTAAATTTATTTCTTTTTCAGGATCGAATAAGGCACTTTTGAAATACAACTCAGAATGGCTTGGTGAAATGGACTTTGCTGATGTTCTTGATCTCGCCTCACAAATGACGGTTGACCAGATGCTTAAGCGTGACATGTTTGCAAAAAGAATGGAGGAGAACAAACCGATTTATATTCATGAATTCATGTACCCACTCATGCAGGGTTATGACTCTGTGGCTATGGACGTTGATGGGGAAGTTGGAGGAAATGATCAGACATTCAACATGCTCGCCGGCCGAGATCTCATGAAGTCTCTAAAGAATAAGGAAAAATTCGTTATCGCAACGAAGCTTCTTACTGATTCTTCTGGAAAGAAGATGGGAAAAACAGAAGGTAATATGGTTAGCCTCGACCAGACACCAGAAGATGTTTTTGGAAAAGTCATGAGTTGGACGGACAATCTTATTATTCCAGGGTTTGAAATAGTTACAGATGTATCTTTTGAAGAAATTGAAACGATAAAAGGCGCACTTGCTTCAGGTGCTAACCCAAAGGATTCAAAAGTTCGACTCGCAAAAGAAATCGTTACCATTATCCATGACGCCGATGCTGCAGAAAAAGCTCACCAGAATTTCGAGAAGACCTTCTCAAAAGGTGAAGTACCAGAAGATGTTCAGGAAATAACAACTGAGCATGGATCACACATAAAGGACGCTCTCGTTAAAAGCGGAATCGTGAGCTCAAATACTGACTGGAGACGGCTCGTAGAATCAAAGGCGGTGACATATGCTGGAACTGATGAACTAATTACAGATGCATACATGAAGGCAGAGAAGGATATGACGTTGCGGATTGGAAAGAAAAGATTTGTAAAATTGAACGTAAAGTAAAAAGCCCCGGTCGGGGCTTTTTGTTTGTTTAAATTATTCCTCCCACTTATCCTTGAAAGGATCTACTTCGTCGTCATCAAGACCTGAAGCGTCTTCCTCTTCAGCGTCTTCGTCGGCTACGACGTTCCCTGGGATCAATTCATCTCCATCGACGAGGATTTTTTCCTCATCATCAATCAAGACATCCTTCGGTTCCGCTTTCGCTTTTTCGATATCCAATTCTTCTGAATCTTTTTTTGGCTGCGCTTTTGTTTTTGGCATTTTTTTGAAAAAAGTTACGTATAATCTGTTAGGATTTCATATTTGTAACAAAACTATTTAACTTTGGCAACCTATTTGGGCTGGGGAAAACTCTTTGAGGTGTGAGCTTGGCAGGTGAGGGCTACAGCGATAGCGTCGTATTCGTCGTCAAACGCCTTTTTCGAAGGCATTTTTATAAGCAGAGGTATCATTTTAATGATTGCAGTCTTATCGCTGCCACCATGGCCAGTTACTGCAACTTTAATCTGTGGCGGGCTAAATTCGTGGATAGGAATATTTTTGAGACTTGCCTCATAAGATATTACGCCACGGGCTTCCGCAACTTTCATTGCCGTTTTTTGATTCTTTGTTATGAAAAGGGACTCGAGAGCCATCGTGTCTGGAGAAAATTCTGCGATTACTTGGTGTATTCTTTGCCCGACTTCCTTGAGACGCACATGAAATTCGTCCTTCGGAGATGTTGAAAAGCATTCGGAATGGAGAAGGGTCTTTCCTTCGATCACCGCGATTCCGACTCGGTCATACCCAGGATCGATTCCTAAGATTCTCATGATAAGTTATTCTGCGTTAGTGAAAACTTCCTGAACCTCGTCGTTTTCTTCAAGGGCTTCTACAAGTGCATGGAGTTTCTCGATGTCGGCATCTTCGAGCGGCATTGTCATGTTCGGTACGAGGCCCTCAGGACCTTTTGTGAATGCCCATGATGCGCTGCCAGGGGAGGCGAGTTCGAACCCGTGCTTTACGAGAATTGCTTTCACTTCTTGAGCAGCCTTATTGCGATTGTCGGTGAGGGACTCGATGAGAATAGCTACTCCGCCTGGACCATACGATTCGTACGTGATGTTTTCCATCGCCGCGCTGTTGTCTGTCGTAGCTTTCTTGATCGCTCGGTCGATGGTATCGTTCGGCATATTTTCCTTCTTTGCTTTTTCGATAGCCAAAGCGAGGCCGGGGGACTTGAGGTTTCCTCCTGCTTTCTTTGCTTCTACGGTAATGAATCGCACAAGCTTGCCAAAGACCTTGCTCTTCTGCCCGTCGTTCTTTGCCTTCTGATGCTTTATTTTTGAAAATTTATTATGTCCTGCCATGGTATTTATTTTATATTTAAATCGAGATGCCCATAAGCCTTCTCGGTAGCAATCCTACCTTTCGGCGTACGTTCGAGCAAGCCGAGTTGAATTAGATACGGCTCATAGACTTCCTCGATAGTGGCCTGTTCCTCCGAAAGTGCTGCCGCTATCGTATTCAATCCCACTGGACCCCCTCCGAATTTCTCGATCATGGTCTTGAGTATGTCGCGATCCGCACCGTTCAATCCTAAGTGATCAACGCCAAGCATCTTCAAAGCCTTCTCCACGATCTCCTTTGAAAGAGGGGACTTCTCTATTTGCGCATAGTCTCGACAGCGTTTCAGGAAGTAGTTGGCCGTACGAGGCGTGAACCGACTTCGTAATGCAATCGCTTTTATTGCGGCTTCGTGAATATCAATATCAAGTATCTTCGCAGACCTCTTTATGATTTCACCGATCTCATCTTCAGTATAGAATTCAAGCTTAAAGACCCCCCCAGAGAAGCGAGAACGCAAAGGAGAAGAAATCATAGCAATACGCGTTGTAGCAGCTATAAGGGTGAAAGAAGGCAGCTCAAGCTGTATGGTCCTTGCAGAAGGGCCCTTACCAATGATAATATCGAGAACCCCAGACTCCATGGCAGGATAGAGCACTTCCTCTATAGCCTTGTTGAGTCTATGTATTTCGTCAATGAAAAGTATGTCGCCGTGAGCGAGATTGGTCAAAATAGAAGCGAGATCTCCGACTTTCAATATTGCCGGTCCTGAAGTGACCTTCATTTGAGTACCTGATTCCTTTGCGATAAGGTGTGCGAGAGTCGTCTTTCCAAGGCCTGGAGGGCCATAGAACAAAATATGCTCAGGAGGATGCTTTCGTTCCTGCGCAGCGGTCAAAAGGATGTGCAAATTGTCTTTAATCGACTTCTGGCCGATATAATCTGCCCAGCGCGAAGGGCGCAGGGTATTGTCGAGATAGCCGGTTTCAGCGCTGGTATCCTTGGTTGTTATCGGGATATCACTTGACATATTAAATAAAGTATGCTAAGCTACTTGTATTAGCCTTCATACAGTAATTATAGCATTTTGACAGAAATTCCGCGGAAATCTATCGGATACATAAATCTCTAAACAATATGGCTTGTTTGCTCAAGTCATCTGATGTAGCTTTGAGGACATTCTGGTTATCACTCCGGTGTATACACTGGGGTTATCCTTGAGTCTACGTTTAACTTTTGGTGATCGCATTGAAAGTATTGTTTAGAGATTTACGCATCTGATACGCCACAAGCGTTCAGCTCTCTATCTGGGTCTAATAGTACTCCTCTTATTTTAAAATTCAATTGACACGAGCGCGTCATTGAGTTTTATTTCTATTTAGAAGCGTGTTGAACTGTGATAGCCACCATCCTTACCTTCTTTTTTGAGTGCGTCTGCCTGTTGCTGTGCAATTCTCTTGATATGAAGCGCATCTTGCTCCCTTTGGTTCCTTAAAGTATGAATTTCACCATCAATCGCTTTATGGAGATCCTCGTCTCGACGCAACTCTTTTTTCTCAAGATCGATCTCTTGCTTGAGTTTTGTTATCTCAGTCTCATCCTGATGAATTTCGTTTTCATGCGCCTTCATCTGCGTTTTTACAGTATTGATTTTTGTGTTTAATTCGTTTGCTTTTGCTTGCTTCTGGTTAAGCTCTCGCTCTTCCTCCTGAAGTTTTCGTTCTGCGGCCGCTAACGCTGGGTTAATCATTATCATAATTTTTTGAATTAAATTAGTAATTAGCCTTCGATCGTAATCACTCTCTCAAGCTCATCGAGGGAAGTGATACCTTTCAATATTTTTACAACACCGTCTTGTTTGAGAGTGAGGATGCCCTGAGGCGCTGCAGCCTTCTCAAGATCAGCTTCGCTCGGATTCATATCAACGACAGAATTTACCTCTGTTGTGATTCGCATACCTTCATAAATACCAACTCGTCCTTTGTATCCAGTTTGGTTACATTTCTCACAGCCAGCCGCGGTATAGACCTGTGTTGGGGTTGGAGGAATTTCTGTTTTGTCGAAAATAGTCGCGGTAACTCTTTCTATAAGAGCTTTTATCTCTCCATCAAAAGGGAGGGGTTTTTTGCAGTGTTCGCAGAGCTTTCGAACGAGTCTCTGTGCGAGCACAATGTTAATTGCCGAACTCATGATCTTCGAATTGATTCCAAGGTCGATGAGACGAGGGAAGGCACCCGCGGCGCTGTTGGTGTGGAGTGTTGAAAACACAAGGTGTCCTGTGAGTGCAGAGTTGACGGCGATTGCTGCTGTCTCACCGTCTCGAATCTCTCCCACCATGATGATGTCAGGATCTTGTCGAAGGGCAGAACGGAGACCGTCGAGGAAGGTATATCCCTTATCGTTTGTTTGGGTTTGCACGATTCCAGGAAGGTGGTATTCAATAGGGTCTTCGATTGTAATAATTTTCACAGTAGGATTGTGAACTTTTTTCAAAAAGGCATAGAGTGTTGTTGTTTTTCCGGAACCGGTTGGACCCGTGGTGAGGAGCATGCCGTTTGGCTTTTCAATTTCTTTAAGAATGATTGCAAGAAGCTTTGGAGGGATTCCAAGATCTTCCAAAGGAACTCCGATGGACTTTGGATTGAGGATTCGCATCACAATTGATTCATTATAAGCACCCGGAAGAATAGATGTTCGGATTTCAATATCAACATCTTTCACATGCACGCTAAATCTTCCATCCTGAGAATCTTTTTTGATATTTAATTTAAGTCCAGAAAGAAGCTTGATACGAGAGAGGAGTAGGGCATAGGTGTCCTTGTCGAAATTCACCACATGTACAAGCACACCATCGAGACGATAGCGGAGACCGATGTATTCCTCTTCTGGTTCGATGTGCACGTCGGAAGCTCCTGTTGCGAGTGCTCCTGCAAGAATGGTTTCGAGAATCCTAGACACTCGATAACTCTTTTTCATTGAAAGGGTGCTTTCAAGTATTGAGATGATGGTCGGCAACCCGTTTGCCTTTTCTATAATTGCTGACATCTCATCACTGGCGATTTCAAGCGACCCCGCTTTGCTTTCATAGGCGAATGAAAGGTCCTTATATGAATTCCACGCACGCTCGAGGCTGGCAGTAGAACAGATGAAAAGGGTTGGCTCGAATTTTTTTTCCTTCAGACCAGCTACAATCTCTTTAATTTTTTCGTCTTCGGGATTTCTGACTGCAACTTTTACTTTCTTATCTACAAGAGAAAAGGCCACCATCTTGTGCTCACGAGCAGTTTTCTCGTCGATGAGGCGCATCGCATCTGTGTTGATCAGGGTAATGGAAAGATCAACATACTCGATTCCGTATTTTGCTGAAAGGAGCTGAACAAGCTCCTCCTCCTCGCGCTTCAAAAGGTCACTGATTTTTCTATTCTGCTTATCTTCGTCGAATTGGATCATATGTTTAAAATATTGGATTAATTATATCCCATAAGGCTTATTGGGCTTCTATTGACTTTACCTACCAATATGGTATAATAGTAACAGTGAGGCTTTTGGACATAAAGTCTGAACCTCAACAGGAGAATTCCAAGTATGAAAACTATTGTTTTGTTCCTTGTTATCGCAGTCACTCTTGCAGTGAATTGCTCAGCTCAGACAGTTACGACAGAAAAAAAGCTTCGCCCACGAGCTCCGCACATGCCAGTACGGCAGACGGAAATTGACAAGGCGCTCGGCTTGAAAGAGCCCCATCGCCTTGTGAGTTCCATCAGCCCAACACGCGTGTCGGTGCAGGAAAGTGGAGAGCCATGCGAGCGCCCGATTTATCGGACACCTAGCGTCAATGGCGGAAAAGAGGAAGTCAGTGTCGCTAAGACTGTGTGGAGTGTGAACTACACGCACACCAACTCGGTTCAATACACTCCACAGATGGTTGACGGCAAGCCGACGGCAAAAGCACAATCAGTCACAGTGCTCGTTCCGCTGAAGCCGCTGCTGTCACTACCGAAAAAATAGTGGGGAGAGACAAAGAGGTGCCCGGTATCAGAATTTGCTGATACCGGGCTTATTGTTTGTCTAATTTTTCATGCATGGTATAGTTTTTTTATGAAAACAGTTTTAAGTCACTCCCTCGAAGAAACACAAAAGCTCGCAAAAGAGTGGCTTGCTTCTTTGCAGCAGCGTGATGAAGCGACCGTTGTCGGTCTCTATGGAAACCTTGGCGCAGGGAAGACAGCTTTTACCCAGGCAGTCGCACGAGAGCTTGGAATTACAGAACCAACAACAAGTCCGACTTTTGTTATTGAAAAATTATATGAGACAACACACCCTGTTTTTAAAAGACTCATACATATAGATGCATATCGGCTTGATGCGGGAAGGGAATTGCAAGCGCTTGATTTCGAAAAGCTTGTTGAGAATCGGAATAATTTGATCTTAATAGAGTGGCCTGAGAATGTGAAAGAGATTTTGCCCGAGAATCATTTGAAAATACATTGCGAATTTGTCGATGAGACGACGAGGAAATTTGAGGTACAATAAGGCCATGTCAAAAAAACTAGTACTGCTCGATTCACATGCCATCCTCCATAGGGCATATCACGCTTTGCCAGATTTTGCGTCTACAAAAGGCGAGCCGACCGGAGCACTTTTCGGCTTGACCACAATGATCATCAGTATAATCAGCGAACTTAAGCCAGACTATATTGTGGCCTGCTATGACCTCCCAGGACCGACTTTCCGTGATGAGGTATATAAAGACTATAAAGCTGGAAGGGCAAAGACAGACGGTGACCTTATCATGCAGATCAAGCGCTCGAAGGATATTTTCAAAGCATTGAGTATTCCAGTCTATGATAAGCCAGGTTTTGAGGCGGACGACATGCTCGGGACCATTACGGAACAATTAAAAAAAGATCTTGATACTGATGTGATCATTGCGTCAGGCGACATGGATACGTTGCAGCTCGTGTCGGGAAAAAAGGTTCAAGTTTATACGCTCAAGAAGGGAATAAAAGACACTATTCTCTATGATGAAAAAGCAGTGAAAGAACGATTCGGATTTGGCCCACTCCTTTTGCCCGATTACAAGGGTTTGCGAGGAGACCCTTCGGATAACATTATTGGAATTGCTGGTATTGGAGAAAAGACGGCAACGATCCTTATTACAGAATTCGGTTCGATAGAAGAAATATATACTGCTCTTGAGAAAAAAGGAGGTGAAGACAAATTTAAAAAAGCTGGGATAACAGACAGGATAATTAAACTTTTGAAAGAAGGAAAAGAGGAGGCTGAATTTAGCAAGATGCTCGCAACTATCCGTCGTGATGCACCAATCGAATTTGTATTACCAAAGGAATTCAAAGAAGGACTTGATCAGGAAAAAGTCGCAGCGCTTTTCAAAGATTTGGATTTCAGGACACTTTTGACACGACTCAACCATGCGCTTGGAAATGAAATTAAGATTGATGAGGCAGATGTAAAAAAAGAAAAAGAACAGGAGAAAATTTTGCAGAATATCGATCCTGAGGAATTGAAAAAGACCTCTGTCGCCCTATGGATTCTCAATTCAAATATATTGGACCCTAAGGTGGAAGATATACAGAGCTTTGCAAAGACACAGGACTTTACTGAAGCATCAAAAATAATTTTCGCTGAGCTTGAGAAGAGGGGATTGAAGAAAGTCTATGACGACATTGAAGCACCGATCATTCCTATTATAGACAAGATGGATTCTCGTGGGGTGAAGATTGATGTGGCTTTTCTTAAAGATCTTTCAAAGACGTATCATACAGAACTTTCAAAGCTCGAAAAGAAAATTTGGGAATATGCTGGAGTAGAATTCAATATCAATTCCTCTAAACAGCTTGGAGATATTCTTTTCGACAAGATGGCACTTACAGCAAAAGGACTTAAAAAAACTGCAGGCGGCGCGCGCTCTACTCGAGAGTCTGAACTTGAGAAGCTTCGCGATACGCATCCAATCATTCCTTTGCTTTTCGAATACCGTGAACTTCAGAAGCTTCTTTCGACATATATTGATACGATCCCGACGCTTGTTGATGACAATAATCGCCTCCATGCACATTTTCTCCAAGCAGGAGCAGCGACTGGTCGTATGGCTTCACAAGGGCCAGGACTTCAAAATATTCCTATCAAAACTGACCTTGGAAGGGCAATTCGCAACGCTTTCATCGCAGAGAAAGGGTTCGTACTTGCTGCACTCGACTACTCCCAGATCGAGCTTCGTATCGCAGCATTTCTTTCGGGAGACGAGAAGCTCATAGAGATTTTCAAAAGAGGGGACGATGTTCATGCGGCTGTCGCATCGGAAGTCTTCGGCGTGCCGATTGACAAAGTTGAGAGAGATATGAGGCGTATCGCTAAGGTCATTAACTTCGGAATCCTTTACGGTATGGGTGTAAATTCGTTGCGACAGAATCTTGGAGAAACCACTACGCGTGCTGAAGCACAGAAATTTTATAATGATTATTTTGAGAAATTCTCAGGACTCGCGTCATATCTCAGCAAGACAAAGGCAGAGGCGGCACGCAAAGGCTACACAGAAACATTTTTTGGCAGACGAAGGCACTTTGAAGGAATCAATTCTAAAGTTCCTTTTATTCGCGCGATGGCAGAGCGAATGGCTATCAATGCACCGATTCAGGGGACGAATGCTGATATTGTGAAGATTGCCATGAAGCGTATTGATGATTATCTAACAGAAAAAGGACTACAAGAAAAAGCTTACCTTATTCTCCAGGTGCATGACGAACTTGTATATGAAATAAAAAAGGAAGTGGCTGATGAACTTGTACCTGAAATAAAGAAAATAATGGAAACAGTCATTGATCCTAAGGATATTAGTGGCATAAGATGCGTCGCAAACTCAGCGATAGGGAACAATTGGGGAGAATTGAAATAGTTTTGCTATTTAAGTTTATTCGTGGTACTTTTTGGTTCGATCCGCACAAACAACGAAACCAATAACAAAAAGTTATTCCATGAATACCGCCCCCTTGTCCGAACTTGATCCCGTAAGCGTCTTAAATTACGGTCACAAAGTTGACTCGATCGGCGTGCCTGAAAACATGCCGAGGCATCCAACTTTAAACAATCTGTATGCCGTAATTACAAGCAGCACCTCACAGAAGGCAAAGGAGCTTGCCAGTCCTTCTGAATACAACCAGCTGTATGCTCAATCAGCAGCAAGCGGCTGCCCCTTCACCGTCGCCCTCTACTTCGCTGATCCAGCCAAGCTTATCTACCTTTGATTCCATTTCTGCCGGCACCCATCAGGGACGCCGGCAGTAACTTTTTATATAATGCCGTTTAGCCTATACTATAGCCATGATTTACTTCTTCCACGGAACTGATATTGATAAAGCTCGAACCAAGGCCCACGAGCTTGTCGACTCGCTGCGCAAGAAGAAGCCTGATGCAGCCTTTTTCATCATTAATAGTGAGAATTTCAATCTCGTCCAGTTACAGGAATATATTGGGGGGCAGGGTCTTTTTTCAAATAAATATATTGTATTCCTCGATCGACTTTGCGAAAAGAAGGATGTGAAAGAGGAATTCATCAATGTTCTCAAAGAAATTTCCGAATCAGAAAACATCTTCATTCTTTTTGAAGGGAAAATAGATAAGGTGACTGCGACAAAAATCGAAAAGAAATCTGAAAAGGCTGTCGTGTTTGACCTGAAGCAAGCAGAAAAAACGGAAGAAGATTCGAATGTTTTTGAGCTCGCGAATGTTCTCGGTAGAAAAGACAAGAAAGAGCTCTGGATGCTTTATAGGGAATATGTAGACAAGGGAAGTGCGCCAGAAGAGCTCCACGGAATTCTTTTTTGGAAAGCAAAGACAATGCTTCTTGCTGGAGGAAATAGCTACTGGAAACAGGATGAACTAATGAGCTTTATTGATGGGCTTATAACCGTCTACCACGAAGCCCGAAGGGGTAATCATGAATTCGAAACTGGATTTGAATCTTTCCTCTTGAAAAGCTAGCGCTGACCCACCCTTACTCGTGATATACTTTATGTATATAAGGTCATCATGAATTTTCATCTCGTCATTCATAATATCGGTTTCATTTTTTCTGCTGTTGCTACTTTCGGAGCACTTATCTTCGTAACTCTCAATAATCCACGCGCGAAAGGGCACGCTCCGATGGCCTTCCTTTTTCTCGCGGTGCTTATATTCATTATTTCGCATCTTGTCGGTGTCAACATTTCTGATCCTGAGATTTCGAGGAGGATATTCATGCTTAATGTATGCATTTTCTTCATTGGAATATTCAGCGTGCACACAGTGCTGTCAGTGCTTGGAAAGGACAGGAAGCGCATGCCGATCCTTGTTTCGATTTATGCACTTGGAATTGGCCTAACTCTTTGGTTTTTGAAATACCCAGCTTTGCTTTTTGCCACATCAGTCCCAAAGATGTATTTCCCGAATTATTATGAACCCGGACCGTATAATTGGGTACGACTTGCTTTCGTTTTCGGAATTTGTCTCGGATACCTTGTATTCGAAATCATGCTTTCGTATAAGGAGGCGGATAATGAGATCAAGAAAAGACAGCTCAAATTCTTCGCCTTTTCATTCATTGCTACATACATCACTGGACATGTCCCAAACCTTCTTATTTATGACATTAGGGTTGATCCGCTTTGGGGGATGGCATTCATGATTGTCTTTGTGATACTTTTCTTCTACGCAGCTATCAGATACGAGCTTATGAATATAAAAGTCGTTGCGAAGCAGGCATTCCTCTATGCAATAACCGTTGGGACGATCGGAGGAACAATCGTGCTCTTCGAATATCTCAATAGAACTATCTCAACCAATCACCCCGAATTTCCAATTTGGATAATTCCAGCAACATCAGTATTTCTTGTTCTTGTAATCACGCTTATTGTGTGGGAAAAGATACGAGAAGTCGATCTTATGAGATATGAGTTTATTACTACGGTAACGCACAAGTTTCGTACACCGCTGACACAGATCAAATGGGCAACAGACAGCCTTGAGAAGACTGTTGTTTCTACTGACGATAAAGACCAGATTGGCTACATCAAATCCGCTAACGGAAAGCTTATTGAGCTTACAAATATCCTTGTTAATATTTCAGAAGCGGAGAGTAGCGTCTATGAGTACCGAATAGGAAAAACAAACCTGAAGACACTTATTGAAGAAGCGCTTGCCTTTGTTGATACGTCGATTGTTACCAAGAAGATAGTTATTGGGAATAATTTCACTGTCGATACGTACGCAAAGTGCGACCCATCACGAATAAAATTCGTCATTCAGACATTTATCGAGAATGCAGTGAACTATACGCCTATTGGTGGCGCTGTAAATATTTCGCTCTATGAGAAAGCTGGAAAAGTGTTTTTGACCGTAAAGGACTCCGGCATAGGAATCTCCAAGTCAGAATTGCCCCTTATTTTCTCAAAGTTCTATAGAGGTAGCAGTGCACGCACGACTGATACGGAAGGAATGGGAATTGGACTCTTTATTTCAAAAGAAATTATTACACGACATAAAGGAAAGACATGGGTTGAGTCAAGGGGTACAGGACAGGGCAGTACCTTTAGCTTCTCACTGCCTGTAGCAGAGTAATTTGTGCGCCTAGTTGGAATCGAACCAACGACCCACTCCTTAAAAGGGAGATGCTCTACCGACTGAGCTATAGGCGCAAGGTGGGAAAACTATAGTATTTTTATAGAGGCAAGTCAAACGCGAAGAGACCAGGGCCCGTAAAGAGGAGGGTAATTGAAATGATGAAAAGGATGAGGTAATAATTGATACCGTCAGTAAGGAAGGCTTTTTGCTGGACTTTCTGCACGAGTCGAGCACCGAGGATAACAGCTGCGACGAGCGCTGCAAGCTGGGTATATGTGCCAAGAATCAAGCCAAGAGCGATAACGCCTTCGACGACGCCGAGTACAGTATCCTGCGAGCTTGTGCGTTTTTTCAATTTTCCACATGCCCAGAGAGCGAAGACTGCGCCTAGTGTGAGGCGGAGAAGGAGCGGTGCGAATCCTTCAAGAGCAAGCAATGATGGGAAAATCGATAACATATTGATATTTGATTAATTTCCTATAAAGTACTGTTATGGTATCACAGATTCATATCTTGCTCCATGATATTCGCAGCACCCATAATGTTGGCGCTATTTTCCGTACCGCAGATGCAATAGGTGCTTCTAAGATATATTTGTCGGGATATACCCCGGCGCCAATAGATCGTTTTGGCCGTGCTCGCACCGATATCTCAAAAGCCTCGCTCGGAGCAGAGAAGACTGTTGCTTGGGAGAGCGTTGAAGATGTTCAAAAATTTTTAAAGGATATGAAACATGGGGGTTTTCACATTTGTGCAGTCGAACAAAGCAAAAACTCGATTGACTATAAAAAGATTCCCAAGAAAGAAAAGATTTTAATAATCATGGGAAATGAGGTTGGTGGGGTAGAGGAAGAGGTTTTAAAGATATGCGATACGATTGCAGAGATTCCGATGCTCGGAGAAAAGGAATCTTTAAATGTTTCTGTTGCTGCAGGAATAGTTCTCTATAGCCTACGTTAGCTTTTGGTGAATATTGCAGAAATGGGTACCTCGCCCAACCACAACGATACGGACAATTTTTCCCTTACATCCTTTTTTAAAACAAGTCGTTCCTGTTTTTCTGTAAGCTCGATGCTGCTCTTGGAATTTTCCGGGCTTACCGTCGATATTTCGGTAATCAGACATTGAATCTCCGCCAAAGTCGATGCCTTTCAAAAGGGTGGTGCGGATTGCTTTATATAATTCTTTCAATTTCTTTTCTGGAATGGTTTTTACCGGTTGCTCCGGATGTATTCCTGCTCGCCAGAGACTTTCATCACTGTATATATTTCCTATACCAGCAATGATGGTTTGATCAAGAAGTACTGGTTTTATCTTACCTTGAGGCTTTTTAAAAATCCTTTCTTTGAATACTTTGAAAGTAAAATCATTTTCAAGCGGTTCTGGACCAATACCATTAAGGTGATCAGTTTCGTGTATTGTTACAGTATCAAGCAGGGTAACCTTGGCGAATTTTCTCATATCGCATAACTCAAGAGTTTTACCATTTGAGAGCTCTAGAATGAAACGAATGTGTCTATTGAAAGGATCTTCTCGGTCATAGTCCCCATACAGTATATGACCTGTCATTTTCATGTGAATAAGTATAGTTTTTCCTGTGGAAAGGTGGATAAGTACGTTTTTCGCACGCCGAGATACATGAGTTATCTTCGCGCCTTTTATTTTTTTCTTAAATTCCTTGAAATAGTAAGGATCCTTTATGTTGTCTGACCCATAAGAATGCTTGCTGTTGTAGTTTGTCCAAGCATCGGTAATGACGAGCCCTCGCAAAACGCGATCGAGGCCCAAAGCTGTAGTTTGTACTTCTGGCAATTCTGGCATACAATTCTTATATCACATTTCGCTTTTTGCTGCTCAATGAAACATTTTAAATACACCTTAATAGCAATTTTCGCTCTCTCTGTCGTCGGGACGCCTTGGGCTATTACCACATTTCCGCAAGGCGCTCGTGTCGTTGATTCTATCTTCAGTTATGTGGGGAATAATTTCACAGCAGTGTTTCTCCATACGCCTGTTATCACAATTACACAACTACAGAAGAAGTACGATGTCGCTCCAAAAAGTAAGACGAAGGTAAGGATTCTTATTATGCCTGGACATGAGCCTGATTATGGAGGAGCAGAGTATGGAGATCTTAAGGAGAGAGATATGACAGTTGATTTGGCACGATATCTTGAGGGATTCATCAAGAACAACAATCATTACGAAACAGTTCTCGCTCGAGACAAGAACAACTGGCATCCGACACTAGCGAATTACTTCAATACTTACTGGACTGACATTATTGCTTTTTTCAATGAAAGGAAAAGCGAGACAATGCACCTAGTTAATAATGGCAGCTTAAAAAAGATTCAAGATGGATTGATTCATAATAGCGCGCGACAGGATGTTGCACTGAGGCTTTATGGTATAAACAAATGGGCAAATGAAAATACGATCGATATTGCCATCCATATTCACTTCAATGATTATCCTCGAAAGAATTCCTCAAATCCCGGAAAGTATTCAGGCTTCGCTATTTATGTTCCTGAAAAGCAATACGCAAACAGCACAACTACAGGTGCAATAGCGGACGCTGTTTTCAAAAGACTTTCAAAATATAATGCTGTGAGCGATCTTCCAAGAGAAGAAGATGGCATTGTTGAAGAGCAGGATCTTATTGCTATCGGATCATACAACACACTTGATGTGCCGAGCATGCTCATTGAGTACGGATATATTTATGAGCCGCAGTTTGCGGATCCGGTCACGAGAGATTCGACATTGAAAGATTTGGCGTTCCAGACTTACCTTGGTCTTCAGGATTTCTTTGGAAGTGGGAATGATTTTTCTTTAGCTTATGACACACTGATGCTTCCGTATAATTGGACGGGGGATATTACTGCGGATAAATCAAACAAGAGCGATGTACTTGCTTTGCAATCAGCATTACTTCTCGAGGGAACATATCCTCCACAGGCAAAGTCAAAGAATGAATGTCCTCGTTCTGGCAAATTCGGTCCATGCACTGTGAGTGCACTTGCGGCGTTCCAGAAAAAATATGGAATAGATGGGAACGGGGAACGAGTCGGATCAGAGACAAGAAAGATTCTTAATGAGCGTTATTCTGTCCAACTAAAATAATCTTTTCCAATTCTTCTCGAGCAACCTGAGCGTCGCTCCAGGGAGTTTTCAAACCATATGCACCCATGATATAAGGGTCGGTCCCTTTTCCTGTAATGAGTACGCTATCGCCAGTTTTGGCGTTTTTTATTGCCTCTGCGATTGCTGCACGGCGATCCATGATTATTTTCGGAGTCTGTCCAGTGATGCCTTCCGCAACGTCTTTCACGATTTGGTTCGGATCTTCATCATATGGATCTTCGTCTGTAAGGATAATTTCGTCGCAATACATGTCTGCAATACGGCCCATTTCTTTTCGCTTCCAATTATCTCGTCCGCCTCCAGTACCTCCAAGTACGCAGATATTTCTTGAAGTATTGAAAACCTGATAGAGCTTTTCTAGAGAATCTGGTGTGTGTGCATAGTCGACGACCACATTGAAGTCTTGGCCGGCTTTTATTTTTTCAACCCTACCTTTAACACCTTCAAATTTTTCTAGGGCGCGGATTATGATATCGTCTGAAACGCTGAAATTTTTAACACAAGTGATTCCCGCAAGAAGATTATAGAGGTTGAAGAGGCCTGAAAGGGGAGAATGTACTGCTTTTCCTCCAAGTGTAAAATCAATTCCTTCCTTTTTGATCTCAAAAGGTTCAGCATCTTTTGTGCTGAATGCTGCCTTCACTTCTGAAGGACAAGCGAGGAAACGCACGGATTCTTTATCGTCGGCATTAGCCACGATGATGCGGTTGGGCTTTTTTGATTTCATCATTTCGTCGGCGATCTTAACTTTTGCTGCTACATAATTTTCATATGATCCATGAGAATCGATGTGTTCAGGCGAAAGATTTGTGAAGACGAATGCATCGAGATGAATGAATTTGTGACGGAACTGGAGAGTGCCCTGCGAAGTCATTTCCAAAATTATGTAATCGCATTTTGCCGAGACAGCTCTCCTTATGAGTCTCTGCACGAAGAATCTTCCAGGCATCGACATCTTGAATTTGTTGTCAGTCGATTGTTTGCCTACCTTATATCGAATCGTATTTGAAACTGCGGTTTTGTAGCCAGCTTCCTCCAAGAGGGCGTTGATGATCTCTGTCGTCGTGCTTTTGCCTTTTGTTCCGGTAACACCGATGACTTTTATGCTGCGGGAAGGAAAGCGATAGATGATAGCTGCCAAAAGGGCAAGAGAATAATGATAGGGCGGTTGGAGGAATTTAAACAGCTTTATTGGGATATAAGGGCGGATTTTGTTGAGTATTTTGTCGATCATTCCTCAATTATGGACTATTTTTTATATTCAGCAAGGCATTTTTTATTTGAAGAATAAGAAAACCGGTGACTCACTTGAGCCACCGGTCTATTGAAAAAGTGAACATTACTTCCGTTTGCGTACCATCGCGCACATCAATCCCAGGCCGGTGAAGGCCAAGATAGACGGTTCAGGCACAACTTGGAAACTCGCAAATTCAGTTGGAAATCCTAACGACGGATCGCTGGCAGTAAATTGCCGATATGAATCCAAGTTTTCGTCGGTGAGAAAGATGCCCCGACCGAAACCTGTTCCAAGGACAATGCTACCAGTCTCCTCGTCCAGATTGATATCCGAGAATGTCATTCCGGGAATGGTCAGCGTATCCAGCAACTGACCCGTTGAACTGAGATGGCAGATATTTCCGCTCCAATCTGCCGTAAACAATTCGCCGTTTTTCTTCACAGCGATTGAGCGTACGTCGGTTCCAACCAACGGGATGTTTCGCGTGAAGCTCAAGTCCGCCGGATTGTATACCGAGAGACTGTTCCAGTAATTTCCAGAGAGTGCATACACATACGATCCTTCTGTGGCAACATCAATCGGTTCGATCGATGTTGCGAACCGTACAGGCGCGCCGCCATTTTTGGAAAAGCGCACTATTCCTTGGGGATTACCATCATACGCAGTCCACATATCCGTTACGTAGACTGAATTTCCGAGAACGGCGATGCCGCCATAGCTCAAATTATTGACCGTACTCCAGCCAGCATAAGTTTGAGATGTCCACGAGCCGTTATTTTGGCTCATTATGCTGGGATTGAAGGTCCCAGTGTAGGTGTGCAGATTTCCTTGTTCATCGGGAACATAGTCCCGCGTGCCACCCGGATAACTTCCAAGGTTTCGGACGAGCGAGCCGTCGAGTGCGAATTCTCCAAAAAAGTTTTGGCCACCTTGAGTTACGGGCAGAATGATGTGGCTCTGAGAAGCGCCAGCACAGACTGAAGTAATAAGGCAGACCAATACCAGCAGGAGGGTGGATTTAACAGTTTTCATAGTAATTGACGATGACCGAATTTCCTTTCTGACCTAGCAGGTCAGAACATGCAAAACATGCTCGTTATGAGAGGTGTGACTATTAATATTGTATATCATTTATACAGGTTTGTCAAATTCATACTCCTTCCGTTTTCCTTTAAATAGATTAGAATATGACCATGAACCCATGGGATATTTTTCTGGACGAGAAGATATTAGAAATTTCTAAAAAGAAAAGCGTTTTGGACATCGGTGGCGGATCTGGTTTTCAAAAAGGCCTCAGTAAGTACAAGCACCTCTTTTCAAATAATTACAAATCATTTGATATTCCTGGCATGGGGGCAGATATTGAAGGGGACATCCATGAAATGTCTACTGCATCCGAAAGTGTAGATGGGATTATCTGCAACGCCGTCCTTGAACATGTAGTCGATCCGATTAGAGCAACGAATGAAATGCACAGGATCTTGCAAAAGGGAGGTGCCGCACTCATTCAGGTTCCTTCGATCTATCCATATCATGGAAATAAAGGATATGGAGGAAAGCCTGGTTACGGCGACTACTGGCGCTTCTTTGACGACAGCTTGAGCTATATGTTTAGGAATTTTTCAAAAGTTGAAATAGTAAAGATGGGCGGATATTTTCATGCATTGATTGCTTTCTTTCCGATTCAATCTCTTAGGAAATTCGGACTTGATCGATTAGCAATATTTCTTGATAAAGTTTTAAGAAGAGAAAAAGGATCTACGACTACTGGATATATTGTCTTTGCAACAAAGTAGTAAAGCCATTTTTTAAATCATAGCTATATAATATCTTGAGCCTTTCAAGCGTAATATTTTATATTTTGTTACGGCATATATAGTAGTGAGGATTAATAGCTA
>ERZ1292625.2288-Hain-H41-01um-R1-2288-length-18294-cov-454_pt1 | contig 18294 bp, 16 predicted proteins | sample MGYA00564400_ERZ1292625 | MGnify/ENA primary metagenome ERZ1292625 (study PRJEB36523, sample SAMEA6512639) | groundwater metagenome | collected 2019-01-08 | study: AquaDiva: Metagenomics assemblies of 32 groundwater samples
GGGAACTCACTCCATCCCTCGGGCTCACGCCACGGGGTATTTATGTGGGAATAAATGTCAATCGAATCTTCGTTACGAGGTCTTGAAGACTGAATGGTTATTAGGTGAGCGAAAGGTAGTTACAAAGAATATCTCTGGCCATATAAAGAGATTCCTTTTAGAAAAGCACGAAGAGAAATGTTCGTTATGTGGTTGGGACGAAAAACATTCGTCTACGGGGCGAGTTCCTTTGGAAGTAGATCATCTGGATGGCAATGCCGATAATAATTATGTGGGAAATGTAAGACTTCTGTGCCCGAATTGCCATGCTCTTACTCCTTCTTTCCGTAATCTGAATAAAGGCAATGGTAGAGCTTGGAGGAAACAGTATCTTAAGAAAAAAATTTAATCTAGCCCGAACCTACCCCACAGACACGATTCTGAAGTTATTGTTTTACCGTTGTGGTAGCGAGCGATCCTTTCGGAAATTGTTTTTCAAGATCGGTCAAAGAAGTAAATCCGTAAGTTTGCTTGCCATTAATGACGAAGGCGGGTAGGGAGTTTCGTATCTTGGTAACCGCGATGAGAGTCTTCAAGGCGCCGAGGTCGAGATTGTAGTCAAAAGAGTAGACGCGCAAGCTCGGGTACGTATCGCGCAGGTAGGAGAGTGCATAGCCCGCTTTGTCGCAGTCGGGACAGTCTCCGGCATTGCTATAGAAATAAAGGACTGTTACCGGAGGTTTCTTACCGCAAGCGGTGGCAAGCTGTTTGGTAATGAGGTAGTCACGGATTTCGAGTAGAGAATACTGCTCCTTCAAACGGAGCACTTGCGGATTGTTGCTGCCGAGCTGGCCCTCGGCGTAGACGAGGCGGGTGCCCAAGTCTGCAAGCTCGTTGGCCAATGTAGTCGACGAAGCGACGCTGTCACAAGGTGCGGCAGTGAGTAGAGAAAATTGCGTATCAAGTGAAAGTATTTCAATTGAGATCTTTTCGGTAATGGCTGAAAGCTCGGTGACGCGCGCCTGATTTAAGTACCTGATGGTGGAGGCGACGGTGCCAATAATCGCTATGGTAATACCGAGAGCTATGAGCGCATTTCTTGCGGCCAGTGACATATGTCTAATAGCGCCATCCGCGACGTTTGCCGCGGGCGACGTCGCTCGTGGCGCTAATCAGCCAGAGCGGTGCGACGAACGCGTAGAGGAGTACGTACGAAGCGATGTCGAACGGAAGGTTCCCCGGCGTTTTTGAAATGCGTTTACCAATGGTGATAAGGGAGATCGAGGCAAGCAGTGTTATCGCGCCGAGGAAAAGATATACGCTCATCGGGAAATAGAACCAATCAAACGAATCGTGCGGGATCATGGCATAGGAAAGTGGTATACCGAATCGAATGTCGAATACAGAGGCGGCATGGCGCATAAACATAACAATCAATAATGAGAAAAGCAGGATACTGCTTCCAATAGAGAGCAGGGCGCTTGGCAGCATCAACATGCCAAGCGCACCGTGCCGATGATTGCCTATGAGAGTGCGATATTCACCAAGGATGTTGCGTAGGAACCCAGAAGTCCAACGCGTACGCTGTTTAATGAGTTTTGAAAGCGTTTCAGGTGCCTTGGTATACACACGTGCGTGCGGTGCGTTCTCAATTCTATAGCCGGATTGCTGAATTCGAAGCGCCATTTCCATGTCCTCGGTCTGATGGCCATAGCGGAAACCGCCAATTTTCTCGATGACACTGCGTCGGTAAAAAGAGAAAGGTCCGGGTGTGACATAAATACCGTTGACTGAGGCAAACGCATGGCGAAGAGTGCTGCCAAATATGTATTCAGCATTTTGCATATGTTGGAGGATATTTTTCGGGCGATATACTGACATTGCTGCCGTTGCTGCTGCCACGCGTTCATCTGCGAAACAAGAAATAATTTCGCGGAGCGAATCCGGTTCTACGAGAGAATCGGCGTCGAGACAGCCAATAAGTTCGGCTTGCGTGATGGCGATACCGGCATTTAACGCCGTGTGCTTCCCGCCGTTTTCTTTATGGATGATGCGTATTTGTGGATGGTGCGCAAAGTGCGCCATGGCCGTTCTTGTCGCGTCGGTGGAACCATCATCAACGAGAATAATTTCAAGCTTTTCTTTCGGGTAGTCGAGAGCCAGGAGTGACTCGCAGGTGGTGGTGATCGTTGCCATTTCATTCCAGCAGGGCACGATGACAGCAACTGAAGGTGTTGTTCCGCCAGGTTTTTGTGCGCGAGCTTCGCGCGCCGGCTTTGAGAGTAGTGTCACGAGGATGAACGACTCAATGAAAATAGCGACAAAAAGGAAAGGATATGCGAACGTCTCTGGGCTCATAATGGCGTGATTCTATCATAACCTGTTATATTTGGAGTCATGATTCAAAAGGGCCGTCTTCATCCCATTTCTATCGCTATTCGTGAGATAGCGGATATTTTCGCTCATATGGGTTTCGGCATTGCCTACGGCCCAGAGTTGGAAGACGATTTTCATAACTTTACCGGGCTTAACATTCCACCGAATCATCCTGCGCGTGGCATGCAGGATACTTTTTGGGTCAAAGATCAGAGGGACTCTGTCTTGCGCACCCATACGACATCCGTATCGGTTCGCGAACTTGAGAAGCTTGCTAAAAGTGGCGGAACTTCTTTGCGCCGGATCATGCCGGGGAAAGTTTTTAGAAACGAAGCAACCGATTCGACGCATGAGGCGCAGTTCTATCAGATTGATGGTTTCGTTGTAGGTCCGACAGGATCGGTTTCGCTCGCGCACTTGAAAGGTACGCTCACGCGTTTCTATCGTGAATATCTTGGTGCCGATGCGAAGATTCGTTTCCGCCCGAGCTTCTTCGGCTTTACCGAGCCGTCAGTTGAGGTGGATGTCTGGTTTCAGGCTCCAGGTAAAGAAGGTCGTTGGCTTGAGATGAGTGGCGGGGGGATGTTTCATCCGAACGTGATTCGCGATGCTGGACTTAATCCGAAGAACATAGGCGGCTTTGCGTTCGGCGGGGGACTCGAACGACTCCTTATGGTGAAGTACGGAATTCCGGACGTCCGTCTTTTCTATTCGGGTGACATTCGCTTCGTGTACGGTTTCGATGAGAAAAAACTAGTATGAAAATCTCTCGAAATGATCTCCAGAAATATTTCGCAGTGCCATTGCCAAGCACGGCGACTATTGCAGATGCTTTTACTTTCCATTGTTTTGAAATCGAAGAAGTCGAGGGTGATGTGCTCGATATAAAAGTGCTCACAAATCGTGCCGCAGACTGTTCTTCTGAGGCGGGCATTGCGGCGGAACTTTCGGCAATTCTCGATCTACCGTTCAAGAACGAATCTATGGACGGTTTTTCCGACACGGTAGTGGAAGTATCACTCTTACGTATCAATGAAATCCTTGGCGCTAGCTTCTCGGAGGGAGAGGTTGAGGATGTATTGCGCCGACTTCATTTCCGCGTTGAAAAGAACGGAAATATATTTCGTGTGGCCGCACCTCTGCCGCGCACTGATATTGTGATACCTGAAGATGTCGCTGAAGAGGTTGGGCGTATTCTTGGATATGATCTGGTGCCTGCTACAGAGCTTCCTCCTGCCTCAGAAATTCTCGACCAGTCGCGCTATCGCGGTATCGAGCGGATGAAGGATCAGCTCGTCGAGCAGGGTTTTATAGAAGTCTCAACACAATCCTTTGCAAAGAATGGCGATATTATTCTCGCCAATCCACTTGATAAAACGAAGCCGGCATTACGTACGTCGCTTGAAGAAAATTTGCACAATGCGCTTGACCGTGCGAAACAATACGCACCACTCGTACTTCCACCGAAACAGCCCGTGAAGTTATTTGAGGTGGGTACGGTTTTCCCGGAAGAAGGCGAATACCTCGAGCTCCGTATGACCGAGCGGGTTAAAGAGTGGGGCGATGCCGTTGGTGTCTCAGATAATCTTTCGGTGGCAAAGCTTGAAGATTATGGGAAAGATTACATGCCTGTGCAGTACACGCTTGGTGCTTATAAACAGTTTTCGGTGTACCCGTTTATCACTCGGGACATTGCGCTGTGGGTGCCGAGTGGGACAGAAGTTTCCGTTATCGAGAGCATCATTCGGGAGAATGCTGGCGAGTTCCTCGTGCGTCTTGACCAATTTGACCACTTTGAAAAAGAGGGGAGGGTATCCTATGCGTTTAGACTCGTTTTCCAATCGATGGAGCGCACTCTGACCGACGAAGAAGTGGGTATCATCATGGCGAACATTACAGCTGGGCTTTCTGTAAAAGGCTACGAAATTCGCTAGTTTCGACAAGAGAAGACTGAAGCGTTTTGTGCTATACTGTAAACCACAGATATATCGTCTATTGTTATGGCTAAAGGCACTGAAAAGGAACCGAAAAAGAAGGCGTATGACGCCTCGTCCATTACTGTCCTTGAGGGGCTTGAGCCGGTACGGAAGCGGCCCGGGATGTATATCGGGACTACGGGTCCCGACGGCCTCCACCACCTCATTTGGGAGATATTTGATAACTCTCGTGACGAGGCGATGGGCGGCTACGCGAGCGACATAGAAGTTGCGCTTCTGCCGGATGGCTATGTGCGCGTCGCTGACAACGGTCGCGGTATTCCGGTGGGCATCCATCCGAAAACGAAAGTCTCAGCGCTTGAGACCATCATGACCACGCTTCATGCCGGCGGGAAATTCGGTGGTGAGGACTCGGGCTACAAGGTCTCAGGCGGTCTTCACGGTGTGGGCGCATCGGTAGTGAATGCGCTTTCGGTCCACACCGAGGTTGTCGTGCACAAGGAGGGTGACATTCATATGCAGGGGTACAAGATTGGCAAGCCTCTCGCGAAGGTGAAGAAGATCGGTACAACGAAGTGTACGGGTACGATCGTAAAGTTTAAGCCAGACATAGAGATTTTTAAGGAGGGAATTGAATGGAATTGGGACAAGATTGTCGCGCATTTGCGCCAACAGGCGTATCTCATAAAAGGAGTTCGTATCAGCATCATGGATGCGCGCGCTCTGGCGAGTGTTGCCGATGAAGATTGCTTCTATTTGCGCGATCTGAAAGGATTTGAGGCGCCATCACTTACGTTCTATTTTGAAGGCGGATTGAAGTCACTTGTCGCGTTTTATAATCGACGCCAAGAGCCAGCGCACAAGAATATTTTCTATATTGATCGCGATCAGGATAATGTGGCGGTTGAAGTCGCATTCCAATATGTCGACGACATTACGCCACGCATCACGGCTTTTGCAAACAATACATACAACAGTGAGGGCGGTACCCATATTACCGGTTTCAAGACGGCGCTCACGCGCAGTCTCAATACGTACGGTAGGAACGCAAATATCTTGAAAGAGAAGGATGAGAACTTCACTGGCGACGACGTTCTCGAAGGTATTACGGCAGTCGTCTCCGTGAAGCTTCCGGAAATCCAGTTTGAGGGACAAACCAAATCAAAGCTCGGTTCGGTCGAGGCTCAGGGCGCAGTCGCGACTGTTTTTGGCGAAGCGGTCGGCGCATTTCTTGAGGAGAATCCGGATGACGCGCGAGCGATTATCAACAAAGTCCTTCTTGCGCTGAAGGCGCGTAAAGCAGCGAAAGCAGCGAAGGACTCGGTGTTACGTAAAGGAGCGCTTGAGGGCATGACGCTCCCTGGCAAGCTTGCGGACTGTCAGACCAAGAGTGCCGAAGAAGGAGAACTTTTTATCGTCGAGGGCGATTCAGCTGGTGGTACCGCAAAGATGGGTCGCGACCGTCGTATTCAAGCAATTCTACCTTTACGCGGAAAGATTTTAAATGTTGAACGTGCACGTCTCGATAAGATGCTTGCCTCAGAGCAGGTGAGAAATCTTGTAGTGGCGCTCGGCACGGCCGTTGGGGATGTCTTTGATCTCTCCAAACTCCGGTATCACAAGATCATCATCGCTACCGATGCTGACGTTGATGGTGCCCACATTCGTACACTTATTCTCACACTCTTCTTCCGCCACTTCCGCGCGATATTAGACGGCGGCTTTATCTATATTGCACAACCCCCACTCTATAAAATTACAAAAGGAAAGGCGGTTGCTTACGCATATTCCGACGCCGAGAAAGAGGAGGCGCTCAAGGAGATGGGTGTCGCACCGACAGAAGTGGCGATAGTGGGGGAAGGGGATGATGTTGCGCCAGAGGAAGAAGAGGTTACTGCCACAAAAAAGCCGACAAAGGCAAATATTCAGCGCTACAAAGGTCTCGGAGAAATGAATGCATCCGAGCTCTGGGAGACAACGATGGATCCGGCGCGGCGTGTGCTGAAAAGAGTTTCGGTCGAGGATGCTGAAGCAGCCGACCGCATTTTTGATATTCTCATGGGCACCGATGTTTCTGCTCGCAAATCATTCATCCAGTCGAACGCTAAATACGCAAATCTGGACATTTAATGTCTTAAAGGGGAGAGCTATCTGCGATTTGACATAAAATACTATTAGTTGTATTCTATCCCCAGCGCGTTTGCGGGCTCTTTGAGAAACAATCTAAGTAAAACAATGAAAGGAGAAGGACGAAGGACTCAGGCGGCTAATTCAGCAACCAATACATAGAAAGAGGGAGGAGAGAATGAAGACGCGGATAGTCATTTTGCTTTTGGCAATCGGTTGCCTCGTTTTAAGCGAGACGGTACTGATGGCGGATGTGGCAAAATTAGAATGGAATCCCGGGTTACCGGCTACTGACCTAACACATTATGAAGTTAGTTGGGGTACTACGCCTGGAACTTATTCTAAGTCAGAAAAGACTAATTGTCTTTTCTGTCCGGCACCCGTTAGCCCGGACTTAGTAGAAAGGCATTGCCTAGGTTCTGTGCCTCGCGGGCAAACATTCTATTTTGCGGTTCAGGCTGCTAATATTGCAGGGCTCAGCGGCTATTCAAATGAAGTGTTCAAGACGATGTCACCTGCTACAAATCCCCTGGGAAATATTGAGGTGACAGGATTTTCTGCAAATCGCATCGATGGCTATGATCTCATCGCGCTTGGGGAAAAGTTTGGTGCGAGTGTCATAACTAATTGCGCCTCAGATAGTTACTATGACGTGAATGCAGAAAAAGCTGATATAAACTATGATGGTCGTGTGGATGCGGCCGATCTGGTAGTTCTTGCGGCGAATTTCGGAAGATCATCGTAAGGATTGTTTGGAAGTTCTTTTCCAAAAAAAATGAGCCGGTGCATTTTTGCACCGGCTCATATTATTTTATGTCGTCAGCTACCCTGAGAATTCTATCGTATTTTCAGGGTAGGATGTTGGTCTCTCGACGGGCTCCTCCAGCCCGGACCTGGAATACATTTTGAAATCCCGGAAGAGAAATTTCGTTTTACCCGAACTCATTGTTCGGAAACGTAGGACACCCAAGGTCCCGTTACCGGAAACGCCACTTGCTGAATATCCGGATATTGAATGTCCGACGATTACAGTATCAAGCGAGGTGCCACAGTCACTGAAAATATCTTTTGATGCTCCCTGTGTCGGTGGCTGGTTTTTTATTTGGACATTCTCGCTCAACCCGTTCCCTAAGAAATTTCCTAATCCATATCCTATAAATTGGATAACGGAAGGGTCGTAGACAACGTAGAATCCATAGCCAAAAACTGGGAACGAAGGGCTGTCGATATCGACAGCAACTAACACATCTGCTCCCGATTGGTTGAATGTTAAAGATACCTTTCCATGCGGAACAGCATAATCTGGTCCAGTAACATTTCCGCCACTCGTTGTCTGCAGTTGTGTCCCTGCTGGGCCTGAACAGAGAAATTCTCTTGGTCCAGTGTTGGTAGTGCTATTCCCACGCGGTTCATCGCTGTTATTGCCACTGCCACATCCTGTTGCAGACAAACACGCAAGAATCGCGAAGAACATGATCCCTTTTTTCATTTCTCTCCCCCTCTGTCTTTCCTGAGTTTAGATATGGTGTCAATTGAGAACCATTGACCTGGGGTATAGTGTAGTATATAATACACTGTATGTCAAGTATACCCGAGAAGAGAAAATTATTTGCGGTAGCCATCTTTTTGGCCCTCTTTCTCGCGGTCTCTTCTGCGCATGCTGCTGAGGTTGCTGTCTCACCGTCTGCTATTACGGTAAGTCCGGGTTTCTCGGTCACCGTTTCTATAGTCGTTAGTAATATTTCGGGTCTCTATGGAGCAGCTTTTGATGTGTCGTTTAATCCTCAGATATTGAGTTTCGTTTCCGCTCAAAAAGGAACCTTTCTCGAGCAGGGAGGTACTACGAGCATTTTATCGACGGTTAATCCGGCAGGGAATTTAATTGTCGGCTACTCAATTTTGGGTACTTCCGCGGGCGTTTCTGGAAGTGGGACGTTGGTGACTCTTACGTTCCATGCCATATCAGCCGGTACTTCGATTTTAAATTTTAAAAACAATGCGTTGTGCAATGCAAATAGCTTGTCTGGCTGCACTATAATAACGCCAACGGTCTGGAATTCGGGGACGATAGTAGTTAGCTCAGGGACGGTCACTACCTCACCCTCTGCTCCCACGCCAACCCAAATATTGACTCCCACTCCCACTCCTCCTACTACGCCTACTCCCACCCTGACCCCTGTACCTACTTTGACAGTTGCTCCTACACCAACCCCAACATCGACACCAATTCCCACCCCAACTCCAGTCCTCTCGCCAGTACCGACTTCAGTCAGTAGCGACTCGACAGTGGTCAAGCCAGCTAACCCTCCTAAAGGAGGCACATTCTCATCCTTCCCTCGTCCTCTCTATCGAGGCACCAAAGGAGATGATGTGAAGACCCTCCAGACTCTCCTTATCCAAAAGGGACACCTTCCTCCTTCTAACGACACCGGCTTCTTTGGTCTTCTCACTCGAGCTGCAGTACAGAAGTACCAATGTTCACAAAACATCATCTGCGGAGGTACCGAGTCATCAACGGGCTATGGTGTTGCAGGCCCTAAGACTATAGCCAGATTGAGTGGAGGGGCTATCACAAACTCTTCTTCAACTTCTAACCTCACTCCTGCTCAAGCAGATGCCATTATCTCGATACTCCAATCCTTCAATGCTGATGCGTCTGTTATTGCGAGTGTGAGGAGGGCGTTGGGGAGGTAGGGGTTACGACCCAAGGATAGTTATTTTTGCAGAAGCGCTGTTGTTGTCGGTGCTCAATTCTGTAACGGTGCGATCAAAGTTTGCGGTAATGGAAATCATTTTGTCCGTACCCGTGATTGCTTGATCAAAGCCGAGCGTGTAGTCGATGCTGTCACCAGGGTTGAGTGATTGCTGTGGCTGGGATTGATATATAAAGGCGGATTGCGTCGGGATGGACGCGCTAAAGCGCCACACACCAGTTGCGTTGGTACCGATATTTTTGATGGTAAAGGTGACTGCCGGACGACTTCCAGACGGAACGGTTGAGCTAGCAACGAACGATTCTGCAGAGGTCGTCGCGAGGTAACCGACTGCTTTGATACTCACGATAAAGTCAGATAGACCTGAGAGCAATTGTGTCCCTGGATTCCCACTAATTGGATAGGCGCCGCTTGTCTTTTCGCCAACCGATTTAGGAATGGCAGGGACTGGCTTCTTCGGAGTCGTGGTCGGTGTAGGCGTCGCACGTGTCGAAGTCGCATTCCCGAATGAGATGGTAGTCGAAGCTGTAGGGATGACCGCGAGGGAAGGTTTTGGCGCAGGAGTGAAAATATGTGAGAGTGTCACGGCCGCTGAACCAATGCGGCTGATCACATTAGGAACTGCCGTAGTAAGGTAGCTGGTTGTCTTCGAAACCTCAGTCTTGAGGTAACTGACCACGTTAGGAACATAACGTTCCGAATAGACGGCAAGCGATAGGCCGAGAGCTACAAGTGTGATAAAACCCACCACAGCAAGGCCGTGTATGGCCGCTTGGCGGGTCGGGGTGCGTGTCTCAGATGTATTCATACGATGCGAGATATATAACATACTGCAGTTTTAATGTCAAGTAAGGGAGGCTTGACATATTGATCACAATGGTGTACTACTTATGAAGAGGATATGAAATGGCTAATTGATTCCATCGCCCGACTCATTGTGGTCGGCACACGGATTTATGAGAGGAAGTGGAGCTTCCTTGGCCTTTTTTGTATCGCGTTCTTTGCATGTGTACTCGCGCTCGCACACTTTGATCTATTGCCGGAGGCGCCCAAAATGCCGAGCGTTTCCTCGATTACGCTAGCGGTGAGTCCGATTATTTCGGCGAATGAAATGGCACCGATACCGACTCCCCGTATCGAACTCCCGATGCGTATAGTAATTCCTGTATTGAAGATTTCGGCAATAATCGCAAATCCCGACACCACTAATGCCGCAACGCTCGACAGCTTGCTCCTGAAAGGAGCTGTGCGTTACCCGACTTCAGCTTCGCTCGGCGAGACGGGCAACGTAGTCCTCTTTGGGCATTCGAGCTACTTGCCAATCGTCCATAATCAGGCGTATAAGACTTTCAACGGCATTCAGAAGTTGGTGGCTGGAGATATCGTCACCGTGTCGTCTTCTGATATGTCGTATATGTATAAGGTTAGAACTGTCGCAAAGGAGAGTACGAATAGCGGAGAGATTCCGCTTGAGGTCGCGGGACGTGTGCTCACGCTTTCGACGTGTGATTCATTCGGTGCAAAAACAGATCGTTTCGTTGTCGTAGCAGACTTTGTTGAAAGCCACTTGATTTCTTCATAGAAGAAGTCAAATGGCTCTCCGCAATGGGAGGGAATGTTCTTTCAATTAACTAACCAGTCGCATAACGCGGCACATCAGAAAGGAGATAGTGATGAAAGTCATCGTACTAATTGCCGCGCTCTTACTAGGAGCGATGACAATATCAACTGCGAACGCAGCTTCGGCAGGGAAGCCGTTCCTCCGAGGGGTTTTCTCCTCGGCGGATCTCGCGAATCGGATTGAAGTTTCACTCATTAAGAATCCGAGAGGGACAAGTATCATCGATCCAGACCGCTGCAAACTAGACGGATCGTGTGCGAGTCCGCAGAATTATCTGCTGATGTTCCAGATCTCGGACCCTCAAGCTCACCTTACGGATGTGGCTCAAGTGCCTAATTTGCTAAGAGCTCTGCGGGTTGCCGAAGCGCCATCTGGAGAATATTGGCTTGCATGTCTTAAACCCATGGGGGATGGGACATACAAGTCAGTGCTTCACTGCGTCTCACGCTCATTCAAACCGGGCGAGAAGGTATGGACTGATCCGAAGACGGGTCGAATAGTCCTTGCTTCAGATTGCACGAACCCCGTTGAAAAACCGGTTCCGTCAAAGGCGTGCGTTGAGATTAATTTCGAAACGAAGCCAGGGGATACGGTAGTGCGGTTCGCACTGCTTGGTCCGCAAGATGTTAGTGATGATTGTGTCGGCGTGAAGCGTTCTGGAGAAATCGAATTCGATGCGATGCATTGGTGGGTAGACGAGTGCGCGACTCGCTACTGTGATTTCTCAGCGGATGCCAGCGTCGTCGGGCAACCCGTTCGGCTCATGGGAAGTTATGTTCCTCAGCCGGGGAAGCATGTTCTGCGATTATCGGCGATTGTCTCAAGGAAATCGTCTCAGTATGTGACGGTTCTGTGTCTTGAGCGCAGTACGATGACTTTCCCACAATTACCAGATGGAAAAGTCTCGCTTGCTCAGATCACTGAGTACAGTAAGAATCGCCAGGAGTGGATTATTAGCCATTCTGACGGAATGGGCGTCCGGTGGAGGGATTATCTGCTCGATGATTCAGGAGCCAAAAAGTCGGCCAGGGTGTATTACACCAAGGCAGAAATCCCTAAAGGGAAGCCACAGCTCTACATTCCGTGGGGTGAATGGAAGAATCCTGAATAGTGATTTGACAGGGATCGGGTGGCGACGAGTATCATACTCGTCGCCACACCAATTCCTTTTTTATACGCCGCGTAAGCGGCAGGGAGGTATTTCACACATCATGACAAATCAAAAAATTGAACATACGACGTATATACGCATTCGACCGATGATCATCGGTCTATTTACAATACTTTTTGCGATCGTCGTTGGCATGTCAATTGCGTTTGCGACGGGCTTCACTACGCCTGAGAAAGTCATGGCTCAAGTGTTGCCGCCTTGTTGCATATTGCCCCCACCTCCGCCACCACCTCCTCCACCTCCACCTCCTCCACCACCACCGTCGGAACCGCCATCATCGGTTCTTCCGCCTTGTTGCACTCTGCCGCCTGCCCCACCACCACCTCCGCCTGCTCCTGTGGTTGCATTGCCACCAGCCTCGCCGCCCCCTCCGCCACCACCTCCTCCACTTCCACCACCACCAATTATTCCGCCGCCGCCACCAGTCCCAACATGCTCACTTTCCGTGAGCCCAACTGCACTTGCTTTCGGTGGAGGCTCTTCTACGATCTCGTGGACGACGGTTGCAGCAACCTCTGCCTCTGTTGATAATGGCGTCGGAACCGTTTCCCCGATTAATTCTGGCTCTCAATCAGTTCACGTCACGGCAACAACGAATTTCACTATGACCGTTTCTGGTCCGGGTGGACAGACAACTTGTGAAGCAGGAATTTCAGTGGCACCTCCACCTCCATCTCCTGCGGCTCCCACCTGTACGCTCTCAGCATCACCAGCTAGCATCATTTTGGGTGATTCTTCGACGCTTGTGTGGACGACAACTAATGCCACTTCTTTCTCAATCGATCGCGGAATTGGCGCGGTTACCCCTGTTGCATCAAGCTCAATATCCGTTAGTCCGACCACTACCGTCACTACCTATACCGGTATTGCCACAGGTGTGGGAGGTTCAATAACGTGCTCAGCTGTGGTGAGGACCACGACAATTCTGCCACCGCCGGCTGCTCCTACCTGTACGCTCTCAGCATCACCTGCGCGTGTCAATTCGGGCGACCGTACGACACTTACTTGGACAACAACTAATGCCAATACTTTTTTCATCGATCATGGTGTTGCGACCACTACACCTAGTACTGGCGGGGCAGTGAGCTCAGAGGCGATTACAGCTGATACGAAGTTTACCGGTACTGCAGTGAGTTCATCCGGCGAGGTGATTACTTGTTCCGCGGACGTCTCGGTAAATCGTGGTGGAGGTGGAGGTGGCGGTGGTGGCGGTGGCGGAGGGGGTGGAGGTGGCGGTGGCGGCGGAGGGGGAGGTGGCTCACTTGCTCCCACGATTACACTCGCGGCACTTCCGCACATGGGCACGCAACCGCTCGCGTATCTCTATCTTTCACAAATTCCATATACTGGTCTTGAGCTTGGACCTACAGGTACAGTGATATATTGGTCTGCTCTGGTCGTCTTCGCGTTGGCGTTCGCTTACCTGATACTCTTTGTCGTCGCCCCGTTCGTGTACCGTTTCGCGCACGACTTCGGTTCAAGCATTTCTGCGACAGTTAATTCTCAGGAATCGCGTTCTGTCGCATCGAATCATGTGATGATGGCAGTCCCTCCTGCGTCTTCCAAAATTGAAACATCGCCTGAAAGCGAGCGGGGGTACTCAACCTATGAAGGCTTTAAATCCTTTGCTCACAATGGCGCTCTTTCGATCGACGACATAGTGAAGGGGCTTTCCCGCAAGAGTCTTGCGCCAGTCGTCGAGCGTACCGAGGAGCAAACTCCAAACGTCGAACCGGCGTATGAAAACATCAAACCAGTTCATGATAACGTTGGGCCAATTACAATTAATGGCGCCGAGTCAGGTACGGTACAGACGAATATCCGTGTCCTTATCGATGCTCTCATTGAAGGTGACCGCATAGCGGTCTTCGCTGGGCTGCGCCAACATGTGCGAGATGGGGGCTCCCCAGAGCATCTTCTTTCGACCATCGTCTGCACTCTTGATGATGCGTACCGCACTCGTATTGACGGCACCACCTCTGATGCCGCTATCGCGCGTCTCACCGCGCGTCTCACGACGCCAATTTTGGAGAAGCTTATTACGTCGCTTACAACGGCTGTCGATTCCAGCTACTCAGAAGGCGTGACTGGCGCGAAGCTTGCTCTCATCCGTGCGCTTTCGGTTTTAGGTGCTTAAGAGTTCTATTTTCGCAATTTAACCTCTTCGGTTGCGCGAACTATGAAGTCTGCGACTGACATAGCAACCAGTTTCCCGTGATCGCGGCTGTCTGGGGACACTGTTTTTTCTTCCATTTCCTTATCGCCGACGACAAGTAAGTAAGGAATTTTTTTTGTTTTAGCATCACGAATTTTTTTCCCGAGCGACTCGTTTGCGTCATCGATTTCTACACGAATGTTCGCCACTTTGAGTGTATTAAAAACCTCTTTTGCATACTCAACATGTTTTTCAGATATTGCGAGCACGCGTACTTGCACCGGACTGAGCCAAAGAGGGAACGCGCCGGCATAATGCTCGATCATGATTCCCATGAATCGTTCAGTCGAGCCCAAGATGGCACGATGAATGACGACTGGCTGCGCCTTCTTTCCCTCGGTATCGGTATACTCAAGTTCAAATCGCTTCGGTAAGTTGAAATCGAGTTGAATGGTCGAGAGTTGCCATTCGCGGCCAAGCGCATCTTTGAGCATAAAATCGAGCTTCGGTCCGTAGAAGGCGGCCTCATTTTCGACTTCCTGATATTTCCATCCGGTTTTCTTGATGACAGAACGCAGGGCGTCTTCGGCGGTATTCCACACCTCATTGTCCCCAAGGTACTTCTCTATATTTTTTGAATCGCGGAGTGAGATGCGTACCCAGAAATCTTCAAAGCCAAACGTTCGGTACACCTCACCGATCATTTCGGCCATGAGAGTGATCTCATCCTCAATTTGTTCTGGAGTACAGAATACGTGACAGTCATCCTGAGTGAGTGCTCGCACGCGAGTGAGTCCGGAAAGCTCTCCGCTTTTTTCATACCGGTAGTTGGTCGTCGTTGATGTGTAGCGGAGGGGAAGTTGCTTGTACGAGTGGGGAAGTGTGCGGTAGAGCATCATGAAATGAGGACAGTTCATTGGTTTGATGTAGTAGTCCTCCTCGTCAACTTTCATAGGCGAATACATCGCATCATATTTCTGTAGATGCCCGGATATTTCGTAAAGTGTGCCTTTGGTTATGTGTGGTATCCAGATTGGTACATACCCGCGCGATTCTTGAAGGTCGGTGATGTAATTTTCTATTGTGCGTCGGAGGAGGGCGCCTTTTGGATAGAAAAGGGGAAGTCCCGGACCAATTTCGTCGATGATAGTAAAGAGTTCGAGTTCCTTACCGAGTTTGCGATGGTCACGTCTCTTTGCTTCTTCACGTTGAGCTTTGTGCGCATCAAGCTCTTCTTTCGTATCAAATGCGAGGCCGTAGATGCGGGTGAGCATGGGATTCTTTTCATCGCCGCGCCAGTAGGCACCTGCGACACGGTCGAGTGCAAATGAATCAGACGCGATTTCTTTCGCGGGATTCTCGGCGTGTCCTCCGCGGCAGAGATCAGTAAATTTACCGCACGTGTACAGTGTGATTTTCTCTCCGCGCCCTGCAATCTCCTCAATCATTTCGGCTTTGTATGGATTTGCGCCTGCGGGAGAGGAGAATTTTTCTAGCGCGGCATCTTTTGTCACTTCTTCTGACGTGAATTCTTTCCATGCCGGCAAGAGTTTTCGCATGGCAGCTTCAATTTTTGGCAGGTCCGCATCCCCAATCTTTTCGGTTCCGAAATCAATGTCGTAATAAAATCCGGTGTCTATCGCAGGTCCTAGCGTCAATTGCGCGTTTGGGTAACGATTTAAAACCGCCTGCGCCAAAAGATGTGCCAGCGTATGGCGCTTGTTCTCAAGCGAAGTCATACGCTGGAGAATACCATATAAAAAGAACGATCGTAGGAGCAAAATGTATGTATCGCAGAGTCTTCCGCAGTATGCCCGCGACGGCGGGGATAAGTTGTTAGGATATATCAGACACACATTGTTTAATACAGTCAGTATATGCTACCGAAATTTAAGTTTTTTCCTTTTTGGAATAGTCCGCTTCTTCCAGGTTTCATTATCGGTTTATTAGTCATATTCACGCCGGGCAATACCCTTGCTGCGGTTATTGATTCTAGTCGAGCAATTGATTGGCAGGGGGCATGCTGGAGTGCCTGGAGGAATTCCTAATCGCGCGATAATTTGCGCCACGCTCAGTCCTGGTGCGGATGCTCCGCAAATAAACAGTGCCATCCAGAGCTGTTCGGCAAATCAGGTCGTCTTTTTGAACGCGGGCACGTACAACATTACAGGCTTGATTACTTTTCAAAACAAAAATAGTGTAACTCTGCGTGGGGCGGGTCCGGGGCAGACCATCCTCCGTATGACGGGTAACACAGGGATTACAAGCGGCCAGACGCCCGATTACTTAGCAGTTGAACATTCTATTACAGGAGGGAACACGAAAGGATCGACCTCCATTACTGTGGACAGTGCCACTGGGATTTCTCCGGGAACTTTCGTCAATATATACCAGGGTGATGACCCTGATTTTTACTGGAGTAAGTGGGGTGCAACTAATCACACCGGGTAGTTAGCAATGGTTACGGCAGTCAGCGGGAACACTCTGACACTGGAAGATCCTTTGGTCTGGAGTTATAACCTCAATCCTAGATTAAAGGCTCATGTTGTGCGTGGAATGAGATGGAGCGGTATTGAGGATTTGACCGTGAGTGGAGACGCATCTTATACCGGATACATGATTTCATACTGGAGTAGTTACGCGTCTTGGGTTAAAAATGTGGAATTGACCGGTGGTAAGAGTAATGCCATGTTGTCGTTGTATAGATCTTTACGAACGGAGATTAGGGATTCTTACCTACACGATACACTTTCTACGACGGACGGCTACGGTATACTTACTTTTTTGGATCGAGTAGCGACCGCGCCGGAGCCACGGGGACTTCAATCGAGAATAATATTTTTAAAGGTCTGTGGTACGCCATAGTTATGGAGTCTGAGACTGGAAGCGTTGTTGATTATAATTACATGGTCGGCAACAAATTTGCCGGTTGGCCGGATTATCAAGTCCCGGATATCAATGCAAACCATGGGCCCCACGGGATGATGCAACTATTCGAAGACAACGTGAGTGTTGGTTTTCAAAACGATGGCTATCACGGGTCTACCAGTCATGTCACACTGTTCCGCAACTGGTTGAGTGCTCAGCATGTTGATGCTAACCGCACGGGAAATTTGAAGACCGTGAGTTTGGAACGGTTTTCCTACTATCACAACGTGGTAGGGAAATGTCTTAGGGTTCCCCGGCTGGCCGCGTACGACCACGGGTCGCTATGAGATGACCGGATCGCCCGCTTACACAGCGCAATCGGTGATCTATCGTTTAGGCTATCCTAACGTAGGTAATAACGGTTATAGCCTCACAAATCCTCCCTCTAGCGGGGACGCCGGCGGACTTGATCCAAAGGTAGCAAGCACACTCATGCGTTGGGGGCAATTTCGATTATCAAAACAATGCTGTCACTTGGGATCCAAGTGAAATTCCAAGTGGTGTTCCCGTTCCCGCAAACCAAATTCTCCCAGCTTCATTGTTCTACTCCGCTAGACCATCGTGGTGGCCTGCATCCATTGCGTGGCCTCCAATCGGTCCCGACGTCACCGGTGGACAAAACGCAGACGGGCGCGTTTACAAGATTCCTTCTCGAGTGTGTTATGAGCAGGGTCTCATGCCGAATTGTCTTTCTGTTGGCGGTGTATTACCAGCTCCGACCCCTACACCAACTCCAACTCCCGTTCCTTTATCAACCCCAACCCCCACCCCAACCGCCACTCCCTCCGACACCACTCCTCCCTCAGTCTCCCTCACCTCTCCCACCTCAGGCTTCACTATCTCTGGCTCAGTCTCTCTCGAAGCCACCGCCTCTGACAACCTAGGAGTCACCGGAGTCCAGTTCCTTCTCGACGGTATCGCATTCACGAGCGAACTCACTGCAAGTCCGTACCGCATCACCTGGGACACCACCACCGCAACCGATGTATCTCATACTCTCACCGCCATAGCTCGAGATGCAGCAGGGAACCAGACGTCATCAGAATCTCTCGTTACCATCTCTAATGGTACCGAATCAACTCCTGCAGTATCTACTCCAACACCAGAACCCACTCCAGTCCCTCCACTTACCACAACCCAACCATCAACCTCCTCATCCTTCTCTCGTCCCCTCTATCGAGGTACCAAAGGAGATGATGTGAAGACCCTCCAGACTCTCCTTATCCAAAAGGGACATCTTCCTCCTTCTAACGACACCGGCTTCTTTGGTCTTCTCACTCGAGCTG
>ERZ1292625.1663-Hain-H41-01um-R1-1663-length-24795-cov-5_pt2 | contig 18284 bp, 17 predicted proteins | sample MGYA00564400_ERZ1292625 | MGnify/ENA primary metagenome ERZ1292625 (study PRJEB36523, sample SAMEA6512639) | groundwater metagenome | collected 2019-01-08 | study: AquaDiva: Metagenomics assemblies of 32 groundwater samples
GGTCCGAATACAAAAAGCGGCACTATCACCGATAACGCCCTCTTCCACCTTCGCTTCTATATTCATTTGATTCAAAAATTCTCTTACACATTCGAGCGCTTCATTATTCTTTTGTGGTTGCTCGCTGTTCATGGTTTTGTGTGAGTGACTGCGCGCGCCTTCGCACTACTCCTTCGTGGACTATACCAAAAATACTCATCGTTGTCCAGTAAAGCGCGAGCGCTCCAGGTAATGTAGATCCAATTAAAAATATAATTATCGGCATTGTAAATGTTAAGTTTTGCTGAAACAAGACTCCAAAAGATTCTTTATTCTTCTCATCAATCACCGGTCGCGGCATCATTCTAAGTTGGGTAAACTGTGTTATTGCTGCAAGAAGTGCCAACAGAACATTAGGCAGACTAATAATATTGAAAATAAATTGCGGAGAGAGGTGAAGCTCTAAACCAGCCTTGGAAAGATCGATTAGATTTAAAAACATATTGCCGGGACTTTCAATTACAGGAAGAAAACTATATAAATTAATAGCAAAAATATCTCCCTTTAGCTGCAAAACACTAAAAAGTGCCAAAAAAAGCGGTATTTGAACAATCGGCAATAGTAAGCTTGTGAATGGGTTTATTCCATGCTCTTTATAAAGATCCATCTGACGACGCGCTTGTTCTTCTCGATTATCCTTATGCTGTCGCTTTATTTGCTCTAGTTTTGGCTGTAGTTCCTGCATCTTTCGCTGTGCATGTTTTGCCTTGTGGGTTAGGGGCAATAAAATTGTATTTACAATGATAGTGAGTAAGATGATAGCCAACCCAAAACTATGCCCAGGCAAAATATACACAAGTAGTGCAAGTGTATTCAATACGGGCAAGTAGAATATATTATGAAAGATTGAAGACATGAGTGAGGGCCTTTTTAAATTCTATTGATTTCTTATTATTTCCTACTGGTTTGATGCGTATAGCTATATCGCTTGTCCGATAGATCTTAGCGAAATCTTTGCGTAAGATCTCTCGAACACGTCTCTTTAAGAGATTTCTTCGTGTCGCTCTCTTATCAACCTTACGAGAGCATATAATAAAAGATCTGAAAGGTGTCTTTTTTTTATCTAGCTTCCATATAGTAAACAGGGGACTTTCGTATCGTTTCCCTCTCTTTAAGATAAATTCGACGGTTGGGAGCTCTTTAGGGGCAGCAACGCGGCCAATCATGGCTTTATTTCACCGTAAGTCGCGCTCGGCCCTTTCTTCGTCTACGCAAAACAACATTACGCCCTGTTGATGTGCGCTTTCGCTTCAAGAAACCGTGGGTTTTCTTTCTTTTTTTCTTTTTTGGTTGGTATGTTACCGACATGATGATAATAGTATACCTATTCTTTAACTTTTCCAGTATACACAGTTCTTACACAGGTTGTAAACAATTAGAACATATTGGGAGTGATTTTTCAATATTGGAAAATAATTATTAACTCGTATAGTTTATCTATATGAATCAGGAAGAGTTATGGCAATCAGTACTCGGTGAAATTGAATTTGAAGTTTCTCGTGCTAATTTTGCCACATGGTTCAAGCATACGGCCATCGCCGGAATAGACGAGGGGATCGCCACAATATCCGTACCCAACGCCTTTGCAAAAGAATGGCTTGAGAAAAAATTTCATAAACAAATAATTAAATCTCTTAGATCAAACTCTCCAGAAATACGTAACGCAGCCTACACAATACAATCAAGTGCGACTGTCGCGGAGTCTAACCAAAAGAAAAAGCCACTCCAAAGTGAACAAGCATCAGAACAGCTTGAATTTAAGGAGTTTTCAGTCGACAGAGAGACTAATTTAAACCCAAAGTTTACATTTGAATCGTTTGTTATCGGATCTTTTAATGAATTTGCCCACGCAGCCGCCCTTTCTATCACAAAAAATCTAGGAACCCTCTACAACCCATTTTTTGTTTATGGAGGCGTTGGTCTTGGTAAAACCCACCTCCTTCACGCAATCGGGAATCAAGTCAAAAAAGACCACCCTGAATATAAAGTCCTTTATTTAACATCCGAAAGATTTGTAAACGAGCTTATTTCTATAATACAAAACAGAGAACCTTTAAATGCTTTTAAAGAAAAGTATCGTAATGTTGATTTATTAGTTATTGATGATGTTCAGTTCATAGCCGGCAAAGAGAAGAGTGAAGAAGAGTTTTTTCATACATTTAACTCGTTGTATGAGCGCGGTAAACAAATAGTTTTTTCATCTGACAAGCCACCACAGGCAATCCCTCTTAAAGAGCGCTTAAAGTCGCGTTTTGAGGCTGGGCTTACCGCGGACATCAGTGAGCCAGAATTTGAAGCGAGACTAGCAATTTTAAAGCTTAAGGTGGCTAATAAAGAATACGAACCCCCAGCAGAAATACTCGAATACATCGCATCTATTATACAAAAAAATATACGTGAACTTGAAGGAGCGCTTAACCTTGTTATCGCTCGATCAAAATTAAAAGGGCGGCCAATAACTCTAGAGGAGGCTAAATCAGCTCTTGAACAAATAAGTGCTCGTGGTAAAAAAATTATTGCCCCGACTCAAATTATCCGTACAGTATCCGAGTTCTATGATCTTGGAGAGGCTGGCCTTTTTGAACGTTCTCGCCGTCGTGAGATAGTAAAGCCCCGTCAGATTGCTATGTATTTACTTAGAGAAGACTATCACGGCTCATATCCATTTATTGGGCAAAAATTAGGTGGACGTGATCATACAACAGCTCTTCATGCATATGAAAAAATTTCTAAAGAGCTAAAACAAAACTCAAAACTTGTGGAAGAGCTGAAACTTATCCGTGCAAAATTATATGAAAATTCTTAAAGTTTAAAAAAATTACTTTTTATTATACTTATATCCTCCACCTATCCACATATTACTAATTTATTAAATTCAAAATTCCTTTTACTTAAAACACTTATACAGCCTTATACACTTATCCTATGCATAATAAATATAAAAAAATAAAAAATAAAAAATATAATTATTTTACTGTTAGTGTGGATAAGTTAGTAATATGAAATGTAGTGTTGTATCAGAAAACTTTAAAAAAGCCTTACTTTTAGTAGAAAGAAGTACTAGTAAAGACTTAACATTACCAATTTTAAGTTCATTTCTTATTAGTACAGAATCCGGATCATTAAGAATTACAGGCACAAACCTAGAGGTTGGTATTGAGACGAATATCAGAAGTACTATACAAGATAATGGTAAAGTAGCTATTCCAGCGCGTACATTATCTTCATATATTTCAACAATTCCAAAAGACGAAAAAATTATTCTCGAATCAAAAGACATAGATTTAATTATTCATACACAAACCCAAAAAACAATATTAAAAGGATACGCACAGGACGATTTTCCACCCTTTCCTCAAATTAAAGATTTATATAAATTAAGCGTTAAAAAACAAGATATTATACAAGTAATTTCAAGAAATTTAATATCTGTATCAAAGAGTAATATTAAGCCAGAGCTTGCAAGTATGTATTTTGTATTAGATAAAGATATTCTTATTATTGCCTCAACAGATAGTTTTCGACTTTCAGAAGAACGAATTAAACCGACAGCATTTTCACCAAAAATAGCTCGGGAATCGTTTTTATTGCCACTACGTACATGCGAAGAACTTATAAAGTTATTGGAATATGGAGAGGGGGAAGAAGTTATATTTTTTATAGGGAAAGGCGAATTATGTATACGGTATAACGATACAAATCTTTACTCAAGGCTTACAGAGGGTAATTTTCCAGATTATCAACAGATAATCCCCAAGAAATTTATAACGCAAGTTACGATCTCGAGATCAGTACTGGCAGGCCATATTAAAAGGGCGAGTATATTTTCAAATAAACTTCAGGCTATAAGTTTAACATTTTCTCCAGAAACTGGAGACTGTGTTATAGAAAGTAATAATCGAGACATTGGTGAGTATAAAGCGACTATGAAGGCAGAAATCCAAGGGGATAAATTATCTATCGTTTTTAATTATCATTATCTACTAGAGGGGATTGATATATATTCAGATGATTCTCTTTTTTTTGGATTTAATAATGAGTCACAACCACTACTTATTAGGCCGGTCAAGAAAGAAGAATCCTTGTATGTTGTGATGCCGATGAAAGGTGGTATATAGAAATGAGTTTTTTTAAAATAAGCTCGTTCTTGCCGAGAGCATTTGATAGAATCGATAAACATCACACACTTAAAAAAAATCAAAACACAAAAAGTGTTGAGGGGGTATTAAAACAGTTAATCTCGCCAACGAGCGCTGAGTATTCTGTAGAATATTATGATGGAGTTATGACAATATTTACTGCTTCAAATATTTTGAAACAAAAAATTCATCTCTCTGAAAAAAATATAAAAGAAGAAATTCAACGGCAATTTCCGGTAATTAATATTTCACAAGTCAGGTTTAAGGGGCCGAAACTGTAAATTGGAAATTAGATTCAGACCGGTTTCCAATAGAGTCATATACAGTAATTTTGAGCATATGGGGGCCTTCTTGGAGGTTGAGAGAGTCTTGGTTAATGTTGATGGTGCTAATAGTATTTGGCTCTGATCGTATAAATTCATCATCAATAAAGATGCTAGCTTCGGTGACTGGATTTATGGACATAATATTAAATTGAAAAGTAAGGGGGTCACCTTTTTTAAAGACGAGCATTTCAGGGTTTGATAATAGGTTTATATGAGGCCAATTTTCTGGGGAATGAGAAGTGTCAAAATCACTCGGGATTCCTGATGTATCATCCATGTAACCCATACGCGCTGCCCAAGCTCGCACAGGGCCTTCCCACGCATTAAATTGTGGGTCGTTCGCCGGATTGGGTGGTATTTCACCGTCAGGGTTGTCTTTATTTACCCAATAAAGAATTGAATGAACTTGTTGAAATATTCTTTCTTCATGTTGATCAGGAGGGGTGAATTCTGTAGCGAGTTTTCCTGATACGCTATCCACACTATAAGATCGGGAGCCTTTCCAAATACCACGTAGTACGGGTTTTTTTGGTGTTGGGAATGTTGGTTGAGTGAAGGTATCTTTTTCAGAGATAATAGTTAAAGCGTTTTCCATAAAATCACGCCACAGTGGCGTGATAATAAAACCAGCTGTGTTTTTAGTCATCGATGAATTATTGTTATTTCCCGCCCACGCACCAACAACGATATTTGGGCTATATCCTATCGTCCAGACATCTCTATAGTCGTTTGTAGTCCCTGTTTTTACGGCGACATTTCCACTCTCAAAGTAAAGTGGTGATCGGGCGCCAAATGCTGGCGTGCGAGCAGAATTATCAGAAAGTATGTTTGTAATTAAGTTTGCTATGTTTGGATCTAGGACATTTTGAGATTTATTATTTTCTTGTTCTACGACTGAGTTGTTTTTATCACGAATTTCTAATATGGCGTGGTGTTCAAAATGTGTTCCTTGGTTGGCAAATGTTCCATATGCTGATGTGAGCTCAAGTGGTGAGATTTCTCCGCCACCAAGCACAAGAGTAAGTCCGTATCTGGAAGCGTTAGTAAGAGTGCTTATGCCAAAATCACGAGCCGTTTCGATAGAGTCTTGGATACCGGCGAGATATAGTGTCTTCACTGCCGGTACATTTAACGATTGCGCGAGAGCATCACGCATCTTTATAGGGCCACGAAACTTTTCATCATAGTTTTGAGGGATATATGGCGTTCCGAAGGCTGCAAAATTTGTTTCTAGGTCAAATAAAACTGTATCAGGAGTATATCCCTTCTTGAATGCCGTTGCATATACGAGGGGCTTAAATGCCGACCCGGGTTGGCGATGAGCGAGTGTAATATTAAAATTTCCTTCATGTTGTACATCAAAATAATCGCGCGACCCGACCATTGCGAGGATGCGGCCTGTTTTCGGATCGATTGCTATAAGACCTTCGTTTGATGCATTAAATTTTTCTTGGAGTTCGGCTGATCTGCGATTGATTACTTCCTCTGCTTTTTCCTGTAGTTTCATATCAAGAGTTGTGATAACCTTCAATCCTCCGCGCTCGACAATATCTTCTCCAAACTTTTCGCTTAGTAGCTCTCGAACATACATAACAAAATGAGGAGCGCGTAATCCGTGCCGTTGCTGAGGATTAAATGTTACCTTCTCTTCTTTTGCCGCCTTATGTTCTTCTTCAGTGATAAATTCTAAGCTTTTCATTCGCTCGAGTACAAGATTTTTTCTTTGTTCAAGTTCTTTTCTGTGGTTTCCATAGGGAGAATAATATGTAGGTGCGTTTGGGAGCGCGGCAAGATATGCCGATTCTGCGAGAGTTACCTCTTCAGCATTTTTACCAAAATAATTTTGTGCAGCAGCTTCAATCCCGTATGCATTTGATCCGTAGGGGATCTCATTAAGGTAAAGATTTAATATTTCATCTTTGGTATAGGCTTTTTCAAGTTTCAAGGATATAACGACTTCTTTTAGTTTTCGTGTAATAGTTTGCTCGCTTGTGAGCAAGGTGTTTTTAACAAGTTGTTGTGTGATAGTAGATCCACCACTACCTATTCTTTTCCCTTGAAGTGCGTTAAGGACTATAACTCTAAAAAACGAGACAAAACTAAACCCATGGTGGTTGTAAAACGAAGCGTCCTCGATTGCGATCGTAGCGTTTTTTACATTGCGGGATATATTGTCAGCTGCGACAATGGTTCGTTTTTCTTCTCCATGGATCTCCCAAAGTAGAATTTCACCGGTTTTGTCGTAAAGTTTCGTTGACTCATAGACTTGTCGTTTTTGAAAATTATCTATACTTGGGATCTTAATAAGCACAAAAAATATCCATAGTGCCAAACTACTAATTATTATAAATACCCCGATAGCAAGTAGAATCGCTATTTTGCGGGACTTTACTTTTAGCTTCTTTTGTACTTTTTTACCTAAAATTCTAAAGAATCGAAACACGACGCTACTATATCATAGAATAGTCTTTTTGCTCAAAAAAATACCCCCGAGGTAGCGGGGGTATTTATTACATGTCTAATTCACTAAACGCGTCATCGTCATCATCATCGTCATTTTTATCCTCTTCTTCCGTGTCTTCCTCTTCCTCGTCATCATCCCAAGAATCTAAATAAAAAGTCATTACAATTAAACTTTTGGCGATTAAAATGAGTACGACCGTTACTCATCTATACTCAATACTGATAGCAAGAAAATTAGAGTCACTCAAGAGCTTAGCATAATTAATTCTTGTGGATAACTTTTCCTTAAGACACGGGCTATTTTCGTACCATAAGGCAAAGTGCCAAAGCATCGTACGCATCATCCGAACGGATCTCATGCTTTATTTTGAGTATATTTTTTACAATCCACGCTACTTGTTTTTTTTCTGCACGCCCATTTCCAGTAAGCCCAAGTTTTACCTGAAGGGGAGTAAATTCTTGCATTGTTATATTCAGTTCTGAAAGTATAAGTAGAATTGCTCCACGCGCTTCAGAAACACTTAATGCAGTTTTTTTATTTTTTGCAAAAAAAAGTTTTTCAACAATTGCTCGATCTGGTTGAAACTTTTTGATAATACTACGAAGCTCTTTTGATATAGTTGCGATTCGTTCGCTATGAGGAGTATCTTTTGATGTTTTAATGCATCCGCATTCCTGATAAATTGAGTTTCCATTTATTGCATCAACAACGCCCCAGCCTACACGTTCAATCCCAGGATCGATACCAAGAATTCTCATGCCTCTTTGTTGTTTGCATAAATTTCTTGTACATCGTCGTGTTCATCGATAATTTCCATAAGCTTATAAAGAGCATCAGAGTCAATGGGTGAGAGTGAGAGTTCGCTGTAAGGTTTTGCGATCCATTCTCCATCTCTTTTTTCAAACGCCCACAATACGCTTCCAGGATTTGCCCACTTCCCATTGTTTGCGGAAAGTAGATGTTTTACTTCATTTGATGTTCGGTTATTGTTGTCAGTAATTCCAGTTATAATAAGCGCTACTCCACCGGGACCGTACGCCTCGTAGGTAAATTCTAAAAGAGCTGTCTCATCTGCCCCCCCGACGCCTTTTTTGATAGCGCGTTCTATATTTTCTTGTGGCATGTTAAGAGCGCGCGCTTTTTCGACCGCAACGCGAAGTGAGGCATTCATAGCAATATCAGCACCTTTTTCGCGTGTAGCTATGGTAATAGCACGCGCGATTTTGCCAAATATCTTACTTTTTTTTGCATCAGTTGCCGCTTTCTGGTGTTTTATTTGTGACCACTTAGAATGTCCTGACATAGTATTTTATTGTTCAAAAAGATTTTTATTTTCTGCGGGTGGAGTAAGATCCAGATGCTCGTATGCACGCGTTGTTGCGATTCGACCGCGAGGCGTGCGCTCAATAAATCCAAGGCGCAAAAGGTATGGTTCGTGAATTTCTTCTATTGTGCTTGCTTCTTCGCTCGCTGCAGCTGCAAGTGTACCAAGGCCCACTGGACCACCTGAAAATTTTTCTATAAGAATTTTAAGAATTCTTCTATCTTCCGATTCAAGACCTGCATCATCGATATCGAGAAGTTCAAGTGCAGTTTTTGCGATTGCAAGCGATATAACTCCATCGCCTCGAACAGTTGCGACATCACGACAGCGTTTTAATAAGTGATTTGCAATTCGTGGCGTAAAGCGGCTTCGCTTTGCGATCTCAGTCAGAGCTTCTTCTTGAACCTCAATTCCTAAAAGTTTCGCTGATCTTCGCAGTATTTCTTTAATATTAGTTTCGCTATAGAATTCAAGTCTAAATGTGCCGCCCGAAAAACGTGACCTGAGAGGGGAGGAGAGCATTGCGACGCGCGTGGTAGCTGCTACAAGTGTAAAGGCAGGTAGATCGAGCTGTATTGTTCTAGCGGCGGGTCCTTTACCGATTATAATATCGAGGGAACGCGCCTCCATAGCTGGGTATAAAATTTCTTCTACTAGTTTATTGAGTCTGTGGACTTCATCAATAAATAAAATATCCCCATCAGATAGGTTTGTAAGTATAGAGGCGAGATCTCCGACTCGTTCGATTGCTGGGCCCGAGGTTATCTTCATTTGAGCGCCAAGTTCTTTTGCGACAAGGTGGGCGAGCGTGGTTTTACCAAGACCTGCAGGGCCGTAAAATAGTAAATGTTCGATTGGCTCTTTGCGTTGCCGTGCCGCCTCAATTAAAATTTGAAGATTTTCTTTTATTGAGCGCTGACCAATATATTCATCCCACCGGTTGGGGCGGAGAGCGCTATCAAGTGATATATCGTCAGGTTTTTTGGGGTCTATTGACATTTTATGTTTTTTAGGATACAATACGCAAGTTCCTTAAGACGCCTTTAACTATAAGCATTTTCTCAAGAAGTCTCCGGACAAGTGAGGTTTACCTTATCTGGGCCTTCTTTTAGTACACGGACAATCTGGTCCCTTTCCTCTTAGTATAGATTAGCATACTGCTACTCCGTATTAAGAGGAGGGGGTCGCTCGATTGCTCCTCGAAGGGGCTCTCAGCCCCATGCACCCATGCGGGGGCACCTTGTCTGGAGACTTCTCGGGAAAATAGTGCAAAACTTGGGATTGTCGTTGATGGTCTAAAAGCACGACGTTGGCACCGCACCCGCGAGGGAAGTTCCGTAAGGATAGGTGCGCCAAAGCCTAAAGGGGCTGGTGAGATGTCGGTATCGAATCCGACTCAGCGATCGTCCCAAGTAACTCGCCGCCTGTATGGTAGTACCCCAGCCGGCGGCATTTTCATTTGTATGAAATTTTACTCAAGTCCAGCGATGCGCTCGAGTTCGTCGAATGTGGTTTGTCCTGCAAGAATTTTAAGCATCCCGTCTTGTATGAGGGTGCACATGCCCTGTTTAAGTGCGATTGCGCGCACCTCGGCTTCTGATGGATTTTTTAAAATTAATTTTTCAATTTCGTCGTTGATTAAAAATGCTTCAAAAATACCAAGTCTGCCTTTGTATCCTGTGTGACTACAAATATCACATCCACCCGGAATAAATATTTTAATATTGTCCAGAGGAGGCGCTCCATAACTTGGGGGGAGCGTAGAAAGTGATGTTTTAATTTGTTCTGTTTGTTTTTCAGTCGGCGTAGACTCTTGTTTACAATGAGAGCATAGTACGCGCACCAATCTTTGTGCGATCGCAACATTGATTGCGGGAGCAATAATGTTTGGAGTTACTCCTAAATCAATGAGTCGGGGAATCGTGCCCGGAGCATTATTTGTGTGGAGTGTTGAGAATACAAGGTGGCCTGTGAGCGATGCATGCATAGCAATTTCTGCGGTCTCACGGTTGCGAATTTCTCCTACGAGGATAATGTCTGGATCTTGTCGTACGATCGCAGAAAGACCAGTTTCAAATGTATACCCACCTTCCCGGTCAATCTGTGTTTGAGAGATACCATCAACGTGATATTCAATAGGGTCTTCGATAGTAATTATTTTAATGCCAGGTTCACGCACTTTTTTAATGAAGGCGTAAAGAGTCGTAGTTTTACCAGATCCAGTCGGTCCAGTAGTAATAATCATACCGTTTGGCTTTTTAATTTCTTTTTCAACAAGGTCTCGCACTGGAGGTTGCATCCCAAGATTATCAAATGTCATCGATATCGCTTTTGGGTGTAAGACACGCATTACGATTGATTCGCCATAAGGGCCAGGTAATGTTGATACACGAACTTCTACATCAACATCTTTTGTCCGAATGGTGAACCGACCATCTTGTGCGCGATTATGGATGTTAAGCTTAAGTTCTGAAATAAGTTTGATACGAGAAAGAATCATCTTATGCATATCGTGCGTCAGAGAGGCAATTTCTTGTAAAATTCCATCGAGACGAACACGAAGGTGAACTTTTACTTCCTCAGGTTCAACATGAATGTCCGAAACTTCAAGTTCATATGCGCCAGCAAGTATAAGGTCAAGGAGATCGGTAATTTTTGTCGATGTTCCGTGTTCGATCTCACCTGAAAGATTTGTATTAAATTCTTCAGAGTTATGAATGCGTGAACGAAATTCTACAATTGAATCTTTTGTAATATCGACGACATTTGAAGTTATTTTACTTTCTCGTGGGATTTCTTTATATCTACTCCACGCGCGTTCAAGCCCCTGCATAGATGAAAGAAAGACTTGCGCGGTGTAACCAGCTCGATGAAGCTTGTCGAGAGATTCTTTAACAGAGTTGAGAGTAGGGTTTTTGACTGCGACTTGCAGTTTTTTACCAATTGCCTGTATGATTGCAATCCCAGATTCACGAGCCTCAGCTTCAGGTATAAGTTTTAGTGCATCAAGATCAATCGATATGCGAGAAAGGTTCAAATAGGGCGTTTTATATTTTTGTGCGAGTAGGCGCGTAAGATCTTCTTCTTCGCGCTGTTGAAGTTTTTCTATTTTGTCGCGTTGTTTCTCTTCATCGAATGCCACGCACTTATTCTACATTAGCCGAGCTCTCGCAGCAATTTTCGAGTTTTTACTTCAGCTTCGATAAAGTTTGAAAATGAGCCCAGTGTAACAAAGGAGGAGTCGTCTTCTTGAGATTTAAGCTCACTCCTTACGCGTTTGAGTACTGATGCATCAGTTGACCAAAGCATTCCCTCGGTACCGGCGTGCTCATCAAATTGCCAAAAAATGGCAGCAATTCGTGGCAGAGATGCAATCTGAGAAAAAGTTTCAATAAGTGGGCGCAGCTCGTTTGGAGTTGAGTTGGTGCGCGAAAAATCATCACGAGTAATAAATGTCCATAATGTATCAATATCGGTATCTTCACGAGAGCGAACCATGAGACGGCCCAAGAGGGCTGCAGATGACTGAGGTAGTTTCTTGTCGATTTCACGAGGGGAGTCGTCTTTGGACCGTGTACTTCTTTGATCAAGCCATAAATGTCGGGTAGCTCCTTTTCGCGGATAATATTCTATGGCGGTGTCTGCAGATGTTTGATCTATAAATCCTACTGTGATTATAAGATCAGCTGGCGGGATGTGAACTCCCATTTGTACTGCACTTGGGTTAAATGGATGAGGGTGTGTTAGAAAAATTGTAAGTTTGTTGTCATTTTTTTGGTATCGGAGCTCATCAATGGGAGATATTAAAGTATCGATTGTTATTGTGAATTCTTTTTTTTGAGTTGGGCCTCCGAATGTATCGACCCATTCGAGTTCTTTTTGATTTGGGGCAATAAGCCGGATTTTTTCAGGAGCAATACGTTGGATTTGAAGAGCGGCAAGATAATCTTTATCAGAAGCTGTGTCAGGGAGTACTATAAGAATGCTAGTTGCCTCGTCAATTGCGTGCTTAAGCTCTGTCATAATATGTATTCCTAGCACAGGTCTTTGGGCGCCCGAAAGGCTTGACTTTTAAGTTTTTTTAGTATACAATTTGTTTCAAGTTGAAACTTGAAAATTAATTCCCAGACACTGATTGGGCGGTCAACAAACCATTAAGGAGAGTGTTATGCAAGGAAAGAATTTTTGTCTTGTACTCGTGCTTTCTGTGGCTCTCATCATGACTTCTGGGTGTACCCTGCTACAGCGAATGCTTGTCGGGGGTGGGTCTGGAGCTTTGATTGGAGCAGGCGTTGCTGGACCGAAGGGAGCTTTGATCGGTCTTGGCGCTGGGTTGCTTGGAGGTGCTCTCGTCGGCGGAGACGATAGAGGTATGTATGACGGGCGTTACGCTCCTCGTCAATACGGTCATAGACCTAGCGTTTTGTGTAGTTCGCTTGATATCGATTGTCAGCGCGCGCTTGGTGAGCAGGAAGGTGTGGAGCGCGCGCTTCGTGAGCAAGCGGCGCGCGCTCGAGAGCAGGGGAGAAGAGACGGCTACTGCGAATATGGCGGGCTTGGTTGTAAGCAGGTAAGTCCACCAGAATGATTTTTTGTGGCTTTATAGCGGGGTTCGTCCCAACGAACCCCGCTTTTCTTTTTTGTGCTATTCTGAAAACATTCTAATGCTTGTAAGTAAATTTATATCAAAAAATCCAAAGTCTACTCGTGATATTGCGCGTGCGCTGGGGGTTGAGCTAAAAAATGCCGAGCTTAATAATCGTCAGGCGTTTTGTATATTGCTTTCTGGCGATCTTGGTGCAGGGAAAACTGCCTTTACGCAAGGTCTTGCCTCTGGTCTCGGATATCGTGGTAATGTTCATTCACCAACTTTTGTACTAATGAAGAAATATCCCATAAAAACTTTGTATTTTAAAAATCTTTGGCATATTGATTGTTATCGAGTTAAAAGTGTACAAGAGCTTTTAATATTAAAAATTGAAGATATTTTAAATAATCCAGACAATATCGTCGTTATAGAATGGCCAGAGAAAATAAAAAAATATATTCCAAAATATCCGATTCGTATTTCGTTCGAACATCATTCGCCAGAGACTCGCATAATTAAAATATTAGAATGAGTGACAAAAAAAACAAAAAAACACTTGTTATACTTGATGCTCATGCACTCATTCATCGTTCGTTTCATGCGATGCCGGCATTTACTTCGCCATCCGGTGAGCCGATGGGCGCCGTATATGGGGTCTCAGCTGTTTTACTAAAGTTAATACGCGAGCTTGAGCCTACACATCTTGTGGCGGCATTCGATCGTCCAGAGCCGACATTTCGACATGTTGCATATGATGCATATAAAGCAACGCGATCTGAGACAAAGAGTGATTTAATACCTCAGTTTGAAAAAGTAAAAGAAGTTTTTACGGCATTTAATATCCCAATGTTTGAAGTGCCAGGATTCGAGGCTGATGATATTTTAGGAACTCTTGTTGAGAGATTTAAAAATGAAAAAGATCTTACGATTATTATTGCATCGGGGGATATGGACACATTGCAACTTATTGAAGATGATCGCGTGTTGGTCTATACCCTCAGAAAGGGGATTGAAGATACGATTTTATACAACCAAAAACTTGTTGAGAATCGATTTGGTTTCGAACCGCGTCTTATCGTTGATTACAAAGGACTTAAGGGAGATCCGTCAGACAATATTATAGGAGTTAAGGGTATAGGAGAGAAATTAGCAACTGAGCTTATAAAACATTACGGTACTATTGAAGAAATTTATATACAGCTTAAAAAATTAAAAAAATACCCGACATGGCTTAAAGAACGAATTGCAAAATTACTTTTAGAAAATGAAGAAGAGGCTTTATTTTCAAAAGAACTTGCTACTATTCGTCGAGATGCTCCAGTCACACCAAGTATAAAAGATCTTGAGTACAAAGGAGTTCCATATGAATCTGTATTAGCAGTATTTCGTAAATTTTATTTCCCGAGTCTTATATCTCGACTCGGTATTCCGACTGGCGAAGTAAAGAAAGATATTATACAAAACATAACGGCTGAAAATTTTGAGAATTTTAAAAAAGAGTTTACCAAAGAGTCCACTGTAGGTCTTTTTTTGGATGCTGGAGATTTGACGATATTGTTTTCAAAAGTATCTCGAAAGATTGAGAAAAGTCTTTTTACTAAGGCGCAAGATGAGCTTCAGAAGTTATTTTTAGAAAAAAATAATATTATAGCTCACGATGCCAAGGAAATTTACCATGCGCTCGGGTTTGTATTTGAAGTTGCATTTGATACCCGTATCGCTGCGTGGGTTTGTGATTCAGAGCGCAGGTCATTCGTCCTCAAAGACTTAATGCAAGATGAGTTGAGTACGAAAGATGCAGAGTCGTATGGTGCAATTTTTATGCTTGAAAAAAAATATCGAAATAAATTAGAAAAAGAAAAGCTTACACAAATTTATTTTGAATTTGAGCTACCGCTCATAAAGGTTTTATTTGCCATGGAGCGGGTTGGTATAGCTGTTGATAATGAGAGATTACACGCGCTCGCGCAATCGACAAAAAAAGAAATTGAGTCATTACAAAAAGAGATAGTCTCTTTAGCTGGAGAAGAATTTGATGTAAATTCTCCAAAACAGCTTTCACGAATCTTATTTGAGGTACTAAATCTATCAACCAAAGGAATTAAAAAGACATCAACAAAAGCAGTTTCCACACAAGCGTCTGAGCTGGAAAAGCTTCGTGGTTTACATCCGATCATTGACCTCTTAATGAGGTATCGTGAAATTGCAAAACTTTTTTCAACATATATTAGTGTATTGCCCGAGCAGTGTAGTCCTCGCGATGCTCGTATTCACACTACTTTTAATCAGGCGGGGGCGGCTACTGGACGGTTGTCATCAATAAATCCAAATTTACAAAATATTCCAGTTCGCACGGAGCTTGGTCGCGAGATTCGAGGGGCGTTTATTGCTGAGCGCGGATATGAACTTGTCTCGTTTGATTATTCTCAGCTTGAGTTGCGACTTGCCGCTGCAATGTCAGGCGACAAGGGGCTTATTGCGGCGTTTCATAGTGGAGATGATATTCATACTCGAACTGCCTCTGCAGTCTTTCATATTATACCGGAGGCTGTAACACTCGATATGCGTAGATATGCAAAAACAATTAACTTCGGAATTTTATATGGGATGGGTGCACGAGCGCTTGCGGTTGGCATGGGAGTGAAGCACGAAGAGGCAGAAAAATATTTGCATGCGTACATTGAAACATTCCCAGGCATTGAAGAATTACGCCTTCGAATAATCGAAAATGGTAAACAAAATGGATACGTTGAAACGTTGTTTGGACGTAAACGCTACCTTCCAAACTTGCGGTCTTCTTTCGATTTTGTTCGCAAAGAAGCTGAGCGTATGGCGATGAACGCACCGATACAAGGGACGGCAGCCGATCTTATTAAGCGCGCAATGATCGAGGTTTATAAAAGGTATAGTTTGAATGACACTAAAGGATCTGTGCGCCTTTTATTGCAAGTACATGATGAACTTTTATTTGAGATAAAGAAGAGCTCACTAAAAGAACTTATACCAGAAATTAAACACATTATGGAGGTGGCGCCTGAAGTAGTCGTGCCGATTGTAGTTGATGTAAAGCATGGCTTGAGCTGGCAAGATATGGCTCGTTTTGAACAGGGGCGATAACGAAATTACTGCTATACTTAATTGTGTAGTATGAAAATTCGCTATACGCTCTTTTTTAGATTTTTTTGGACACTCGTTGCGCTCGGCATAATACCGATGGCTATTTCTTCAGGCTTTCTTGTCGCGAGCTACCAAGTGCGTATCGCAGCAGTGTTGGGGGCCGCTGAGGCTCGAGAATTACTTTTTAATATTGGTATTCAATTTTTCTTAATTTTCATTTTCGTATTGATCATTGCGACTTTTGCAGCATATGTAATTTCGAGAAATATTTCACGGCCATTACAAGTTCTTACTGAGGCTGTGAGACTTATTGGTGAAGGTAATTTAAAAATTAAAATTAATATCTTACGAAAAGATGAGATTGGGGTATTGGGAGAATTCTTCAACGAGATGGTCCTGCGCATCAAGGATGCGCAGGACCGCCAAGAGGAAATTTCGCGATTAAAATCAGAATTTATTACAGTCGCTGCCCATCAACTACGAACACCGCTTTCAATTGTGAAGTGGGCGTATACGGCAGTGCTCGAGGGAGACTTCGGCCCAGTTGCAGAAGGGCAGCGAAATATTTTGGGTAAGGCGGCTATTGCGAATGAATCGATGATTAAGTTAGTACATAATTTACTTGACGCGGCTCGTATTGAAGAAGGGCGTTTTGGATTTAAATTTGAAAGAGTTGATTTTGGTGCTTTTTTGAAAAAACTTTTTGAAGAAAAAAAATTACTTGCTGAAAAGAAAGGCGTTATATTAACTATTAATATTAATCCAAAAGATATTTTGTATCTCAACGCTGATCCAGAAAAACTTTCAATTGCAGTTGGTAATATCATAGATAATGCTGTGCGATATACCGCATCCGGAGGCTCTGTTGGGATATCTCTCGATGCCGAAGAAGCATTTGCCATTATAAAAATCCAGGATACTGGTATTGGGATTGCTCCTGAAGATAAGACAAGATTATTCACAAAGTTTTATCGAGGAAGTAATGTTATGCACCTTGAAACTGAGGGCACTGGTCTTGGCTTGTTTATTACAAAAAACATTGTCGTAAGTCATGGGGGTGAGGTTTGGTTTAACTCTGAGCATACAAAAGGTACAACGTTTTTTATTAAACTCCCGCGTGAAGCATCATCAAAGAGCCCTACAAACGTTTCTTTCGAATCTTTTGTCGGAGCTATTTAAGTGTGATAAAGTAGCACCATACATATGCCAGATGATATAAAAAAAGATGTAAATCTATCAAGTGTCCCCATTACGTCAATGCTAAAGCGCAACGAGATAAAACTGCTCGTAGTGGAGGATGATAGATTCTTGAGAGAGCTCTTAGTTGGAAAATTAAAAAGAGAAGGTTTTACGGTTGTAGAAGCATTCAACGGAGAAGAGGCTATAAATCAAATTCGCGCTGAACATCCTCATTTAATACTACTCGATCTTGTACTGCCGGGGGTTGATGGATTTGGGGTGCTTGCCGCTATGAAAGATGCTACAGAGCTTAAGACTCCAACGATTGTGCTGTCGAATCTTGGTTCGCGCGAAGATATTGATAAAGCAATGACATTGGGCGCAAAAGAGTTTATGGTAAAGGCGCACCACACGCCACAGGAGATTTTAGAACGAGTCAAAAAAGTTCTCGAGGAGCGCTACTTGCAACAATGATTTACCTTCTTTACGGAGAGGATGTTCCAAGGGCGCTTAATACATTGGGGCGATTTCGTTCGCGATTTCGTCGTGAAGTACCTTCAATGTGGCGTCAAATTGATTGTGAAGAAGAAGGCGAACATAGTAAGATTTATTTTGAGCTTGGGGGTCAATCACTCTTCGGCTTAAAAGATTTTTTAATTATAAAACATGCCTCAGCTGCTCCTGAGGATACCCACGATTTTTTTAAGAAGTTGGTGGACAGGTGGACCGATGATGATTCGATAGTTGTATTTTTTGAGCGCGAAACTCCAGTAAAAAATAAAATTTTTGACTTAATATTTAAAAATAAAAATACAAAAAGCGAAGAGTTTAAAAAGAAAGGGGTTCAAAATGCCAGTAGAATTTTAGATAATCGAGATCTTTTCTTGATTGGAGATTTGTGGGGGAGGAGGGAGAAAGGTTCCCTTGTTTTAAAATATGAGGAGTTGTTACGGGGTGGGCATGTGCCAGACGAGATTTTAAGAACCCTCTTGTGGCACATAAAAAATGTATGTATGGCTGCTGTTGGGAAAACGCAGGATATGAAGCCATTTGTTGCAAATAAAGCACGCGAGCAAGCACGCAATTTCAATGGCGATTCGCTCGAGCG
>ERZ1292625.2291-Hain-H41-01um-R1-2291-length-18267-cov-4_pt1 | contig 18267 bp, 14 predicted proteins | sample MGYA00564400_ERZ1292625 | MGnify/ENA primary metagenome ERZ1292625 (study PRJEB36523, sample SAMEA6512639) | groundwater metagenome | collected 2019-01-08 | study: AquaDiva: Metagenomics assemblies of 32 groundwater samples
ATTTGCTCAAAAACATTCTGGATTCAGAGTTTTGAAAGAACCACATCGTGGTAAGGGTGGAACTGTAATTGCTGGAATGCTCGCATCCAAAGGGGAATACGCTTTGTTTGCTGATATGGATCAGTCGACTCCAATTAATCAAATTGAAAAGTTTATTCCCAAATTTAAGGAAGGATTTGACGTCGTGATCGGGTCTCGAACAGGGCGTGAGGGAGCACCGATTATTAGAAAATTATCCGCTATCGGCTTTGCCCTCTTGAGGGCTGTTATTCTGAGACTTCCTTATAAAGATACTCAAGCAGGATTTAAAGCATTTAGAAGAGAAGCGGCGGTTACGATTTTTAGTAAGATGCAAAATCTACTCGAAAGAAGACAAGAGGGGACGTCTCTTAGCGCTGGTTTCGATACCGAAATGCTTTATTTGGCACGCAAAATGAAATTTAAAACTGTCGAGGTGCCAATTGAATGGTATTACAAAGAGGGGACTAATAAAAATATAATCAAAGAGTCTTGGTATGGTCTAAGGGGTGTGATTGCAGTCAGATTAAAGGCAATGACTGGTTATTATAAATTAAAATGAAATCTTTTCTGAAAGAGTGGAAATATACAATTTTGACTGGAGTTGGAATTTTGATCTTTGCTTTTTTGATTAGACTCTATAATCTAACACTTCTTCCCGTTTTTGCAGATGAGGCAATCTACATTCGTTGGAGTCAGATAATGTCTGCTGAGCCAACCCTTAGGTTTTTGCCTCTTTCTGATGGCAAACAGCCTTTTTATATGTGGGTTCTAATGTTTGTTGTTGGAAGAGTCTCTGATCCTTTGTTTGCTGGCAGAGTGCTTTCGGTTGTAAGTGGAATTGGATCAATTGTTGGTATTTTTGCTGTAAGCTATCTTCTTTTTAAAAACAAATTAGTTTCTCTTGTATCTTCGTTTATCTGGACAATTTCACCATTTAGTTTTTTCTTTGACAGAATGGCATTAGTAGATTCGTTTCTTGCTTGTTTCACTATTTGGACTTTATTCTTTGCAGTATTAACAAGTAAAACAAAAAGATTAGATACGGCCATTATTACTGGCTTTGCCCTGGGTTTTGCATTACTTACCAAATCACCTGCCATTTTTACAGTATTATTGATTCCTACAACCTGGATATTCATAAAAAAACCACGAGATCTGTTTAGACTTGTTCCATTTCTCTTTGTAACTTATGTTGTTGGATATGCAATGTATAACATTCTTCGTTTGGGGCCAAATTTCCATTTAGTGGGGAGTAGAAATCAAGATTACATTTTTCCAATTAGTCACTTGTGGATTAATCCCAAAGATCCGTTTATTTTCCATATAGAGCAAATATTTAAAGACTGGTTTGTTAAAATGGGTCCTTGGCCGATTTTGGGCCTTGCAGTGGTTGGATTTTTGGCATCCTTCAAAAGATATTGGAAAGAAACATTGTTATTACTGGCTTGGTTTTTGTTTCCGGTCTTGGTTCAGTCGATGTATGCCAAGGTTTTTACTGTTAGGTATATTCTCTTTACCTTTCCACCTTTGTTTATTCTCGCAGCCAGTGGATTTTTACAAAAAAAGAAATTATTTTTAATTTTTTATTCATTTCTCATGGTTCTTTTTATTGGAACCGCTCTTTATTTCGACTATCAACTTTTGACTAACCTCGAAAAAGCAAACCTTCCAAGTAGCGAAAGAAGCGGTTACTTAGAGGAGTGGACAAACGGTACTGGCATTAAAGAGGTATCAGACTATCTAAAAGCACAAAACGATAAAAACCCAAGTGAGAAGATAGTTGTAGGAACTGAGGGGTATTTTGGTACCTTGCCAGACGGCCTGCAAATGTATGTACAAGGCATAACAAACATAACAGTCATTGGCACTGGTCTTGATTTTGGTGAGGTACCCCAGAGCTTGATTGATTCTTTTAAAGCAGGAAACAAAACATATTTTGTAGTTAATAGTTCTAGATTAAAAATAAAAGAAGAAAACTTTGAAAAAAATGGCCTAAAAGTTATTGCAAAATATGTAAAATCTGATCGTAGAGAAAAAGATACCCACGAATTCCTTTGGTATGGCCCACACGACACGTTTTATTTTTTCCAACTTGTTGAACTTATATCTCCGAAAGACTAGATTGTGATAGGATTTAGGTTGTGAAGAAGATTAAAGAATTTATTGTTAAGCTTGTAAGATTTCCTAATTTCCTGCCTTTACTGATAGTAATTATATTTGGTCTTCTGGCGGGGAGGGGACTAATCGGACCTGGATATTTTAATATGCACGATGATCTCCAAATGATGAGGCAACTCGAGATGGAGAAGTGCTTTCTTGATTTACAGATTCCTTGTCGTTGGGTGCAAGATATGGGCTATGGTTTTGGCTATCCATTGTTTAATTTTTATCCCCCGCTCCCCTATCTAGTAGGGGAGATCTTTAGGGTTGTTGGGTTTTCTTTTGTGGATACCGTCAAAATCCTCTTTGTATTGTCATTTGTGGCCTCGGGGATAACCATGTATTTTTTAGCAAAAGAATTTTTTGGCAAGGTCGGCGGAGTACTGTCGGCCATTTTTTATGTTTGGGCTCCATACCATAGTGTAGATGTTTATGTCAGGGGGGCGATGAATGAGGCCTGGGCTCTAATCTGGTTTCCTTTACTTTTACTTTGCGCTTACAAAGTTATTATTGAAAAAAAGAAAATCTTTCCATGGCTGGTGGGAATTTCCCTTGGCTTCTTTGGACTTCTTACGTCGCACAATCTTATGGTGCTCATCTTTACCCCCGTACTTGGTATATGGTCACTAATATGGATTATAAAGGAGAAAAAATGGATGCGAATCCCCTATTTATTTTTAAGTGGAATTTTAGCTTTTGGATTGGCTGCATTTTTTACGCTACCGGTACTAGTCGAGCAGAGCCTGGTTCAAACAGATACTTTGGTTAAGGGATATTATGAATACACTGCCCACTTTGCTGATTTTAATCAGTTGCTTTTAAGTAGATTTTGGGGGTATGGGCCTTCAATTTGGTTAGAAAATGACGGTATGAGCTTCCAGATTGGACATATGCACTGGATAGTATCCTTAGTTATTATGCTTCTTCTCTTTTATTTTATTGTTTTTAAAAAGAAAATTTCTTTCAATCTATTAATTCCTACATCCTTTTTCTTGATTGTTGGTTGGTTCTCGGCATTCATGATTCATTCTAGATCCATTTTTATCTGGCAGAAAATCGGCCCGCTCGCTTTCGTCCAGTTTCCATGGAGGTTTTTGACTATAGTGGTTCTGAGCTTTTCATTTGCTGTGGGAAGCTTAGTTTTGTTGTTGCCCAAGAAAATTAGTTACTGGGCTGTTTCGTTGCTGATCGCTCTATTATTAATTCTTAACTGGAATTATTTTTTACCACAAAATGGAAAGTTGGGAGCCCTGACAGACAAAGAAAAGTTTACCAGTGCTGCCTGGGAGCTGCAGCAGACAGCTGGAATTTTTGACTATCTACCTAAATATGCTTGGACCGCCCCTAAGGAACCCCAGCAAAAAGGAGGACTAACAGAAGTCATGAGGGGGCAGGCAGTGGTCACAAATCCATATCAGAACAGTAATTCTGCAAGTTTTGATATAGCAGTTGAGGACGAAAGTTCTCAAGTGAGAATTGGTATTCTTAAGTTTGAAGGTTGGAGAGTTTATGTCGACGGTAGTGAAATCAAAACTTTTGTTCCAGAAGAGGAACAATGGGGTAGAATGTGGATTGTGGTTCCAAAAGGAGTTCATAAAATTACTTTGAAGTTCGTAAATACACCAGTAAGAACAGTTGCTAATACAATATCTATTATTTCTTGGGTCGGCCTTGGCACAATTTTAACATGGCGAAAAAAATTGTTTGGTTAGTTTTTATTTTTGGTTTGGTTTTGGCGCTCTACTACCCGGTCCTAAACACTTATTTTATAAGTGATGATTTTTTCCACTTCAAGGTTTCACTAACTAACGGCGACTTTATGTCATTTGTCAGATTCTTTGGAGTTTTCCCTTTTGCCGAAAAAGGTTATGCTTTCTACCGGCCGCTTTTTAGAGAGGCATTGTATAGCTTATCGTATACATTTTGGGGTTTGAATCAGGTACCTCTAAGAATTTTTTCAATACTTCTACATTTCGTGAACATTGTACTTGTATATAACCTGATCGAAAAAATAATAGGGAATAGGAAAGTGGCTTTCTTTTCCTCACTTATGTTTGCCGTTTCTACTGCCAATGTCGGCATTCTTTATTACCTTGCTGGCGGTATTCAAGCTCAAGGAGCGACAATGTTTGTGCTTTTAACATTACTTCTTTTTTCAAAACACAAAATTCTTGCTTTTGTTACATTTTTATTATCTCTTATGTCTCATGAAATAGCAGTTGTAACACCAGCTATCATTTGTGGACTAATGTTTTTAAACAAAAGTTTCAAAATCAAATACGTTTTACCATATTTTTTAGCCGCTTTTGTTTTTTTGTTTGTAGAATTTAAGATAATTGGTTTTTCTACGACCGAGGTTCAGTATGCTCTTAATTTTGATCCCAGAAAAATAGCAAACACGTTGATGTGGTATGGACTTTGGTCGTATGGCTTGCCCGAGACTGTTTTGGACTATATAGGCCCAGGGTTTCATATAAACCCGAATCTTATGAGATTTTATGGGAACTATTACAAATTCATAATTCCTTCGTTTGCTATTTCACTAGTTGCTTTAGTAGCTGCAATCAGGCCTTGGGCATTCAAATTTGATAGGAAGATCATGTTTTTGGCTTTTTGGTTTGTGGTTGGAATTTCTACGGTTTTATTGTTACCCATGCATAAGTCGACTTACTATTTGAGTCTGTCTCTACCTGCCTTTTGGGCACTAGTTTTTTATTTGATATTTAGAAATAAAAAAATTTTGGTTTTACCAATTTTGGTTTTTCTGATTTCTTTGGCAATATTTACTTTTTTTACTGTCAGAGTAGGAAGTGTTACGTATTGGGCTGCCGAGCGTGGTATTGTGTCAAAAAAGTTAATTACTGAGCTTAGAAATAAGTATCCCAATTTACCAAAAGGGGCAGTTTTGTACATAAAAAATGATCCTACTTATCCTTTTATATCTAAGGATTGGGGAGGGACATCTAAACAGGCGAGTCTGGTACTTTCTGGATCTGACGCAATTGAGCTTTTATATAATGATCCCACAATTCAGGTTTATTATGAGGACCTACACGGGGCATCGGGTGAGCAAAAGCAGAAAATCTTTGAATTCGAAGCCCGAATCCTCTAGAATTTGAGTGTGGAAGAAAGCGAACATCTAGATCCTACAATTGAGATTAATGTAGAGACTGTCAAAAAAAGAGCTGTTTGGGGAGTAGTAGCCCTAACAGGACGAACTTTTATCATTTCAATTATTTCTCTTGTTGCTACTGCCCTATTGACTGTTTTTCTTGACCCATCCCAGTTTGGTGTCTTTTGGGTTGTATCGGCAGTAGTTAATTTTCTTGCTTATTTTTCTGATGTAGGCTTAGCAGCTGCCATAATTCAAAAAAAAGAAGAAGTTAGTGAAGAGGATTTGAAAACTACGTTTACGGTGCAGCAGATTTTAGTTATTATCCTTTTGGTAGTTTTGTATTTTCTAACACCGTTGGCAGTGAAATTTTACAGCTTAGATCAAAATGGAGTATTTCTTTTATATTCACTAGGGATTTCACTTTTTCTCTCGTCTCTAAAAACGATTCCTTCTGCAATGCTTGAGAGAAGGCTGGAGTTTGGCAAACTTATATTACCCCAAGTTCTTGAGAACCTAGTCTATAACATAGTGGCCGTTGTTCTAGCTTGGAAAGGTTTTGGTGTAACGAGCTTCACTATAGCAGTTCTTGCACGAGGAGTAGTCGGGCTTATTGCAATATATATAGTCAATCCTTGGGTGCCAGGTATTGCTTTTTCAGGAACTGCGCTAAAGAAACTTTTAACATTCGGTATTCCATATCAAATAAACACGTTCCTAGCTGTTATTAAGGACGATGGCATGACAGCAGTTCTCGGTGGTATTCTTGGCACTTCTGGTGTTGGCTTTTTGGGTTGGGCTCAGAAGTGGGCCAAAACACCGCTCAGGTTATTCATGGACAATGTTTTGAAAGTAACCTTTCCTGCCTTTGCCAGAATGCAGAATGAGAAGGCTCATTTGGAAAGGGCTGTCACGAGATCTGTGTTTTTTGTATGTCTTTTGATTTATCCTAGCTTGGTTGGAATCCTCGTTTTAGCTCCAATGTTTGTAGATATTATTCCTAGGTACTCGAAGTGGATTCCGGCACTACTACCTTTGTATTTGATTGGTATAGACACTGTTTTTGGTGCAGCTACAACTCCCCTCACAAATCTTTTGAATTCGATTGGTAAAATTAAAACAACTTTTAAGCTTATGATTATGTGGACTGTCCTTACTTGGGCTCTTGTTCCCTTTCTTTCGCTAAGATTTGGAGTTAACGGGGCTGCAGTTGGATATGCAATTGTTAGCTCGTCCTCTGTTGTTGCGATCTATATAACCAAGAAGTATGTGAATTTTTCAATAACAGATTCAATAGCTAAACCATTCGTGGCATCAATTTTAATGGGTCCAATAATATTGGTCTTAAGAGGACTTTTACCTACAAACATTACCTCCGTTTGGATAATTGCGGTTGTCGGGTCAGTTTCATATGCTTTATTTATTTTGGTAATGGTCGGGAAGAGTATTGTCGAGGATGTTAAAAGGAGTGCTAAAACAATTTTTTCAAAAGAGTAGTATATTTTTTTGGATTCTTCTTATCGTTGGATCTGTTTCCTGGTCCTTAACCATGGTTAAAAGTGGGATGTTATATCCATCTGGCATGGGTTTTTGGGGGCCAAACGGACACGATGGTATTTGGCATATAGCACTTTCCGAGAGCCTGGCTCGGGGTTCATTTGATATGCCGACATTTTCTGGGGCCAGGCTTCAAAACTACCACATTGGTTTTGACTTATTACTAGCAGGGATAAATAGATTGACTAACATACCGATTAGTACTTTATATTTTCAGATTCTGCCCCCTCTTTTGGCTATTGCTATCGGCACACTTACATATTTGTTTGTCAAAAAATTAAGCAGTTCTACCTCCAGTGCTTTATGGGCTATGTTTTTTGTTTATTTTGGCGGCAGTTTGGGCTTTATTTTTAACAAAGGAGAGTCCGCCTTTTGGTCTCAACAGGCAATTTCTACACTTATTAATCCTCCGTTTGCACTATCGCTGGTACTAATACTTTGCGGGCTTCTCCTCCTACTAAATAAAAAATATATATTTGCGGCTATTGTTTTTGGGGTACTTATTGAAATAAAAGCCTATGCCGGGCTTCTAGTTCTGGGGTCTTTGCTTACTGCTGGTGTTTGGAGAATTGTCAAAGAAAGAAAGTTCGACTTAATGTTTACATTTGTCGCAGCTTTCATTATTTCATTAATTATTTTTATACCACTCAATAAAAACTCGGGCAGTCTTTTAGTATTCCAGCCCTTTTGGTTTTTAGAAACAATGATGGGGCTTTCAGATAGGATTGGTTGGCAGAGATTTTATAGTGCTATGACAAATTATAAACTCGGCGGATTTTGGTGGAAGTGGATACCGGCATATACAATAGCTTTTGTGATTTTTTGTGTTGGCAACTTGGGAACGAGGATTGTAAAAGATATATGGTTATTTAAAAAGTTAAAAGCACTAAAAAGCTTAACCTGGATCGATATTTTTATATTCTCGATGATTGGAGCAGGAATTCTTGTTCCCACGTTTTTTCTGCAAAAAGGAACTCCCTGGAACACAATCCAGTTTTTCTATTATTCGATATTCTTTTCATCTATTTTGGCAGGAGTTGCTATCTCTCACATAAAGTCAAAGTTGGCTCTTATGCTGATTGTTTTAGTTACTATTCCTACAACAATCCTAACTCTAAAAGATGTTTACCTGCCCCCTCGCCCCCCTGCAAAAATTTCGAATGTTGAACTTGACGCATTGGGGTTTCTAAGAAATCAGCCAAGTGGCATAGTACTTACTTATCCCTTTGACGAATTTAAAGCAAAAGAAGCGATAAATAATCCACCTAGACCGCTTTATTTTTATGATTCAACTAGTTACGTTTCTGCCTTTTCTGCAAAATCAACATATTTAGAAGATCAGGTTAATCTTGATATAACTGGTTATGATTGGAAAGAAAGAAGAGACAAAGTTTTGAATTTTATCTCGACAAAGGATGAGCCTATCGCTAAAGGGTTTTTAACTGAGAATAATATAAAATATTTATATTTGGTTAAAGGGGCTGGTCCTTTGGTTGATGAAGAACTCAGGCTTGGGTCAGGTCAATTAGGTCTAACCAAGATTTTTGAGAATAATGAAGTAAATATCTATTTAGTAAACTGATCTACTATTCTATTGTCAAGGCTAGAGTGGTAAGCGGAGCTTGGCCACGTTGTGGTAAAATTAGGACGTGGGGAAGATTAGCGTAGTCGTGAACGTGGTCAAAGAGGAAGTTAACGTTTTAGAACGGGCACTTACTTCTATTAAGGAAATTGCTTCTGAAATTGTGATTGTAGATATGACTCCTCCTGGGTTTGGCGTTACTAAAATTGCAGAAAAGTTCAAGGCCAATGTCCATAGGCATACATTTGTAAACTACGTCGAGCCTGTAAGGAATTTTGGTATATCAAAGGCAACTGGCGAATGGGTATTGATTTTGGATCCAGATGAAGAGATTCCAGCTACTCTAGGAAAAAAACTTTTGGCAATAGCTAGGAAGCCAGGCGCAAGCTATTTTAGGATTGCAAGAAAAAGTATTGTTTTTGGAAAATGGCTCAAGTATTCAAGATGGTGGCCGGATTATAATATTAGGTTTTTTAAAAAAGGTGCAGTCTCCTGGGATGAAGAGATTCATGGGGTGCCAAAAACTACCGGTAAGGGAGCTGACATATTACCAGAAGAATCTTTTGCCATCATTCATTACCACTACAGCTCAATTGACCAATATCTTGAGCGGATGAATCGCTATACTTCAATTCAATCACATCTTAAAACTGATGAAGGCTATAAATTTAAATGGATCGATCTTATTCAAAAACCATTGGCAGAATTTTTGAGCAGATTTTTTGCAGGTGAAGGTTATAAAGATGGAGTGCATGGGTTGTCGGTATCACTTTTGCAGGCTTTTTCTGAGTTAGTTGTTTACCTAAAGATATGGCAAAGTGAAAAATTTGAAGACCGGGAGATTGATATATTTGAAGTGAAGAAAGTAATGACTGACGAACAAAAGATAGTTAATTACTGGCTAAATGATGCATTGTTCAAAAAGACTGGTAAATTAGTCCACAGATTAAAGAGAAAATTTAGAATTTCATGACAAAAGTCTTCGTAATAATTTTGAATTGGAATAAACCAGATTTAACACTCGAATGTTTGGATTCGCTTAGTAAACTAAAAACCCAAGGGATTGAGATTGTCACAGTGGTGGTCGATAATAATTCCACAGACGATAGTTTAACAAAGCTTTCAAAATTTAAGACAATTCATAACAGTACAAACTTAGGCTTTGCTGCAGGAAATAATGTGGGGATAAGGTATGCACTGGATCATAGTGCAGAATACATAATGATTCTTAATAACGACATCTTGGTTCATCCAGATTTGGTATCTAATTTAGTTAAAACAGCAAAATCCACTGAGAATCTTGGAGCAATATCTCCAATGATTTATTTCGCAAAAGGATTTGAATTTCATAAAAGTAGATACAAGAAAGCCGATTTAGGGAAAGTTATTTGGTATGCTGGCGGGAAAGTTGACTGGAAAAATGTTTATGGTTCGGCTAGGGCAGTAGATGAAGTAGATGCTAAGAAGTTTAAGAGAGCTGAAGAAACCGATTTTTCTACAGGGGCTTGTATGTTTGTCTCGGCAAGCGCAATTAAAAAAGTTGGAATGTTTGATGAAAGATATTTTATGTATTATGAAGATACAGATTTAAGTATTAGGCTTAAAAAGAAAGGATACAAAGTTCTATTCGATCCAAGTGGCGTTGTTTGGCATAAGGTAGCCCAGAGCTCGGGCATTGGAAGTGAACTCAATGATTATTACATCACAAGAAATAGAATGCTTTTTGGTATGAAATATGCCAACTTGAGGACAAAGTTTGCTCTAATTAGAGAAAGCATAAAATTATTACTCAAAGGCAGAATGTGGCAAAGAATAGGTATGTCAGATTTTTATTTTGAGAACTTTGGAAAGGGAAGTTATGGAAATTAGTGCAGTAATTTTAGTTGGAGGTAAAGTTGACAAAGAACTTCTAAAGAAATGCGTTAATTCAGTTTCCTGGGTAGACGAAGTAATTAAAGTTGATTCAGATAATCTCAAAGGTGGATTTGCAGCCTGGCGAAACTTTGGAGCCAAGAAAGCTAAAGGTGAATGGATTTTATATATTGATACAGATGAACAAATTACAAGAGAGTTAAAAAAAGAAATAGAAAATATTTCTGGGCAATTTAGTGCTTATGCCATTCCTCGTAGAAATTTTATATTCGGTAAAGAGTTTAAATATAGTGGGCAATATCCAGATTATCAAAAGAGATTATTTAAAAAATCCGAGTTTATTAAATGGGAAGGATCTTTACATGAAGAACCTATTTTTAGGGGCAAGTTGGGGCACCTTAAAAATCCCTTGATTCATATCAAGCACAATAACTTAAGCGATATGGTTGAAAAAACTAACAATCGGAGTGAGGTTGAGGCAAAGCTGATGTTTGAGGCTAAGCACCCGCCAATGAATATTTTGAGGTTTATTTCGGCTATGGTAAGAGAGTTTTGGCTTCGGATGATTATGCAAGCTGCATTTCTTGATGGTACTGAAGGGATAATATACGCTTTGTATCAGGTATTTAGTAGATTTGTAAGTTATGCAAAACTTTGGGAGATGCAAATAAAGAAAGAGAGTTAAAAAATGCGGGCAGGAATATATAATCCATATTTAGACACATTAGGCGGTGGTGAGAGATATATTGCTTCGGTGGCAAAAGTATTGGTCGATGCAGGCTATACAGTAGATCTTTATTGGGAAGATAGTGCTATCAAGGAGCGCATGATTGAGCGCTTTGGTTTGGATTTATCGGCCGTAAATATTGTTCCCGATATAAAAAGAGGCGACGGCTATGACGTTTGTTTTTGGGTTTCAGATGGAAGTATACCAACACTTCTTGCCAGGAAGAATTTTTTGCATTTTCAGGTTCCGTTTCAAAAAGTAAATGGCAATACACTACTTAATAAAATGAAACTCTTTAGAATAAACAAAATAATATGTAATTCAAATTTTACCAAGAAGATAATAGATAAAGAGTTCGGAGTTTTAAGTGAAGTATTGTATCCACCTGTAGATGTTGCCAAGTTCAAGCCTGGGAAAAAAGAGAATACAATTTTATATATCGGAAGGTTTTCGGATTTACTTCAGAAAAAAAGACAGGATATTTTAATCAAAGCTTTTAAGAAATTTTTTGACAGTGGTTTTAAAGACTATAAATTGATTCTTGCCGGTGGGTCAGACGTTGGTGTCAATAAATTTGTGGAGAAGCTTAGTAAAATTTCAAAAGGTTATCCTATCAAGATTTTTAAAAGTCCAAATTTCAATGATTTAAGAAAGCTGTATTCTTCTGCGAAAATATTTTGGTCTGCATCTGGGTATGGAGTTGATGAAGCGAAAGAGCCTAAGGAGGTTGAGCATTTTGGAATTACTGTTGTGGAGGCTATGGCGGCTGGTGCTTTGCCGATTGTTTTTTATGGGGGCGGGCATAAAGAAATTGTGAATGATGGTGTGAACGGTTTTTTATGGGGTACCATAGGGGCTCTAATTTCAAAAACAAAAAAAATAGTGGAAGATAAAAGGCTATATTTTAAACTGATAAAAAATGCGAAGGCGGGCTCGCAGAAATATTCGTATGAAAGATTTGAGAAAGAATTCTTGGCTCTTCTTTAAGGCGCTGTTTCCAATAATGGCCATATTTATTATTGTGGCGGCATTTTTCTGGAAAGTTATTTTTAAAAGTGAAATTCCTTTCCCCGGTGACTTTGTTGTTGGAGTTTACCACCCATGGATTGATTACAAATGGGGCTACCCAGCAGGAGTTCCTGTTAAAAATCCGATAACAACAGATGTCCCATCTTTTATTTATCCGATGCAGACTTTTGCAATTGAAAGTCTGAAATCTGGTAAACTGCCGCTATGGAATCCTCTTATTTTAGCCGGCACCCCACTTTTGGCCAATTTCCAGTCTGCTCCATTTTCACCGACTGCAATTTTTTACTTTCTGACTGATAAAACTACTGCCTGGAGTATTCAGATTGTAATACAACACTTATTAGCAGCTATATTTACATATTTTCTTTTGAGATATTGGAAAGTTTCAAAAATGGGGAGCATTTTGGGCGGGATTATCTTTGCCTTTTCAGGATTTAACATCATTTGGTCTCAGTGGAATGGCCATGCACTTTCTGCTGCGTTTATCCCTCTAATTATTCTTTTGGAAGATAAATGGTTAAGAGAAAGCAAGATTTTATATGGTGTTTTATTTTCTTTAGTTTTAGCATTACAGATTCTTGCTGGGTACCCACAAGTTGTTATATACACAATTTTGGCAATTGGGATTCTTTATATAGTCAGAGTTGTTGAGATTAAAAACTTAGTCTCTAAAACATTTTTTCTTATTTTTTTTGGACTGTTGGCTGTTGGCCTTTCGGCATTTCAAATTCTACCTGGCGGGGAACTTCTTCAATATTCACAGAGAGCAGTTGAACCGCATCCATTTGAATGGGCTTTTTTACCCTGGGAAAAGTCTATTACTTTTATCGCAGCTGATTTTTTTGGAAATCATTCGACTAAGAATTATTGGGGGCCGCAAGATTATACATCAAACACCGGATTTGTTGGAGTAGTCGGACTAATGTTGGCAATGCTAACTATAAATAGTGCTAGAAAAAATAAGGAAGTATTCTATTGTTTAATCGTCGCCGTGACTGCTTTGGTGTTGGCTTTTCCAACTCCAGTGTCAGTCTTTTTGTGGAAGAGTGGTTTTTTAGGATTTAACGCGGCTTCCGCGCATAGATCATTAGTTCTTTGGAATATAGCAATTGCTTTATTGGCGGGATTTGGCTATGACGTCATGTCAAAGTTGAAATTGAAAAGGAAAATAATAGCTTTAGCTGTTCTATTTGTTGCCTTTTTGGGGTTTGGAATTTGGGCGGTTAGCATCAACGAAATTGTTGCTCTGAGAAATCTTGTTTTACCAATTGTAGTTTTTGTAACTTCATCCACTATTGTTTTATTTAAGCCAAAGTTCAAACTCGTGCTTGTATTACTTGCTATATTTGAGCTTTTTTATTTTGGTTGGAAGTTCACTCCTTTTTCGCCTAAGGAGATGGTTTTTCCTACAACACCAGTTATTGAGTTTTTACAAAATATAGAAAAACCAAACCGTGTTGTTGCAGACAAAGTTATTCCGATTAATTTTCTAATGAATTACGGTATTGAAACACTCGAGGGATATGACGCGGTATACCCTTCGGTAATTTCTGAGTACATAGCCGCGGTAAATGGGAGCTATGGCAGTTTTAATAGTATTCGGAGGTACGCGATTATTGATAATTACGACTCGAGACTTTTGGATTTAGCGAATGTAAAGTATTTTGTAGTTTTAAAAAAAGATGAAGATGTGTATTTGAGAAACAAAAAATTTAAGAAGATTTTTGAAGATAAGTCAGTTGTGGTCTTAGAAAATCTGAATGTGCTACCCAGGCAGCTTGAGGTGAAAGAGTGGGAAGTTGTAGAAAATACAAATGAATTATTTGAAAAACTGAACAGTTTGGATTTTAATATTGGTAAGAAAATAATTCTGACGGAAACACCTCCCGCAGAAACAAAATCTATGCTTTTTGTCTCTGACACATTTTATCCCGGCTGGAAAGCATATATTAATGGTGCCGAGGTAAAAATTTACAGAGCAAATCATGCTTTTAGGGCCGTGGTTGTTCCCGAAGGTGAATATCGGCTAAGTTTTGAATACCATCCCAACTCTTTTTACAATGGAATTAAAATTTCGATGGTTTCCGGTATGGTTATTTTAGGCATGGTTGGATATACTTTGGTCAAAGGAGACAAGCATGGGGAAAATTAAAATAGCAATTTGTGTTTTAGCAATTTTTATTCTGGCGTTTTATTTGCGTGTGATGTTTTTGCCTAAAAATATTCTTACTTTTGGTTACGATCAGGCGAGAGATGCAATAATTTCTCAGCAAATCTTAAAAGGTGATTTAAAAATTCAAGGACCGCCAGCGTCAACCCCAGGACTTTATCACGGGGTTTTCTATTATTACGTTCTTGCTCCTGCCTATTTGCTTGGTAATGGGAGCCCAATAGTTGCTGCGTATTGGATAGCTTTTCTTAATTCTTTGGTAGTGTTTATTGTTTTCTATTTGACGTATCTTATTTCAAAGAGAAACGTTTTTGCTGCACTTCTAGCATCGTTCCTTTTCGCTGTTTCTTTTGAAGCGACGCAGTACGCAACATGGCTCAGTAATCCAACTATTGCAATTTGGACTGTGCAGCTAATGTATTTAGGTCTTTGGATTTGGCTTAAAGAAAAGAGGAGTTATGGTGTTGTCCTTGCAGGTATTGGTTTGGGCCTTTCAATTCAGGCTGAAATATTTCTTGCATATCATTTAGTACCACTCGCTTTTTGGGTATGGACGATGAGAAGGAATGTTACAAAGAAACAATGCTTTATTTTTATTGTCAGTTTTCTGTCAGCTATCTCAACAATGATAGTAAACGAATTAAAGTTTGGTTTTCAATCGATTGCGGGACTTAGATCTCTTGCACTCTCCACAGAGGCTAATCTTGCGTATGCAAAGTCAGTCGGAGATTATTTGATTCTTTATTTGAATCAAGTTGGGAGAATTTTTGCGTTCAACAGCTATCCAGGAAATATTGGCTATGGTGGTGGAATTTTACTCGGTCTAATATTTTACTCATTTTCTAAGTTAGGCAAGTCTGATGATAAAATGCAGCCTACTATTTTTCTTTCAACTTGGTTATTTAGTCACTTAACGGTCGTGACAGTTGGAGGTACGAGTACTCCCTTTTTGATGGTTGGAATTGGGCCAGCGGTTTCAATAATGCTTTCTTTGTATATAGCCAAGCTTTTTAAAAACTATAAATTAATTTCAATTATAATTACTACCGTTTTGGTTTTTGCTAATATTTCAATGATTGCAAGAGAAAACAAAAGTGGATCTACACTCTTTTCTATTCAAAAGGATATGTTACTTTCGAAACAATTATCCGTAGTCGACTATACATACGAGAAAGCACAAGGAAAACCATTTAGTCTAAATACATTAACTTCACCGCTATGGATTAACATTGTTTGGACATACGTATACAAATGGTATGGTATGCCTAAATATGGTTATTTACCTACTTTCCATGGGCATGACCAAATTGGTATACTCGATAGCCTTACAATGGATGAAGGTAAAATTAAAAATTATTTTTTGATTTTGGAACCGATGGGGGGAATCCCGACACAATATTTAGAATTAACTTTGGGAGAAGAAAATTCAGTATCGAAACTTTTAGAAGAAAAGACTTTTGGAGAAATTAGAGTGCAAGAGAGAATAAAAATATGAAAACAGCAGAAGAGTTGCATCAAAACGTACCACCGGATTGGTATTTTGCATCAATGAGACGAAATGTCTTTCAAAGATATTGGCACGAAAGGCGTTTTTCGGCAGTCAGAGAAATCGCAGATCCTGTGAAGGGTAAAATTTTGGACATTGGCAGTGCCGATGGGGTTTTTAGCGAAGTAATCCAAAGATCAACTAGCGCAGGAGAAGTTATCGGGATCGATGTATTAAAATCCTCCGTTAATTGGGCCAATAAGCACTGGAAGAAGAACAAAAAGCTTAAATTTAGAGTTGGGGATGCGCACGATTTGAAGTTTAAAGCTGGGACCTTTGATGCAGTTTTTGCTTTGGAGGTTTTGGAACACGTTTTTGATCCACTCAAGGTTTTTAAGGAAGTGAAAAGAGTTTTAAAAAAAGGCGGCTATGCAATATTTCTTGTCCCTTCAGATAATTTACTCTTTACTATCATTTGGTGGTTTGTGACTACTTTTTGGTGGGCCAGAATTTGGCAAGATTGCCATGTACAATCTTTCTCTCAAAAAAATAAACTTTCAGAGACAGTTGCCAAGGCAGGTCTTAAAATAGAAGTAGATAAAACATTTTTATTGGGGATGCTAAACATAGTGAAAGCGAGGAAAGCATGAACGTTTCAATAATAATACCTAATTGGAACGGAAAAGAACTAATGGAAAAAAACCTGCCATTTGTTCTAAAGGCTAAAGAAAACAAAAGCAATAAGATTTTAGAAATAATTATTGTAGATGATGGATCAACCGACGACTCATATAAATTTATTAAGGAGAACTACGGAGAAAGGATCAAAGTGATAAAACATACTAAAAATAGAGGTTTTTCTTCTGCTGTTAATACTGGAGTAAGGTCCGCCAAAGGTGATTTTATTTGTTTACTTAATACGGACGTAGTTCCTGAAAATAATTTTCTGGTTAGTACAAAAGAGTTTTTTAATGACAAAAAAGTGTTTGGAGTCTCGCTTCACGAAAAAGGCTACGGCGGCTCTGTTGGTAAATTTAGAGATGGGTTTATTGTTCATGACCCGGGCAGGGAGTTAGAAAAACCATATGAAACCTTTTGGGTAAGTGGCGGAAGTGGGGTTTTTAGGAGGTCGACTTGGATGAGTCTAAAAGGATTCGACGAGACTCTTTTGTCACCGCTCTATTGGGAGGATTTAGATATTTGCTACAGGGCTCTCAAGCGGGGGTATATTTTATTGTGGGACCCGAAAGCGAGGGTGGCACACGAACACGAGTCTACAACGTCCAAACTTCCCAAGGGCAAAGTGAATACTATTAGAGAGAGAAATCAGCTTCTTGTTAATTGGAAAAATTTAACAAGTGCCGCCTTTTTTAAAAAACATCTTGAAGAACTTGTAAAGCGCTGTGTTGCTCACCCTGGCTATATAAGGATTGTTATTATTGCTCTCTTCAAGTTTAAAGATGTTATGAAATTAAGGAAAATTGAACAAAGAGAATCTGTTTTGTCAGACGAAGCGGTTTTTGCGAAGTTTTCATAATTAGATGGAACTATCAATAATAATTGTTAACTATAAAACCCCAGAACTTACAAAAAAGTGTGTCGAGTCAATTAAGAAATATCCTCCAAAAGTTTCATATGAAATTGTGGTTATAGATAATAGTGTTGATAACGTTGGCTTTGCCAAGGGAAACAACGAGGGAATAAAGAAGGCCAAAGGTAAATACATTCTTCTTTTAAATTCAGACACGGAAGTTAAAAAGAATTCGATTGATACCATGCTTGAATTTGCAAAGAAACACAGCGACCTGGGTGCTGTGGCTTCAAGGCTGTTAAATAAAGATGGGTCTATACAGCCTTCATGTTTTGATTTTCCGACTATTTTTAAGATTACTAAAAAATATGCGCCTGAAAGTAGTCAGGTTGTCGATGTCGCCGTTATGGCAGCTTTTCTGATTACTCCCAAATGTTTGCAGAAGGTTGGGCTTTTAGATGAAAAATATTTCATGTATTTTGAAGATTTTGATTATTGTAGAAGAATTAAAAAAGCAGGACTAAAAGTTTACTATTTGGCTGAGGCAGAAATAGTACATATCCACGGCGCAAGTGGAGGAGTGAATAAATTATTAATCGAATCTGCCAAAAAGTATCACGGAGTTTTGGGATACTACGTACAAACATTTATTCTTTGGTCTGTGCAAAAATGGCAAAAATTATTAAAAATATTTTAATTTGGCTGGTTCCATTATTTTTTGTCGGACTATTTTTGTCGTACCGTTTGGTTGAAGTTCCACCAGCACTTACAGTTGATGAAGCAGCTTTTGGCTATAATGCCGTTCTTCTGGCCAGTGACGGCCATGATGAGAATGGTAAATTTCTACCTTTTTTTGTAAATTCTATAAACGGTATGGATTGGCGACAACCTGTAACTCAATACTACACTGCGTTGGTGTTTAAGTTTTTCGGAGCATCGGCTTTTAATTTAAGATTTGGGAGTGTTGTTCTTACACTTATTTCCACAGTTTTAACATTCAAGATTGTAAATAGGTTACTT
>ERZ1292625.2292-Hain-H41-01um-R1-2292-length-18264-cov-30_pt1 | contig 18264 bp, 19 predicted proteins | sample MGYA00564400_ERZ1292625 | MGnify/ENA primary metagenome ERZ1292625 (study PRJEB36523, sample SAMEA6512639) | groundwater metagenome | collected 2019-01-08 | study: AquaDiva: Metagenomics assemblies of 32 groundwater samples
GGACTTTTTCCTTATATTTTGGCCAATCATTTATCCGTTTTTTTACTAATGTCCCATCCCGGATTGCATAAAGGAAAATGGAACACTTACGACTTGTTGGATTGTATATTAAACAAACACCTTTCTTCTTATGTCCCCGTAAAATTAGAGATATAACAAAGAACTCGCAAACTTCTATTCACAATTCATCTTTACAGGGGTTGATTTTTTTAGAAAAATACACCTATGAAGCGTAAAATTGACAATGATGAACTATTGATCAAACGTACTGTTATCGAATTAAACCACTGTTCATTAGAGAGTAAATTGAAACGTAAAGAAGTGATAGATGAACCACCGTGTGATCCATTCTATGCTGATCTGATCTACAAACCAATTCCAACGTATGATGAGAAGGCAATCGGCACAGCGGTGTTAACGTTAGGTGTTGATGCACTTCGTCGTTGTTGCCCAGACTTCAATTATTGTTTTCAAGGTGAGACCGTGTTCGAACGATTGGTCTGTTCAAAGTGGTTAAGTGCGCATAAATATTTCGATCTGATTGACCAATATCCCGATATTTCTTTACTGCCTCTACTCTTTAGACCAAATGTAAGTATCAATAAAGAAGTGAGAGCTCGAGTACTAACCGAGGGTTGTCAATTCATCGGTGTAAATTTGGATCTGAAATCATTTGATATTCAACTATTCATTCGGGCGTGTTCATTGATAATGGGCAAGTGGAACAAACTTTCTCCATTTATTCAACGTCGGATGGGACTGATTCGCCTGCGATTGATGATGATAAACGAACAAGACGAAATCATTCGCTTTATTCCGCCTTGGATCACTCATGTATGCGAGTTGGGGTGTCCGAGGATTGATGCGAACAGTCGATGGCCTGATCCGTTCATTTCTTTCTGGGATATGAAAGTAAATTTGAGAGTGATCGAACATTTGGAATACAATCTCCAACTTAGTCGTGATCTGTATACCTGTTATCGCTTGATCGAATATGCCCATTACTATCACAGACTTGATATCGTCAAATTTTTAGTTTCCAGAGGTACTATGGTGCCATTCTTGTCTAATACTGAAATGAACAACGTGAAGACATCGGGGATCTTATCGAATCTCATAGCAACTCAGATTGTGGACTTCTTTTCAGTATTTGTCCAGGATACCATATTGCCTCTGGAATTAAAAAAATGGGTAATCATTACAAATCAGATCGGACAACAATCCAAATCTCCTTTTTCGCCATTTTTATTCAAGGGTGTGTATGAATATCGAATATTGATCGAAATTTATGATTTTGCTTTTATTAAAGAATGAATGAAGAAAAAATAAGAGTAGATCAGAGGACACTAAGAACGATCTACAGTCTGATCAAAGATGGTGATCACAAACAAGCCAAGAAATTGATTCCTCTAGGAGCGAGACACTATCCTCTCTGTCTCAAGAATCCTCCTGGTGCAGAACTCGGCAAGTGGTGTCTGTTACACTTTGCAATACTCAAAGGAAGTTACGAAATCATTGAGTATCTCTTGGACGGAGGAGCCGACGTCGAACTCTTGTATAATGGTCAGACCCCCTTCTTGTTTGCAGTCTCTAGGAAGAAACTGAAAGCGTGCGAGCTCTTATTGGATCGCAAAGCAGATATCAACGCTCGTGGTTGTCGTGGTCTCACCTCGTTGCATCACGCTGTTTTGAATAAGAACATGCCAATGATCCAGTTTTTATTATCAGCAAATGCACGACTTGAGAATGACGATTATGGACGTACTCCTTTGGATTATGCGAATGCAGAAATTAAATTATTGTTCGAGGGATATGAACCTTACTTGAATTAAACTTTATTTCTCGTGACATTATAACGTTTGTTCAAGAAACGGAAAGCGGTCTTCATACACCTGAGTGAACTTCATCTTGAGTTTCGTCCAATCAGTGAACAATAATCTAAAATTGATCGCTTTCTTCTTATCGTCTTCGACAAACAAATCTGCTTTGTGTTTAATTAATCGATGAATCGATGATTGAGTACGTTTGTTAGAGACGAGATTCACAAACAAACATTTCGGATCCACTATCTGCTCGATCTCAAATTCATACGACGTATTCATTCTGAATATCTTTTTGAAGGAGATACTTTTCAACAGAACCAAGAGAGTCATCTGTTCCTGAGGTGATAAATCGGTTTGTCGATATGGCGAACTCAAATTCACGAGCTCCACTTGATACGAAGGAACCATGTTCAGTAATATTTGCACTGACAACGGAATTCCATTAATGCGACCTGCTTCTTGAGTCTCTGTTGCTTCAAGTTTTGCCTCTTCTCTGTTCATTAGCACGGGTCTTCTTGTTAGAGGGATTTGTGATGCTCAACTCTTTTTTATTGCAGTTCAATTTGCATATCAATAAAATCTCAAGTTTTATTTCTAAATTCTCTTCTCTTTCTTCGTTTGTACATGGTTTCAGTGGGATCGATTTCCGCACTCCCATACTCGCTCACTTGAATGTTCCGCTTCGAAGCTGGATCAACTGCTACAAGTTTACACTCGTGAAGTGCGGGTTGAATCAGTTTCGAAGTCTCTAGAATCAAATCGTCGTCTCCTCCCATCCACACGATCGCTCCTGAAGCGAACACACTGGCAGTAATCTTGCGACCGAGATTGAATCGAATTCGACAAGGAGCGATTTTTTCTGGAGAGTAGGTGACATCTGGGAACATGGTCGCCAATCGTTTCAGATCAAGAGTGAATGGGAAATAACCGACTGCTTGTGTATTCGTTTTCATAATGTTAATAGGTGAGATTCGTTCAATCACTCCTCGCGTTGATAGTGCGATCGTGATGCGGGCACATAGATTCCAGATTGCGACCAGTGCGGCTGCGAGACTTTTACATCCAGAGAGAATCACTTTGTTTTCTTTAAATAATCGGAAGGTGGCTTTCACATCTCCCGAAAACGAGACAGAGGTCGGACCCGCGTGATCCTCAGTAGTGAATGTACCTCCAAACACGGTCGCTGCAATCGCTCTCTCAATAGGCGAACTTAATCCAAACTTAAAAACGATATTGTGTCTAAAAATCAATAATTCGACTTGTTTATTCGACATTTTCTGATTCCTCTTTTTCGTGGTCTTTTTCCATACAAATTTCATGATGTTCGTGTTCGTTTTCCCATGCGAGGAATTTTTTGTTCCAGTCCTCAATTTCAGATTGATTTTTGGCCCCTTTGATTTCTTTTTCTTCTTCTAATTGTTCTTTTTCAATTTGAAGCTTTTCCTGGACAAGGAGCTCATCGTCTAAAACAATCTTAGATTCTTGTCCTTCTTTTTCCTGATCCTTGTCTTTTCCCTCTTCGGTTATTCTTTTAAGGAACTCTTCGTATCCTTCGTCTTTATCGTCGGTTTTTAACCAAGCGTCAAATTCGTCATTGGGTACTTCTTCCAATGTTATGATCTGCTTACTCTTGATGAATATTTCTTTATCCATTTACTTTTTTTTCTAGAAAAAATATTTATTTATGATTTACATACATTATTACAATTAGGGTTTCTTGTGAGCACTTTCAATTGTATGCACCGGGACTCGGCGTAGTTGAGGACCTGATTGATTAACTGGTGTCCGGTGTGGATATTCGTATAATTGATTTTAACTGTATTTGACAATCTCAATGAACACTCCTTGTCGCATAGATCAACTGTTTCTGTGTACGTTTTAGGCGAGAAAACCGATAATGTAGGTCTCAGATACGTATTTTGGGCTGTACAAAAGACATCTCCAGATGACGTGGAGATCAACGTTCCACATCCATCGACGACACATTTACAATTACGACAGGTCTCAGTCATGTATGAGTAGATTATGAACATCATCCACACAGTTAAGACTACCCATGTTACAATCGCCAATACAGCGACAAAGTTATGCGTGTCAGTTTGTTTGCCTGTTAGAATATATTGTAATGATTCACAAACACGAGCTCTCTCTCTACGATACACCGTGTCTACAAGTCTCTGTCTCATGATTTATTTCTCAGGGGTTTATTTTTCTCAGGGGTTTATTTTTCTCAGGGGTTTATTTTTCTCAAAAAATAAACCTCAAAATAAACCTCAAAATAAACCTTTAAAATGAAACAAGTACAATTTACATACACGAATTAAAGATCAGGACGACCATCGACTAACATCGACAAACGGTGGGCAGACGATAAACAGGACTTGTGTGAAGAGAGATGTTTTTTCAATAATAATGCGTCTGGTACAAGACTGGCATAATCAGTGGTTTGACTGAGAACGACCGTACCAGGATCTTCACATCGTCCAGCATACATTGAGTATATAAAGTATAATTTCTTCTCGTCTTCTGCAACTGGTTGTTTGATATCTTCGCGCATAGTATTGAATGTTTTCGATTTGAAGTCACTAAAAGATGCTACCATTGGCGGACACGCTTGACATGAATAAGGGACAATCTGTGTGTGAATTTTGTTGTCGTGTAGAACGGGGAGCAAAATGAACCACAGACGAGCAAATTTTTTTATATCTCCCCAATAATTGATGGCGACTTCTGTTTTTCCACTGCCAGCAATCGTCAACGTATTTATTTTATATCGAAGTGAGTCAGCTAATATAACCCCCAAATAGGCGATCCTTTTGACTAAGTTATAATATTTTACAACGGTGTCGATCTCCATCTTTGGATCTGTTAACAGACGTCGATTGATGTCAGACAAGGTCAAATAGTTGCCAACGGGGATGTTTCCTTCAAATGAGTCGTATCCGTTGCTGGTATCTTCATCCTTTAATCCGAAGATCGAATCTCCTTGGCCGAAATAGATAGTCTCGTCATCGGATACAGATGCAACTTGGAAGTTGATGGTGGTGATCACCCCGCTCCCTGAATCATGCTCCATTGTTATTCAGAGTGCGAGGGTCGCATATCATACTCTGATAAAACGATCACCAGCCGAATAATGAAATAAGGAACAGCACCAATAAATGCCAATAACTTGAATTGAGCGATCACTAAAACGAATGCAACGAGAAACACAAGGATGTCTGCGAGCGATGCCTTCATTTATAGAACATGATTCCTTGACAAGCATACACTTTTAATAAGAACTTTCAATAAAGTACACGAATACTTGATCAAATAATTTGAACGGATTTTCAACATTCCACATATCATTTTTGATCTTGACAAGTCGTTGCTCGGGCTTCTCTGGGACATTGTCACTTCGAGGACAAGTTTTGATGATAGTTAAAAGACTCTGTGCTAATTTGTACGTCGAACTAGTGTTGATATCGTCGATCTGTTTCAGAACAGATTGAACAATCACTCCGATGCCTACACCATGTGAATACAAGCTCTTATGAAAGAAATCGTTTCCTGCGATCATGCACACTCCCAACATTGCGTGTGGATGCATTCCACGCTCAGCCAGTATGTCTGCCATTCGATTTAAATTGACACCGACTTTTGAATCTGCTCGATCGATCCGGATTTCGATAGCTCTGGTTCGCAAACGAGAAAAGAATCTACAGAGAAGAATCATCACTACATCGGAATCGATTGTGCGCACAGTGAATCTACGATTGGCTTTATCTATCATCAACATAGAGATGATGTACGCGATCGCATGATCAGCCTCGGCGAAGTCTTTTGCGAACAACTTACACGAGACCATTTTGCCCTTGTCGATGGTACATTTCTCGCAACCATCGATATCCAAGTAGACTACAGGGAGATCGGTGATCTGAAGATACTCCTGAAGATACTGGTACAATTTTAAGCGAGATTCAGTATTAAGCATCACTCGCATTGGATCAAACGGGAGGATTTCGTGATTGCAAATCATTCCATCAGAGACAAATTTGGAAACTGAATATGGCTCTGGTCTATTGACAGCTCGTTCTGTTCTGGTCGCATCTTTTAAGGACAACGGGATCGCCGACTTATCGCTGATAAATACCAGACTTTTCGCAGTAGATTGCTTGGCGAACAAAGTGAGTCGTCGTCCGAGTTCTCTCGAGGTTAACAAGGGTTGTTTCTCTTCGTTTACGGCCAGTTTGTTAATAAGGCCTGGTATATCCAAAATTACACAATCGCAAGAAAATTTAGAAATTTCAAAGTCTTTCCATTCTTCACCAAAAATCCGAGGCAGAATCTCCAAAAAAAAACCCTTGATTCCCATTTTGCTTTGTGATTTTTTTTTTGAGGTTTATTTTGAGGTTTATTTTTTGAGAAAAATAAACCCTTGAGAAAAAAGTACAGACATACATGGATTTGTCGAAATACAAGCAAATAGGCAGAGGAGCATTCGGAACAGTGTATAGCGCTCTTTTGAATAAGACGAAAGAGCCGGTCGCAGTCAAATATGCAAAGACAAAAAAAAATAAGAAGTTATTGGTTAATGAATTCAAGATGTTGGAACTGCTTAAGGATCGAGTCGGAGTCCCAAAAATTTATCAACATCTTAGTATCAACAGCGATAGTTGTATCGTGATGGAACTACTGGGTAAAACACTGGGAAATGAAGCGTGTGATTTGTCTCGTGTGGGTCAACTTGGAGTAGAAATCACCTCGATTCTCAAAGCCATCCACGACGCAGGAATCATTCATCGAGACATCAAGCCGGAAAACATTCTTCGAGGATTGACGAGTGAACGATTGTATTTGGTGGATTTCGGAGTAGCCAAACGGATTATTTTCGCGGGTGTGCATACTCCATTTAGTAATGGACACGGAGTTACGGGAACGCCACGATACGCTAGTTTATCGACACACAAAGGAGAAGGTTGTTACTCTTTCAATTTTATTTGTCTCTTCCAATTTATTTCTTTCTTGATAGCGCAAGGACGTAAAGACGATTTCGAGAGTTTGATGTACACGCTGTTAATGTTTTTGAATGGTCGTCTACCATGGCAAGATTTAACACGGATCGATGAAATAAAAAAATACAAAGAAGAGCTCGATATAAAGACATTATCACAAGGATCTGAAGCGATTGAAAAATTGTTTATTTACATTCGAGCGCTTCAATTTGATTCGCGACCCGATTATGATTTGATTACAGAACAATTCGAATCGATGCGATCTAGGAAGAGGAAATTTCTTGAAACAGAAAGTTAAATGTTGGATTGCCTCTTAAATGTTCGTTACAATATCTCGACGCTATCTTTCCTTTCTTCTTCCTCTTCTTCTTTTCCGGTTTGGCGAAGAGACGCGCTCTTTCTTGTATCTCGATCGGTGTTGGGATGTCCTCTATACTTTTCCGCGCTTCCTCAAAGAGAGCACGAATATCACTATCAATGTGAATTTTGACCGGATGTTCACATAAATAATAAATCGTTTTCCTATCTTCACTTTCATATTTAGATATGATCCCCTTTCTCAATAATTCATTTAGACCTTTTGAGTCGATACCAGAAACTTTAAATAGTGTTTCGATATCGGCATGATCGTGTTCTTTTAAATAATCTATCACACACTCCATTATGAGGACAAAAAAATGAACGAACGATTTATTGTTTTTTTTTTCTAAGTGTACATCGACATGCCGTGTAACCTGAGTGAATGCAATACATCATTTTGATTGACAGTTTTCCGTTTACTGTTTTCGCTGTAGGCGATCGCATCTTTGACAACAGTTCCAACATAATAAGAAAGGAGCGAAGTGCATTTGGGATATACGTGACTTGACACTCGTTTGCTGCCGACACGTCTGGCAAGTTTACGTATTATTGAATGGCGTAGATAATTTGGTTTGATGATTCCCTTGCGAATTGGTTTTGGCATCTTTTTGTTCTCCAAATGTTCACCTGAACATACAATTCGAGGAGTAATCATATGCATAATCTTGCATTCGTAAGAAATAATGTGCAAGAATAACAAACTCGCGATCGGCGCGTTAAAAAATTGGTCAGCATCTATATTATCGTGTCTAGTGATAGGACTCGTCTTTATTGTTCTTTTGTACGTCCGACACGTGTTAGTAGTGATGGCGGAAAAAGAAACGTACTATTATACTCTTTACCACGATGCAGAAAAGGTCATATCGGATTATTGTGAAAAAGACGACATCAGTCCCGATGAACGGGCAAAACGAGAGAATAGCATCACTTGTGTCGAAAAGAGGGCTTGCATTAAGATGTCTCCTCGATTCCGTGCTTTCGAAGAAACCTTATCGACTGAGTTTCACGATCACATTCCGTTTTTACCGTGGTGTATCGAATCAGGATGGTGTATGGGCTACGTGGTGTATCAGATGGTTGATTTGGTGAAAATTGCTTGGTGGGCATTCATTTCGCAAGCAACATTACTTCTTTTTATTGGATATATGATTTACAAATACTTGTACCCGAACCTGAAACATGTAGCAGCTTCTTTGAAAAACCTTGAAAGTCATTATGTAGAGACATTGCCTACGAAGAATGAATAAATCAATGTCTTAAAATCACAGTCACAGGTTGTCCAGTTCCACTTTTGCTAATCGCCTTGGCACACACCATGCATGAACGCATCGAGTGATACTTTGATTTTATCGTTGTTGCTTGATCATGAATAAACAACTGGTTGTGTTCTTGATCTAAAAATGATTTGTCGCCTACTCTTTTCAACGATACGTTTGGAGCGACTGCGTACAATGGGAGACGCGTAAACGAAGGGCAAAATTGATCCGCGAAACTTTTATCATCGCACGTTAAACGCAAAACCGTGAGATGGGCATCATTCAGCGAGAGTTTAAAAGTGAGCGGATGAACTGGATGAAAGGTGGCCAGACGTTTATCACCATCGACTTTAATAGTCGATGGGCCAACAATTAGACGATCACCTGGTTCAATGGTTCGTCCGCTATAATTCATCACTGGGAAACTTCCACTGACTACACATGGATGCAGTTTCGTGTGTTGATTAGCCGCTTTGGATCCCACGACGTTGGTAGGACTGATTCCTATGGGCAGATAACCTAACTTCCATTCGGTGGTGCACGGACCAACAGGAGCTGGATATTGATGTGATTCCCATTTTTCAGGAGTTGATTGTCCTTCAGGATCGATCATAACAATATCTCCCTCTTTGACATCAATACCTGGTTCATAAAAGACATTAACTGTGACAGTTCGTTGGCCAATCGTCTTATCATAGTTTAATTCCATTTTTTTAAACAAACAATTATAAAGAATACATATCAAGGAAGAACCAATGCTAGGATAGGTCCTCCTGGTTGAGCCGGAGTTAAACAAAGCAAATCGGGAATCATAAACTGAGGAGATTTTATGAACGCAGCAGGTTTACGTTTACCAGCTTCATCCCACACAGTGAGGGTGGTGTTCATAATGACTGATACTGGATCGCAGCTCTTCACTAAAGTAGTAGAGATGTTCTTGATCGCACACAACCCCATAATTCCAGCGGGAAGCATTCTAATCGGAGAGGTTTTATTGTTATCATTGGTAGATTGGAGAGCCACACCCTCGAATTGAAAGCGAGTATCACCGCTTAATTTGTCCGGATCCGTGTCTTCCAGCTTACAGATTGCTTCGTGATCGGGGACGACAAATTGGATAGTATCGAATCCATTGGGATCAAAGACGGACATGAGCAGATCTGATTCCAACACAACGTTATCTTCGAATTTTGTTCGTTTTCGTTCATCGACCGAATTATTATTCACTTTACATGCAACCGTTGTTGTGATCAACGTGTTATTGGGAATCGCACTTGCACGAGCATTAATCTCCATCGGTTTTGGTCTTCTAGCCAAATACTCGCGTTGAGCGTCGTAAAATTGTTTGAGTTCAGGCGTTGAATCAATCTTAGCAAATCGCAGATGTTGAATGTGTATCATCCTCTCTAATGTTGAAGCATTATCGATTAATGGAACAGTCGAGTCTACTCCTTTGTTTGGGAATGAATGAAAACGAGCAGTCGAGCCTTTATTTTCGAGTGGACTATTTGGGTCTTCTTCGTCTGTGCCTTCGGGTGAATTATCAGCAGAGTGTCCGCGTTTGGTGTTTGTTCCTGATTTGCTTTCAGCTGATCTTGTCTGACGTTCCCAGTCCCATTTCTTCGCTAATACAAATTGGTCTTTAAATTCCATATTGCGTGGTGCACCAACCTCTTTTGCCCATTCAGCCACCAATGCTTCGTCTGCCTTTATTTCCTCCCTTTGTGACATCGTGATTGTAGGATCGTTTTCGTCTGATTTCCCCTTTAATGCATTCCATCTCAAATCCAACTTTTCGTCTTCGTCTAGAAGTTCCTGCTCGCGTTCCCTTTTCTCGGATTCTTTTAGAGCCACATCTGTCCCCTCCATGGATTCCTCGTCTACATCCTCTGGGAATTCTGTCTCGTTTCCCGTTAGAGCATTAGTAATCCTCGCAATAAAACCAGGTGGGTTCTTCTTCCGATTTGACCTCGTTTCGGGGACAGACGATGATGGTGAAGATGGTGTAGACGTTTTGTTTTTGCGTTTGTTTTTGTTCTTTAGAGTACTCATTAAGGTAGAACGAGAACAAGAAGTTGTTGATTAGGACCAGCAGATGATAATGCTAATACATCGCTAATGCATACTTCTGGAGCGTGATTATTCATGAGTTGATATTTATCACCTGTAAAAAAATCGCACGAATGAGCCCGACAATCGGCTGCATGAGATAGTTTCGATTCTTCGAATCTCCGATATGCTGGTACTCGTTCGGTAGCCAATGGCATTCGCGGAGCCAGACCATCGGCGACCATGAATGGAGAAGGCGACACAAATGAAAGAGGAGTCCCAACTTTGATCGAGACAGGAGAAGTATTGGTGATCAGAGTTGGACCACATGCGATCACTGGGATCAATCTGTCTTCTCCTAAGATCGTCGAAGCAGCTAGAACTCCACCAAAAATCAAATTGGAATCAAATGAAAAAGGAATGCCATCAAGCACATGAGTGGCTTTGCTAACTCGCTCGTCATACCAGAGAGCGCTCCCTTCGCTGATATACTTTCTCTTTCTCGAATGAGCCACGGGATATCGATTGTTATTTGCAAGTGTATCGTACTCAAGTGCTGTATCGTAGACTTTTTCTTTTGTAATAATACATGTTTCAACTGGATACAACATTTACAGTTTTTTTTACACTCTTATACATACTTTTATTCACTTCTTCTTTTTCCTCTTCTTCTTCTTCCTCCTCGATTTCTTCTTCCTCCTCCTCGATTTCTTCTCTTTCTTCTTCTTCAATTTCTTTTTGTTCCTGACGCTTCAATCGTATCAGTTCTTTCATAAAGTCATTGATGGAAATCTCTTCGATCACTGGTTGTAACAATTCTGTCATCTGGCTATTGTTCGCTAAATCAATCAATGCGTCATGAGCATCAATCGTGACATCCGATGCGGAATCTTGATTGGTAATAGCTTGTTCTGTGCTTTTTTTTACTCGTTCAAGAGCGTGCTTGATCGAGCCTTGGAGTTTTTGATTGTCATTGATCTTGTCACCCATTCGTAACGTCGACTCTTTTACAGACCAATCTGCGTATTCTGATTTGTAATGAGCCAACTCTTTATAAGCTATTGCAAGATCGATTGACAATAACTCAAAGTATGCTTTGTCGATCACCGTGACATCCCCGTTCTTTTCGATCCGCATATTCGCTGTCAATTGTTTTTTTATATTCATTACTTTGTTACTTGCTTCTTCGGCATTTTTATTGGCAACAGATCGCTTCACTTTGGCCTCAGCGATCAACATTGACACATTCGGCCAGAAGCAAGGAAAACAACCCATTTTTTTAATTCTCACAATTTGAATTCTGCGAGCAATCCGTCAAAATAGATGTTATTATCGTCGACCAGCATTGCGTACTGTTTCTTAGCCATACCAGTAGTTGACGATCTGCTCATCTTCAAGAGATACTCGGTGCCACAAAATCCGGCAAACAAAGTATAAAATGTAGGATTGTGCATCAAATCCTTGAGTGTGATTTCTTTCTTGATTGATCGCTTGACCGTATCGTAACATTGAATGATCGCAGCGTAACTGGCAGGTTTGAAATGACTAATTATCGCATCAGCAAATGAAGTAGAACCTGGAGTCTTCATTTTTTGATTGAATCGATTCATCGTGTCGTTCGCCATAGTGCGTAGACGGTTGAGCTCCTCTACTGTCAGTTTGATATTAATACCAGCTAATTGTTCTTTAGCGAGTTCCAACACTTCAGTCATGTCGATGTCTCGTCGACGCATCGTTTTTCTATGGGGCATTTCAGTGGGCATTTCAGTGGGCACGTCCTGAAGTCGGCTAGAATCAGTAATTACTTCAACTGGTGCTGGAGGTGCACTTGCGATCACTTTCACCAATTCTGGAGCTTCACTTTTATCATCATCTCTGATCAGGGTGTATTTATTGGCAGCCTTACCGATAACAGGAATAGGCCTGATCATAGTGTTATTTTTAGTAAACGTATTTCCATATTCATCTTTGTTCTCTACTTCCTCGGCAGCTTCATTCAACCCCAAAAACTTCCAAACATCAGATGAAAGAGGAATGTACATCACAGGAGAGTTCATCAGAGCATCGAGTGATTGACCGCAATGTCCAGCCATCATAGATGCAAACTTGATCAACGTCCAAAATGAAAATGGACCTTGTCCAGACCATTCAGAAAAGGATGCGTTTGGTGGAATGTCGAGCGAATCTTTGGTCACGATTCCTCTGTCAACGAAATCGGATTTGAGAAGGTCGATTAATTGTCCACGATCTTTAGCGGTAGATGTCGGTCTAATCGCTTGTCTCAATTGAGAAACCAACTGTCTTGACGTCAATGATCCGATCTGATCGATTGCATTTGTAAGTTCTTCATCGAAACTTTTGACAGTTTCAAACATTTGCTTCAAAGCCTCGATAACAACGTCAACGGATGTTGTATCCGCCATGATTATTCCGTGATACGTGTCATCTTTTTCCTCTGGTCCGATGATTCTCTTGTGTCCAATCATCACTTCATGATAAAAAGAAGACAGTTTTCGAGCGACGCTGACCCATTCCTTGTTTGTTTTTGCCATTTGATTGATGTAAGATACGATCGTGTCTATGCTCTGATCCTTCTGGTCGATAAAAAGTGTAACACGAAGCTTCTCTAGTTTTGTTTCTGTATCTCTCCGATACTTGATCACTTCCTTGCAATAATTGACGATATCATCGACGAATCGTCCTTCTTGTTCTTTTAATGCCAATTTTTCCAATGCTGTTATATCATTCAATCTGCGTAACGCCTTTCGGATAGCATTCAGGTAGCCATCTCCACCACCAGTTGCTACACCGATCGGTGATATGGATATAGTTTCCTGTTTGTTAAGAGGCGCGGTCGCGTTATCGAGTTGATGGATAAATGCTTCATACTTCGTTACTTTCTTATCGAGTTCTCTGATATTGAGTACGAATCCGATAGAGGCATTTGTTTTGCTGTCATCGAACACCTCGGCAAAGTCCAGAATCGGAAGATTGCCTTGACCCGCCACTCGTCCGACGAGCGAGGTGACCTTATCTCGGATCTTTCCCAAGTTGGTATCAATCATCACACGTATGTCACCATAAAGCTTTTCCTCATCAGAAGAATTCTTCTTGTCCCAGCGAACAAGATCGTCGACGCGGGATCTCATTTTATCTACAGCTTTTTCGAAACTACCGGCAAATCCACTAAAATACTCGTTACCATTGGTTGCCAGAATATACCCGTTCTGTTTAACCTGTTCATACCATTTCTGGAAGGTTTTGATTACAGGATCTGTGTCTTTTTCGTCGATCAGAGAGGCTACTTGTTTAGCATTTCGTGGTTGAAAAATACTCGACAGAGCCACAATCGCTGCTTCAAAGTCCAACAATCGCGAATGCGACAGAAACTTGTTAATGGCTTTCAAGTTTGTCACGATCGGAAAGTTTGCACCAATTTCTGCCACGCGCTTCATTTCCGCCCCGATTTCGTTTGCCATTGCGATACTCGCGGGAGCTGATAGTTGTCTGACCAATTGTAATGCTCTAATCATGATTGTCTGTTGCATTTCGAACATTGCGGTCACCATTCGATCAGAATGCTGAATGAAAAACAACACGATCTCGAACGACGACTTGGCGAAGTTGGCTGCCTCCATCGATGTATTCGTAACATTGCGTAAAAAGTCCACGTCGAATTTGACTCTTAGACGAGTTGTTTCCCCGACAATTGCGTCAATCACTGAAAGACTAACACCCGCATCATTTAATCTTCGCAATATCGTATCCTTTTCTTCTTCTTTGAACTTTTTATCCTCAGACTGGACTGAGTTTAGAAATCCTTTCATTAGATCGTTATTTGATATAATTTGCTTAACATTTGCGCGCATTACATCAAGCAATTGTCTGATTTGCGCTGCTTCTGATCCCGGTTCAAGTGTCCCCAACAAATGCGTGTACAGTATCTCACAAATATCAATTTGTCGATTATCTAGACCAAAAATCGCAGGAAAAGACTGGTTTAAGCGATTAACTGCGTCAATAAAGATAGGTAAAGACCCTGTAGCCTTGTTGTTCTTGAACAAAGATTCGATTTGGCTGCTTTCATGTACACTGAATTTACCACCGTCGGCCATTGGAACATCTCTTTCATGGTTAAATACGCTGAAGACTTTATTTAACCATTGATCAAACGCGTCATTGCTAGTGTATTCCTTTGACAATATCTTGATAACAACAGTTGGATCGGCATTTTTGATTAGATCTATAAACTGTTTCCCGATTTTGGATTGCTTAATGATCTGTGAGTGGACATTTTTCATATCGGTTTTCTCATCGGTTGTTTTCTTCAATTCATCCAACATCGCATAGAAGCGTTGCTTGTTAATGTCACGCGAACCTCGGAACAATACGAACCCACTTTCATTCAGTTCTTTGTACTCTACCGTGAATCCATCGGCAGGTAATTGACTTCTTGTTCTACTCAAACTCTGTGCTTGTCTGAACAATTGGAATGCCTCGATCATCGTTCTCACATCTGCCTCGTAATTCAAATCCAAGCCCATCCCTCTTATCGGCTCAACAAACTCGTTCCAATCCCCACCATACGATAATGAGGTACCGTTCATAGCCGCATACACTCCGATCGCTTCTCGAACATCATCGAACGGCCATCCGATTTCACGAAATCGATCAGCAACGAATCTTTCCCTTTCGTCCATTGTACGTTTCAAAAAAAAAGAATATATATAATTAAAATTTACAAAAAAAAATGATCTATGCGGGATGCATTTACTTCAAGCCTCCGATCGCGACGAGGGACAAGGGGCAATTGACACGGAAGGAATTAGCAAACAAAATCGCAGCCAATGAATTTGATAATTTGAACTTGTGTCTGAATCACACCGACGAACCGATCGGGAAGATCATCGAAGCGTATCAAGACGAAGACGACGGCAGTGTATACGTGCGTTTCATCATCGACGAGAACAGTCCGGCAGGCAAACATGCTGCTGAAAATGTTGGCACATTGTTCCCCGGTCTTTCTCTCAGTCACGATTCGTTCACTCGCGAGCTCAAAGAAATATCCTTGTGCGGAAAGGGATATAGAGAAAACACGGTAATCTTACCAGACGGACAGATATATCTGAACACATCGAAGGATTCCGAACGAGTATACTGCAGTCCTCAATATCTAGTAGCAATGGGGAAGGACATTACCGTCCAATGCTCGTTGTTCGTAAAGAATCGATATGTAATTGCCAATGCTCCGTCATCATTTGATCAATTGCTCGGCATGGAAGAAGTCAAAGTTCCCGAAGAAAAGTCGGAGAAGGAGAAGGAAAAGAAGGAGAAAGCACCAGAGACAGATGAACAGAAACTGCTCGAACAGGCTATAAATCAATTAACAACGTCCGAGGATCCTGCCAGCAAAGTGTTATTGGTACAATTGAACAAGCTCGTCGACGATAACACCAAGTTCAAAAAGTATGACCAACGGGCAAAGGAGGATGCAGAAAAGCGATTGGACAAGGCAGTTTCTGGTATCTCCGATCCCAAAGTGAAAGAATTGATCATCAAAACATTGCTCGCAGATCAAGCAGTGGTTGATTCACTTCTGAACGAACCAACCCCTCCCCCTCCTTCTTCTCAACCTCCCCCTCCTTCTTCTCAACCTCCTCCCCCTCCTCAACCTTCATCTTCTGAAAAGAAAACCAAACCCATTGCCAATAAAACTGTCACTGACAATCTTTTGATGAGAATCAGCAATCTGGAGCGTGCCAACATGCAGAAACGAAAGACACCTGATTCCGAAGAACATTTAATCCAGGCATCAGATGAGACGTATCCCAAATCGAACAAACAGGATTTAATCCGAATGTATTATGGGGACAGACTTGCTGACAATCCATTCATTACTGAAGTTGCAAAAGAGAAGATTGACCAATTATTCCATGTCTTGGGACAAGTCAATTGTTCTCAGACCATGCAAGGGACTTCGATTCCATTTGAAGATATCGAACACAATATTATTGCAGCTGCAAATAAGAAGTTTGTTGTGGTTATTAACGACAATGGTAAACGTTCCTTTGATTGAAAAAAAATAAAAACTGCGGTTTATTATCTAAAAAAACACATCATGCATCCTCTTCAGAGTTTTCGTCTTCTTCGACGACTTTCTTTTTCTTGTGTTGACGTTCAGTTGCTTTTGTTCCACCACCTTTCACTGGAGCATAATCTGATTCGACATTTTTCATTGCTGCGTAAAGTGCGAATGCGTTCGCCACCCAGAAATATAATAACAATCCAGACCAAGCCAGCGCCAAGTCGAAGAACGATTGAATACGGACAGAAGCGGCTAGTGATGGAATATTGGCAGCAGTGAAATCAGCCACATCGTAAGGGAGTCCATTGGCGACTAGAGCTGCTTCAGTGGATTTATTCATATCCACATGCATCGCGCGACCACCCAAATACATGAAAAAAATCGTCGCAAACAAGGTCAAATTGACTTCGGATACGCGAACACGCTCGTTCTTCGCCCGTCTATATATAGACATGGCAAAAGCTAGCGCATTCACGCCACCGATCGTCAGGAACATGATCCCGAGCTGTTGCCAATTAAGCCATTTCGCGGAGTCGAATCGGAGACAGGAGGCAACTACTGTTATCACAATTGCGGCCAGATTGCCAAGTGTAATCCCAGCAAAACGGACTAGGAAGTGGGCTGACATCTTTGTTATGTATTAACAGTCATTTGTACATAGAAAGTTCTAATGGATCGGTCGATTTATCTGGCGATTTTGGCGATGATGATTTGTCTCACCGCCTCACTAGTCGATTATGGCACTATCGAGATGTACGGTGCCATGCACTTGTCTACGGGGATCAAGGCTCTGTTGGCCTTTTGTTTAGGCGCTGTCGCGATCGCCATTGCCATTGTAGCAGAAACTTCGACTGGGCTGAACGCTATGCAAGGAGGCATCCGGAATCTCACCTCGATTGGGATGTCGTTTCCAAACGTGAATGGCTTTGACAAGTTTATCGTATTAATCATCGAATTTGGCGCATTGGTGTTCGCAGCCGGACAAGTCGATTACGGACTTGCGACTGCGTTAAATCTGTTTGCTCCCTCTTTGTTGTTTAAATTCATTGTCGCTTTCTTAGCGGGCACACTTGGTGTATTTTGTACCATGTTTTTTGCCATTGCCTTTGCTCCACAAACCAATGTCAAATTTCAGGGTTAACGAATAAACATTATGTATTTTATCTTCTCAAAATCAAATACAATGAGAACATCTAGAAGAAGTTATGATCCAGTGCCAATGCAAAAACTCGAGGAAATATCCGAGATTCCCGTAGAGGTGGAATTATCACCAGAACCAGTGGTATGGTCAGCCCTGATGCTGATATTTGGAGCAGTGGTGTTCATATTCACATCGTGGACGCAAGGATTCGCGTTAGCGATCCCGATCAATTCGTTGATTGGAGTATTTTTTGCGTATTCTGCTTCTCTAGGTCTCGTTCTAGTACGTCTGAGTTATCTGAAGCTGAGAAGTATGCTGGACCCCAACCAGGGCCGCCATCGTTATTACAATCCGGCTTTGTTCTGCAACGCAATTTTGTGTGTAATTGTGATTTGGACGACGATTCGTCTCAACTATTATTACATCCATTTTAAAGATTTCCTTCATTTGACAGATGTAGAGGTGGTAATCGGACCTGCAGTCAACTTTCAATTGATCATGTGGAATATGCTTCAAAATATAGTGGAACCATTCAACATCGCCATATTTGTGT
>ERZ1292625.2293-Hain-H41-01um-R1-2293-length-18263-cov-83_pt1 | contig 18263 bp, 25 predicted proteins | sample MGYA00564400_ERZ1292625 | MGnify/ENA primary metagenome ERZ1292625 (study PRJEB36523, sample SAMEA6512639) | groundwater metagenome | collected 2019-01-08 | study: AquaDiva: Metagenomics assemblies of 32 groundwater samples
ATTTTTTTCTGAGCAAGGAGAGACCATGCGAGTCCGAGGTAAGAGATGCTAACCGTCCTCGTGGGCCTGTGGGCGTTGCTGATTGTGTGGGCCTCGCAGGGATACGACTTGAATGACCAGTGGAACCGGATGGCGTGGGGGTGGACGGGGCTGGCGGGGGTGCTGGTGATGGCCCTGCTGACACGTGGGGACTATGCGAAGGCGGCGATGCTGAGCTGGGTGGGATGGACGTGTATGGTCACGACGCCGCTGGTGGGCAAGAGGCCGAGATCGGTCGCGTGGATGAAGACGGGCAGTCTGTGCGTGGCGCTGGCGGGCGGGTATCTGCTCTGGCCTGCAGGTGTCGATCGCGTGATGATGCTGGGGGGGCTGGCGCTGGTTGGGGTGGGGGTGACGGGATGGGCGTGGTATTCCTACCGCCATACGACGGGGCAGTATCAGCGGCAATGGGGACCCTTCTTGCTCTATGACGAATCGAAGGTCTGTCCGCGGGCGGGGCAGGGGAACGCGAATCATGCGCAAGCGGTGATTGTGCTGAGCCTCGCGGCAGCCCTCGGGTTATCCATCGTGCACGCATGGTATTGGCTTGGCGTGGTCCCTGTGCAGCTCTGTGGGATCTGGCTGTGTCGCGACCATCGGGGACATTGGCTCACGCAAGGCGTGGTGCAAGCTGGGGTCTTGTTGGCTGCGGCGGGCGTGTGGGGAGGACTGCGATGACGAAAGCCGAGATGGGGCGACTGGTGGCGGACATCGAAACCCGGCATCCGGTCCATGCGCTGCCCCTCCTGGTGCGGCTCGTGGCCGCGTTGATCGACCGCCTTCCTGATGACCCTGCGCCTCGTGCGCTTCGTGAACATCCCCATAAACGCTTTGTGCCGATGGACGTGACGATTCCCAGCAAGGAGTCCGCATGAGTCAGATACGGACCACATGGGCGGAAGACCTGATCTTCAATCTGCCGCTCTATTTGATTTGGGCGGTCACGATGGTGGGATGGGTGTGGCCCACGGTCTACCGATGGTATCTCAACAAGATCGTCGCGAAGTGGCCGCCATCAAAAATTGCGGGGTACGTGCTCGGGAAATGTGTCGATGAGATGCCGGTGGATACGGCGTATGGAAAATTTAACGTGGTGGAGATGGAGGATATTGAGATTCTGAAGCGTGGGACCGGAAAGGATAAGGCATGACCGGCTGTGACTCAGGGCGGTTTGCCCTGTGGCGCTTGGCCGTGAGTGACTGCTGGTGGAAGCGCGGCTGGCGGGTGCGGTTCTGTGGTTGGGGGGCAGGCACCTGGCGACGGGAAACGGAAGCGGCCACCCGCGAACACTTGAACGGCGTGATCTTTACCGCCGCGCATAACGAATACGTACAGACCCTCTGTGAATATGGACTGGTGGGACTCGGACTGCTGGGCTGGGTGCTCGGGGACGCGCTGTGGACGGCGGCACACGGGACGCCGGAGCACCAGGCGATGGGACTCGTGGGCGTGGCGCTGTGTCTGATTGCCGGGACGAATTTCCCCTGGTCCTGGTTCCATGAAGTGCAAGACCGCACACCCTACGCCGTGACCGTCTTGGCCGTGCATCCCGACCATGGCGTCGGCATTCAGACCTGCACCACCTATGCGCGGGCGCAAGCGGCCACGAAAGACTTTCTCGCGCAAGGGATGCCCGCTCCGCAAATCTCGCTCTGGTACGACGGCCTGGGGCCGTTGACCGCGACCGCCGACGAACCGCCGGACCTGATTGATCGGGTGCCGAAGCACGTCGGCAGTCCGGCGCTCAATTGGCTGTCGTTTCTCATCGGTTGTCTCGTGGGAGGAGGCACACCATGACCTGTCTCACCGCATGGGCACTCGGACTCTTGGGTGGACTCATCTTTCTGGCTGGAGGGGCCACGGCCACGGCCCTCATCGTGCACACGCTGATGACAGAGGAGTGGTCAAAAGATCCTGACCTGGACTGGAGGCGTGCCCGTGAGGAAGAGTACTGAGGACCAGCTCAAGGGACTCACGACGGAATGGTCCTTGCCGCTGGACTTCGGGAGGCTGCCGACACAAGCGGCGTTTGTGTTCGATTTTGCGCATGAGTGCCAAGCGTACGGGGGGGGAGTTGGAAATGGAAAAACGCTCGGGGCGATTGCGAAGTGCTTTTTTCTCTCCTACATGATTCCTGGGTCCGTAGGATTAATTGCCCGATGGGACGGCAAGGAACTCCGGCAGACGACCATGATGGAGTTTTATAATCTGGTCCCGAAAGCGATGATCGACAGCCGCAACGATCAGATGGGCGTGCTGAAGTTTAAGGCGAAGTACGGCGGGAGCACGATCTTCTACGGCGATTTGAAAGAGACCCGCGCCATCAATAACTACAACCTGTCGTGGGCCTACGTGGACCAATGCGAGGAAATCGACCAAGAACGGTGGGACCTGCTCTTGACCCGCACCCGGCGTAAAATTCCCATCATTCTGGACGACGGCCCTGCCCATCATCCGGCCACCGGCGAGCCGCTGTATTATCCGAACTTCAATTTCGGCACGTTCAATCCGGAAGGGACGAGTTCCTATATCTGGCGCTACTTTCATCCGGACTCCCCGGAACGCAAGCCGAATTATCAGTTGTATCAAGCCACGACCTACGATGGGTTGGCGGCAGGGTTTGTCACCAGGGAATATGTGGACCGGCTCCTCGCGGTCTATCCGGAGAATGCCCGGAAGCGATACTTAGAAGGCGCGTGGGACGTGTTCAGCGGACGGGTCTATCCCGCGTTCGACACCCAGGTGCATGTGGTGCCGTCGATCGCGCCCAAGCCGCATTGGTTGCTGTATGAGACCATCGACCACGGGTTGCAGAATCCCACCGCCGTCCTGTGGATTGCGGTCGATGATGACGAGAACTGGTATGTCCTCGACGAACACTACGAAGGCAACGGCAAGCCGGTGCAGTATCATGCGCTCTGCATCAAAGCGCGGCGGGCGCAGCTCGGCACACGGATTCAGACCTCGTGGATGGATGCGCATTGCTGGGCGCGAGACCAATCACGCGGCGAGAACGTCTTCAGCGTCGCGGACGAATATCTCGAACATGGCATCGTCGCGATTCCCGGTCAGAAAAGCTGGGACGTGAGTTATAACCGCATCCTGGAACATTTGTGGATCGATCCGGCGCATCGCAATCCGTTCACCGGCGAGCTGGGCGCACCTCGCCTGTATGTGGCCGCGCATTGCACGAACACGATTCGGGAGTGGCTGTCGTATAAATGGAAAAAGCAGAGCGGCGCGATCTTACGCAATCAGCCGGATACACCCATCGACCATGACGATCATGCGATGGATGCGCTGGCCTATTTTGCGGCGTCGCGTCCGAATGCGCCCATCTTGCGCATCGACGCGCCGGGGGATATCCTGGCGGAATTGGCCGCGCGGCGTAAAACCTGGAATCCACTGACGGCCACGGCCCCCACGGGCGGGAGTTGGATGAGCCTATGACGTGTGATCGGTGCCAACGCTCAGTAGATCGACTCTGGCAATGTGGATCGCCTGGCACTAATGATCCGTTACTTCCACTCCAGTCAGGGGAGCGGATCTGTCTGGCGTGTTGGGATCGTCTTCAGAAGGAGGCCGTCGATGGCGTCACGACTGATCAAACGCGCTGACGGGACATGGCAACGGGAAGCCATCCCGTTCCTTGACCATCACGTCGCCACGTGTCTAATTGGGCAGTGCGAGTTGTGCGATGAGTTACGAAAAGATCAGCAAGGAGTCTCCCGTGGCCAAGCCCCCCTTTCCGCTCACGGCCTCCGCACCGGCGGGTGGAAGTTGGATGAGCGTATGAAACACGATTGTCTATCAGGAGGGTGCGAGGTACGGCCAGACCGTCCAGGCGAGTTTGTTGTGGTTGATGTAGGGCCACAGTATCCAGAAGCCGTCTGGGCAGAAGTCCCTAAGGGATATCGCGCCGTGGTGGTCAGGCAGCATGACCAGTTCGGTCTTGATCTTGATACCGTCGGCGTTAAATTCGTACAGGAGCCCCCCCATGGCAAAGTCCCCATTCCCGAAAAGTAAGGTCCGCACCAAAGACGAAGAAGCGTCTGCGCAACAGGTCCTCAAAGACACGCGCAGCCAGGTGGAAAGCGCGTTTGAGGCCACGGCGAAACTGCGGTCGGAAATGGAAATTGACGACGATCTCATCATCGGCGGTGAGCGGGCATGGAAGAAAGAGGATGTTGCCGCTCTGACCGCCGACAAGCGGCCGGTGACCAGCTTTAACGTGGCGCAAGGGATTGTCAATTTCTTGTGTGGTTACGAATTGGATCGGCGCAGCGACTTCCGCTACTTCCCACGCGGGACGGAAGACGAATTTATCGGACGGGCGGCGACGTCGCTCGTGAAATATCAGAGCGACGTGACGAGGAGCCTCGCCATTGAGTCGCGGCAGTTCCGCCAAGGGGCCATCGGCGGACTCGGGGTCTCAAAAATTTGTCATAGCACCGACCTCTGCGATGATCTCATGGAAGGGGAAGTGATCGAAAAGGATCTCGCCCGCAATGCCTGGTACTGCGATCCGTTTGCGCGACGGCCCGACCGCAACGATGCGAGTTATCAAGGGGAACTGCTGTGGATGACGCCGGATGAGGCGGAAGGCCGTTGGCCGCAACACGTCTCGCGCTTTCAGGGCGACAACATCGGGGCCTGGCTCAAGCAGTACGCGAGCACGGGCGAAGCGAAACACCTGAAGGAATTCTACGATAAAGCCTCGCGCCGGATTCGCGTGATGGAGCATTGGTATCGGAAGCCGGTGAAGGCCGTCCTCGTGATCGATCAGGCCGCGCCGAAAGGCGAAGAAGCCGTCTTGCGGATGGGCTCTGAGAAAGAGGCTGAACAATTCGTGCGACAGCAAGCCGATCTGGCAGGCAAGCAGTATCACGTCGTCTCCACGGATCAAGAAATCGCCGTGATCGGGCCGGACGGGGCGCGAGCCTTCACGAATCAGAACGATGCAGACCGCTTCCTTGAGCGGACGCGCACACAGGCGGGGGCGACCATGGCGGCGCGGTACGAAGTGATCGTGAAGCCGACGACGATTTTGCGCGTCCGACACCTCACCGGCTGGGAACTGCTCGACGATGCGCCCTCGCCCTATGGGGTCGATTGGCGGTTTCCCTATGCCGTGTTCATTCCGTACCAGGACAGCGACGATTACGACAGCATCAAGGGCTTGGCGCGGGATATGCGGGACCCCGTGCGCGAATTGAACTGGCACTATGCCACGATGCTCGACAAAATCGTGCGCGGGCCGAAGAATCCGATCTTCTGGAGCCATGCCGATCAGCACAACATGGAAAAGTACAAGAGTCAGATCCATCGGGCGGGCTTTATGGGGGTCTATGCGGGCGCGCCGCCGACGATTCTGGCCGCGCCGCCAATTGCTCAAGAGGAATTGTCCCTGATTCAGTATTGTGTGCAGATGCTCATGCAAATCACCGGCATCACCGGCGAATTGATGGGGCAAACGACGCAGAAAACCGTCTCCGGGCGTGCCATTCAAGCCCGTCAAGCGGGCAGCCTTGTGGGCGTGGGCTGGTTGATGATGCAATGGCTGGAATGTCGCCGGTATAAGGCCGAATTGAAGATCAGGCGGATTCAACAGTATTGCTCCGTCGAGAAAATGATGCGGATTCTCGGGGACGAGGACCGCGTGGCGGTGGACATGGGCCTGATGGGTCAGGAACTGCTGGTGAATCCGTCAGAAGTGACCTATCAGAAGCTCAAAGAGCTGCAAACCCTCTCGTTTGACCTTGCGGTGGACTTCCAAGAGGCCAGTCCAACGGCTCGCTCGGCGGTCTCCTCGCAACTCATGCAGATGATGGCCATAGGGATGCCGGTCCCACCTGAAATCATCGTCGATGCGTCCGATGTGCCGAAGAAGGAAGAAATTAAGGCCGCGCTCAAGAAGCAGGGCATGGGCCCACCGAACGAAGCCCTCGCCAAAGTGCTCGGCGCAGGCCAGGGGCAATCCGGCTCCGGGCCGAATGGGGTCAATACCTCAGTCTAGGAGGCGTATGAATGGCCTGTTCTTGACAATCGCACCGGACTGTAGTACAGGCTTACAGCAAGCCCGTTGTTCCTGTGGGCGACTGTTGTTTAAGTTCTCGACGATGGACCCCGCGTTCTACGTGCAAACGAAATGCGGGAAGTGTAGCCGAACGGTGGAAATTCTCGGCTCGCAATACGCGATTGCCAGCGTCACCACTGTTCGATAGACCACAACCGAGAGCCCTTTCCTTGAGGCCACTAGATTCACTGTCTAGTGGCCGTGTTTGTGTCGGCCATTAGACTTCTCACTAAAGGAGTCCCCCATGGCCGACGAGCCGCTAACCCTGGACACGACGGACGCTTCGAGCCAACCCGTCGTCACACAGGACGCTCCCTCTCAGACCAGTGCCACACCTGACGCCCCCGTCTCCGCGCAGACAGCTCCGGCTCAACCTGCCGCGATACCGCCGTCAGAGGATTACCGCACCAAGTTTGCCGAGTCGTCTCGGGAGGCGTTACGCCTCTACCACGAGAATCGGCAACTGCAAGACCGATTGACGCAATCCAGCCAGCCTGCCAAGCCGCAGACGTACTCGGCAGAGCAACTGGAGACCTGGAAAGCGAGCTATCTGGTGCAACAGGCGCAATCCGCTGCGGGTGGCGATTTGCAGAGAGCGCAAGAAGCCGCGCAGCAAGTTATTTTGATCGACCGCGAGTTGCGCAAGCAGGAGACGCAGGCCGCTACGCAGCAAGTCCAGCGCGACACCGCGCAGCAGGGCTGGCGGACGGAGACCGCGCCGATTGTGCAGAAGTTGCAAGCCGATCTTGTGCCGGGGAATCCCCTGTACGAAAAGGCCGCGCAGCTCTATACCCAAGCGGTGCAAGCGGGCAATCCGGCGAACGATCTCACCTTGAACCAAGCGATCATTACCGCCGCGGCCCTCACCGGCAAATTTACACAAAGCCTGGTGCAGGACACGCGGAAAGAATTTTTCACGCAGATTCAATCCAAATTGAAAGAATCGGTGCTCGCCGGGTCTGGCGGATCGACCGCAGGCACGCGCAAAGACGTTGGCGCAGAGGATATTCGCGCCATGTCAGACGCGGACTTTGCCAAGTTCCATCAGGCGCAGCTCGCCCGGTAAACGGAGGTTTCTATGTCAGGCACAGTGATTTATTCGGATACCAACTCAGATCTCACCCCCTCCGCGAGTAACCAGGCGACGAGCGCCTACTTCTCGCGGCTCATGCTCACCAACGCGAAGTACAACAACTACTTCGATCGCTGGGCCGAGCCGGTGGACTTGCCGACGAACGAAGGGAGCACCGTGATCGTCCGTCGCTATACGCATCTCGCGCCAGCGATCTCCGCCTTAACTGAAAGCGTCCCGCCTGCCGGGAAAACGCCGTCGCTCGATGATTTCTCCTGCACCTTGGCCCAGTACGGCGACTACATCGCCACGTCCGATTTCTTGCGCTTCACCACGAAGGACGAGGCGTTGAATCGCTGGACCACGCTGCTGGGTGAGCAGGAAGGCTACAGCATTGACATGGTGAAGCGAAACACTGCCGATGCTGGCACCAACGTTATCTACTCGAACGGGACCGCTCGGACGGATGTGGTGACCCCGATTGATCAGAACGATCTCGATCGCGCGATTCGTACGATGATCGGCGCGGGGGCGGAAATGATCATGTCCGGGGGTGGCGCGATGAGCGCCGAAGGTACCCGTCCATCTCTCCCGGCCTATGCCATGGTGGTCCATCCCTATGCGTGGTACACCATCCAGAACTTCTCGCCGGGTCCTGGCGGGTTCCTCTATAGCAATCAGTATCAGGGTGCGGCAGAAGGCGAAATGGGCCGGTATAAAAACCTGGCGATCTTCGTCGCGGCAGATCCGTCCAGCTTGGGCGGAGGGGCTCGCGTGCGTACCGGAGCCGGGGGATCGTCCACCGCCGTCCGCAACACCAGCGGGACCGTGGATGTCTATGAATCCATGATCTTCTCGAAGAAGGGCTTTAACAGCGTGAAGCTCTCTGGACAGAGCATGAAGATGTTTGTCAAGCCGGTCGGGAGCGCCGGAGCTTTGGACCCGTTGGATCAGGTGGGGTCGGTCGGCTGGAAAGTCACGACGGCGCAGATGCGGACCAATGAAAATTGGATCATGCGGATCGAATCTGGCGCGGAGGTGTAGACGATGCGCGAACGGCATGAGGACCGGATCTGGTGCGTGACGCAGATGCAGCGCGTGATACAGCGCGGCCTGACGTATCAAAAGGCGTGCAACCTCGCCCAGATGATGCAAGCGGGTAGCGATCGGCACCGAGCTGGCTCCAAGACGCCGCAAGCGGATTTCAATGTGGCGATCGATACGCGGGCGATGCAGGAACAGGACCTCCTGTATCGCCTGTCCAAAACGTCAGTCCAAATAGGAGTGTAAAGATGGCCAACATCATTAAGGAACGCACGCAGGACGATCCGCTCAAGAAGTACGGGAAGCCGTATCGGGAGTCGGAAAAGTTTTACATGGAAAGTGGCATCAATGGGGCCACGCGCCTGAAGGGCAAGGGGCCCATGCGCATTCCCTGTACCATCAACGGCTATCGGGAGATGGTGACACTCGGCAGTCATAACACCTTGCCGAAGGAATACGCCCAGCTCATTGAGGATGGCCGCTGCGAGACCGAAGTGAACGACTTCACGCAGTATGACCCTGACCGTGGGCGAGCGCCGCGTCAAACAGACGAGGCCCCACGGACGCGCACCGAGCGTTTCGGTGATTACAACATCTCCCGCGAGCACAAATAACCTCGCTTCGGGGAAGAAGGAGGATGTATGTCGATTCAATACCGCAATCTCGTGTCGGTTCTCGCCAGTTATTCTGGCACCGGATCTAACGTCACGCTCGATCTGGGGTTTGTCCCATCGATGGCCCGTGGCTACGATGTCACCAACGGGGCACTCGGCTGGTACTGGTTTCAAAACATGGATGGGACCGCGACGACCATTCGCGGCGTCACGGAAGGCGCGGCCATTGCAACCATCTCGAACGGCGCGGGTGGCATTGTGGCGCTGGACGGGTCAGCGGGCACGGGCATTGGTCTGACCATTGGGACGGACACCACCATTAACATTGCGGGCCATGGCGTGATCGTTCACGCGATGCGCTAAACCCTCGCTTCGGGGAAGAAGGAGGATGTATGAGTCTACCAAAAAATTGCATTCAAGATGCGAACGTCGATTATAAGCTGAGGTGGCGTACCTGGTGGGCAAAGGATCTCGTGAACTTTGCCACCACGTCCACAGCGGCGGGATCGGCGGGCTGGTCCACGTTGACCTCAGGCTATAGCTCCGGGGGCCAGGGCTTCTTGGAACCCATTGGGGCCACGCAGCACATGGCGATTCGATTCGCCTCATGCGGATCTGGGGCGTCGGCCATTGCGCCGGGCGTGGATTTCGCGATGGACGTAGAAGATGTGGACAACAACCACCCCCTCTACTTTGCGTGTGAATTCACCACCTCTAGCGCCCTCGCCAGCGCCGTGACGCCGGTGTTTTATTATTCGACCCTGACCGATGGGAACGCGCCGAATCGTCCAGCCACGGCCTTGACGGTGCCCGCTGCTTCGACGGCCAAAGCCGCCGTGGCGTATGCGCTCAGACGGACGACGACGGGCTATATCGGGAAGCTGTCCACTGGTGGATTCGCCCATGAGACCCTGCATCCTAACGTGACCGGATTGACGGTGCGGCTGTGCTTTAGCACGTTGACGAACGCGGCCATTGCCACCGATTTCCTGTACGTCACCCGTGTCATGGTGGGATATACGCCCTCGATGACGTTTGGACAGGGATCCGGGCGAGCGGCGCGGCGCATGCAGCTGCCGTTGCAGTCAAGCGAGCAAGACCCGACCGGCAACGTATAACGTGTCTTTCTCCTGGCCGGGGGCATCGGCTCCCGGCTGGCCCCCTCGCGCAAGGAGTGACTATGAAACGTCTCCACTGGGTTCTCCTCGTAGGACTGGCCCTCGTTGGGTTCGTCCCGATCGGATCGGGATCCGCGTCAGCCACCTGCACACTCTACGACGGTAGCGATACCCTCGCGGATGAACCGACCGGGGCGATCGTGCAGGAAACGTGCACGACCACCCGCGCGACACGCGTGACGCAGGCTGATCTCTTCTCTGGCGAAGACCAAACGAACAACCTGCTCATGACCAGCGGCGGGGCCGTGCGCGGCACCACGATGGCCTCGGCGGTCACGACGAATACCACATCAGCAGCGGTGGCCGTTCCTACCGGCACGAAAACATTCTATGGTTCGGTCGATGGGACAGGGGCCGTCACACAAACGCAAGTGATCTACGGCGGGCTGACCAGCGGCGTCACGGCCACGAACGGCGAGCCGATTTGTACGTTGACCCTGTCCGGTACCACGCACGCGCACGGGGCCTGTGTGAGTACCGCGCCCTGGCTGTTCTACATTGTAGTCACGACCAACACGACCGGCACCGGCGCGACGGGTGCCATCACGGCGATGTACTAAGGAGGAGCGCATGATTCAGCTACTCATATTGATGTTCGTTCTGGCCTTCGCGCCGTTTACCTACGCGCAAACGTCGGTCCATCTTGGCGCGGGCGCTCCTGGCGCACGGCTCTACTCACAGACGTTTACCTCTAACGGCTCGTTCGTGGTGCCGACAGGGGTCAATACTATTTATTTAACTGGCTGTGGGGCCGGGGCAGGTGGCGCTGGCGGGCATACGGCAGATCCAGGCGGCGGAGGCGGAGGTGGCGGAGCAGGAATCTGTGTGGCGAACATGCCTGCGATGGTCTCTGGAGGGTCAACACTAACTATTACCGTTGGTACGGCTGGAGTCGGCGGCGCGGCTGGCGCGGCTGGCGGGGTCGTGAATGTGACGACCTCCATCACGAATGTCACACCTGGAACATATACCATTCCAGGTGGTGCGTCTCCTGGAGCTGGAACAGTCACTAACGGAGGGGCGGGTGGCGGTGTTGGACAAGTCAGTGGCGGCGGGGCCACTGGGACGGGAGCTGGGGCTAACGGATCACTGGTCTTGTCGGCAAATGGCGGCGGGAGCTACCTGTCATCGTCAGGAGGTGCAGCAGGCGGAGGCGCAACTGGACCCGGTGCAGGGGGGAATACCTTGCCGCCAAGCGGGTACGGAACCTCTGTTATTGGCGGTGCTGCGAACGGAACAAAGGGTGGGGGCGGAGCGAGTGGAAGCAGTTCATTCGGGAAAGGTGGAGCGGGCGGGTCGAATGCGGTTGGAGCCAACTGTTCGGTTGGATATGGAGCGGGTGGTGGAGGTGGCGCTCCAACATTTGCTGGAGGGAATGGATGTCCAGGGTTCCTGAAGATAGAATGGTGGAATTAAAATAGTGAAATTGAAACCGTTAGCAGTGATGCTACTGACAATCTTTTCGTTAGATCACGCCTCTGCGGCTACAGGGTCAGCAGGAGTTGACACCTGGTACGTTCGTCCAATTGCCGATTGTGCCAATAATGGAGACGGACTGGCCTATGCGTGCGCGGCAAGCGAGGGGGCGGGCGGGGCGTTTCGTGATCCATCGAATATCATATGGACGGAAACCGTTGGAGTCGATGACGGCGATACTCTGTTTGTTTGTGGCTCGCATCTCGATACCACGTTGCGAGTGAATGGCGCTGCCGGGAGTGCTGCGTCGCCCATCACGATTTCATTTTCCTGCCCGTCTGACCGAGGATCAATTCGCGCGGTGCATACAATGACGGAAGCGCAAACCAGCGGGAATTGGACGAACGAAAGCGGAAACCTCTGGTATCTCGCCATGAATTCTTATACCCATGCGGACCCTAAGCGGGTATGGGTAAATGGGGTAGAAGCGTTTCCCTCAAACACAAAGAACAACCTTGGGACGCGAGTAAATAGTGAATCCGCTCCAGTTGGACAGTGGTGGTATGACAGTGGGCAAGTTCGACTCTACTATTACAGTCAAGCCAATCCCGCCTCGATAATGAGCGTGATGGAGTCGCTTGCCGCAGGGGCTACGCCATGCGCTTATTCTGCGCTGTGTTTGAACAGTGCAGCCATTGCCAATATAGATATTGTCAACCCTATACTTGAGGGAGGGAACAGAGGGACACTCTACAATCTGGGGCCGTCTCGCGTGGCAATTTATGGCACAAATAAAGATGATTCATTGTGTCACATTGGAAAAGACGGCGTGCGAGGGGTGCTCTTTTCGGATACTGTAGGGGATGGAACGGGCACCCCCTCGTTCAATCTCAGCGTGCAGGACTGTACCATCGATCAGGTAATTCCAGTCTGGTTCCAAGGGTATGCGTGGGAGTGGAATATCGGGAGTGGAGATGGAGTACATCTTTTGACTGGGACCAATCAAGCGCAGGTCATTAGTAACACCATCAGAAATTGGCTGCATGGATCAGTGACGATCTCAGCCACCGCAGGAACCACAAGCGTCACCGATGCGCTCGTTGAAGAGAATACGATGACCTGCGACAATCAGGTGTCCTATTGCCGCGCCTTTGGGATTGCCGGAACAGCCTTAGGACAAGCGGCTCGCAATACGTTCCGACGCAATCTCATTGCTAACGCCTCCATCCGCACGCAGATCAATGGCGACCATAACGTGATTGTCGCTAATGTGTTTAAGGATCAGCGCCCGGACATCATCTACTCCGACCGTACCGAGTCAATTGAAACCCAGGCTGGAGCGGCGGTGTCACAAGACAATCTCATTGCAAACAATACCTTCCTGAACAACCTCTATGCCCCGTGTATTTCGCTCCGTGGTGGGGCGGAAGGCACGGTATCGGGGAATCAATACTTGAATAACCTGCTCATCAACTGTGGAGGCAGCACCTATACCGCAGGGTATGAGAATGTGGCGCTCTCAGTTCAGAGTGGTGCGGGAGTAGGTAATAACGTGTTTCGCGGGAACCTGATTTATGATAGCGGCCAGTCCAATACGGTCTACTACAAGGGCACGGGGAAAACGACGGTCTCAGGGTTCCAATCGGCCTGTTCTGGCGATGTATGCAGCGGGAACCTCTCGCCCGATCCACTGACCATGAGCGAGGCAGACGTACGACTCAAGACGACCTCTCCAGGCTATCGCGCAGGAGTTGAAACGGCTTGTCTGGATTACCGTGGCCGTGCTTGTCATCCTGATCGCCCCAACATCGGAGCCTATCAACCCACGAGCGGCGATCCTGCCGCCACCCGCGCTGCGAGGAACTGATGCTGTATCTTGTACTGCTGCTCAGCCTGTGGTTGCCGCCGATGGTGCAGGCGACTGTATTCTGGACGGAGGACTTTGAGGGGCAACTCATTGTCGATGCAAACTCCAACGGTACCCCCTGGTCTGTAGATGCCTGCAATGAGCCGAGTTACGCGCCACCCTATCCAGTCAATGGGTGTAATCCAGGAATTTCAACCCTCCAAGCCCATAGCGGCACGAGGTCGATTCTCAAGGATTATCGCTGTCCTGGAGGAACATCTTGCGGCACAGCGATTACTCGGGACTTTCCAGCGTCTTCAGAATATTGGATGACTTCATGGTGGTACACGACCAGTCTTGCGTATCCAGCATATGGGGAGACCAAACACATCATCTGGCGGTGTGGAGGCGGTCCGTGTGCGGATACAGGCGAGTTGTATAGCGACTTCATCTTAGATTCCTGGGGACCCTCTATGTCGTGGAGCTTATCGAACGAAGGCGGCTCTGACGGTATTCCTCCATGTGCGCCCTACGGGAGCGGCCCTGGTCAGGATGTAAGTTGCAACTATTATGGCAATATGAACGGGGCACCGGGCATTCCCTTAAATCAGTGGGCCTGTGTGGAAACGCATATTAAATACAACACGCCCGGCAACTATGATGGCGTGATCGAAATCTTCATCAATAACCAGCAGCAGCTAGGGTATTACAACCGCAGACTCAACTTTCATCCGACCGTGAGGCAAGCCGACTCGTACGTTAACATCTATGTCCAAAACGGGCCTCTCAACGGATTGATGTTTGTAGACGATATGTCAATGGGGGATACCCGGATGCCGTGCGATGGGTCGGTGCCACCGGTCGATACCACACCCCCCGCGCCTCCCTCCACGCCAACCCTGACGGTCTCAGGGGGTGGGCTCATCTCGCTGACGTGGACGAACGGGAGCGATGCGGTGGGCGTGACCGGCACTGCGATTCTGCGCTGCACGGGGGCCGCGTGTACCCCGACCGTCACGCTCACCACGATCAACAACGGCGCGACCGTGAGCTATGCGGATGCGAGTGTCTCCGCCAGTACCACGTATGGGTATCGCCTCAGCAACTTTGATGCGGCTGGGAATCAGTCGTCCCCCAGCGCCATCGCCTACGCCACCACATTGGGCACCTTCCGCACGCAGACACTAAGCGACGCGTTCAACCGTGCCGACAGTACGGAACTGGGCGCGAGTTGGGATGCCGGATACACGTTCTTCTACGGCGCTACCACCAACCTGGCGATTGTTAACAACCAACTGCGCGTGGCGACGCTCGGCGCCGACTCACTGGAAACCAACAATACCACCGTCGCGAACGATCAATGGGCACAACTGACCTTTGTGGCGCTGTCCACCCCCGACGCCACTATCAAAGCGCCAGGGATCATGCTCCGCGCCAACGCGCCGGGCGATCTCACGGGCTACGGCTTTCGGGTCTGGAATTGGACGGGCGGGAATCCGGTCACACGGATCGAACGATGGGACGGGCTGATCGCGTATACGGTCTTAGCCGAAGAGGCGAGTACGACGTGGCAGAACGGCGACAAGCTGCGCGGTGAAGTGGAAGGCACTACGCTACGGTTGTACCAGACCCGCGGCACGACGGACACGTTGATTCTCAGTGTGACGGACAGCACCTACGCCAGTGGACGGGTTGGACTCATTCATTATGTCGCGTCAGGCACGCTCGGTGATATTCAGATCGACGATTTCACGGCTGGGGAGTTCTCTGTGTCAGCCCCGACGCCGCCAGCGATGACCTTTTGCACGGGTGGCTCTCGGGTGAGTACGACCTGCACGTATACCGGCACGCCCACCACCATTCGCGTCGCGACCGAGTTCGGGTCTGTCGTCGAGCCATTGTCGAGTTTTCCGTCTGGAGTCTACACCTTTCCGCCTGAAGTGCTCGCGACCATGACCGACTTCTTCTGCATGTATCCCCGCGACACGCTTGGCGTGGAAAACACGACGGGCGGGCATTGCAATAGCGTCCCCTACACTCGTGATACGTCGCCTCCTGTGCTGTCGAATCCACTCCCCACGGCAAGCCTCCCCAACGGGACCACCAGCACGCAGATCACCGCCACGATCGACAAGACCACCAACGTCGTCTGTCGGTATGACACGACCGATATTGCCTATACCGCCATGCAAACGACCAGTGCCGTGACCTTGATCGGACTCTCTGCCACAGCCACGGTGACGGGGCTGGTCACCGGGAACAATCTGTTGTATATGGCGTGCGTGTTCACCGATACGGCAGGGGCGACCCACGAGACCCCCTCACGACTTCTCTTTACAGTGAATGTCGCCGCCAGTACGGCTGATACCACCCTTCCCTCCACCGTCACCAATCTGGTGGGCACGCTCCTGAGTGGGTCGCAGGTCGAACTCTTCTGGACGACCGCCACAGATAACGTGGCCATCGACGGCTACAACGTCTACGCCAGTGTCGGAGCCGGGAGTACGGCGTATGTGCTGGAACAGTCGATCGGCGCGGCATCGACCCGTGTGGTCGCTAATCTCTCCGCAGGGGTGCTCTATAACTTTGTGGTGAAAGCGCGGGATACCAGTCAGAACCTCTCTGCCGCGTACTCGAATATTGTCACCGTAACCGGTGCGGCTCCGCCCGATGTCACGCGGCCCTCCCCCATCACCGGCTTGCGGGTGACCGGCGTGTACAAAAACTCGATTGCGCTCGCCTGGGATCAACCTACAGATGACCGAGGCGTGCCGACCGTCACGATCGACTATTGCTCTGGCGTGGGCTGTAGCACGTTCGTCCGGCTGCTGTCAGACTACGGACTGACCGAACTCATTGTGAGCTTGGCCGCGACCACCAGTTATTCGTTCCGTATGTTCGCCGTGGACGGAGCCGGTAATCGGTCCCTCACCGACTCGGAGATTGTGACGGCGCTCACGTTGTCGTCAGGATTGTCGCAACCACGCAAACCACTGACGGCGGCACGGCTCCCGAGGAACTAATGAGTCTCACGATTGCCCAGATGCGTCTTGCCCCCAATGCCCGCCACGGGGCGGAGTGGGTCAAGGCACGGTATCCCGATCTCGTGTTTACCTCAGGCCGTCGTGATCCGCTCGATCAGTCCCGCGTAATGGCCGAGAATATTGTGAAATATGGGCGGCCCTGGTTGATCCGGACCTACAAACCGAGCCCAATTATCGACACGTTAGCGGATTGGTTGACACGGAACCCGACAAAAGTTGACGCGAAAACCATTGCGCACGGCTTCTATGACTGCCTCCTGGCCTGTCACAGCGGGAATCTCACGAAGCTCTCTAAGCATCTCACGGGGGACGCCTGGGATGCGGTCTGGCCGGGCGATGAAGAGGGGGAACGGATCTGCGCAGACCTGCGTACCAATATGCCGGTCGAGTATTTCCTGGAGAAAATCATTGATCGCGAGGGCGGATTACAAATTATTCACGCGCAATTTGCGCCCAGTGTGGAGGTCTAGGGATGGCGGCGCCTAAGACCTATACGTGCGCCTTCTGTGGCAAGCCACTGAAACACGATGCCGTGCATCAGCATGTGCAGCACACGTGCCCGAAACGACCGAAGAGGTAACTGTGGCATGCCGGAACGCGAACGGGAATGGGAAGAATTCTGGAAACGGCTGGCGCTATGGCTTGGGGGCGCTATCCTTGCTCTCGGCGGGATGGCTGTTGGGCTATGGTCTCGCGCCTTGGACCAACGTCTCGACAATCTCTTGGAGGCCCAGCGCAAACAATGGAGCATCCTTAGCGAGCGAGCCAGTCTCATTCCGCGCACCGCTGAGCTGGAGAAACGCGCCGACGACCAAGAGGATCGACTCCGAGAGGTAGAGAAGCAGACGTATCGTCATGGGCATAAATAAGGAGGATCAGATGGATTGGATGAAGTTATGGCCTGCTGGATTATTGATTGCCACGAACCTGGTCGATCAGTATGAGGATCTGATCTCAGCCTGGATTGCCGGGCACCCCAAGGTGGCGCTGGTCATCACGGGCCTGGTGACGCTCGTGGCGAATATCGTGAAGTCGCCAATTCAGCCGAAGGTCTAGCATGGCGTGGTCTGCCGCGATTGCCGCGATTGCTGAAACCGTCCGCGACCTGTTCGGCTGGAAGACCGGCGGACGGACGCGGGAGGAGAACACGCTGCGCGACGAAGCCGATCACTGGAAGGACGAATATGATAAGGCGATGGCGGCTGGTGATTTTCATACCGCTACTCACTGCATGCAGCAGTTGCGGATGGTTCGAGACAAAGCCAGGGCTCGCCGTGGGGCCTGACGGCCGCGGATGCATGGTGGGCGCGATCGATTCCACTGAGGCGATGATTCTGCGGGTCAAGAATCATGAGATTAAAGCGGGCGATGTGATCGCCACGCCGTTCTGTATGGAGCAAATTGGGATCGATCTGCACAATGAGATTTATGAACTGACGCGCTAGGAGGGCCGTATGTACCGAACCGATTCAGCCGATTTAGTCCTGAACACTGTAGCGAGCACGACCGGCACCTCGATTAGCTGTCATAGCCGCTACGTCTCCGCCACGATCGATGTGAGGATTGGCGGCGTGGGCACCATCCTGTTCCAGGGCAGTACTCACGGCATCTGGAGACCCATCCTGGCAACGAACATGGATACCGCCGTCTCGGCCAATAGCACCTCAGCCAGTGGGCTGTTCCGTGTGCCGGTCGCGGGACTGACGGCGATGCGCTGTCACCTCTCGACGATTTCAAGCAGCATGGCGACCGTCACGGGGATTTTCACGAACCACCACGGGAATTAAGCCATATGATTCCCTCAGACCCGACCGCGACCACGACCGTCACCTACGCCATGCGCGAAGCGGGACGCTATACCGTCTCTAATTCGGAGATTGCCCGCATGATTGCCGGTGGGTTGCAAGTGGTCAAAACTGAGTTGTGGGACGCGA
>ERZ1292625.2294-Hain-H41-01um-R1-2294-length-18263-cov-20_pt1 | contig 18263 bp, 17 predicted proteins | sample MGYA00564400_ERZ1292625 | MGnify/ENA primary metagenome ERZ1292625 (study PRJEB36523, sample SAMEA6512639) | groundwater metagenome | collected 2019-01-08 | study: AquaDiva: Metagenomics assemblies of 32 groundwater samples
AGACTATCCCAAAAAGTATTATTATTGCAACTATTATGAAAACCATCTGTTGTATCTTAAACTGCCCCTTATTCATCTTAGAATACCTTGCATGAACCCAAGTCATTATTCCTCCTTTCCAAGTCCTCTGCTATTGGCATTACTTGTCTTGCAAAGTCTCTAGAACTAGTTACATTAGTTGCTAGAACAAAACTCTGCAAATCAGAAACTAAATTATTAGAACACCCACTTCCTTCAATATAAACTGCCTTTTTTGAATAAACAACTCCAAGTTCAGAAGCTCTTTTCATTAACCTAGATATTTGGCATTCATAAATCTCATAATCAGAGAATATTGCCGCAAGCATTAAACTGTCTCCTTCATAATACATATCATTACCATCTTTAGTAACAACTTCAGATTGTGTATTTACATTAATATCACAGCCTATTCTATTGAAACACACAGTTGTGACATTTCTCTCACAATTATTTATAGATGTAGTTATATTTATTCCAATATCTTGTTTACCATCAACAGATAAATCATTAATCAAATCTTCAACACTGTTTGAAGGATTTACGAAGCAGTACTTTGCTCCATAAATTGATATTATATCTCCTATCTTAAATGGTGCAACTAATGGGTTGACCATGATGTGAAGTCTTTTATCTTCAGTTTCTTCAACTTCTCCTGAGAATAAATACTTGTCATAAACTGATTTTCTTATACTTTCATCAGACCATTGATTTCTAGTTTTAGAAGCAGTACTTAATCTCTGTACTCCAAAAACTCCTTGAGTAGAACATTCATTGTAAACTCTTGTATCAGTTGCAAAATTTATAACTGAATATTTATTGTCTTCAAGATTTGTTTGAATAGGATTTAGAAGATTTGCAATTTCCCCAGCAACTAATGTGTCTCTCTGAACATCACTAGAATCTATCAATTGAGTGGTAATATAGATTGCAGCCCCTAGTATAACAGCACCTGCAATAATTGCAAAAATCCAACTAAAAGTAAAATCAACTCCATTTCTATTCATTTTAAAGATTCCACCAAAAGTTTAACTTTATCTTCTATCTTTTTTATAATTATATCTATTTCTTTATCCTCACCAGTATAATCATCTTCTATTCCCCAGATTATCTCTTTTCTACCATATTTATTATTGTTAAATATTTCAGAAGGAACATTATCAGCAACAATCACCATGAAATTAACTTTATATCTCAATAAATCTGTAGTTATTGGTTTAGGTCTTCCAGATAATTTTATTCCAAATTTTTTAGCAGTTTGAACTTGTATTTTATCTAATGGATAAGCTCCAGGTAACAGTCCTGCACTCATAGCAACATAATCCTTATTTTTATTATATTTATTAAAGAAAGCTTCAGCAACTTTGCTCCTGAATCTGTTGTGTTTACATACAAATAATATTACCTTAGGGTTATTCATGTTGAACTTTGACTAAAGATTCAAACTCTCCTTTTGATAATCTTATGCTTACCTTTCTATCTCTTACTGGAAAACAATCAAATGTTCCAAGAGATGAGGTATCGATCTTTTCTATCTTTTTGAATGCAAAATCATCAGCTTTTTCAGGAGGATAAAGAAATACATTTGAACTTTGTTGTTGAAATCCCGATGATGCAGTTCTCAAATCTTTTAGTTGTGAAGAGTATCTCCCAGCATCAATATTATTTACAATACTCCCAAAACAAACGAATTCTATTCCATTAGGTATTGAAAAGTCAATTACTCTATTTGTTGTTGCACTTGACCATATCTCATCAACTGATTTCTGAAACTCATCATAGAACAATCCCATTTCAGCAGTCTTTCCCACTTGCAAGAATATAGTTATCCCATAAACCGCAACACCTATTAAAGCAATTATTATTATAATAGAAAATATCATACCAAACGATATTTCTATAGAACCATTTCTCATTTTATCTTATGTTAGTAGCGCTGGCAACTAATGAACATGTGTTAGGTCCTGGTTCATTGTTGAAGACATCTCTACATTTAATATAGTATGCAACGTTAGGTTTCCATTCAGAATAATGGTTCTTCTTGTTAGAAGCAGATAAGTAAAGCATCTCAATTCCTTCTTCAAAGTTGAAGTTACAAGAGTTTAGAGAATATGCACATTCTGCATCTTCATTTGTAACTATTTTCAAAGCATCATTTGAAGAATCTCTGTAAGCTCTCGTCACAAGTGGAGAGGAAGTATCTACAATAACAGTAAAAGATGTTTCAGCTTCAGCAGCGTTTCCTCCATAATCAACACATCTAAACTTGTAATTGTAATTTCCTGTAGGCAAGTCAAGCCTCTGAGTGTGTTCAACAGCGTCTGTCTCAAACATCAATACATAACTGCTTGGATTCCCACTAGGGCTGAATGAACATATCGCATTTCCTTCATTAGCCCCATCATCAGTAGTAACTTTCAATTCAACAGGAACAGTATTTGTATTTCCAGTTACAGTTCCATTTGGAGATGTGAATATTATATTCAAAGGCTGTGAACCTTTAATGTTGTATTTGTAACTTACAACGTTTACATTTCTTTCTTCCTCTGGTTTTGAAGGTTGATCTTTACACCTCACAAAGAAATTATTCACTTGTCTATCAACTATTCCAGTTAGGTTAGTAGAACAAGTGTAAAGTTCACGAGCATTAATTTGAGTCAGTGAGGTAGAGCAAGACATAGTGTTCTCCATTACAGAATATTCTTTATCTTGGGTGCTCCATTTACATATTGAAGGCTCATTAACATAAAACTCAACTGGAACAGATTGAGCTCCAAATTTAACATAACTATCACTTGGAATAGAAGTATCAACAATTATTGGTGCAGTTGTATCAGGGCTAGGATCAACACATAATTGTATCGCATATTCATCTACATTTTCATTTCCATTTTTATCTATGCATCTTACAAAGAAATCATACTTACCATCAGCAAGAAGTTCAGGAGCTTCAGTATTCAATGCATCCGGAGATGGAAGTGAAAATTGCTGAGTGTGATTATACAAGAACAAGTTATTGTTTCCAAAGAAATATTGCATTTCTTCAAAAGTATCTTTATGATCAATATCTATTTTACATTGGGCAGGTTCATTTGTAACTATTCCAAATGCTAAAGGTGTGAAAGCCTGCAAACAACCATTTGCATTATTATTGTAAACTATTCTAGTTCCTAATGAAGTAGGTCTTGTTTCATGACTTGTATATCTATGATTATCGGTCAAAGGCTCATCCCAAGGAGTTATTGTAGGAGAAGTAGCATCATTAGGATTAACCCAAACACATTTTTCTTCACTAGATCCAACATTAACTAATTCACAAGCTTGTCCTAGGCTTCTACATCTATATTCAGAACAAGGTCTGAAAGAATCCCCATTGCACTCTTCACAATTTCTTCCACCAGTAGGAGCTTCATAAGGCAAACATTGGAAATTAATAATTTTCTGTTCTTCTTTTCTATAAAGTGCAATGTAAATTACAGCAGCAATTCCAAGTGCCCATAGAGATGCTCCAGTCGTACCACTAAATCCTATGTCTGTAAAAAATCCACCAGTTGCACTTCCAGGAGTACTTGCTTGTAAGAATCCAAATCTCGCTATACCAACACCTGCTCCCAAAGCAATAGATGCGGCTTCTTTCTGATTGTCATCAAGTCCTAAAAAGTCTCCTGCAAAATATACAATAGCAGCTGCAGCCGCTCCCCAAATTAATCCTGAAAATAAATGTCCTGCAACATTACTTCCAACACCCAAAGGGTTTCTGCCAAAAATACCCTCTTCAGCACCAGGAATTTTTTCTGTAACCTGTCCGCCGTTAGCAGCTATGTCGCTTTCTAATTTCGCTAAATCTGTTGGAGCACCAATATCACCACCAGCTCCAAAAAGTTGAGCTTGTCCATCAGGAAGTACTCTGTATCCAGTAGCACCTTGAAAAGATCCTGTTCCCTGAACACCAGTTATAGAATAAGTTCGAGTGTTAGCAAGAGCTTGTGCTTGTGCTTGTGCTGAAGCTTGCCATCCGGGAGTAGGAGCTCCAGGTTCAACCGCTCCCAAAGGAGGTAATTGAATATTACTGCCTGTACCTCCACCAGCAACCCCTGATCCAAAATCCGGAGGTCCTCCTTGAGCACTCACATTCGAACTTTCAGAAATAATAAAAGCAAAACTGAAAGTTGCTAAAATCAGTATAGAAATTTGAGATAAAGCATAAGCTTTTACATCATTACCTCTTCGGAAAAACATAAATCTCTAATGGAATAATTGTTTATAAACATTCCCCAATTTTACCTTAAATATTAGTATAACAAATTATTTTTGAACAAATTGACTGGCAGGATCTTCTCTGACATTTATTCTATGCTCTCCAATTTTAACACCATCAAGAGTCCAGTAAGCATACCAGCTAGCAGGAATATCAAGTTTCAAGTTACTAGAGTTATATATTTTAGCATCACTATCTACAATGATTTCTGAAAATTTTCTAGGTGCAACTCCAGGCTTGTCCTGTCCAAAGATACTAAGAGTTCTACCTTTACAATTATAAATTACCGCAACATATCTCACAGTATCGCCTACAAAGAATTCTGTTTTATTCTTACCAATAACTTCTTTATCTGGATCCCTTGTTCCATCATTGTTAAAATCATTATATGCAGTACATGTGAAAATATCCCATCTCGGAGCGTTAGAATTTCCAGAACCATTTCCGTTAACATAAACATTAGTATTACTTGCTCCAGCTTGAGCGGAGCCATATTGAGATAATTGTCCTCCAATAACCTGAGCAACAGGATTACCTTTACGAACTCCTAAAGCACTGAGACTTATACCTAAAAGACTATTATTATTTAAACCAGCACAACCAGAAACGATAGAAGCCCCTAAGATCACACTCACCAATCCTAGATTTTTAGCCCTAGATACCATTTTAAGATATAATTCTAAGATTAAACGAATATTTAAGCTTTTCTGTTACTCAATAGTTACAAAAGTATAATGATTTAGAAAAGGGTTTCTCTGGATAAGAATATCCCTAAAATTACTATAAATAACTGAAAGCCCCAAATCATTTTAACTGCATTTTCTTCAGTTGATTTTATTCCAATTTTTTTCAAAACAGAAATAGACAAATGATTCAAACTATATATTTTATTGTACTGATTATCAAGAGCTCCGTCTTTCATCGGTTTACCGAATGAACTTTTTTTCAATCCACCTCGTGATTTTAATATGACTTCGATAATATAAGGGATGTAAAAGAAAACTGCTAGTTTCTCAAAGTTTCCCAGAATAGCGACGGCAGCTATCATCACTCCAATTGAATAAGTCATTACATCTCCTGGAAAAGCGCGTGCAGGGAATTTATTATACACAAAGAAACCCAATAGTGCAAGAACCATACATAAACATACAAATGCAAGCCAAGCACTTCCTGTTAGATAAGAAACAAAAGCAAGCCCCGAAAGCAATATTATTCCTTGTCCTGCTTCAAGACCATTAAATCCTGCAAGCATGTTAAAAGTGGTTGTAGTAGCAACAACCCCTAGAGGTATAAATAACAAAGGGTAAATTAATCCTAAATCAACTAATCCAAGAAGTGGAAGATTAGTTACACTATCTCCTGCTTTTATTGCAATTAAAGGGATTGCTCCAAATATGGTAATTAAGATTCTTGAACGCGCTGATAATCCTCCTTTGCGCCATCCAAATAAATCATCTATAAATCCTACAAATCCCATGAAAGTCACCATTGTCAGAATAACAAATATTTCAAGCAAAAATCCATTTTCACTCTCGAGTATGAAGACTCTATATGCAACATAACTTAAAACACTAAGCAAGAAAGCGAGTAAAACAATCAATCCACCAGAGCCAGAAACTTTCTCACTTTTTATCTTATTCATATCATCCCATACTAATCCCACAGATTTTACCTTGCGTATCCACCATGGCATGAGAGTTAGAACAACAATCAAACTAATTGCAAGGGGCAGTATTAGAACATAATTCATAAAAAGAATAACAATTTATTATTTATAAGACTTCAGTTTACATTCTCATTGTCCAGAAGAAGAGTATAGCCACCACTTCCTTCATGACCGGCCCAGTTAATTCCATTTCCACAATCTCCAATCATACTACAAACTGCTAGTTTCTTCCTAACCCAACCATCACTTACTCCATCTTTATTTCTATCCCAACATTCTTGTCCAGATTTTATTTTTTGTTGTCCTCCGAATAAATCTTCTTCAAACTTAACTATACAAGTCTCACTAGCTAATGCACATATTTTTGATGCTTCAGTATCTTCCCAGAAATTAAATCCTGGTTTGTTCTGAGGAAAACAAGTTCCTGTAACTGTTATTTGAGAACTATTTGATAATCCTTGCAATATTGTACCTTCCTCCCATCTACAATCTCTTACATCTTCATTTTCACATGATTCTTTGTCTTGCTGATTCATACAATCCTGCCATCTATTAACTTTGCAAGCAGCTTGTGAGAATCCGTTAATCTCTTGAGATATACACTCCTCAGCTCTAAAGTCTTCACACTGCTCCAAAACTTCTTCTCCATTTATACAAATATGTTTGTAAAATCTGCTTCCTACAGAATTATCTGACATTCCATTTCCTCCTGCATCATTATTAACACACCAACTTTCTCCATGTCTATGACTCTCTCCATTTTGAGTAGTCTTACAATTCAAATCAGCACATATGTAATCTCCATATGTTGGGTTTCCTCCTGAATCATCTTCGCTTCTACAAATGCTTCCCTGAAGATAATTGCAATTTCCACATGATGAGCTTCCTGCATTAGCACTAGCAGGATTACATGAATTATCTACATTTATTACATCACTCCAATAAATTTGATCTTCAAGTTTAGAAGAATCATAAATATTAGCAGGATTTCCACAAGTATCTACAAAATATACACCGTCTTTTCCATCTATACAAGTTGTTTTAGTGCTCTGTCCACAAATAGTTCCTAACTCTTCAGCAGAACATAATTTACCTGAGTAAAATGTTCCTCCAACAAGAGAAGCATTTCCTGTCCGAGTATTACATTCAGCTCTTGTTCCAAATTTACATGTTTTCTCAAATTCAAATTCATAAACACAAGCTCCAGTCTCCTGCTGTTGAACTTTTTCTATACATGCAAGTTCACTAGTAACTGTGGTATCATAATTAGTCTCCAACCCCAAATAAGAACTCAATCTTTTACATCTTACAAGGGAGACATAAGCAGCTTGATCTCCTAGAACGCAACAACCCAAAGCACATTGAGGAGGTTCCTCTTCACTCCATACACCCCCATTCGAATTACAAACTAATTGAGGAGTATTATCAAGACATGTCCCTTCAGTTGAATCATAACATGTTCCAGCCTTGCAATAACTCGTAGATTCACATGATGTAGGTACTTGCTGACTTTCAGGTCTGCATTCACTTGCAGGAACGTTCTGACAAAATGCTCCTGAGTTTGTTTGTTCACAACAAACAGTCGATAATTGACTTCCAACATTTGGATTATTAGGTGTTCCAGTCTGTTGCGCAATAACAATTCCAGCAAAAGCTAACAAAACTATTGCAAAAGTTAAAATCATTCTTTTATTGTTCATGCGAATCCTTGAGGCCATACAAGACTACGAGTTGCGAAAGCAAATTCATCTCCAGTTGTGACATCTCTTAACTGATAAATTGTGCTTCCATCATCACGTCTTGTTTTATCAATTGTTAATCCAGGGTAATAAGAAATATATAAACTTGTTTCTGAGTCTCCAAAAGTCGATTCATATTGTATAATATTTACAGCAGTATTTATCAAAGTATACCATTCAGATGCAATTCCAACTGAGAATTTATTGAATGTTTGAGTATCTTCTTTTCTCAATGTCACTGGAGCTAAAAATTCAACATTTATATTTCCAGGAACAATTCCTACTAAAATTTCGCTCGGCCCTGAATTAACTTCATATCCTCTAGATTCATATTGATCTTTCAAATCCTCAAAACATTGTTTAGCTCTAGGCTCGATATGTCTTACCATTTCATCCTGAATATGCTTAAGCAGAAGAGGTTGTTGAACCATGCAAGGCACATAATAATCTGAAGTATAACAAAGATATTGCAATTTCAAATCTTTATACATTGCATAATTACTAGGTGCTGTATATCCTCCTTGTACACTAAGTGTATTTTTTATTATCTCAATCTCAGGTTCAATACAACTTCTCAAATAACTTGAAGGGTTTAATTCAGATGAAAAAACATTTGCGGAAGGGAAAGCGAAAATAACTATAACAACTCCGACAATAATCAAAGCAAGTATAACAAATAGAGTTACTTGTCCAGACCTCTCTTTTATCATTAATCTTTAAGATATTTTTTGTTTATAAATAATTGCTTGAATTTTCATTGGCAATTTTTTATTGTAATCAAAGCAAATCCTTTCCATCAATTAAATATTTTACAGGAAAATTCATTTTTATATCGTTTCTTCTAACTACTATATATGCTCCTTGAATTCTTGCACCGGCAGCCAAAACAATCTCTTCTACTTCTCGAATACTTCCACCACTTGTAAGAACATCATCAACAATAGCGACCATGTCTCTTTCTGTTGGAATGTAACCCTCAATATGTTTTCCTAACCCGTGTTTCTGAGCACCATCTCTAACTATACTTAGAGGTATTCTTCCTAGAATTGAAATGGCTGTTGCAAGTGGAATTCCACCATATCCTTTAGCAGCAACACATGTAATGCCTTCATCCATAGTTCTAATCATTGCTTTTCCCATACTTGTTAGGACATCTGGTCGTCCATATGATTTTTTCACATCAAAATAATAATTACTTGGTTGACCTGCCCTTAGAGATACATTTTTTCTGTTAACAATATCTATTTCTTTTAATAGTTTGATTAATCCTTGAGTCATTCAATAACCACCGCTAACTGTCAAACAAGATCCAACATTTTCAAAGCTATCTCTGCATTTTATTTTGTAAATGTTTCCATTCTGATAAGGCATTGTGTGAACCTTTCCAGCTCCAGAAAGAGCAATTCCAGATTCAAACTCAAATGCACAAGAATCTAAAGAATATTCACAAGCAGATGCTTCATTAGTTATAACAGTTAATGAATTTCCTGAATTGTAGAGTCTTGTTATTAATGGCCCTACATTATCAACTTGAATAGTAAACAGCGAGTTTCCTTCAGCACTATTTCCAGCTCTATCTGTACAATTCAATCTTATATCATAATTTCCAGAGAATAAAGTAGTAAATGTCTGTCTATGATTACTCAAACTTGTAGTTGCAAAATCAGTATATTGATTTCCACTAAATGAATATTTACAGAAAGCTTCACCAGACTCAATACCTCCAGCAGTAACCACTTCAAGATTTACTGAAACAGGTTCAGTTGCTGAAAGAATAGTTGCACCATTAGGAGTCACAGATGAAATTGTTAAAGGAGTAGTAGTTCTTCTTACAGAATAAGTTATACTTTGAGTGTTTGCATTTCTTCCAGTTCCAAGAGTAATTCCTGTCTGCTGTACATCCTCTCCAAGCCAAGGTTGGTCAGCACATCTGAAATAGTAAGTATTTTCATCAGCAGTTATAGGTAATATAGCATTACACAACCATCCATTCAAAGTTGACTGAGTTAAATCATTATTACACAATGCAAGATTTTCCATTATTTCATAATTCACATCTAATGAACTAAACCTACAAGTCGCAGGTTCATCTGTATAAAATCTCAAATTAAAGCTCTGAGAGTTTAATCCTGTAACTCCAGGGCTTTCAGGAATATACCTTGTTATTAGAGGAGGTTGTATATCATTTGCAGGAGATATCTTAAATCTTATATTATATTCTACATCATTATCATTTCCGCTTTTATCCTGACATAGAATATACAAGTTGTAATCTCCTCTTCTTGAAGGATCAGAATTTACTCCTGGAACATCAAGATTATCTAGACTCTCCATAGCTCTGTTATCTGTATGAGCAGAAACATAAGCATTCAAAGAACTATCAAAGTAAGTATCTTCCATTTCATCATACCCATTTTCAGGTCTGACTGCAGATATCTTACACTGGCTAGGTTCATTTGTAACAATTCCAAAAGTAACTGCAGTATACTCTTGTATAGACCAATCAGAAGTAGAACTTCTTATTTCAACCCCATTATCTGACTCAACAAAAGTGTATCCTTGAGGAATAGATGTTGCGTTAAATGAAATATCTGGAGCACTCACATCATTTGGATTAATATTAACACAAGCTTCATTCACAGTTTCTGGATTAAGTAATTGACAAGTTTTTCCAAGAGATGCGCATTTGTAAGCAGTACACTCTATTCCGAGATCATCACACTTATCACAGTTAGTTCCTCCAGAAGGAGGCTGCCAAGGCAGACAATTGAAAGTTACATGTTTCTCACGATATTCACCAACACCAGCAACTTGAAGAATTGCAACTACAACTAAGATAATAATAGCTGCAATCCATCCAACAACAGGAGCAACAGCAAGAGTTGGAACATATGTAGCTAACACTGCATATCCAATACCTACAGTAGCACCGATAATAACTGCAGTAGTTAAGTCATCTCCTTCCAATCCAAAAGTTAATCCTAAAATATAACCTATTCCAGCTCCTACTAATGCTGCATTGAATACTCCTCCCCAACCTTGAACTGCAAAAGTAGAAGGGGCTAAAGCTGTCCCAGTCTGTACAGCAACAGCGACTCCAGCACCAAGTCCAAGTTGAGCTATTCGTGCATTTAATTTATCAGGATCTAAACTAAAATCTAATCCTGTAGCAGCTTCAATTTGTTCTTGAGTAAATCCATCAACTTTCTGCCCAGGTTTAGGTACTATATATTTTTTCAATTCTTCAATATAAGAATCAGATATGCTTGGTTGTCTATCTCCAGAAACTGAATATCCATCTCCTAATTCCCCTGCCAAATTAACCTTGCTTCCACAGTCTCCAAGAGATATGCATAGATTATTCATTGTTTCCGCAAATTTTGCATCTTTACATTCACAGTTTATTCTACAAGTCCACCTTCCTTCTATGTTCTTTTTTTCATAATATGTGCAAGTCTGCGTTGCAGCCTTGCATATAGATTCTGAATCTGGCTGAGGCTCATCAGCCAGTTCAAGCCCAGGTGGGTATTTAGGAACACAAACATCAAACTTGAATTTATCAATTTCGACATGTTTCAAATAACAATCAGGCGATTCTTCACATTTAGAGAGCTCATCAGCATTTTTATTATAGGCTGTGCATAAAGCACCAGTGTTTGTTCTACATTGAGCATTAGTAAAATCTTCTCTTACTTCTTCTTCAACACAGAGTCCGTTTCTATATTCTGCACAAGGTTCCAATCTTATTTCTCCTTCAAAGCATAATTTTTTATATTGTCTGCTTCCAGGGACATCTACCGCGCGTTCTTCATTTGTTCCAGGCTGTCCATCTAAACCTGTCCATGAATCAAAAGCACACCAGCTTTCTCCATGTTCTTTTCTTTCTCCACTTTCATCCACACAATATAAATCTCTGCAAACATACTGTCCATTGTTTGAAGGATTAGTGTCAATACTTCCCCTTACTGTTCCACAAATACTTCCTGCCAAATAGTCGCAGTTTCCACAGCTCTGTTCATTTGTTATTTCTCCTTGGTTATTTCTAGATAAAGTGCATATTTGTTCAAATGGAACAACGCTCTGCCAGTAAGCATTATTGTTTCTTTTTTGGTAATCATAAATATTGGCTCTATTAGGAGGGTTACAACTATCTACAAAATACAATCCATCTTTACCATCAAAACATTGCGCATTTTCAGTCATCTCACATTTTGTATTTAATTGAGAATTAGTGCAGAGCTGACCAGAATAAAAATCTCCTCCTCTTGTAGCACATCTCACTTCTGTAGTGAATTCACAATTATTCAAAATTTCATTATCAGAAGGAGCTAGTACGCAGGCACCTTCTCTTTGAGTTCTTACTTTTTGCAAGCATTGTACTTCTCCAGTTGTTTGAGAGTCCCATTCTACTAGTACTCCTAAAGTCTGCTCAAGATTATTACATTCCCGGTTCGTAGTTAGTTTAGCTTGGCTAGCTCCTCCGCTTCCATCAGGAGCTATCAAACAACATCCTCTGTTGCACTCAGGATTTTGAGCGGACCAAACCCCCTCATCATTTTCACAAGAAGCTCTGGGTGATCCAGAACTGCATAAACCTAATTCAGTATCAAGACATGTTCCCAATTGGCAAGGTGCAAAATCAACTCTTCTTCCAGGAAAACAGCCTCCTTGAGTAGCACATTCAGAATTACAGACATTAGAAGGATATTCTTGACAATAACTTCCATCATTATTAATCAAACACGTTTGAATTCCAGTCTGCGCAGAAACAAGACCATGAGACAAATAATTAAGAGCTTTTTCTCTAATAAAAGAGATAAATTTACTTTCCTTAGACTCAATTGGAAGTGTCTCAATTAAAGAATTTGTTTGTCCAGTTAAATATGCAAAAGCAACTCCGCTTGTAAGTATCAAAATTATTTCAAAAAAAGCTATATTCTTTTTAGTTAAAACCATCCTGCAGGCAAAGCGCACCCCCTTGTAGCGAACTGCACACTCTCATCTGTTTTCTTATTTCTAACAGTATAAATCTTTGTTGTATCTTCCATCATGTAGACTCTTATATCATACTCAGGATAAAGAATCATAAAACCATCATTGCTGAAATAACACCACTTCGCTTCCTGAGTTAAAATCTCATTTATAACAAATCCTATACTCTGTATCTTTGTAAACACAAAAGTATCAAATCTTGAAAACTTCCTAGATTCTCCAGACTTGCTTATAGTAATTTCATTCTCAAAAGAAATCTCAACAACTTCGGGCTTCAATTTTGATTCAACATTTACATTTCCAGAACTTGAGACTTCGTAATTTCTACTCTCCAACTCGGAAAGAAGTGAAGAAAAACATTGTTCTGCGTCAGCCTGTATTGCTTCATCAAATTCATTTTCAATATTTTTAACATAAAGAGGGAATTGATTTATACATGGCTCAAAATTATTTATGTTCTTACATAAATATGAAATTTCCCTTGTATTGTATAAAACTTTATCTTGAGTAGAAAGCAATCCTCCATTATCAAGCATATTATCTAAAATAATCCTTGCTCTTTCATTTATACATGCACTCAAATAAACCTCTGGATTGTCAAAATCCTGCTCTCTTAATGAAACACTTCCTTTGTTAATTAACATTACAACAAATATAACTGCTACAATAATTAATGCAATAATAACAAAAATAGTAACCTGCCCTTTTTTATCCACGTAAAAGTTCTTGATACTCCCAGTAGAACTTTCTTCGTGCAAAAAACCACTTCTATTTTTCAAAGTTTTTTTCATCATGCCTATATTATAGACATGAAAGTTTGTTTTTATACTCTTTGTTAAGAATAATCTTCTTGCGATCTAATTAACGAAAATATTTAACATGGAAAGATTTAAATAATACAAGAGATGTATTTTGTATTATGAAAGAAAAACTAACTACTATACGTTTAAGTGTCGATTTAGATAAAGAGCTTGAAAAACTAGCATCCCTTAAAGATACTGATAAGTCTAAGCTAATAAGGGACTTTATTATTATTGGAATAAAAGAAAAAAAGCTTCAAGAAGCACTATTGCTTTATACTCGAAGAAAAGTCTCTATAGCCAAGGCAGCAAGGCTAGCAGAGATTTCTTTATGGGAAATGATGGAAATAGTTGCGGAAAGAAAGATTGCAATGCCTTATGGAATTAGAGAACTGGAAGAAGATTTAAAGGGACTAAAAGAGTAGTATGATTGTTTCAAATACGAGTCCATTATTGTATTTGGCAAAACTTGGGAAGTTGGAATTATTAAAAAGACTTTTTGATAAAATATTTATCCCAGAGGCAGTTTATAATGAGTCTGTTATACAAGGGCAAGGATTCGTAGATTCCAGAGCCATAGAAAAGGCAGTAAAAGATGGATGGATTGAAGTAAAAAAAGTAAATTTTGATAAAAATAATGAGATTTATCATGAAATTGATATTGGCGAATCTGAAGCAATAGAATTATCAAATGAGCTGAAAATAAAGTTATTATTAATCGATGATGCTACTGCAAGAACAATTGCTGAGAGTCTTGGACTAAACGTAAAAGGGACTTTGTATGTTTTATTAAAAGCATATCATAAAAAAATAATTAATAAAATAGAATTTAAAAGAAATCTTTCGAGGTTAATTTCATTAGGTTTTAGAATATCTCCTGAACTTTATGGTAGAATATTAGATGAAATAAATCAAAGAAAATAATTGTCAGTCGTCCTGTTCTACTCTAGGTGCAAGCACAAATGAAAGCATTACCTTACCACTCGGGAAGTTAAGTCTCATTGGATGATTGTCTGAAAAGTTAATCTCTGCACGGTTAGCAATCTTAGCACCCTTTACAAATTTACTAAGATATTCAAGTGAAAATCTTGCAGAGCTTGCATCAGAGAATATCTGCGCCTCATCGCTTGAAAATTCAGTTTTAGCTGAGTGCAAATTACTAGATTCAATAATAAATTTATCGGGCTGTGCTATAAAAGTACAGGCGTCTGCAACAACTGCACAATCTTCTATTGCATCAACAAAAGCCTGAGCATCCAGCTTGATAACACTCTTAAATTCCCACGCTGGCATTTGTTTGTCATCACCTTCAACTTCTATCAAAGCAAGAGAAAATTCTCTTTTTATTTTATCATTAATAATTATTTTTAACGAACTTTCTTCTCTTTCAATAATCAATGAACTACCCATTTTAACTCTACGCATAATAGAATTCAAGTTCTCCAAGTTAACTCCCAGAGTCTCATCATTATCAACAACAAACTCTGAAAATAAATCAGATGGGATGTTAAAATAACACATAGCAACATTAGCAGGATCAAGAGCAGTCAAACTCATACCTTCTTTAGTAACCTTTATCCTAACTTCGGTAACTAATTCAGATATTATACTTATCAAATGCGCTAGAATTCTAGGATCTTCTAATTTCAGCTTCATATCACTCAAGACAGCATTTTACTTTTAAGTATTATGGTGCTTGGATTATATTGTAACCGATACTGTTGCATTATTATTATTCTCGTTTGATTCAGCTATATTGTTTGGAAGATCTATGTTCGTATGTGATGTCCACAAACCATTACAAAAGGCAGTAATCGAAAGCTGGAATGCAAGAACTTGATTTGGATTCAATACAGGAATTGTAAAACCGCCTCCACCTCCACCAGTCCCACCTCCACCAGCACATACAATAGAATGTCCATTGCGTGCAGTTATATTAGAGGCTGAAACATTTCCAATATTTGCATAATTTACAGTATAATTAACTAAATATTGTACAGAACCATTAAAGCTATTGTTTAAAACATTAATTATTGAAGTGCTAGTTGTCAAATCAGGTAATGCAGGTTTAATAGTTCTAGGAGCTAAATTAGGTTGATCACTCATGAAAAGAGCAAAAATACCAACGACAACTACAATAACAATAATTCCAATCACCAGCTTACTCATAAATGACATAATTATCTTATTTATTTAAATTCATTTGTTTTCAGAAATAACACAATTCATATAAATCTGACATATACCAAAACATTATGGAAGAAGTATCTGAAAAGGAAAAAAGGATAAGATCAATAACCAGATTATATTATTCAAATCCAAAAGTTCAGGAAGCATTACTATTTTTTGCAAAGGACAGAGAAGTAGTTCCTAGATACTTTGAATCTTTTGGGAAAAGACCAGATACATTACAATATAATTCGGACATAATGGGTCTTGTCAATAAAGGAGCAACATCATTTCATGCTTCTGAAGAAATATGGAATGACCCATTAGCAATAAACTCTGACATGACTCAGAAAGAAATGTCAGAAAACAGAAAATCATGGGATCTTTTGATAGACATAGACTCCCCATTCCTCGATTATTCTAAAATAGCTGCTCTTTTATTGGTAAATGAATTGGAAAATTTTGGAATAAATAGCTATGGTGTAAAATTTTCAGGCTCAAAGGGCCTGCATATAATAGTTCCTTCAAGCGCATTTCCTTCTGAGTTTATAGGATTAAAAACAAAAGATATGTTTCCTGAGTGGCCTAGAGCGATAGTTGAATTCCTAATGCAAAAAATAAAACCTCAATTTAGTTTAAAACTAAAAGAACAAGGAATAAACTTTGAGGCTGTTAAAGAAAGAATGAATCTTTCTAAAGAAGATTTAGTATCTATACAATGTCCAAACTGCAATAATCATGTAAATAAAACTAATTTCGTAGAGTTTGCTTGTGAGAAATGTAATAATCTTTACAGTAGACCTGATTTTAAAGTGACTAAGAAAAAATTAAAATGTATGGATGAAAGTTGTTCAGGTTTTTTAGAAGTTAAAAGAATAAACGAAGATTACTTATTTTGTAATAACTGTAAAACAAAATTAAGTTTGAATCAAAATATAATCCCTATTTCAAGAAATAAAATTCAAGAATCCAAAGAATCAAGAAATAGTTTAATAGCAAATGAATTTAAAGAAGATATCAAAACAGAAGACATAGCTCCTCTGGATTTAGTATTGGTAGCTCCCCGCCATTTATTCAGAATGCCTTATTCTCTTCATGAAAAAACTTCTCTTTCTAGCGTAGTCTTAGATAAAGAAGAAATACTATCTTTCACTCCAGCAAATGCAAATCCTCTAAAAATAATAATAAAACATTTCTATAAACAAGCAAAAGAGAATGAAGCACAATATTTACTTGAGACATCTCTGAATTGGAAATCTGCAAATCAACCAAAAGAAGAAAAGAGAAGAATATCTGAAGAATATGTTGCAGATTACACAGGTGTCACAGAAGAAATGTATCCTCAATCAATAAAGAAGCTTTTAAAAGGATTACAGGAAGGAAGAAAAAGAGGTCTATTTGTTCTTTTAACTTTTCTTAGATGTTTGAATTATCCTGATGATTATGTATCTCAAAAGATTAATGATTGGAATAAGAAAAACGACCCTCCTCTAAAAGAGGGCTATGTCAAATCCCAGTTAGACTGGCATTTTAAACAAAAAAAGAAAATCCTTCCACCTAATTATAGCAATGATAGTTTTTACAAAGACCTAAAAATAATAGACAAAGTTCCAGATGCAAAGAACCCGTTAGTGGAAGTATCAAGAAAACTAAGAAAGAAGACCAATTAATCTATATCCCTGTTTGAGCTGGCAAATCGCAACCACTACATCCCCATTCCGCTCTAAGTCTAGACTCTTCTAGGATACAGGTGCAATCAACTTGCACTCCTCCTTGCACAACACTAGAAGAACAATCATAAGCAATATGTGGCTCACGCCCTATATCAATTAAATTTCTGAAATATTCACATCCAGCCCCTCCATTTGCCAAACATACATTTACCGCCTGACTACAGCTATAATATTTTAAGGCATTCCCTCTTGAATCTCTAGCTTGACCGAGAATTTTATCAAGACATTCTTGTTGCGCATATTCTATAGCAAGCCATTCAGGCAATGCAAAAAGTTCACCTTGATCATATTCATCTTTATAAAAATGAGAATATTTTTCTTCCTGTTTAGGAATATTAACCCACCCAATATCAAAATCTCCACATGAAAGCTGTATTTGTCCAGTAGTTGCTTCTCCGAGAGGTCCTAGAGATAAAAGATCTTTTTGACTAGAAGAAGCAAAATATCCTCCAACAAACATAATTACTAAAAGAGAAATGGCAAGATAAACGAAAGCATTCTTTCCAAAAACCATCTTATTCATGCAACAATAAAATTTAAAATATATATTTTGGTTAATCTATTTCAAATCAATAGTAATAAATTGTCTTTCAACTTGTTGACTGGCTTTTCTTATTGCAAGTTGATTCCTTATTATCTTAATTACTATGAACATTCCAGATAAAAGTAAAACGACTATTCCAAACCATGCAATAGTTCTAAGATTATTATCTGATATTGCAAAACCAGATATTCCTCCAGTAGTCAATCTAACTGCTTGTTGTTTTTGATTAATATCAAGACCATCAGAAGCTTCAATTATTAATATATAATCTCCTATTGAGTTTTTAGGTAACTCAAATTCACTTTCAATCTCTTTTCTTTCATCTGCAAGTAAACTTACAGAGC
>ERZ1292625.525-Hain-H41-01um-R1-525-length-57647-cov-6_pt1 | contig 18261 bp, 35 predicted proteins | sample MGYA00564400_ERZ1292625 | MGnify/ENA primary metagenome ERZ1292625 (study PRJEB36523, sample SAMEA6512639) | groundwater metagenome | collected 2019-01-08 | study: AquaDiva: Metagenomics assemblies of 32 groundwater samples
ACTCTATCTCTTCCGGGCATAGCAGGACTAGTTATCGCAGCTTCCATTTCAGACCGAACGCGGAGTCTGCGAAGTGAGGCTAGGCGAATTATCTTTGCGGGATACTTTGAAGCTGCTTTGGCCGGTGCTGTCTTGATTCCGGTAATGGTCTTGGGATCCTTCGCATAGTTTGCGGCAATTTCATTGATCTTACCGAGGATTACTCCAACGTCACCAGAGTATGCTCCGTTACGATGAACAGCGAGGTCTTTCATTGTAGCCTTACCCAGTGTAGCAAGATCAGCGCCAGCTATTGCCTGAAATGCGTTTGGCGCGGAAGCTACAATCATTTGGGCAAGGAAGTTAAGACCAGAGCCAGACTTCTTGGTTGACTCGACCGCCGAGACTAACTTTGAGATCTGAGCCTTTTCGGAATGACCTGACTTTACATTGAGAGAGTAGTTCATGGCACGACCGAGAATAAACTCCACCTTTTGAACCAGCCCAGCGTCTAACGTTGAGGCTGGAGTTGTCGTTTCTGCCGCTGCTGGTTTCGCAGCTTCTGGTGTCGGTTCTTCTGGCTTGATATAAGTATCGTTAGATTGCTTTGAAGCTGGCAGCTTATTTAGCGCCGCGACCATTACAGCCCAATTCTTATCGCCAACCTTGTGAGTTCCGCTCTTATCTTGGCCCGACCACTGGAACGACTTTCCATCAGCAGCTATGATGTACTTATATTTGGCATCCTTTGTCTGCTTGCCGCATAGTTCTGGTTTGATAACAACTGTGCTTTTTGACGCTGCTGGTTTGTTGATATTTGACGGCTGAGGCTGAGATGTGTTGCTTTGAACAGCTGCTAAATTGGTTATTTTGGATGCGTTGATTGTGCTGATAGCTGTAGGGTCAGCGGAAACCCAGCCCTTACCATCACCCTCCTGAAGAGAAGAGCCGTCAAAATAATAGAGCTTTTCATATTTCGGTAAGTTAGCTGGAAGCTTATCACCACTTATCGAGGCGAATATAATACTCCCATCAGCCATCGTCGCGTAATAACCAGGTGCTAATACCGCCAACTTCCTTAGCTCTTTAAGACTCGACATTATACTGACTCCCTTGCCTTGATGCGTCGTGCTGTTATTTTATCTGCCACTGTCATTTCTGCGGCGACCTCAGATCGGATGCGATCTTTTCGTTCCGATGCTAGCTTCACCCATTGATCTTGAACCGAGGCGGACTTTAGACCTTCGCGAAGCTTGGAAATCGCCTTCTCTTTGTCGTGAGGCATCAGAGGACCAAACTGCTTGGCGATTACCTTGTTGACGGCCCCTTGGATTGACTGGAATAGGGCCTTGTTGCGTCTTACGAACTCCGGGGTTAGCAGACCATCAAGCTTTGGCGGAAGGGCCGCAGAAAGGCTTGGGTCTTGTCTATGAAGCACAATGGCGGCGTTGTTGACACCACCCGCCGCTTCGATCAGGACGTTGATTCTCTTTACCTCATTTACAAGATCCGCGCCGTGCGTTCCAATCATTTTCTCTTGGCGCATTACCGATAGGATCGCTGGCAGGGTATCTTGAGCGACTTCGGGAGCCGCAGGCTTTGCTGCTTCTGGAGCTGGAGCGGCGGATGCTGGTGCTACTGTATCGCCAAATGGTTTGGTTGCCACCTTATCCATTAGTGACGTAACGGCAGCAAGAGCGCCACTTAATCCGGGCTTAAACCCTAACGTTGGAGCCGCGGCATTCCAATCGGCTCCGCTTGACATTGTTTTGGTTCCGGTTCCGGCATCAATGAATTCTCGGAATGCTTTATCAAGCTCTGGTGTCCAAGTTGATTGCGGCGCGGCGAGGTAAAGCCGGTCGACTAGTTTGTGGGATAGCGCTTCGATTGGTGAGCCGCGATCTGCTTGTGGTAGTTGCGGGGCTAGTTTTTGTGATGGCGATGGGGCCTTTTGATTCGCACTGGCAAATTCTCCAAGTCCAATGCCATTAGCGGTTATAAATAGTTGAGATAATCCAGTCTCTTCATCTTCAAGCGTTGCGCTTAAGTCTCCGAGAAGATATTTTGGTCAAGCGGGCTTTGCTTTAAGCAGGTTCCATATTTGGTCTGGGCCAATCCCAAGCTTACCAAGATAAAATCCGGCTGCCTCAATAAGATATACTCCATTGCTGTCAGATGTTCCCATGCTGGAAATGTCACCAATAATCGCATCAACTAGCTGATCAGCGGTTTGTCTAGCCAACGTGCCATATTCCAGATATTTATCCTTGGTATCAAGCTCAGCCCGCTTCGAAATCGCCCTGCTTTGATGTTGTGCCGCTTTTGCCATGAAGTCTCCAGTTGTTATAAGTGTACCTTTCTTGCGCCGGATAAGTAGTAGAAAGTTATCGGACCGGCCCTGATACCGCAAAACTTTCTGGCGACCTCGGAAATATATTTATATTTATTTATCTGCCGGCACTGCAAAACGGCTAAGCTTTTGGGTAGTATGGGGGAGACAAGTAGAGGGGGCCTTCAAGCCTTAATCTTCCCACAAGAATACTCTACCAATCCCACAAGAATCAGACACCGCAGTTGAAGGTTTCACGTTTCACTTACCCGCCAACTGACTATCCCGGCATTTCCGCCCCTCCCTGATTTCCCGCTGATCTAACCCGCCATATAGAAATCTTGTAAATATTCTGCGCCACCCTTGACCCGGACAAAACGGCGCTTAGATTATGTGGAGCGAGGCAACGCGATGATCGAACCAGTTTTCATGGATCTCTATAAGGTCGAGACCCTGTCTCTCGGCAAGAGAATGTTTATTGTATCCCAGACACCTTGTTATAGTGTTGTGGATAATGGCCAGTTTATAGTCGAGATGAATCCTGCGGGTAGGTTCTATATTGACTATGATGGAAACGGCCGAGAAACTCCTGTTAAGATTGATGATGTTATGGTATACCTTCGAGACTCGCCTCACGCCATCGATCAAGAGGTGTTGGAGTGGCTGATGTTTAATCTTGAGATGTTCCTATGATCGATCCACACATCCTGAAAACCGATAGACCAGATTATTGGTGGCAGTCCGCCGAGGATGGCTTTTATATCTTTACCTCCGGTAGCCACGATGAGCACAAAATGATTGTAATTCGTGACCATGATCTGGAGTTGGAGGTTATTCGATATTGCGATATAATGCGTTGTTATCTAGACGGCGGCACCAGGGAGATTAACCTCGAGCAAGCAATGGAGTATCTCTTCGATAAGTATCCAGAATACGCCGAATGGGCCTTGTTTCATCCAGAATTCATTCGATGATTGAGCCGTATAAGCTATACGATTCTAGATCCGCTGATTGGTGGATGACGTCGAAAGACGGGCTTTACCTTCTCGACCATAATAATCAATCAAAGGTTATAGTGGTTGTGGATCATGACCTCGCGCTTCAGATTGTTAAGACCAATGGGAGATTGGGCTGCTTTGCCGATCGCAACTTTCTAAGCCTTGATAAGGCAATGGAGATGCTATTCGAGCGTTGGCCAGAATATGCCGAATGGGTTCTTTTTCACCCGGAGTATATTTGATGATTGAACCTATCGAAGTTACCACGACGGCCGCGCTTTACGACTTGAAGAGATACTCCATAGAAGTTGATGCCACGCCGATGCTAGTTCACAGTCTCCGAGCTTACTATATCATTGATGATGGGGCCTTTGCGATGGAGGTTGAGCCCCGCCGCAAGAATTCAAAGGCATCGATCTTCTTCATGTTTGACGATAACAACCCGTCAGCATCGAAGGCAACCAAGTTCGACGGCGCGCTGGACTTTATGGCCGAAAAGGGTTACCACGATATCGCAACCTGGTTTCTGTTTAACGTTGGGCTTTTCGCATGATGAAGTTGAATCAGCTATCGAATGGAATGACAGAGCGTGATTGGGAGGCTCTGCCAACTAATGCTATTTATCACTATAATGACCGCATAGTATTCATGGTGGATAAAGCGGTTGACTTTGAAGTCAGAATTAATAAGCACTGGAAGTCTGATGAGCGGCAATCAATTCTTTGTTGGGCATTTTACGATGGTCTTCATGGCGATTACAGCCAGATTAAACTCGATACTTTGATGTCAGAGCTGGAGAACCGCAATGCAGAGATGGCAGAGTGGCTCCTGTTTAACCTTGAGATGTTTACATGATAGAACCACTTAAGTTTTCGAAGATGCCGAACTATGGCCGGCTGGAAGATGGATTCTATCTATACGACGGCTATGTTGATTATGTCCGCGGTGACTTCGCATTCGAGATGCTTTTGCCAAATAAGGCCATCAAATATCGTCAACAATGTAGAGCGTTTATCTTCGACGAAGGAGTTAGGCGGAACTTCAGGACGATCAAGCTTGATGATCTCATGGCGCTCTGTGCCGATAAAGCTCCTGATGCTTTGGAGTGGATGCTTTACAATCTGGATATTCTGACATGATGATTGAGCCCAAACTGATGGATTACGATGGATATTGGGTTGGTCTGATTGACAGGACATTCGTTGATTCGGGTCGATTCTCAAATAGGATATCGATTGTTGAGGACGGAAGGTTTATTATCCATGTCAAGCGGAAGTCGGAGTGGGTTGTGAACCATTGTATGTTACATAATAAAAAGGTCACATTCGAGGAAATCCTTGATTTCCTGCGAGAGTCAGGCAATCAGCTTGACCGTGATGTGTTTGGGTGGTTTCTATTTCACCTTAGCGAGTTTATCTGATGATTGAACCGACTATGATGCCTTACAACGGTTATTGGGACCGTATCAGCAAAAGAACCTTTGTTGATTCGGGGAAGTACTCAAATAAGGTCTCGATCATCGAGAATGGCTTCTTTATTATCGAGGTTGGGCGATATGCCAAAGACGGAAGGTTTTTGAATAGCAGGGTAGCAGGGATTCCAGAGATTCTAGACTTTCTTCGCGAATCCGATAATCAGCTAGATCGAGATGTCTTTGAGTGGTTCCTGTTTCATATCGATGAGTTTATCTGATGGACTTCTCTAACACCACGGTCAACGTCGTCAAGGTAGAGGCATTCTGGCCCAAAACTATTCGACGCGTTGTGCCGAAGTATCCGAAAGACAAGCCGTTATTGCTATTCGTTGCGGGTCGTGGAGCCAGAATGTATCTGGCCACCATAACGATAGCTGAATTCTTCATCGGCCGTGGAGTTAACGTTCTAAATAAAGAGGCAATCTCGGCTGGGATTGTCCCCATTCCGTATATTTGGTTTCGTCGCGATAAGGCAATGGAGGCTGTATCTGCCATTGAAGAGATCTCTCCTGTATTTGCCACATGGCTCATGTTTAACTTTGACGAGATATTCTAATGATTGAACCGAGACTTATAGAAGGCAGCGAGCTGATGAACATGGTGTACGATATTGATAGACCTATGGGTCGCGATTTCGTTATGACCATTAGGAATGGTTTTAGTAAGATCGCCATTTTAGATGGCGGCTCAATACGGTTTAGAATCTTGTATGATGGTGGTCTGATCAATGAGCCAGAATATGATATTCGTTGTGGCCCCAACGGACTTAGCATGGTATCAGCATCTCAAGCTCTTGACTTTATCATTGAGTTCTATCCAGAGTACGCCACATGGTTTCTGTTTCATCCGGAGTTGTTCTAATGGGCCTAGATCATTCCTGCTTAACGATCAACGTCGTCTTTATTGAGAAGTTCAAGGCTAGAACGATGAGAAACGTCATGGCGAAATACGCCGAAGATCCGAAGCCACTATTTGTCGTGAACAAGATGAAGGGAGTGCTCTATCTCGGTGGAAAAGAAGTGGCTAGCGTTTCGCGTAATGCGCCGTATACTTCGTTTCACTTTAATGTGCTTCAGGTAGAGAATAAGCCAGAGCCTTATGGCGGACACTTCTTTCGTCACCCGCAACAGACAATGGAGGCAATCGAGGGTTTCGAGGCGATATGCCCGGCCTTCGCGACGTGGCTCGTTTTTAATCTCGACGCTTTGTTCTCCCCTTGACTTCGCGGAAAGCGTGGTTAGATTCTATGGAGCGGCCGGAGTGCCGCGCGGTTTTGACGGTTGGTTAACTCGGAAGTAGCAAAAGGAAGATCATATGTCTAAAATGGTGTCTCTAGTCCGATACGACAATGAAGATCAACAAGAAGTTTCGCGATATGGCATTGGGCAATAATCAGAGTTTTCATATTGTAGCATGGGTAGAGAGGAACAACTCGGTGATCGTTGGTATCAACGGAGCCTCAACTCGCCCTCAGTTCCGTCGCAAGTTTAAGGACGGAACGGAATGCTTTGTCTCTCATGCCGAAATGGACGCCGTAGCTAAGCTCGGTAAGGATATTCGTCCTACTGACGTACTTCACGTTATGCGCTTTATGAAGAACGGCACGGTTTCAATGGCAAAGCCCTGCGAATATTGCCAGTTGTACCTTAAGAAAAAGGGAATTCGGCACGTCCGATATTCGGGGTGGCAGGGAGAGTGGAACAAGATGATTATTGGGTGATTAGCTTGTTATGTATTTTGAGCACTTTAGAAAGAAAGTCGTCAATGGACATAACATGTTTTAAGAAGTTGCATGTCTTGCAGCATGAAACGACATTATCGATTCGATACTCAACATCGGAATCGATACGGTCTAGAGATACTGTTTGTATTTCGCATAGACAATAACGGCAAGGGATTTGCCAAAATGATGCAAACTCATCACACGTCATATTAAACTCAGAACCTCTAGCACGAGAAGATTCTTTATACCTTGAGAGTCTACCATTCAAGGTTTGTCTCCATGGTATCTTTGACGAGCCATGTTTCAGACTATTTTCATGAGCGATAAGATCGGCCGATGGTTCTGTTTTGCCGACAAAGATATTATCGTAAATTGCCGTCATCCTAGTAATAAATGGTGTATTGCTCATACCGTTTTTGGAAACGTTACATGTAGCGCAGCATGAAACAATGTTTGATAGGCAATATCCTGCCTTAGCATCGAGTCTATCGAGTCCTATAGTTTTGATGACATCACCGCAATAATGACATGGTCTTTGCCAGAAGGTTAAGAAGTCTTCAGTAGTGATCAGAAATGGTATATTTCTTTTTGATGCACCATCCTGATAAGTACGGAATCTTCCTTGTACTGTCTGAAACCACTCAGCTCCATTACGTTTGCTTTTCGCAAGTCTAACAGGATCGTTTGTCATTCTGAGGTAAGCCTCTCGTCGTAATTCTGTGATTCTTTCTTTATTTTCAAATTGCCATTTCCTAGTTCGCTGATAGTCACAGCGCTTACAGCGCGAATACAGAGCGGTGCTCAACTCAACCTTTGGTTTCTTTTTGCGAAAGTCAGTTAAAGGTAGCAACTCACCGCATCCGGTACATTTCTTAGTTTCTTCGCCCATAAAATACCTCTAATGAATATAATTATATTACCAGAATTGTAGCCTACAAATTAATATGGCAGACTAATCATTCTGCTAATTCTTCACCACCTAGTATGATTACCAAAGTCTCATATATCAAGAAGTTACCAGATGGCAAATATCGCGTATATTCCGAGAAAGGTCGCAACATGGGAACTTATGGTTCGCGTGCCGCGGCTCAAAAAAGAATAAAGGATATTGAATACTTCAAACACAAAGACGACGTAAGAGATGGCGATGTCAATCATTACTATGATCGCGGCGGACTCGGCGAAGTACCGGAATTCTGGAGGAAGAACTTCGATTATGACGGTGAACGCCAGCGGGTTCTTGATATCAAGTCTCGCGAGAAGGTCCTCAACAAAAAGCTCGCAAAGCTGGTAGACTCGCTGGAGAAACTAGGGTTTGACCGCGATTCTCAAATTCTAAAAGATTTGTTAGCCGTGATTTGAGCGGCAGCGTAGTATCTGGGCATCGAGGTTAGACGATGTCGGTTAATTTAGAAGATCCAGGTACGGAAGCAATTCTCAAGGCGTTTAGTGGAATTAAAGCAGATGCCAGGAGAGAGGCAGAGATTGACTTTCTAGCAATGAAGCTAGAAACAGATGAACAGCCTAAGGTAAAAGAGATGGTAAACAAGGTGGACCACTATAACATCGGCAATATAGAGGTTATCGATGCTCTGGAGTCATGGGATCTCAATTTCTCCCGATCCAATGTGATAAAGTACCTAGTTAGAGCGGGTAGGAAGTCAAAAGAAACTGAACTTCAGGACCTGTTAAAATCTCAGTATTATCTTAACCGCGAGATCGAAAGACTAAGAAGATAGCTCTGGAAAGTATAGAGCGATGGCATCGAGATAGGCTTGATGCGCTTCTTCTGCGGTAGCAAAACCACCGAGGTTGATCTTTTTTCGATCAACCATAATCGCAGCGTAATATCGATTGCAGTCTTTGGCCTTATAATATCCATTACGATTATGTCTTAAGCCATTTACAACACTTTTCTGATGTTCTATGCTTTCAGCCGATTGCTTCATTCCGAGTCTGCTGGCCACACTTTTTGCAGTTGCTTCTTTCGATTTGGGAACGCCCTTAGCCGCTAATGACATTTTTAGTTTGGTCGCCTCTGGTGTCACCTTTCCTTTGTGTCTTTTAGACGTGGCAGCTCTATGCTCCTCTGACTGAACAAATTTGGTTAATTTTGCTAAATGTTCTGGAGATAGTGACTTGCCGAGTTGCCGAGCCGTAATTGCCGCACAAAATTCTGGAGTATGTTTTACGCCGAGACAAGAACCGCCTGATTTCGGTGTGCAATTATAACCTGAATTATAGCTATTAAGAATATCCATCCATTTTTGCTCTAGTTCGTCAAGAACAAAAATTCCATCATCTACAGATAGTCCAGCGAGATTTACGATCTCGATTATCTCAAATGAGAATGCTTCAATCCCGTGAAGATTGTAGGAATTTGTTAGTCGAACATTTCGATGTTTACCGTTTTTCAAATCAGCTTGATGCTCTTTAAATCTTCTTACAATGTCTATCGATTGACCAACATAGAACTTATCACCATTTCGAATACAATAGATGCCACACATTTTAGCTTTTACCATATCGAACCTCACTATTTACTTGAAATAAGTAGTAGAAATAAAAAGAGCGGCCCGAAAGCCGCTCAATTTAAACATAATACCGATTAGGTATTGCTAGTTAGTACATCAGCAAATAGGGCGAGAAAATCAGCAAGAATCTCGGCTCCCTCTTCTTTCGTGAAGCCGTTTTTGCTCTTCACAACAAGTGAAGCAACGAAATTAGCAATCTTACCAAACGGTACATGGATCTTAGTTCCAGGCAATGTAGTCATAATATAAATACTCCTTTCCTTCTCACCATAGTATTAGTAGATTCATAACATTCTTTCAAAAGACCGCGGAATTCATCTTCAGCAATTCAATCAATAGGACAAATAAATGCTAATCGCACTCTTCGCAATGCTTCTCGCCTGCTCAACCACTTCTTCTGATGCTCCAGTCACATCAGATGTCGCAACCGAATCAGTTATGCCAGCAAGTCAGGATCAGTCAGCAACTCAACTTGACGCAGTTGTTGTCCCTTGTTCCGATATCGCTGATGACGGTCACTGTCTTGATGCTCAGACTTCAGAGCAAGTTCCATCAACAGCAATTCCAGTTGTTGCAGATCCCGCAGCGGCAGCGACAACCGTTGTTGTTACACCAGACCATCAGTAATAAGTGATAGCTTATTGTGGTGGGAGATCTGCTAATAATTTCCCACTACAAGGTGCGCTATCTTGATTTCCTAAAACGTGAGCTATTCTGGAAGGTTCTAATCTGGCGAATCGGAGTTTCGATTCCTCTAACCATCCTGATAAACTTCATGTTCTATCACTCAATAGCGACAGTGCTGGTTTTGACCGTTGTGTCAAATATCGTAGGGTATGTCGCGCAGTATATATTCGAGCTTAATTGGCGGTCCCTCTGGAGAGTTCTAAATGGCAAACACACTAAAGATTGATTGCTCAATTAAACCAGTTGGTGATCGCGGTTGTGTTGTTCCTTCGACCAGAAAGAATCCAAGATTCCCGGCCGGCACTCAATTCACGATCAAGGTAACATCGATCAATGGTTTACTGATTAAGTTCGGTAGTCATAATTCGCTGTTCACAATTCTCGCGGCTGATGCTCCAATGGTTCTCGGGATGACCCTGCCAGACTTTAACGCTGAGGTTAAGGCAAAGCAAGCGGAGGGTATGAAATATCTCATAAAAGCAGGAGCTGAATTGTTAGCCGAAGCAAAAAGGATCTCACAATGAAGGCACGCTATCTACGACCAGGATTCAAGAGCTGGATTTTGGTTGATGTATTCGAGCGATGCGGCGAATATTACCGAATCATTCCTTGTGAGTGGTACGGCGTTACCAGAAAGTCGATCTATGTCCCGGCCGATCTAATAGAGATCCTAAGCCAAGAACGACCTTAATCTACTAATACTTTGATACTTTTATGGACCCCAAATCCAAGGAGCCATCATGGTAAACAAAGTAGTAGATCACAGGACGGATTATAGCATCAAGACTTGCGATGCGGTTATCGAGCTAGATTCGTCAGACAACCTCTCATACGAGAAGCGCATTGTGACTGGATTCCAAGCAGAGCCGGTCGATTACATTCTTAGTGTGGCAGCAAGACTTGAAGACTTTGTCAATGTCTTTCTCTACGACCTTAATTCAAAGCCACTAAAGTAGATGGTTTGTCTCTAGGAGCTTGACGATATCATCGGCACTTACAATTCGGCCCATCGAAGGGATCGGCATCTTTGATACTACGACAACATTGCCGTTACGATCTTCACCGTATAGTTCATAAGCAGCAACGGCAATGACAAGACCAATAAGCCGTCCGTCGTTATCGTAAACACCGGAGCCTGTGGCTCCCGGCATTGCTGAGGAACTAACACCATTTGTTGCTAATCCACATTCTTTGATAACATCGCCCTTAGCAGTTATAACACCTTCGGCGTATTGCGGTAGTTTTGAACCTAGTGGGTGACCAAACGTAAAGAGTGATTCGCCATAGTGCAGATTGCTATCGTTAATTCTGACACGCGGCATGTATCGCCTGTCATTATCGGCAAGCCTTATCATCGCCACTTCGCTACAGGAATCCCATGCTATCACTTCGGCGAAGTGTCTTTCGCCAGATTCAAGTGATACTAGAGGGTAGGGAAATCCGGAATCGTGAAGCTCCTTCATGGCATCTTCATGGATTATGGTGAGCACCAAGAATCCATCGTCATGATTCTTTTGATAGATTACGCCGCTCCACGATGCGCTCATCGTATCGATCTTCACCGACCTAAGCAGGGCATTTTGCTTTGCCAGATCAAAACTGGATGCGAAGCTTGATTCGATTAAATCAACTCCTCGAAATCCAACCGCTATCATAAGGCTCACCGCGATACAACCGACCAGATTTTTGAGAAGCTTCATTAATACCACCTCTAATAATATAGTATTATAATAGCAGGATGGCAAATATGATACAAGATGATCTCAAGACGGGCGATACGGTTTTATACCAATCAGAGCTCTACTACGTTGTTTGGATTGATGATTCGGGCGCTACCGGATTGATCGGATTAATAGGAATGGATGGAGAAACAAAGGTTGTTTCTCACGAAGAAAGTGTCTTAAAGAAGTCAGCAGAGGTTTAAAAATCTACTAATACTCTGATAATAGTGTATGATCCTCGTAGAAAAGCAAAACATCAAGAAGGGTAATTCGTTATTTGTGGATCTTGATCATCTTTGCCTTTTATCAAAAAACATGTTCAATGTTGCTCTCTATCGGTTTCGCGAAGTCTTCTTCGCCAATCAAAAGCTTCAACCGAAACAAAAGAGATCAAAGCTTTCTGGATTTGATCTTCTTAAAGATCTGGCACTAAACTCTCAGGCCGATTTTGTCGCCCTTCCTCGAAAAGTTTCCTCAGCATCAGTATTGTTAGCCTATCAGACCTTCACTTCATATTATGGTTTAGTTAGGCTAAAATCTAAAGGGCTTTACGGTAAGCCAGTGAACCTTCCGCACTATCTACCAAAAGACGGAAGATATGTTGTTCATTATTCTCGTCAAGCAGTTTCGAGGGATTCAAAGAATGAAGGTTATGCCGTTTTAAGCGGAACAGATATTAGAATCCCAACCAGAATTCCGGTGAAAGATATTCAAGGTGTTCGGATTGTCCCAAAGAAAGGATACATCGTTGTCGAGATCCTTTACGATAAGAAAGAGCTACCAGCAAAAGCTAACAATCAACGTTATGCCGCAATCGATATTGGCGTTAATAATTTAGCTACGATAAGTTCGAATTGTGCCAAACCTCTAATCATCAACGGAAGACCTTTAAAGTCAATCAATCAATTCGCCAACAAAAGAATAGCAGAGCTTCAAAGTAGATTAACAGGAAATCGTAAAACCTCAAAGAGGATTGAGGCAATCAGAAGAATAAGGCAAAACAAGATTCAAGATTATCTTCATAAAGCATCACGAGAGATCATCAACTATTTAGCTTCAAACGATATTAATACGTTAATTATCGGTAAAAATAAAGAATGGAAGCAAGTGGTGACTCTCGGAAAGAAGAACAATCAGAATTTTGTGGATATCCCGTTTGCTCGTTTTATCGAAATGATTCAATACAAAGCGAAGCTTGAAGGCTTTGATGTTGTAATAAACGAGGAAAGCTACACCTCAAAGTGCTCTTTTCTCGATATGGAGTCAATCGGAAAACATAAAACATACTGCGGGAAGCGGATAAAAAGAGGATTGTTTAGGGCGTCAAACGGGAAACTGATTAACGCTGATTTGAACGGTTCACTTAATATCTTAAGAAAAGTAGTCGGGGATACCGTCTTTGACGGTCACCCGATAGAGGTGACGAGTTCACCGTTAGTTTTAACAATAAAACTCAATTGATATTATTGAGGATCAAGCTCCGCTTGATGCAAAATAATATGAAATGGGTAACTCAGCAGAGGAATGAGCAATGTCATTATTTGATAAAGATCGGCCGAGAAACACAAATCATCAGCCTTACATATCGCCTTATAAAACAGAATACTTTATGTTCATGGGGCGTTGGTACAACAACTCAGAAGAAGAACGCGGAGTCTTTGCTGCCAGAATGGTTGATGGGATTGAGGTGGTGCCAGAAGATTACCTTGAGTCTTGGTCTGGAGTCAAGCAAACTCTTGGCGATTCCGATGTTATTTATCGGCTTTACTCATAGCTTCGAAACACGCTCTACGTTAAACAATAGAATGTTGTAGATTGCCGCTGATGCTCGATCTTTGATTAGATCGATGTCCGCCAATCTTAGCTTTCTTAACGTACCGAATGATTCGACCTCAAAGATTTGCAGATAATAATCTGAATCACTGAAGCGATGATTTAGTGTTAGTCTCTTTGGAATGACTACATTGATCAGAATTGGTTCGAAGAATATGCCGAGATCGTTAACACCGAGTTCAGCAATTCCAACATCGAAACTATGGGCCGTTTCATCTAGCAGCAAGATAAGACCAGTGGTTAGTTCGCTTGTTGCGGTTGATGGATAGAATCTGATCTTCTCCACCGAGTCAAATTCAGCATTCAGCATTCCAAATGGAAAAGCACGCTGTCCATAGAATAGGTGACCAGTTCTTGTTTGGCTTATGCTGAGGTTCAGGTTTGACAGCATAAACTCATTAACTTGCCGAACTATTAATGTTCGATGGTTAATATCATTTAGGAATGGGTGCGATGCCTCCAATTAGCCTCCAATATATTCAATTTAATTAATAGGATCACAATTAATGGCTATTTCCATCAGAAATCTACTACATTTGTCATATAAATTATATGGCAAAGAAAGTTCAACCTCTTGACGAAACAGTTTTAACCTATAAGTTTAAATACTTCAAGGATCTAACGACTTATTTCGATAAGGCAAAGCTTGTTGCGGAATTCGCAATTGCGAATCGAACAAAAAACTCATCAAGATTTGTCTCGCATATCGGATTGCCATCGGTAATCTCGAACCAGATCCTTCGTCACTTTAACCGGGATCTAAAGTGTAAGGTGGTTAAAAACGCTAACCTACTGGTTCCTGGACAAGAAATTAAGTATGACCAAAATATGGGATTGGTTTATATTCGAAGTTTGAAACTAACGGTCAAAGCTGACTTCAAGCTCCTAAATTACACTTTTATCAAGATCAACTCTGCAGAGATCAAGAAAGACTTCATTTATATCCAGGTTTCGGTAAAGAATCAAACCACCGTTTCTTCTGATGCTTTTCTCGGAATTGACCGCAATGCGACAAACCATATTGCGGTTTGCGCTAATGGCAGAACGGGGAAGATTCTGAAGCTCGGAGCTAAAGCCCCGCATGTTTCGAAGGGCTATAAAAAGCATAGAGCCAAGATTCAAAGGAATGGCAAGTATTCCCATCTTAAGAAGATCGAAAAGCGTCAATCCGATATTAACCGTGATATAAATCATAAGATATCTAGAAACGTTGTGGATTATGCGAAACAAAATAACCTCAACATCAAACTCGAAGATTTAAAAGGAATCAGGCAGAATAAGAAGACAGCTAGCAAACAAAACAAAAATCTAAATCACGTAATTCACTCTTGGAGCTTCTTTCAACTCCAGCAGTTTATCGTGTATAAAGCACGCCTTTTAGGCGTTAAGGTTTTCTTTGTTGACCCATTTATGACATCTCAAACCTGTTCAAAGTGCGGTTCCCTTGGAACCCGAACCAAGAAAGAGTTTAAGTGTTATTCTTGTCAACATTCCGACAATCCAGATGTAAACGCTGCGTTTAATATAGCTAACGCAAAAATTAAAAAGGTAGGTTATATATGGTAAATCGAAATCACGTTGAGAATGAGTTCAACGCGAAGGGAACACTGATATCCCGATGCGGCAATAGCGAAGTGAAGCTAACCGTAAAACTTGATGAGAAATCATTCTCCAATGGTATGTCAGTAAACTGCCTCCAAGATAAGGAGGCAATATTCATGGCAAAGTATACTGATGACGAGCTAGATGACGGTGAAGAGATTGATTATAGCGGAATGTATGACGACGAAGAGGATGATAGCTTTGCTGACTCTGAGCTCGAAATAGAGGAGATCCTAGAATCCCTCATTGAAGACCTTACAGAGACTCAGCTAGAAGATCTATATCGCAAGCTCGGCGACCATATACTTTCCATGAAAAGCGGCAACATTTAGGGCCGCTGAACTTTAACAGTTGGGCCAAAAGAAACGGCAAGGCCGACTTGACGGCCGACGTAATATAGAAGGGCGAGCAACGATGCCTCGCCAAGCAAACCTCAAACCCGGATATAAAATAAAATCGCTGTTTAGCGTGATATACAAGCTCAAAGCAGGTTAATTGTAAAGCAGCAATAGATGAGGTATATTATCATGGGTTACGGACTAGAAGGCGGTCGTACGACCGGTGGATTTGATGAGTTTCAGTGTTTTCACATCTCAGAGTTTGAGATCAATGATGCGATCATTGTTGACACAGAGCTAGATGGCAAGGTTCGCGGTGTTGTGACAGCGGTGGATATAAAGTCGTGCTATATTCAGTATCAATCAAGCAACGGTTTAGAAGTCGTTTCTCTAAACGATGTCTGCTTTCTCTCGGGGTTCGAGAGAGGATGGCTCCAAGATGTTGGATGATCCCAAGTTCAACGAAACGATCGAGAAGATCTTCAAGATCCTATCAGATATCAAGGCATCACCAGAAGACGGGATGGAGATTGCTCAAGAGATTCTGATGACATCGATTGAGCGGTTTGCCAAAGCAAACAATACAACGCCGGAAGAGATTGCCAAGCTAATAGCAAAGCAGCCAATGCTTCCGGTTGCTCCGAGAACAGCGAATACGATATTCGGGCTTCGTGGCTGGATTGGAAATGAGTCAGGGTTAAAAGAAGATAACTAAAGGAGATGGTATATGACAACGCTAAAAGACATTGATATGGGCAGCGCAACGGCAGAAGATATGGAGGCATTTCGCGATATGATGAATCAAGCAGCACAAGATCCAGAAGCATCACTTCAGGTAGTAGAGACAACCGATAACAGCCAAGAAGGCAAGCTTCAAGCAGCACGTAAAAAGGCTCGGCTTGCTCCCCGCCCAGAAGCAGTTCGAGTTGATACTGTAACGGAGAAGTTTGCAGGATTCAACCTAACCATCAATCATGATCCAATCGGTAAAAAGAAGGGCGGGAATGGATTTCTGATTGAGACTCAAGGTGAGCGTACTGCGGCAACTTTACGCTTATCTCTGAGAGAGGCGAGGGCCTTGCGCTCCTTTTTGGCAAAGCACATTCCTGATTCAGAGTGATTTGACCAGCATGGTTTAGCAAATAGATAGTTAATTCGGGCGCCGGGGATTGAGTTCCCCGCGCCTTGTCGGTGTTAATTCTACTACTATTATCGTATAGTTTGTGGCATAAGCTGGCGGATAAACTGCCCTTTTGTCATTGGAGCTATAATGACTGACGAAGAAAAGAAGGCTGAGAGGAAGCGAAAGAAGAAAGAGTATTACGACAAGCAGAAGCTTGATCCGGACTTTAAAATCAAACAGGCAGAGAATCAAAGGGCTTATCAGGCTAAAAATAGAGAAAGGATTAAGGCGAGAGATGCTGCGAAATATAAAGAGGCAGATAAAGAGCACATAAAACAGGTGACACTGGACCGTTTTGCAAAGTTTGATGCCGAGCGATTAGAAGAGGAGAAGCAGAAGGCGAGTTGGAGAAAGGCGAAGTATCGCGCTATCCCAGAAAACAGAGAGAAAGAGAAGGCTGATAAGATAGAATACCGCAAAAAGAACGGCGAAGCTATGGCTGCCAGAGAAAAGGAATATAAGACCGGAAAGGGCAGACCATACTACTGGAAGAGGCAAGGCATCACATTGACTGTCGAAGAACATGATAAAATGTTAGCCGAACAGAATGGATGCTGCAAGATATGTGGTGAGTTCCGATTGCCAGAACAAAGAGTGCTGGTTGTAGACCACAATCATGAGACGGGAAAGATTAGAGGACTTCTTTGTCATCCATGTAACATGGGTATCGGGCAATTGAAAGACAGCGTCGATGTATTACGAAAGGCAATACTGTATTTGGAAGAGGGCGACGGATAGTTAATACGACTGTTGCGGCGATTAAAAGCACGACAGTCACTAAATTGGTAAGTTATATTATGCGGAAAATACACTGGGTAGCCAGGTCAAACGATAAGAAACTAGGATTTTGTCCGGCATCATATTCCCCAAAATCGAGCTGTCCTACGGACTGCCCGATGCTACTTGGCGGATGTTATGCGTGGGGATTGTTCTGGTTAAACCTGCTTAGTTCAAAGATAGAGAATGAAACAATCAAGCTAAGATCACTAACAGATGTTCTTGGAGAACGTCACAGAGAAGCCAAGATAGTTCGACATAGGGTTGCTGGTGATATAGTGGGTGACATTGATGGTACATTAGAAGAATGTCGTGTAATCGAAAGAGAGGGATTGCACAATATTTGCTATACCCATTTTTGGCGGAACTCGACGGCCCAGCCTCTCAAGCAATACTTCCGCGCTTCGTGTCAGAATATCGGAGAAGTTCTTGAAGCAAGAAACGCTGGTTGGGCAGCAACGCTTATAGTTCCAGAAGGAACTCCAAAGAAGCTGGTATTAAGTAACGGCGAACTAGCTTTCATGTGTCCTGCTCGTCATGGGATCGAGGGCAAGAAGGATATTACCTGTAATTCCTGCACTCTATGTCGGGTTGACGATAAGACTCGGCACAAGACAGTAATGTTCGAGGTTCATGGTTCTGCAGCAACGCTTAAGAAAGCAAGGAGCAAGGTTGGCAAAGTTACCTAGCATATTAAAACAGCACAATGCAGATCGTGTTATCGGCTACCATGAATTGCCGCCAGATAAAGATGGCAAGATTCTATTCGGTTGGCAAGAGAGAAATGACCTGCCATTAGGCGAGAAGCTTGTCTTATCACGGCAATTCGGCAACGCTACCTTAGAACAAGGACATACCGCGCCATTGTCAGGCGATGGTAATCCGGATATTATTGTTCTGGCCACACGGTCAGACTATCTGATTTACTTCGATCATCTGGTTGGCGTCTCACCGGCAGAGTATATTTCGAAGTCAGACCGTCTTAAGTCGGACTTCAAGATTAACAATGCGTTTATTCTGGACATCGCACTGTTCTTAACGACCGGCGATAAGTTTACCTGGGATCATAAGGTAGAGTACCAG
>ERZ1292625.2295-Hain-H41-01um-R1-2295-length-18252-cov-8_pt1 | contig 18252 bp, 17 predicted proteins | sample MGYA00564400_ERZ1292625 | MGnify/ENA primary metagenome ERZ1292625 (study PRJEB36523, sample SAMEA6512639) | groundwater metagenome | collected 2019-01-08 | study: AquaDiva: Metagenomics assemblies of 32 groundwater samples
CATGCTACAATAGATTTTAATATGTTAGTGTCCTAAATGTCCGATGCCTCGACCATTCTTTGTTTTCATGTATTAAAATTCTTTGCGAAAAGTAATATCTAAGTCTTTATTTAATGCCATGAGGGCGCCATAAAGAGGCGCTTCATCGCCAACTGAAGACTGCTCAAAGCTCACCCACGCTGGATAGTTATTGTTAACCATACTTTCCAGTTTTTTTACAAAGTTGGGATGCTCTATAATAACTTTTCCATCGAAAATAATATTATTAACCGGGTGTTCTGCGAGTATTCTGTTTATCCCAACTCTCATATAGTCCAGAATCTCATCCCATTCCTTGTCAGTGAGAGCTGACATTCTTTTTTTCAATCTTTTTTCCACCGCAAGACCTCCAACATAACCCTCTATACAGTCGATCTCCCCGCACTCACACTTGTGTCCACCGCCCCTTATTTTTAAATGACCAGGTTCATACTCATAAATATTTAACACTTTACCTGATTTTTTAATTGTGACTCCACCAAGACCTGTTCCCCACGTAAGGAAGGTGAAATAATCTAAGTTTTTTCCTGCGCCCATGGAAGCTTCGGCAATTCCGCCAGCCGCTCCATCGTTTATTATCTTGATATTCGTTTGAAGTGCAGATTTTAAATCGAGAAATAACTCCTCTGCCTTCCACTCGGCAATGTTTGGATTAACAATAGTATTCCCCTCCTCACTTATACCAGAAGCTATAGAAATGCCGATAGAGTCTATTTTTTCGTTACTAACTAGGTTATTGATGGTGTTTTGGATGCTTTTGAGGCCTTTTTTATAGTTCTGATTTGTTGGGATTTTTTTATAGCCAACCTCAGAAGATGGGTCTAGCTCTTTAAAAGACCCAATCCGTGTATTTGTTCCGCCAATGTCTATTGCTATATACATATTACATTTTCACTTTAAGAAAAGCCCCTCTTCCCTTTTCTTCATAAACTATGTGCCACCACTTTTTACCGACTGGTGTGCCAAACATTGCTGCTAAGATTGCGACAATACTACCCACCAACGTAGTTGTTTTATCATCCAGAACCATCAGTCGTCCTTGAAAAGTAATCAAAATAAATACTAGATAAACCAACACAGCGGAAATAGCTAAAAGTATCATAACCATGATAATGTAATTCACTCTTTTTTGAGACCTTGTGATTTTACTTTCCCTTTTTGGCATTTTGGTCGGTTGTTGTTAGAGATATATAAAATATAGTTCCCTTATTTTCTGTACTTTCAAACCAGATCCTACCATGGTGTGCTTGTATAATAAGTTTTGCTATATAAAGACCTAGTCCCACTCCCTCGTATTCATAAGTATAAGTACTTGTTCCCCGGTTGAACTTTTGAAATACATTTTCTTTTTCGCTTTTCGCTATACCAATACCGGTATCTTTGATGGTGATAATGATTTCTTTTCTCCCTATGGTCGCTTGTCTGGTATCGTCCTCTATTTTTTCGAGCGTTATTTTTCCGTCTTTGTTGTTAAACTTAACGGCATTTTCTAAAACGGCAAGAAATGCTTGTTTGAGCTTTGCTTCGTCTCCAATAGTAGTAATAATGTCGTTGCCAATTTTGTTTTCTATTTTTATATTTTTTTCTTTTGCTTGAGAAGATATTGTGTCTAGTGTTGTGTCTATTATTTTATTCAGGTTTAGTATATTCTTTTCAATCTTTACGCCCTCAGTTTCAAGGGATGCAATACTCACAAGGCCTTCTGTTAAGGAAACTAGCGCTGTTGTGCTTTTCTCGGCCTTTTGTATCATATCCTTTTGCTTCTTGTTTAGTTTTCCTGACTTTTCAGAGTCAATCATATCTAGATACCCCCTCAGTGTGGTTAGGGGTGTTCGCAAGTTATGTGAAGCAATAGCAATAAACTCATTCTTAAGTTTGTCCATCTTTAAAAGGTCATTTATTTGGCTTTGCATTCTTTGTGATAAGGTGTTTAGCATTTCAGCTAGTGTGAAAAACTCATCATTGCTTTTCACGCTTACTTTGGTATCAAAGTTTCCTTCAGACATTTTTTTGGAAGCTTCTGTAATTTTTTTGATTGGGTCCAATATGTTTCTTCGGGTGAAAACTAGTGTCATCCCGACGGTCACAAAAATAACTACCACAATAACCGTGGATGCATATATAATCTGATTTTTAAAATCAATATTTTGTTTGGCATAGTCCGTAGAGACTACCAGGTATCCTCCCCCCGGACTAAGCTCTATAACATTATCCAAGAAAAGATCCCCATTCTTTTTATACTTTAAATCCCAACCGTCGCCATATTTCGTTTTATCTGTATCACTAAAGTTCTGATAAACTAAGTCCTCCTCCTTCTTCTCCGGATGATGTGAAATTCTTTTTTCTGGATTTAAGAAGAAGACTGTTAGGTCGGAATCAGAAGTTTTTGATAAAGAGTCAGTTAACTGAAATAGGTCTTCTGTGCTTCTATTTTGCGTGGACCCTTTAATATATTCGGATATATGATGGTCTTCGTGAAACGTTTCTTCGTAGTGCCTCTCAGTGTCTGAGATACCCAAATAAAATCCTATGATAATGGCATTTGCCACAAAGTACAAAAGCGTGTGTGCTATTAACTTTGTGCGCAGAGATGTCCGCCTACCAAGAAAGTACAGAAAGATATGTATCAGGGCAAAAGAAACAATAAGTATACCTATGAAAAGAATCTCTGTTTGGCCAATTGCTCTAGAGAGTGACCTACTTAACTCGTCATAGGAGGGCTTAATAATAAGCAGAGCATGAGTGGAAACCAATACAAGGCTTAAGCTTCCGAGTATCTGTACATACAAGCGTCTCTTCTCTCCCATTTTTTTTGCCACTGTCCTTATAAAGCTAACAAAAATCAACACCAAAACAAGCGTTGCTATCCTAGCTATATTTATAGATATACTTTCTTTCTCTAGCCACTCAGCGGTAAATGTCCCCTTCAGTAAGAACATTACGGTTGTAATGTGCAGAAGAACAAAAACAAAACCCATAGCACCCATTCTTCTGGCCAGGGGTAAGAGTTTTTCTGCATTGGGACGAAACGTAGAAATAGACTCTATAATTATAAAAAAACCTATTAGGATAAAGGCGCTAAGCGCTAAGGATTTATTGCTTGAAAGGAGAATGTTCAGCTTTGGTCGGGATAAGGTAACTTCAGCGGCAAAAATCGATACAAAAGACAGGCTCGCAACCAGCAAGGCTATAAAAAAACTTTTAACGTCACCCTCAGGCTTGTCAAGTATGGGTTTTTCCGGTCCGTTTGGTATATTCATTCTATATTCATTTTAGCATAAACACATTTTAAATAGGAAGATTTTTACAAAAATTTATTTACAGAAAGAGTAAAAAGACCTATTATTTGAATATAAACAAGGAATTACCTATGGCAAAAACAAAAAAAGGCACAACAAAAAACACAGCATCCAGGAAAGATCTGGACTATTTTGGTATCCTAAAAAATGCCTTCAGTATGGTTCGTCACAACAGATACTTGTGGTATTTAGGTATTTTGGCAGGTGGCGGTTTCGGCTCCGGTTTTAATGGTGGTGGGGGTGGCGGAAACCCTGGTGACTTCTTTCAGAAAAATAAGGAGAATAGTGCCTCTGCGGCATCTAGTACTCAGACTAGCCCCTCTTTTGACATAAACCAGGTTTGGGCTGATGTCGCAAGATGGATGCAGGATAACTGGCTTTTAGTTGCTATTCTTGCCTCTATAGTACTTGTTTTGATTGTGATTATGACAATCCTTTCAAGCATGGCAAAAGCTGGTCTCGTAAGTGTGGTAAATAATCTTTCAAAAAATGAAGAGAGTTCTTTTGGGAAAGCGATGAGATTTGGTTGGCATAAATGGTGGAACGTTTTTGGAGCAGGATTTTTAATAGGTCTGACTGTATTTGTTATATTCGCCATCATTGCAGTTCCTGTAGTGGCTCTCTGGTTTGTAAATTCCATTATTGGGGTTTTTGTAACATTACTTGCTTTGCCGGTATTTTTCTTTATTGCTGTTCTTGGTGGGGTGGTTTCTGAGTACACACTTAGATACATCTCCTTAAAAGAGGGCAAAGCAGTTGCTTCAATAAAAAATGGTCTTGGTCTTATGAAGAGTGTCAAAAAAGAGACATTTTTTATCTGGCTCATAACGGTCGGTGTGGCAATGGTTGCGGGGATTATCCTTGTAATAGCAATACTTATAGCTGCACTCATTTTGGTTCTTCTGGGTTTACTTTTCTTCATATTGTCACCAATTGCGGGCATGATTTATGCGGGTATTGCTATCATGGCCTTTGTTGTTGCTCTTTTTGTAGTGGGGGGATTTATCAGTTCTCTAATATCTGCCTATTGGACACTATGCTTTAAAGAGTTTGAAACGGTATAGAGAAGGGGTTGGGCTTTAAAAACTAAAAAAGGACTCGTTTTTGGGTCCTTTTTTAGATGCTTCCTTAGAACAGAAGCAGAAACTTATATGTTTTTGACTTAACTGTATCTAGAAGAAGCGATATGGTGTGAATTTCTAGTATTGATGTTGTCAATGTATTGCCTTTCTTTTTCTAAACAACCTTAGCATTATACTACTAATGTATCTATTTGTCAAGAGTTTTATAGGTAAGATGATGGCCGGGACTGGCCCGGCCATTTAGGGTTGCCTGGTGGCGATTCAGGTACAGTATATATGTCTTAGTACCACGGGAATGATGGTTTCCAAAACAATCTGTTCTGAGTCGCCACACAGGCGCTTTCCATTATAGGTGATAGGAGAGCCCTCCAAGACTTTTATCACCTACTTGGAAACTTTTACGAGAACGTAGTTCTCGACTGTTATCCTTGCGACCCTCAAGAGTTATCCCTCAGCAGGGCTACCTCTCGGTTATAGGTCGCATTTTCAACAGAAAGGAGGTATGAACCTCTATCGGGTTTGTACTTATCCCGATTTTTCCCCTAAGTAGTCTGGGGAAACGTTTCTGTGAATTTTTGGAGTGTTGGTTCGTGGTCGGTTCCCGCTAAAGGAATAGTTTATATGAATTTCTGTATCATAGTCCCCTAGCGGGAGAGCCCCGACCGAGAACCATTCTACTTTTTTTGAAGTCAAATGTCAATAATTTTACAGTTTCATGCGAGCCTTTATATTAAAAAGAGAGCCCAAATAAAACCGAGTTCTCTTTTTGATAATTTCTCAAACCTTATTTAGCGGTTGTCTTTGTTTTAACATAAAGAGCGTAAACCACCATCCCGATAGTCACAAGACCCCACTGGGTAGAAGCAAGCCAAAGATCACTACCCGTAAAAGCACCATAGGCCGCAAGCATTAGTGGCAGAAAGGATAAAACAAATAAGTAGTCTGCATATTTTGCTAATTCTTTCATTCTCATCACCTCCCCTCTGTATATAGAATAATAATTTTTCGAAGTTTTTACAATAGCGTTGTTTTTGGGAATTTTTATATCCCAGCCAAGCCCGTTTATTCCGGTATATTGTTTGGCATTTCTATTTCTTATCTTCCTGTGGCTTCTCTACTTTTATAATAGTAGGTTTGTCAACAATATATGGCTTTAAAACCCTCATATAAAGAAAATATCCGCCAATTGAGAGTAGCATCGTCCACCATACAAATATTGCCGCAGCTTTTCTAAAAGGTATAATCTTCTTTTCTTTAGTTTCTTTCACTTTTTCTCTCCCTTTTTTAAATAATTTTTTGCAAAACCTTCTATATCTCTACCTTTATATACAACGTCTGGGTCAATTTTTGTCTTTTCAATGGGTTGTCTCTTCCCTTTTAAGAAAAATCTATAAGTTGGGACTCTGACCACAAACTTCTTTCCGGATATTTTCACTATCTCCGATGTTGGATTAGCACTTCCCCCAGCGGTGGCTTGACCTATTAAGGTAGCTCTTTTTGAGACCTTGAATGGCGCGAGAAAGAGTTCATTTGAACTGAAGCATTTGTTTGAAATAAGAATAACAATAGGTTTGCCTATGAAAATAGTCTTATTAGGTTCTAATCTGCTTATTTCGGTGTTTAGTCTGCTACTCTTGTTCCTTCTAGTAACTTTACCATAGATGACAGTTTTTTTAAAAAAGATACCGGCAAAATCATGAGCATATTGTGAGTTTCCACCACCATTTTCTCGGACATCAATAAGGATAGAGTCATACTTACTTTTATTTCTTACACAAAAACTAACTAGTTTTTTATCGATAGGTCCGAGCCACATTGACCATGAAGGTATCTTAATCATCAAAATTCTATTTTCAATACTAAACCTTGGTATTCTTTCGGGTTTTACTCTCTTCATAAATTCTTTGTCGGGCTTATGCCACTCCTTTATGCCTGCATGGGGGTTTTTGAGTAAGGCGAGTATATTAGAAACAGTATTTTCTCCGTTAGTCTTCTTGTTGTTAGAAAGGCTTTCCAAGTAAATGCCCGTCCTCTTTTCAAAAATATCCCTTTCGGCTTTAGTCAAAAAAGGATAAACTTCCAGAATCTTTTCATGGATTTTTCGAACAGCTACTTCGTCCTTATTTTTTGATTTCATAAAATATTTTCTTGGCTCAGTATAACGCTCGAGAACATTATAACTTAGATAGAATTTCGTCAACAACCTGTTTAACCGGTTTGTTGGTATCAATATGTATTGCTCCAGACTTGGTCATTTCTGCTGCAATCGTTTTGTTTTCTTCAAGTACCCAAGCTAATTGATCGGCAGATTTTCCAAAGTAATTATCGGTTCGTGTTTCTAGGCGATGCCGCAAAGTGTCATCATCGGCCGAAAGAACAAAAACTCTGTCAAAAAGACTAAGGGCCTCGGTTTTATTTCGAGAATCCCCAGACACAACGATATTTTCTTTAGGGTTTTCATTAATCTTGTGCTGGAGGACATCTACTCGCCATGTCCAATCGTTTTCGTTGTGCCAGTTTTCTGGCGGAGGCCACGGCATGTTTCTACCTCTCTTGGTCTTTTTGCCCGTCCAATAAGCAATACTTTTACCATTATATGTATCGACGTCAGCTTCTATGAAGTCGTAGCCAAGATTTCTTAAGGCTCTGCTAATAGTAGATTTACCGGAGCCAGATGTACCTGTAATCAATATATTCATAATAACTTTCGTGATTAAAATTTGGTTCGGGAGGAGGGATTCGAACCCCCGATCATGGGACCAGAACCCATTGCCTTACCGCTTGGCTACTCCCGATTATTTATAGCAAGTTTCCTTTCAAATATTTAGCTGCCCCTCTCGCAAAGGCGAAGCCAAGGCGGGCCCCCAATTGACCGTATCATTTTACCATTTTTAAGAGGATATCTCAACCGCTTGACCATAAGAGTTAATTATGATAATATGATTTTTATCTAGACCTGTTGACCATCACTAGGGAAAGGTTGGCACATGGCAAAGAAAGTAAGAATCTTGACGATGAGCGAGAAGGCTTTCCATCACGATCTTCCGAAAGTCACTCGCGATATCTTACGAAAAATGTGTGTTGTCTGCAAAGACAATAACACCGGTCAAGTGAAGCTAACATTTCACGGCGTCAAGGTTGAAACTACTACAAAGAACGATTACCGGATTAAAACGAAACTGAAGAGAAGATCTCACGTTATTATCCCCGGCAATCTCGTTCTCTCCCTGGTCTGACCAATACAAACGCAATTATCACAGGTCTAGAAAATCTGGCCGCCTTATACACTTAGGCGGCCTGTTTCTTTAGTATACTTTTTACTTCTTTTATGTTTTCAGTCTGAACTAGTTTCTTGCGCAGTTCTTTTGCCCCGTCAAAGTTTTTGAAATACCAGCCATAGTGTTTTCTCATCTCCAGCATACCCTTTCTATCTCCGAATTCTTTCACATTCATCTCTAGATGCCAGAGAGCTATTTCAACCGTTTCTTCCCATGAGGGTTTGTAGTCTTGTGCATGCCAAGGGACTGTCCCTTGGCAGGAGGATTTCATGGATTTAAATATCCAGGGATTACCGAGCGCTCTTCGTCCTACCATAACCCCATCACATTTTGACACCTTAAGTATTTCTTTTGAATCTTTAGCGTTTTTAACGCTTCCATTACCTATAACCGGAATACTAACTAACTTTTTTATCTCTCCTATCGCCTTCCAGTCTGGTTCTCCTTTAAACCCCTGCTTTTTCGTTCTTGCATGAACTGTTATGGCATCTACACCTACTTTCTCTAAATCCTGCACAAACTTATGTATATTAAACTCATCCCAGCCAAGACGCATTTTAACTGATAGGGGTAATTTTGTGGCCTTTCTGACCGCTTTTGCTACTTTTAGGGCTATATCAAAGTCTTGAAGTAAGGCTGAGCCCCTACCCCCTGACACTACTTTTTTAGCAGGACAGCCCATATTTATATCTATCCCATCGGGCTTTATGTTTTTTTCAATATATTTAGCAGAGTATGCCATCTTTTCAAGGTCATTACCAAAGAGTTGAATGATAATAGGCCGCTCTTCTTCATAAAACTTCATTAAGTCCAATGTTTTCTTACTTTTGTAGTAAACCGCCTCAGCGGCAATCATTTCGCTAAAAACTATATCAGCTCCACACTTTTTAACCACACGACGGAAAGGCGAGTCAGTAATCCCTGCCATCGGTGCCATAACAAAAAAAGGCTTTTGGACCTTTTCCCAAGAAAATTTAGACTTAACTACCATTCTTCATCCTGTCATTCTGAACTTGATTCAGAATCTATATAATAAAACCTGGATTCCGGATCAAGTCCGGAATGACAAACCTAAATTTTCTTTATTTGAGAGCCTTTTTCTGTATCTTCGACTATATATCCGAGCTTTTGAATTTCATCACGAATTTTGTCAGACTCTGCCCAGTTCTTCTCTTTTCTGGCTTTTTCCCTCTCATTAGCCAATTTCTGTACATTTTTAGGGATGATTTCTTCCCTATCTAAATCAAGGCCTAGAATTTTTTCATCAACTTCTAGTATATCTTCGGAAGTATCTTCACCTCTCTTTTTTGCATCTCTAATCAATGAGTAGATAGAAGCTAGTGCTTGAGAAGTATTAAGGTCATCATCCATTGCACTTCTAAAGTGTTGTGAATCACTTGCTGCTTTTTTGCCAAAGGCTTTTAGTTCTTTTATATCATTGCGCAGGTTTTTTAGCGCGGTATCGGCTGCTTTTATGGATTCATCTGTAAAGTTCAGGGGGTCCCTATAGTTTGCCTGCAAAATAAGCATTCTATATGCTAAGGGATCTACGCCCAAATCGGTAACGCGTACAAGGTTTCCTCTAGATTTCGCCATTTTTGTATCACCTGTTAACAAAAACTCACTGTGCATCCAATATTTTGCCGGTGTTTTTCCTGTTAGGGCTTCTCCTTGGGCAATTTCGTTCGTATGGTGAACATTTATATGGTCTATACCACCTGTGTGTACATCAAACTGCTCTCCTAGATATTTAAGACCGATGGCAGAACACTCAAGATGCCAACCGGGGAATCCTTTACCCCATGGAGACTCCCACTCCATATCTCTTTTTTTGTCCTTAGGTGAGAACTTCCAAAGAGCAAAGTCGGTTTTGTTCTTCTTTCCCCTTATATCTACTCTTTCACCAGCCCTTAAACCCTCAATATCAAGTTTTGCAAGTTTGCCATAATCCTTTATCTTTGAGGAATCAAAATATACCCCATCATTAAGAACATATGTGAATCCTTTTTCTTCTAGTTTCTGGATAAAGCTTATTTGTTCTTTGATTAGGTCAGTTGCCTTAACAATAATATCCGGTTTTTTAATATTTAAGGCCTCAGAATCTTCAAAAAAAGCTTTCTCGTAGTTTTTCGCTATATCCCATGCTGTTTTGCCTTCTTTCTGCGCCTCTTTTTCAACCTTGTCTTCGCCTGTATCACTATCTGATGTAAGGTGCCCGACATCTGTAATGTTCATAACATGCTTAACTTTATATCCAGAATATCTTAAGTAACGAACTAAAATATCAACGAAAATATAGGCTCGCATATTGCCAATGTGCGCATAGTTATATACTGTAGGCCCACAGGTATAGATACCAACTTCTTTATCATTAAGCGGCTTAAAATCCTCTTTTTTCCTAGTTAATGTGTTGTATAGTTTTAGACTCATTTTTTTAAATTTTAGATTCTGGACAGACCAGAATGACTACTTTAGATAATTTCCTGACTGGATTTTGAATAGTTTATTATATATCCCTTCTTTTTTAACTAGCTCATCGTGTGTTCCTATCTCTGATATTTTACCTTTATCCAGCACAACTATCAAATCAGCCTTCATTATAGTGGAAAGTCTATGAGCAATAATGACGGATGTCCTGCCTTTTACCAGCTTCCAGAGAGCATCCTGGATGAGTTTTTCGTTCTCAGAGTCTAGATGCGATGTTGCCTCATCTAATACTAGAATTGGAGGGTTTTTAAGTACTGCACGGGCGATATTTATCCTTTGCTGTTCTCCGCCAGAAAGTTTTACACCTCTTTCACCGACTACCGTGTCGTAACCTTCCGGCAGCTTTAATACAAACTCGTGTGCATGAGCAATGCGAGCTGCTTTTATCACATCCTCTTTGGATGCATTTGGTTTTGAGTAAGCAATGTTGTTATAGGCAGTCTCGTTGAAAATAGCTGTATCCTGTAAAACCACGCCTATATTTTCCCTCAAAGATTTCTGTTTAATATCTCTTAAGTCATGGCCATCAACCAGTATTTCACCTTCCTGTGGATCGTAGAAACGGAGTAGCAACTTAACAATGGTTGACTTTCCTACTCCGCTTTTGCCTACCAATGCAATAACCTTCCCCTCGGGAATCTTTAGGTCTAGGTTTTTTATAACATTCCTGTTTTGATATTTAAAAGAGACGCCTTTAAGCTCTAAGGCACCCCTTATCTTGCTTAAATGAATTGCATCTTTTTTATCCTCCACCTCTATTTTTGTATCCAGAATATCAAATACCCTTGAGGCACTTATCATATCTCTTTGGGTATTATCATATATTTGTGTTATCCACCATAGAGGCAGATAGGCTCTTGTGACATACAACCATGCCATAACAAGGGTACCCATGGTCATTTTCCCCGTTGCTGTCAAATAAATACCTATTGAAAGGATTAGGATCTGTGAAATATCAGAAACCCCAAACCTTAGTGCGTTCATCTGAAAACGTTTTCTGTTTCGTGAAACAGTAGCATTGATCTCATTGTTCAGATATTGCCTTAATTGCTTTGAGTGTCTATCCTCAGTCGCAAATGATTTAACGGTTTTTATATTTGAGATGGTCTCAATCTTCACAGCAGACGCTTTTTCAGCAGCATCTCTTGTTCTGTCTTGGAATGAGTTTAAGATTTTATAAAAAACCACGCTAATAAAAACAAAGAGAGGCATCCCAACTATGACGATTAAACCGAAAACTGGGTTAATGCTAAATAAAAAGAACATGGCTATAATAATATAAATTACTTGTGGTATAAGGGTGGAAATAATAGATCCAAGTATATCTTGAATATCAGCAATCCCCTTTCCAAGCCTCTCTATGATTCTACCCGTAGATGTTTTTTCATAAAAACTATTAGAAAGGTCTGTTAAATGGTTGAAAACCTTTTCTGTAATTGTGTTGCCTATCTTGTGCCACCACTTGGAAGAGTAAAAATCTGTAAACATTGCCACTAAATCTCGGGAAAAAGTAAGAATGATAAATAAAATAATATATTTTGTAAGACTAGATGAGTTAAAACTTTCAAATCCCGTTTTAGCTTGTTTTTCCAGGAAATCAAAAATCAGCTTTAAGGCAAGAGGAATCAAGGCTTCAAATACTGAGCTTAATATAGCAAAGGTCAAAAGTAGTGCACTTAGCTTTTTTTCAAGTAATCCGAACTTTAGAAGTCTTATAAAATTTTTCATGTAATCTCCAGTTGAATCACCCAAGCCCAAGGATTGAACCTTAGAGCCACTTTCTCCTGTTAAAAAACCAAAGCATTATGACAACTACGGTCAGCATAATTCCCAATACAAACTGAAAAGAAAATTCTGTTTCGGCAAACGGTAGCTTGCTTATATTCATACCATATATACCCGATAGCAGGGTGAGCGGGAGCATTATGACAGAAAATATTGTCAGAATCTTTATAATATCATTTGTCTGATTTGTTATAACCGATTCATAGGTACCGACCATTGTGTCTACAATTTCTTTCTGGTTTTCTAAGAGATCCCAAAGCTTTTCAACCATATCTCCCATATCATCGAAGTATACATCTACACCTTTTTTAATAAATGCAGTTTTTACCTTTTCCAAAGTATCTAACACTTCCCTTTGCGGCTTTATTACACGCCTAAAGTTGATGATTTCTCTTCTAAGGTCTGAAAATTCGTGGATAAGGACATGGGGCTTTCCCTCTCCCGAAAAGATTCTGTCATCAAGCCCCTCAATCCGTTCGTATATCTTATCTATCATCTTGAAGCAGTTACCATAGAGGTCGGTCATAAGTTCATGAAGCAGTAGCCCCGGACTTCCACTAGATAATTCTTGAAAGTGCTTATTGTTTTTTGCGCATTTTTCAAATTCTTCAATTAAGATTTTCTGGTTTCCACTATGTACTGTTATCAAATAATCCTTCCCAATAAATATATCTACTTCAGATATCACAAGACGTTTTGTGCCTTTTATATATCGTGGAAAGTGGGTAACCATGAATAAATAATTTTCATATTGGTCTATTTTCGGTCGCTGGATATTTGAAAGACAGTCTTCAAGGTCAAGTTCGTGAAACTTAAAACGACGAGAAAGTTCCTTCATATCTTTCTCAGTTGGACTCTGGACATCAACCCAGCTAAGTGATTTATCTTTTATTTCTTTAATGGCCATAGCATGACTATTTTAGCTTAAAAATGGCTAAAATGAAAGGAAAAATTAGCATTACTTCTAGTCTTCAATTAAGAAAAAATCAATAGTCTAGACGACCTTCTATAGCCCTTGAAAGTGTCACCTCGTCGGCATATTCAAGATCTCCACCAACTGGTAGTCCACGAGCTATACGAGTAATCTTGATATCCAGTGGATTTATTAGTCTTTGTAGATATAGAGCTGTTGCCTCACCCTCTACACTGGGGTTAGTAGCTAATATAATCTCATCAACGCTAGAGTTCTTTAATCTATTGATTAACTGTTTTATAAAAAGATCGTCAGGACCAACCCCTTCAATTGGAGATATTACTCCACCCAAAACATGATAAAGTCCTGGAAATTTTCCGGTTTTTTCTATAGCAACCACATCAAGAGGTTCCTCTACTACACAGATACTAGACTTTTCTCTACGAGGATCTTCACATATGTGACAGGGGTCACCCTCTGCAATATTTGAACATATAGAACAGGTCTTTATATTTTTCTTCAACTCTAAAACTGCAGATCCAAACTCACCCAAGTCTTTATCAGAACTTCTCAGAAGATAAAAAGTTAGCCTCTGGGCAGTTTTTGGACCAATCCCGGGAAGACTTGCAAACTCATCTATAAGTTTTTGTACATTTTGGGGTATTACTCGCATAAAATATACCTAAAAGGGCATTCCGCCACCCATACCACCCATGACATCCTTCATCATGCTTTGAGCTACTTTCTGAGCTTTTTCTGTTACATTATCCATAGTTTCTTTTATGTCTTTTTCTAGCTGTTTTACATCATCTACTTCATCAGTTAAGATTTCGACAGACTGAACTTTCATCTCACCGTTCATCTTTACTTTTACCATACCTTTTTCGGCTTCAACTATTTCATTTCTTAGTTTCTTTTGTATTTCCTTAGCTTTTTTCACAAACTCGTATTGTTCTTTGGCTTTACCAAACATCGCCATAACGTAATCTCCTTTTATTATTAGATATTAATAGTTTATTATATTTGAGAGCTGTGTTCAAGGCGTATAGAAAGATAAATTTATAAATCCTAATTTCTAATATTTAATCAATGACTAATGATAGAATGTCTAATTTCAGCATTAATGACTTGGGATTTCCTTAGAAATTAGTAATTCTTAATTTGTTAATTCTCATATAAAACCGCTTTTACGCCGTTTGTCCTGGTGTCTTCGTATATAACCCTACTTTTAGATGAATCTAGTAGGCAGTTTGAAAAATACTTTTTATCACCGGTTTTACCCACTATAAATACTCTGTTTTGTGTGCCTAGTGCTATTGCTTCGCTCTCAGACACTATATATTCACCTTGTTGGTCGTAGAAAAGAGAGGATTCACCATACCCATCAACAGGCGCAGATATTAGTTTAATTTTCTTGTCGCCAAAGTAGTACGTTCCATCAAGAAATGTATACAGCTCACCAGAAAGGACTACGTCTCCGGGGTGCATTTCGTTTTTGACAGCCATAGAAAGTGCCTTCATCTGATGAGAAGTATCTATGTGCATTTGTACATTTCCAAGTATCAAAAGGATAAAAACCAACCCCCCGAAAGTCATTCTTATGCGCCTACTCTTAATAACTGAGATACCAATACCCCAAAGAGCTAATATAGCTACCGCAGAAAACGGAAAATATCTGTCTTGGTATACAGGGGTTCTAACTTTTGAAAGTATAAATACAAGCACCATCGGCAAATAACCATATAGAAGAAACAAAGAAACTCTTTTGCTTAAATCTTTCCTATAAAGCAAAACAAAGCCCGTTCCTACGAGAGTAAGAGCCACCAGCCAAAACAACACCTTTCCCATGATAGCTTCGTAGCCATTACCATCTAAGTGCATATATACAACAAACTGAGTTAGGTTGTTTGGGATAGTTCTTGCATTTATCCACTCTGGTTTTATCCAGTAACTACCACTGACTCTTGTCACTTGCTTGTAGGCAATAGGAAACCATGGAATGTATAGGACTACCGAAGCAAGTCCTGCTAGCCACCACTTACAGTTAAATATTCCCAAACGTTCTTTAAGTGACTTGCTCCACTTAAAGGTAAAAAATCCCGGAGTTACTGTTGCCACTATAATCCACTGAATCATTATTACAAAAAAAGCATAGTATTGTATGTAGATTGCCACAGTCATAGAAAGTGCATAAAATATCAATGCCTTATTGCTCTTATCTTGAATAAACTTAACTAAAAAATATGTTCCTAAGGTTGTAAAAAATGCCACAACCCCATACATTCTTGCTTCCTGCGCAAAACGCACCATAAAGGGTGAGAGAGCCACAAACATAGATGCCCAAAAAGCAGCCCTATCGTCAAAAACCTTCTCTACTATTTTATAAACTAAGTAGATTATTCCTACAGAAAAAAGCAGTGACAAAAACCTTATAGAAAAAGCCGAATTTCCAAAAATCATCACCCAGGGTTTAGCTATAAGATAGTACCCCGGTGGATGGACATCACGTGCCGTTCTTTCGATAATCTGAATCGGGTTATACTTAAGTAGCCACATAGTATAGCCCTCATCATGCCAGATACTTGACATAACTATTCCATAGATGCGCATAAATGCACCAAAGAAAATAGGATATATCCAAAGCCTATCTGTTGGTATCCCGAACATTGTATGTATTTTGGATTTATTGACTGTATTCATAATAGATTATTCTTTTATCTGTTTTTGATGGTATGGCTGTAAATCCTTTATCAAAGCCAATACGCGCTAACTCCTTTGCGGCCGTCTCTTTCCACTCACGCTCTACATACATCTTATAGTGTTTTTTAGGAAGCTTCAAATCCTTAATGTTATAAGTCTCATATCTATGGATGTTAGGTTTATCCGGATACGTAATAAACTGAACTGTTTTTGTACCATATTCTCCCATGAGAAGTATTATTTCGGTGTCTTTTGGTTGTTTCTTTATATCACGCGCTACCTCTACCATGTTTTCCGCGTAAGCTTCTCTGGAGTCTGAATAGCTAGGGAAAAGAACAAAATATTTATAGAAGCTCGCCCCACCGGAGATTATAATCAAAAGTATCATCCCGGTATATAGTGCATACTTTGCCTTAACTTTAGTTAGTATCCAGTCCAAGCCAAGAGCAGCCCACAAGAAAACAACCGGTATAACCCCAACGATTCTAAGTGCATGCGGTATACCCTCTGAAGTAAGAAGTTCGGGTAAAGAAAGTGCCCCAAACCACATAATCAAAAGGAAGTACTCTATCTTTTTAATTCTAATAAGACTTATAACCACCCCGACCCACATTAGTATTCCCACAAAAACATCAAGCATGGGGGTCCCACCAAGGTTATGCCTAAAGTTTTCATCACCCGAGAAGTTAAACATAATTGCGGTTCTAACGATGTTATCTGTTAATGCCTTTATCGGACTACCTCCATTGGTTTCTGGATTAAAGATGCTAGTTGACGAACGGCCGGCAATGTCTGCAGGAACATGAATGAAGTGGATAAGCATCGGTATCATAATCACAAAAAATACCGCTGCCAATATTCCAATCTTTTTGATGTTTTTCTTAATAAATTTTTTATCTGTAATCGCTATATAAACGAGTATCGCAATCAAAACGAGCGGCACCATTCTGAAAGAAAGATATGTATAAAAACCCAGGGCAAGAGTAATACCGGTTGCAATATAGTCTTTGATCTGTCCGTTTTTGTAAGCTCTTATGAAAAAGTAGAAGAGAAAAACAAGCGCTAAGGGAGCCATGATAGCCCGGAAGCCATTACGACTAAACTGTATATGCCAAGCACTTACCGCAAGCACCAAGGAAGCAAAAATACCCACATTCTTATTAAAGAGTTCTTTTCCTAAAAGGTATATTCCATAAACCGTTGCAACCCCGATGATTGCCGGTGCAATACGAAGAGAAAGTGGAGTAAAGTTTAAAAACGCCCATCCGGTAACCTTCCCTATCCAAACAGGAATTGCTTGTAAATACAGAAACAGTGCCTCTCTTGGGCCATTTGTGTCATAAATGGCAGCAAACTTATGCGAGTCAAACATACTAATGATATCTAGACCATTTGCTGCTTCGTCCGGATGGAGTCCTTCTGGTAGTTTATCTAGTCTAAAGAACCTTAGAAATGTTGCAATAATCAAAACAACAGAAACCATCCAGTTTTCTTGAAAGAATTTATTTTTGAAAATTGAGAATTGAAAATTGGTCATTGATCCCTACTCTCCTAAGCTGCAAGACTCCGTTGAACCCTTTACTTTTGCTGCATAAAACTCTATATCAGTACCTTTGTTTAAAACGAGCGCTTCTCCCTCTTTTTTCTGGATATATTCACTTATTTTTTGACTTGGTTTCTCATATAAAATAATGATTTCATCCTTTGAACAACTAATATTATCTATATCCCCCTCATCAATTGCCTTCACTTCTTTTCTAAAAAAACTCTCTGCCTGTTTGTTCTCCTGAACGATAAAATATTTTTCGTTAAAGGCTGGTTTTGACTTTGTATAAGCATACATCTCTGTATACTTATCAGCATTTTTTACGAATTCTTTTTTAACTATGTTATATGTAGAATCATTAAAGAATGCCCATAATAATATCAAAACCATTATTGCAACTAAAAATTTAACAAGGTTCTTTATCTTATTCTGCTTTTGCGCCTGAGTATTTGCCACTAAGTTTGTTCCATTTTATCTTAAAGATCTCAATGTAGCTTCCAAATATACCGCTCAGTGTCATGTCTGAGATTTCGGCATCATCGATCCATGTGATAGGGACTTCTATAATTTTATATTTGTACTTTTCCGCGATCATAAGTATTTCTGTATCAAAACCCCAACCCGGTAAGGTTTGTAAGCTAAAAATGGTTTCGGCGGCTTTATCAGTATAGGCTTTGAAACCGCACCTTGTATCTGCATAACTCTGGCCGAGAAGAACAACAAACGAGAGATTTGCACCACGAGATACTAACTGTCTAAATCTGCCTTGTTTTTTAACCATGTTGTTACTTTTTGAATATCCATAGATTAAAACTTCAAAAACCTCCTTAAGCGCCTGCAAAAAGGCTTTAAAGGGCTTATGTACAGCAGGTAGAGGCTTGTTTGTATACCTCGAACCCATAACAACATCGTAACCTTCCTTAAAATAAGGGAGAAGCTTGTCTATTTCTTTAATCGGCGTAGAAGAGTCAGCATCCATAAACATTCTGATTTTACCTTTTGCCTTTAGCATCCCGGCTTTTACTGCTGCTCCCTTACCAGTGCCCATTCCAAGTGCCGATTCATGGACAATTGTTAAATTCTTAATCTTTCCATCAAAACTTTCAGCTGTCTCTATGCTTTT
>ERZ1292625.1676-Hain-H41-01um-R1-1676-length-24672-cov-8_pt1 | contig 18249 bp, 23 predicted proteins | sample MGYA00564400_ERZ1292625 | MGnify/ENA primary metagenome ERZ1292625 (study PRJEB36523, sample SAMEA6512639) | groundwater metagenome | collected 2019-01-08 | study: AquaDiva: Metagenomics assemblies of 32 groundwater samples
TTTTATTTTCCCTCCCTATCAACATATTTATCATCTCTCTCCACCCTCCACCCTGCCCACGTCCTTTTTGATACCTTCGTTCCCATTCTTTTCTCGTTCGCCTTATTTCCATTGACGCCTTTTTCGCTTTTATCATCATTTCTCGTTCCTCTATCATCGCTTTTGTTTCCATAGTTTTAATTATTTATTGCCTTCAAACGCTCCCATAACATCGTCTATGGAATATGCCACAAGCCCCACCCCTCCCCTTTGCCATATCCGTTTAAGAAAGTCAAGTTGGTCTGGTGATGGTTTCTTTCCCGGACACTTGACCTCAACGGCAAGAAACCGTCCATCGGGCAAACAGCCTATAATATCGCTGATACCTTTCTCGCCGGAAGGAAGGGGAATATATGAGCCTGTATCCTTTTTATAGATACCTACGTTCCGATGTTTGAAGCAAACAACGCCTTTCAACCGGAGATAATCCATAATCGCTTTTTGTATGCCCCCTTCTTTGTTTTTCATCTGCCTTGAACACGTAAGAACTCTTTAATAAAGCCCATGATTTCGTTCTCCTCTCTTTCTTCTTTTGCGCGCCTAAAGAGTCTGGTTCTGCTCAACTCCCCACCAGCCGCCCCCGTGCTGGGAACTTCCACCGCCGCGTATTCAGGCCAGTAATCATCAGCCCAAAAATCCGCTACCCAATAAGTCGCAGCCCAATATCCGGCGGTTAAAAGCCCCATTTACGCGCCATCCAGCGTCATCGCCGTTCTGTTGCCGTTTGCGTCCACGGTCGCTGTAATTCTTGCTTTTGTATCAGCATTGTCCCTGAATATGAGGGTTGCTGTTCCTCCTCCTGTTGACTCTCCGGCGAGGGCGGAGAGGCATATCTTTGTAATCTGCCTCCATGTGAGAGTCCCCTCAATAACCTCATCGCAAACATCGTCCACCCCCGTTGCCGAGAGGCGGTAGCCGGTTTTATCGCTGTTTGTATCTATAGTCCCGCCGGTAATTGTGCGTGTTGCCACCGCCCATACGCTTGCAGCCGTTATATCATTAAGAGCATCAAGGGTTGTTTTTGTTCCCGCAATGCTATATCCGGTTTTATCGCTGTTTGTTGCAACTGTTACGCCGTTTGTAACCGCAGTAACTACCGGCACTGTTATATTCGTCAGGGTCTTGGGCGCGGAAGCGTCTTTGATATTGTTAAAGTCCAGCCCCGCCTCACCGGTCGCCGAAACGTCAAGGGCGTTGGCCGGAGTGGTCGCCCTCACGAGTTGAGCATTGCCATAGGAGGCGTGATTGACTACCGCATAAGAGTCTCCGGTCTGTGCCGTGCTTGCCGTATTCAAATCAAAAGCGTGCTGGGCGGATGCGTTACCATAAGTTTCAATAATAAGAACCGCATCAGTCCATACCTGGGGGCTGGTTTGGTCTATGACATAAATCACTACTCTTGCCGCTGTCATTTCTCCCGCAGTCAAAGCGATGGAATAACCCTTCCCCTCATCTACAAACCCACTGCCGGTATTCCCTGTGTCTACTCCCTCATCTTGCATTATCGTTGTATCGCCTGCCGCGTGAACCGCAGATTGCTCAAGAGCCGAACCATCCGGCTTAAAAAGGGGAAAGTTTATGGTCGTTGCAGCGTTATATTTGCGAAGGTATTTAATAATCATTAGCACACCTCATTCTGCGAAGTCGTAAAGTATTTATTGCTTCTATTCCTGCCCCACCGTTATAAAGTTCCGAGATTTCATTTGCAGTCAATACCCTATTCCAAACCCCGAACTCGTCCATCCATCCAGTCCAGAACTGATTGTAAGAAACATTATAAAAATTGCGTCCCAAATTTGGGCTTGTATTGTTTAGAATAGTGCCAGTTCCAAGATTGTCTTTCAAAACAGTGATGGATATAATAAGCACATTATTTACATAAAGGGTTACCCCAGAAGCCAAACCATTGCCATTATAATTCATGACAATATGATTCCAGGCGTTTAGGGTGAGGACATCGTTTGTAGTTAGAACGTCTAAATAGGTTGTCTGCGTTGAAAAAATATGAAATCTTAATTGAAGTCCTCCTGAATCACGCATTAATGTAGGTCCCTTTCTCGCACCTGGGGATACCTCATATAGTTGCTTCATAAAAATAGTCCCATACCCTGTTGTTGAAGTCGGATAAACCCATCCGGCTATTGCAAAGGGCTGATTGTATTCAAAATCAAAGTTTGCTTCGTTGGCAATCTGAACTCCATCATCAATCCCATCAAAACTTCCGGCATGGCTTCCGAGTTTAGAGGACGTGGTAAAGGTCGCTCCCGTGGCAGTCCCATTATTCCCATTACCAGAAGCATCAGTCCAAACATTATTCATGTGCCAGAGCCCCTTAAGACCAGCAGTCAATGCCATTTATTTATTCCACTCCCATATTACTTTACAACCCGCCCTATTCACCAAGTCGTGGTCGCAAGTGTGCAATTTTAGATAAGAGCCTCTCTGAATCTGTGAAAGGATTGAAGGCGTAATCTTCGCCTTCACCTTATCCCTTATCACTTCTGCATCTAATTGCGTATTGAATCTTATACGCCCCATGAGAACAGGTAATGAATCTTCCGTTAGCGTCTTTACCAGTTCATATCCTTCGGATGCCTGCCAGAGTTTCAAGTCCGTTTTGAGCGGAGCCTCGTTCTTGAGGGCATCAAGAAGCGCGTCAGAAGCAATAATGTTAAAATCAAGAGAATATTTCATGTTACACCGAGAGAAAACGAATACGAGAACAGGGGCTTAATGCAATGGAAACGGTTGCCATTTATTTAACCCCTTTAATCTTTTCTTGTAGCAACCCCTTCTCACTTTCCAACTGCCTATACTCCTCAAGGACACTTGAGGGCATCCTTCTTTTATCAGGGAATCTATCCTCAAGTTTCCACATCCGCTCCTGGAGCGTCTCATAGCGGTCTTTTGTTATCTTATAATCCAACCTCTGTTCTATACGCTGGACATCTTCTGCTTTAGCATACTGAACATCCAGATAAGAATACGTCCCCCATACAAAGCCGCCAAAAGCAGTAAAGATTCCTACTATGACAGCCCAACTCTTTATTCTCTCTACAATACGCCTTTTCATTTTTCTTCTTTATACCCCTCAAGGACTCCTTCAAGTTCAAGAGAATAAATCCTTAAAGTCCCTATCAAAAAAAGAAGTTCTCGGAGTTCCTCTTCTTTAAGACCTACAACAATCCCTTCATCTTTAGGAGATACAAATTCAACATCCGGTAATATAGGACGCTCTATTTCCGGTGGCGCAGGACAAGGAACGGGAATGGGTATCTCTACCAAGCGAGGAACTGTTGCAAGGGAGGAACATCCCGCAAGAAAAGTAAGGATTAAAACCCCGATAAAGAATCTTGTAATCGTTTGTTTGCCCATTCTACTTCCTTACCCGTAGAGATTTTTTCTGTTAAGATATGCCGAAGATTAGCATTCTCTTCCGCCGCTTTTTTAAGTGCCTTCGCATATCTCATTTTACTGCGAAAAGCCTGCTTCTCCGCCTCCATCTTCCAATGCTCTACTGCCTCGTTCTGAACATCTATTTTTTCATTGAGCAGGATTATCGCCGCTTCTGACTGCGAAAGTTTGTTTTTGAGAGAAGTAATTCTCATCATCTCAATCTTGATAAATACTCCCATCCCTATAAAGGCAATAAGAATAACCCCCCCGATTAGGAGTTTAGGGCGTGCTAACAATGGGATAAGAAATGGAATCATATATCCTCCTTGTGTCCCTTCGCCCCTATATTGATATTGGCTGTATTGAAAGTATATAGCCCCACAAGAAGTGTTGCAAGCCCTATCGGGAAATCAGGCAAGGTCAGCGTTTCAATCACCAGATACGTAGCCCAGCCGATGAAGGCAACAACGCATATAAAGATTGTCAGCCGGGTCATTGACCCCTTGCCGTCCTGCTCGGACAATGCCTCTTTGAGATAGCCACCAATCATGCTCACGCCTTCCTTCCCCTCTTATCTTCTCTTGAATATGGTGTGATAACCAATAATACTATACCAATACAATAAAATTCAATGAAAAGTTCCATCAGGCATTACCCGCGATGCCCTTCCATTCAAATTCCTCAACAAAAACCCGCTCGGTCTGGTGTGCAAGGAGATATTCCGCCACCATCTTTTTAAACTGCTCTCTCTCCATAAAAACCATTTCGTTTCTCCCCTTCTCGCCCGACAATTCCTCAAGAACCTTTCCGTGTATCCACACGGTTTCGTCATGTGACGCGAAAAGGATTATCTTATCCATCATGCCCTCAATGCGTGGTCATCCACCCTTTTTAGAACCGTTGAAAAACACCTCAATCCCCTTGGAGTAACCAAGAACCCAACCAATGACGAAGCAGGGGACGGCAATAAGGAGAACCAAAGATAATGCGCCCCAATCCATTATTCCCTCCCCTTTTTCAGTTCATCCATCTTATCAAAAACTCTATCAATTTTCTGGTCTATCTTATCTACCGCTTCTTTTAACTCCGTCCGTTGTGTTCTCTGTTCTTCCCGCAAGCCGTCAAAGTGGGTGCGAAACTCACCTGTAGATAAATGACCTTCCTTACATGCGTTAATCTCATTCTCTAAATCCGCAAAACGCTTGAAATGATAACCTGTAACAAGCGTAAAAATGGCCGCCATAGAGCCAGTTATTCTCCAGAAAAGAGGATGGGTTATAAAATTTTCACTCATGGAGAGACTCCTCTATTCTTACATAACCTCTGTTGCTATCACTTTATCCATATTGCCACGTCCGTCCCTGATTATCTCAAACTCCCACTTTTTGGCAGACTTCGGGGGAGCCATCTTCTTCATCAAAGCGTCCATTTTAACGTGCATAGACATATCGGGTTGCATTGCCGTTTCCTTTGGCACGCTACCCGCTAATACCGCCACTGCCTCAAGGGTCTTTGCCGATACCGCCCTAATATTCTCAAGTATTTTTTCCTGCTTCTCGGCCTTGATAACCTCCTGTGGCTTCTCAATCTTATCTTCTATTACCCTGACGGCCTTATCAGCAGGCATGGTTTTAATGTCCCTGCCCGTGTAACCTAACTTAACGAGGGCCACCTTGTCCTTACTGCCTATACCCGCCTTCGGTTCTTCTTTGACTTCCTCTTTCTTGACGATTTCGGTAAGTTTGAGCATTGCCTGATACATCTGCGTCCTGCTCATATCGGAGTAGTATTCCTTGTGCATATAGTTGAAGAAGGCCGCTTCGGACATAGTGGCATATTCGGGGAATTTGGCTTTAAGGGCGCGTAAGTTCATTCTATGCCTCCCAATCCTCTACTCTCAAAAAGGTTTTTGCGTTTATCTTTATAACGCTCCTGATTTATGTCAGCCGCTTTATCAACAGCCACATTTCTTAACGCGGTATCAAATGCTTTTTTGACAAAAGATACAGGCGCATTATTGGCCATTTTGATAAACGTCTCCGCAACTTTCGGGTCTAAAAGGGCTTGATTTATCAACATCTCCCTCTGCGTTTTCGTGAATATGCCGATAATGGTTTTAGTAGTATGTGCCAAAGTCACCGACCCATAATAAGGCATACCAAAAGTTCGACTTCCGAAAAAAGCTATATTCGCCGCCGTCTTACCTTCCTGCGAGTTAAGATAAGTGCTTGCAGGCGAACCGGCTTTTATGGGATTTCTATCCGTTCTTGTCATAATTTCATAGGCATTCGTAAACGTATCTATATCTTTGAGTTCTTTAGGAGTATAAAGTTGGCCGAAAATGTTACCGTATTCCTTGCGGAAACTTTTCAATGCATTAACGTCGCGGATAATAATTCCGTTTATATCTTTATTCTTTGAGGCCGTTACATCAATCATATACTCCCAAACGGCCTTCTTTATCCCATCTAAAGCCTTCTGGTTATCTTTAACCACCCTCAATATTTTATTCAACTCCTGTGTTGAATTTTTAGAATTAAGAATGGAAGGGATTACTTTTTTGATGTCGCCTTTCACAAAAAGGCTTGTTTCAATTATCCCGTCAATTTTGGTTTGTAAAGTGCGGATACTGGCAACTTCCTCTTTTATTTCAGGAAAGGCATTGAGCGCGTCGCGGTGTTCTTTCAGCCACATTCCTAACTTTTTTGCCGAGACTAACCCTGTTCCGGGGTCTATCGTTGATTCCACGGCATCATTTATGACGGCTTCACGAAGTGCTTTGACCGCCGCAGGTTTATTGCCCATTGTTTGTATGAAATCTTGCGTTGCCCTTATGCTCCCGTCTCCGCTTTTAAAGAAACGTGCCGCCATATTTTCGGGGGCAATTTTGGTAATTTCTCCTCTTGCCCCTCTCCTACGAATATCCGCCGCCGCCCCTTGCTTATAAGGCACATATTCGTCTTTATATCTTTGCTTGGCAATTTGATATTGCTCGCCTACATCGTCGCCCCTCGCGCCGATTGAATCGAGCATTTCATCAACCGTATTGCCGATGTCCTTAAGCCGCATTATTTTATCGCCATCGGGACTTATTACCTTTTGTTCATTTCTAATGGCTTGACCTATTTCTTGCCGCCACGCCCTTAAAGTATCAAAGGGGACTTCTTTTGCGATTTCCTCGGCAACTTTTTTCGCCAAGTCGGGATGTTGTTTGAGGAGAGCGTCCCTCTGCGCTTTAGGTAGCGCGAGAATTTCTTTAACCTCGGCGGAAGGTTCTATAAATTGATTCATTCTTCCTATTTGCTCGGAAGGAACGCTTGCCGTGCTTCCACCCGGCGCTCTCGGTGAAGAAGCATTCCGCAGGGTTCGCCTTAATTCATCGGGTTTGACGGTAGGATTTATTTCTCCTATGTCGTCGAATAAACCGCTTACTTCTTCATATTTTGCACTTTTCGCGTCCGACAATATATCATATAACGTCTGACCGGTGGATTGTTTGTCTATGTTAAGATACTTATCGGTTACATTGCGAGAATACGCAGCGGCTTCATTTTCGGCTTGCAACAACGCACTTTTTGTATCTTCAATACTACCCTTTGGGAGTATATTATCACCAAACTGTCCTATGGCCTTGTTCGCCCTCGCCTCCCTATTCAACACCCGTTGCATAAACTCTTCCGAAGATTTGTCTCCTGTCCGTATTATGGCGTTTTCTGTGCCGATAAGAGACGGCGTATTAGTAGCCTGTGCAGTTGTGAATAATTTATCTCCCCCAAATTTTTCTTCAATTACCTGTGCCTCACCCATATTCTTTTGGAATCTATCCATATCGGGCACGGATTCCTTAAGTGCTTTTCCCGCTTTATGCGTTTGACCCGCCGCCGTTAAATGCTTCTTAAAAGCACCGACTACACTCATCGCTCCGGCCGTTCCTAATCCCGCCATTAACTGTGCCGCCATATCGGCGTAAGGATTGTCGGTAACGCTTCTGGTTACTCCAGAGGCCGTCCCCATGTTTACCGCCATAAGTGCTTCCACCTTGAGAAGTTCCGATAAGGGCATTTTCTCTAAATTTCCCAATAGAGCCTTAACAACAGGCGCAGTTACTTTCCCCGTTTTGGCAACGTATCCCAATGTGCCGGCAAGAGGGACAGCCACCGCACCAAATTGTTCTCCCACCGCACCGAGAATATGTTCAGGCACGGTCTCTGCTTCAATAGGCGCGGGCATGATATTTTCTTGTATCCACTTACTACCGGCGACAGGCGTATCACTGCCTAATCCTACAACACCCAGCGCCGTATTTATTATATCTACAGGGATTCCCACACCGCCAGCCACTCCTTTGTTAAAACCACTCGCACCTACTGCCGCCCCCCTCAAGACTCCTTTCGCCGCCCCCTTTATCCCATAAAGTGTTGGGTGCTTACCTGCCCATTCGGGGGCTTCAGAAGTCGGAGAATCAAGTTCAATGTTTTGAACCTCCAGATATTGTTTCGGCCCATCCAGTGGAATATCGCCTTTTATTTCAAGAAAGCCCATTTATTCCTCCAAAAACTTTTTACCATCAGGTGTTTGGTAAACCTTCTTTCCGTTAGAAGTCCCTATGAGTTTAGCCCCCTGTGGCAGTGTTTGATGTAGAGTTGTCTCCGCACCCCTGTAATCGCCGGAATCGGGAGAAAGAGCATTGAATATTTCTTCTGCTGTAAACATTTTAGGATTAGCGGCGGCATATTGTTTAGCCCGTTCCCGCGCCACTTTTTCTTTTTGCTTTCTTCCGCTTTCCATGAAAGTATTGGCGAGTTCCCGTATAAATTGCAAGTTTTCGGGAGTTTTCCGGCCTGAATAAATTTCAGATAAATATTGATTGAACTTCGCCGTCAAAGCCCTGCTTCCCCCAAAAGGCTTTTTATCCGCCTCGGAAAGATTACCTACTTCCCCGGAAGCCCTTGCCATTAAGGTCTCAAGAGAGGCGTGGGCTATTGGATTATCACTCTCGGAAGCGTCTACTATAATTGTGGCAAAGTTTTCCATTGACCCAGTTCTTCTTACATTGGGGTCGGCATTGAATTTATCCACAATTCTTGTCAAGACCGCATTTTCTTTATAAGCATCCCGCGTTGTCTTTTCTGCCGAGGAAGGTGCTAATCCCATGTCTACATCATATTTGTCGGTTTGTGGATTCCATCCCATAACATGCGCCTTATTGTCTTTTGGGCTGATAACGGTGGCGGTTTGAGTATATTCCCTATCCCCACCCGTTAGTAGGTTTTTCGTCTGCGCTTGTTTATATTGTTGTTCTGCCGTAACCATATCGTATGTATTGGTGGCGTTCTGATAACCCTCTACGGCTTTTTGATATGCCCCCGTCAACTCCATATATTTCTTATCCGTGGAAAGGTCTTTACCTCCCGCCTGATTCTCATATTCCATTATCTGTTGTGCAAGCGCATTCTTCTGTCGCACTGCGGCATTTTTCCCCAGAGTGGCCATGGATACCCTGTTTTCCTCATTACCCAAAAGTTTCCCCACTTCCGGCAATTTCCCATATATAATATGAATATCATCTGGATCGTTTGAATTGACGAGGCCATTCATGCGAGCAACATTAAGGGCATGTTCATATTGTTCGGGATATTGAAACATTGGCCTAAACATCTCAACGGGCATATGTTTGTTAAATTCTCTTTGTTCATCTTGAGCTTTTCCAAGGTTAAATTTATTTATTTCCAACTGTTGCTGACTTGCGGCAATCTGATTCTGCAAGAGTCCCATCCTATAAGGGGCTTCGGTTTTCGCCTGTTTCAATTCTTCCAAATTCGTCAAGAACCCAGACACATCTTTTGTGGTTGAAGATAAAGTATTGCTTCTTCCGATACTTTCCAGTAAATTAGCCATTTTTCTTCCTCCTTCTGCCTATCCAGCGACAAACAGGCACGCCAACCCTGTTCAAAAATCTTCCGAGATAAGAACCTTTAATATCGGGGTCTATCCTGTGCGCCATCTCGTGCGCCCATGCCTTGCCGATGGGATAAACTATATATGTAATCAGTTTGGATTTTGTCATACAATAAGCAACTGGTTTAGCCCATAAATGATAACCGCGCAGGGTATCATTATCTATATACATCTTTGCGTATTTTTCGTCAAGCCGGTGAATCTTCCTTGAAAGGAAACCCTGTCGGTAAAGTTCCGTGCAAATTACCTTCTTCTTTCCCCCGAATAGATTGGGCAATGCCCCCGATACAAGCCCGATAACACCACCAATAACCGTTCCTATACCGGGGATTGCCGAACCCATCATTGCCCCGGTTGCGGCTCCCGCTAACGCACCTGCCCCAGCCGATAGTTCCTTATTTGCCCCCATACTGCGTGCAAGCAAGCCTCCAGCCGTCCCTGCGGCTCCCGCCCATCCGACAACAGGCAGGGCAGTTCCAGCAGTGGATAAAAGGCCTGGTGCAACGGTAGGCGTAATTGGAGGAATTGGCGTTATTGCAGGTGGTGTAAGGGAAGGAATCCCCGTTAGTGAAGGAGTTGCCGCCGCCGGAACATTTAAAGGCCCAGCCGCCCCGGATTGGGCTGTTAGCAATCCCGGCGCATGGAAAGGTATCTCCGTTGCGGCAGTCCCGGGCAAAACCTCCGCCCCGGGTGTGGGCTTAAAATACTTATATGTCCCGTATCCCATGAGTCCCAGCCCACCGAGTTGTATTCCGCCCGACATCTTGGCGGCGGATGCCTGTGCTTTTGCTTCCTTTTCCTTCATTGTAAGTTCTCTGTTCAGGAGTCCGATTTTGGCGGTTTCCACGACGCGGGCATATTGCGCTTTCAAATCTGCTTCATTTAAGGCCCTTAATCTACTGTGAGCGATTCTGCGTCCCGACAGGGCCTCTTCCTGCATTATCTGATTCTGTAACTCTTCATAACTTGGCATATATTCTCTCCTTTTTTATGATGTTCTAACCAGTTGCCACGACAGACCGATATATAGGGGTTCAAACCCAATAGTTTCATCATCCGTTGTCATGGTTGCTTTGAAACTATGGAATATAGAATTTTCAAAAACCTGCTCTACGTATTTATTAAAAATCCTGTATCCCGAATTGGTCGGCAACATGGTATACGCATTGCTTGATGTTTGACTATCCCCATAATGGGTTATGGATATACTGTTGCCCGTTACGGTCTTTGCGACCCCCACCAGTTTCATATTTCTGATAAACGACTCGGCGAAGATTGACCCGCCAACGAGTATATCTCCCGTATGAAATTCGTGGTCTATATCATAACCGTCAAAGGTTGTTCCATTTTCAAGACGTTTTACAAAGCCCAAGTCCGTAGTTCCGTAAGTATAAGAATTGCCGTCTGTATCCGTAACGGGGAATCCTATTCTCAAGGATATATCGGTTGCGGCAGGTGTTTGCGGCACGGTTACAATACTCATTTTGACAATCTTACCTGGAGATGTGTTACAAGAACTATATAAAAATGCACCAACCCATATCATTGCCCTTGATGTATTTTCTCCTGAATTTAATGTAAGGGAAGAATCAACAACAAAAGGGGCAACATTTATCGCTTTTATTGTCGCTGGACTACTATCATTGCCCACATACAAGATTTGATTTGTTGTATCCAACACAAATCCATTTCTATCACTGGCGGCCGTAAATCCAGTCAATACTAAATAACCAATCTCTGTAAAATCTGATAATTGTATTTTTACACAATGAATGTCGCTTCCAGTATTTTCTGATTTAGCATATAAAATTCCATTTGTAGAATCAGCGACCATGTTGGTAAATAAAGCTCCCGCACTTGTTTGTAAATATACGGTTGTTGTGAAGTCTGACAGGTCAAGTTTATACACTCTTCCTGTCCCGTCATTTGTTACGTAGTAAAGAAAACCGCTATAAACAACGGCTTTAAAAATTACCGCCACATGAGTTTTTGTTCCAACAACGGTAAAACTGCTTAAATTTATTTTCTGCCAAGAGTTGTTTTCATCGTGAGCATATAAAAAGGCATCCGTTTCATCTATTGCAAGGGCTTTTAATTCCATCCCCGCCATTGCCAATGTCGCAGCCAATGTGAAATCTGATAATCTTATTTTAAATAAATTTCCCGCGTCTCCCGCATCCGAAACATACATAAAAGTATCGGTAGAATCAATTACAGCATCCCTGAAACCGCCGGCGCCGGTTATGGCTGGTATATCCAATCCTGCAACTTGGGTAAATGTTGCAATACTTATTTTAGCAATTAACCCGCTTCCACCAGACAATTCACAAGCATATATGAAAGTTCCCGCGTGGTCTGCCGCAAAAGCACGGTTAAGGTAATCATACCCAGTATCCGCCGTCAATGCCCCTATTCTTGCCAGTGCCATTATGCCCTCACTATCTCAAACCACTTGTGCCGCTTGAAATCATAGACCAATTCCTTGGGGGTCGCGGCGGTTCCGCTATAAAACATCCAGTGGTATTCCTGATTATTTGTATCCACGAATGCCGATGAATCCCACACCTTCGTTGCCGTTATGCACTCGCTCTTACTTCTGTCAAAATAATTGGATATATCATGGCTTATTAAGACAGGAGAATCCCCCGCGAACATGTGTATCCCATAATAAGACTGCCACAATAAAACCTGTTTATTCGGAGTCTGTGAATCGGGAATTGTGATATTGAGGGATTGAATCGTTCTCTTTGAAACACAACCCACATTATCAGAGACGGGATATTGTATCCAGTCTGTCGGCGTATTGCCTATAAGGGCATAAGTGTCGTTCCACTTCTGGAACGTAACCATATTCTTTGCGCCTTCACTTGTGAAGAAAAGGAGCCCATGCCCTGAAATGAGAGGGCTGCCGTCTCCAAATTCAAAAGTTTCCGTATCTTCTCCATCCCATACCTCGGTAGTATGACGGGAAGAACATCTTGCCGTATTCCTCTTATCCCCCACCTCATCAAGAAGCCATAACCTTTCCTGTGCGAATACGGGAAACTTATGGGGAAGGGGGTCGTAGGGGGAGGCGACACCGAGAACTTGGTCTATTATTACATTATAACCGCTTGCCATTGCCGCCGAGAATTGCAGGGAATAATAATACAGTTTTTTCTCTCCACCTACGGTCGTCTGAAATTCGGTTCCCTTGGCAATCTGTGACCATGTAATAAAACCGCTTTTGGCGAGTGTTTTTCCTCCCACAGACGTTTCATCTACCTGCCCTGAAACGGCGGTAAACGCCGTGCCGTTGTGGTAATTAGCGGTCGCCGTTGCGACTGTTGTGCTATTATATTGGTCTGCCATTTTAATATAAAAACCCATCTGCGGTTCAGAAAAGCCAAAAATAAGACGTGCGTTTGTCGGAAAGGCACTGTATAAATTGACACCGGATTCTGGGACAGCGAGGACAAAATCCGCTTCGGCAAGATTGGTAGTATAATCATAATAATCCAGTTGCCCCACCACCCTGTTGTAGCCGAAACCGGCTAAACATGGCCTCAATGCCCCATCCCACAGGTTCTTTATCGTCTGGATTGAGGCATCCACGGTCAAGTAGGTGATGGTCGGACTTCCCGTAAGGGGCGCAGATGTTACAAACTTATACCAGTAGAGCATTACCCCATTTAAGATTCTCGGCTTGGCAATACTCTTTGTATCCGTAAAGGTAACGCTCCCTGTTACCGCAAGGGTTTTACCGGCAGATAATGTCCCATCCGTAACCGCCCCCACGGTCGTCCATGCCGTGCCGCTCCAATAATACCCCACCTGCGTAGCCGTAGCGGTATTGGCAGTTCCTATATATGCCTTATATCCTTTTAATGGACGGATACTGCCTATGTAATAAGCGCACTCCGTAGCAGAAGAAGCAAGAATAGCAACCTCGCCGGTCGTGGTAAGGATATTCGTTACCTGCGCCGTGAAGTCTTTTAAGAAAGTCGCCCCGGTTTCATCATAATTTATAAAGCCTGCCACCCGCATTTCATTGCCGCCCCATATAAGGGACTCCTTCCCATCACAAAATACAATCTGTTCTCCTGGTGCATGGCTGAATACTCCCGCCTCTGCCGCCGTATCTTCCGTATAAAGAAGAGTAAAATTCCCCATCCCCGGTATGGCGGTTGTATTATCATAAATCTTGGGATTTGCGCCGTTAGAATCAAACGCCTGAATCAAGAGATGAGATTCCGCAGGTTGAAATTTCTTGAAGTGTATGCCTGCCGTTATCTTGGGGTTGGCAACGGCAACGGTGTTTATCTTGGTCATACCCTTCACGCCTTTTAAACCAATATCTTTATACCGGAGATTTTTGAGGGTCTGGAAGTTCTCCCCGATAACAGAAGGGTCTTCGGAAGTAATCAACCGCCCCACAAGCGGTATATCTTTATATTCCAGATTCGCAGAACCACTCATAAAGTTACCTCAAACCATTTACCTAAAACACAAGTCCCGTTTGTGGCAGAAGCGTCAATCCTGTATTTCATGGACGGGGCAACCAAAAAGGTAATGGTAAAAGAATTGTCCTCGCTTAATAGTCCCGCCTCTATGCCTACCAGTCCCGATACAACCGTTGTGGGCGGCGTGGAACTGTCTGACTTCGCCTGCACATAGGCATTGCCACCGGCAAGGCTTATGGCGCACCTGACTGTCGCAACAACCAAAATAGAACGGGAAGCGTCTGAATTTGTATAGGTTGTATTTAACGCCCTTGACGCCGTTGCATCGGTAAATGTTCCCACGATTGCATGATTGCTATGGGGAGAGGCCGCCGCAAGGTGAGTGTCTATCTGGGCATGGGTATTTGTGCCGATGTCTGTTAATGCCGTGTGGCTCTTCGTAGTTATATCCGCTATGCTGGAAGTAGTCTTGTCTACTTGCGCCCACGTAACATTATGCGGGTCATTGGTATCGGCAATATGGGTATCTATCTGGGCGTGTGTATTCGTGCCGATAGTGGAAAGAGTGGTATGGTTTATCTGCGCCCCGTCTCCCCCGGAATGGTCGTGAGAATCACCGTTGGTTACGCCTTCGCTCGGAGCAACAAACCTGTCCTTTATCCGGCGCCATTTTGAGCGTTCTTCCCTGTATGGTTTATTCCAATCCACCATTATTCGTTCACCTGTATCTGTAGATTGTGCATTTCCGCCCCGCTGGAAGTTCTCCCCGATAACAGAAGGGTCTTGGGAAGTAAGGCATTTTCACTCTCCCGTAGTGATATTAAGCGTTGAACCCCTATATAATATCGCGTTATCCATTTTCGCCGTCCTCGCTAACTTATCTTTCGCCACATAATTTTCCACCATGCTCTTGCCCGATATTGCCAATGTTATAATTGTATCGTTAAGGATTATTTGTTCATCTACGGCAAGTCTCACCGCCAAATTAAATATCAACGCTTCTTTATAGAAATCGGGGAGAGATACCGCTGTCGCTAAAGTTGCAAGTTCGGTAAAGGGTTTCTCCGATATGATATAGCACGTTTCAACAGTATCTGGTTCGCTATCGAAATAAATCTTGCCGAGGGAATACTGCGGGTCATAATAAAACCGAGAAGGTCTGCAATCCACAGTTTTGTTGGTCAATTCGGCATATTGTCTCTGGTCTATCTGCGTAAGAATATAATCAACATCGCTCGAATCCCTGATATACGCCTGCATAATCTCAAGAGGTCTTACGGTATTGATATTGCCGCTTGTGCCGATTGTATAACTCGACTGTCCGACAACGAGAGAGAAACTCTCGGAAGTCCTGAAGGGCACGATAAGCCCGTCAATACTCCAAATGCTTATCATGTTATTCAGCGACACGAGAGCCTTATCGCTTTTGGTGGACGATATGGTAGAAAGCCCTATTTTATTATATGCCCCGTCTACGATATTTTGAGCAGTTGCCATACCGAAAATTATCTCCTTACATGAATAAGGGGGGGAGGGGAATATTCCCCCCTTCCCTAACCCCTATGGTGTTTACTACGCCGCGCCTGTTATCGCGCCGAGAGCCACAAGAGCCGCCCTCAGTTCGTTGGTCTTTGCGGCGGCAGAAGCAACCGCGTCAGCAGTATCCATGTTCTGTATCTTGAGCAAGAGTATGCCGTCCCCTGCCGTAAACACAGTCCCCGAAGCCGCAACCTCAAGAGATATGGTATCCGTAGCCGAGCCGGTATTTGCCGCTGTAATGGCAGTAGCGTCAACCTTCTCGCCAAGCACGTCCGTATCGGCAAGAACGACTGTCAATACGCCACCCGTTACGTTGGTTGTGCCTATTTCGAGATTAAGCACCTGCGAGGCCGAAGTTCCCGTGCCTACCTTAGTAGTTACGAAACTCAATGCCAAGAGTTTGAACTTATATCCCGGCACGTAAGCCGTAATCAAATCGGCGGCAGAAGTCGTCATAGCGGATAACTGTATCGGGATAGCGATAGTCGACACACCCGCGCCTGCGGCCAACGTATCGCCAGCCGTTCCGGTCGTGCTGTCGGTTAGAGCAACCTGCGCCCCACCAGACCTCTGCACAACAGCGGTAACCCCATAAAAACTTATCTTGTCCGTTGCCGATAGACCGAGAGTAGTCCCATCGTCATTACCCATACCTATATACTCGATTGTCATGTTCGTATCCTCCTTATTTAGTTAATGGGCGGGATTCCCCGCCCATTATTTACCGCTTACTGCTTATTAGCCGGACAACCTGCAAGCCCATTCAGGCCGCGTAACCTTATAACCTAACAGGACGTCTATACGGCAAGGACGTTTGTCGTTGGTTATGTCGTCCCCTCTCCAATATCTCATTGAGATACCGTCGAAGGTCTGCCTTGAGAACTGTCCACTCCCCGGAAGTTCGAGGTCAGCCGTTACCATTGTTACAGCGTCCTTATGATAGGCAAGCCCCTGTGGGTAAGCCGTGGAGATAGTTCCTGAACCGCCTACAGTCTCGAACAGGACGGCCTTTGAAGCGCCGGCTGAAACGAGTGCGACGTTCTGCTTCGCGCCCGAAGTTATCGGGGTCGGGCTTACGGAAAGAGTTACCGCGCCGCCCGAAGCCGTAGCGTCAGCCGTTACAACGAACTGCTGGAGATGAGCATATAAAACCTTCGTTTCGGGATTGACAGCAAAAACATCGGCTACGGTAAAGACCGAACCTTCCGTTACGGTCCCGGCCGTGGTTCCCGAAGTTATCGCTATGGTCGCCGTTCCGCTTGTTATGCCCGTGGAAGTATTGACAATAGGGGTATCGGTATCAGCAAAAGTCCCCATCGTATGAGAGGGTATCATCTCCGTCTCATAGAATGTGAAACCAGCCGCCTCTCCGACTTTACCCTGTGAATACTGCCGCGCTATTTCGCCTGCGGGGGCAAAAAGAGCCTTGCTATCGCTTATCACGGTGTTCATGGAAAGCGATTCGAGAAGCACACATCTGTCTCCGGACGGGGCGAGACCCTTCGAGAGTTTAGCCCTTGCCGCATTAACGTCCACGAGAGTCGAAGGAGAACCCTTCGTGCCGAGTATATGGTTATATATACCCTTATATGCGCCCGTGATTATTATGGAGTCTATCTCGGATGCGAGTTTGGACATCGCGGGTTTGATTATCCGTTCCTCGAAGTCGTCCATAGACATTGTGAGTTCGACGTTTGAGAAGTTCACGTCAACGCCTCTCTGTGTCGCCACAGTAAGCGTCTGGGTGGTCTCGGTTACGTCCTGTGTATCCATTACCGCGCCTGACCTTACGGTAAACTGGTTCGGTTCCCTGATTAACAGTGTTCCGCCGTTCTTCGCTCCCGATACGGCAAAACGGTTATCGTATTCCTTGTTAATCGTCTTGGTAAATGTGAGTTTGTTATGCAACACGGCCAACGCTTTTCTGGTTATGTCGCCAGCCGATAGGGTTTTTATCGTATTTGCCATTCCCTATATCTATCCTCCTATTTTCTTTTTGATTTTTTTGAGGTCTTCCTGTTTATTCCATGCCATCCACTCGTTAATTTCCATCTCGGAAGGGTTCTTCGGCACAGTATCGTTCCCTTCGAGTGGAACTATCGGGGGTGGCGCGTTGGAGATGAATTTGGTTTTTGCCTCCCCAAACTTAACCTCTAATTTGCCAATCTCCCTTCCCAAAGAAAGCGGGTCAAGTGAATTTATCCTTTCGTTGACAGTGGGATTTTTCGCAAGATAGTATCCGATTTCGGGAGCGAACTCCGATGAGAAAATCGCCCTTACTACCTGTGGCGCGAATATCGGTTGGTTCACAACATCGTGGAAATCGGGATATTTCTCCGCTACTCTGTTCGCGTTATCAGCGAACTTTTTTGCCAACCTTTCTTCTTCTTGTCTTACCTTCGCCGCGGAACTCGTAACGACACGAGCATTTTCCCGCCACAACTCCAAATTATCTTCGTATGTTGCTCTTGCCTTTTTGAACTCCTCGGTGGAGTCAAATTCCAATTCGGCAGGCGGCAATGGCCTTTCCGCTGGAATAGTCGGGCTGGACGGGATAGCGGCGGTTTCGGCTTTCCTCCGCCAGTCGTCCGCTTCCTTCTTCGCCGCGTATTTCTCTCTTGTAAGTTCGTCTATCCGTTTCTGAACCCCGTCGGGCGTTTTCGCTTTCGCTCCCGAAACGATGTCCTCGATACTTACGACAACTTCTTCTTTCGATTCTTCTTTCTTGTCCGTTTCGGCGGGTGTCGAATCCGCAATTTGTTCTTCGACAGGTTCTTCGACAGGGGTTATGACTTCCTGTGCTGTTTCGTCGCTCATAGTTACTCCTTTCGTGTTACCCCTGCTCATATCTCCGCAGGTTAGAGATTTTACTTAC
>ERZ1292625.2299-Hain-H41-01um-R1-2299-length-18243-cov-7_pt1 | contig 18243 bp, 15 predicted proteins | sample MGYA00564400_ERZ1292625 | MGnify/ENA primary metagenome ERZ1292625 (study PRJEB36523, sample SAMEA6512639) | groundwater metagenome | collected 2019-01-08 | study: AquaDiva: Metagenomics assemblies of 32 groundwater samples
CTCCAGTGCGCCGAGAAGACCGGCCTACTGTCCAAGAGGTCCTCTTCCAGAACACTAGCTAGTAATTTATAAAAAAACATATATAATATTGATAAAAATTAGTAGGGTTTAGAGTAAATAAGAAGGGAGAAAGAATGGCGAGTGGATTACAAAAAAAAGCGCTAATTACCGGTATTTTAGGACAAGATGGACCATATTTAGCCAAATTATTACTAGAAAAAGATTATAAGGTTTATGGTTTAATTAAGAGATATGCAAATCCTAATTTTTGTAATGTTGACTACTTGGGTGTTACTAAAGACATAGAGTTTGTTTCAGGAGATTTGACAGATGAATCTTCTTTGATGAATATTATTAAAAGCGTAAGACCAGACGAGGTATATAATCTTGGAGCACAATCCTTTGTAGGTTCTTCCTGGGATCAATCCAAGGTAACAACAGAAATAAACGCTTTAGGCGTTTTGTATTTACTTAATTCACTAAAACACTTTTTACCTGAAGCAAAGTTTTACCAAGCTTCTACTAGTGAACTTTTTGGTAATTCTAATATTAATGGATATCAAACCGAAAAGACACCTTTTGCTCCGAGAAGTCCATATGCCATTGCTAAACTATACGCATACTGGATGACAGTAAACTTTAGGGATAGTTATGGAATGTTTTGTACGAATGGTATTCTTTTCAATCATGAATCACCACTTCGGGGAATAGAATTTGTTACAAGAAAGGTTACTGATGGTGTTGCCAGAATAAAGTTAGGGCTAGCCGACGAAATATCCTTAGGCAATCTGGATAGTAAAAGAGATTGGGGATTTGCCGGTGATTATGTAGAGGCTATGTGGATGATGCTACAACAGGAAAGGCCAGATGACTACATGGTTGCTACTGGTGTCAATCACTCCATCAGAGATCTTTTAGATGTTGCATTTAATAGGGTTGATATTAAGGATTGGGAAAAATATGTTAAGATTGACCCCAGATTTAAACGCCCTGCAGAATTACATGAACTCAAGGGAAAACCGAATAAATTAAAATCTATTGGTTGGAAGCCAAAAGTTGATTTTAAAGAACTGATAGAAATGATGGTAGACGCAGACGTTGAAAGATTGTCTGGTGTTGCCAAGGAACAAACACTTTTAGTTTAGTCTAATTAGCCAAATGATTGTAAAAAATACAGTCAAGGTGTTGAAAGGTCCTAGAAAGGCGCTGAAGATACTTAAGAAACGGTATTTGGGGTTGGGTGTTGATGTTGCCTTAAAAGGGCTTGAGGACAGTTTTCCAAAAGAAGATATCAAGATTGGTGCGGGGTTACCCAAAGTTAGTATTATTATCCTTTCTTATAACAACTTGAAACACACCAAGGCTTGCCTGTATAGCATTCTTAACTATTCCAACTATCCGAATCTTGAGCTGATTATAGTAGATAACGGCTCTCAGGATGAGACTCCTGACTTTTTGAAAGAATTTAAAGAAAAAAATAGCAATGTAGGGCTGATTCTCAATCAAACTAATAAGGGCTTTGCAGGGGGCTGCAACCAAGGTATTGATGCAGCAACCGGTGACTACATAATCTTTCTCAACAATGATACAATTGTGACCCCCGATTGGGTAAGTGGGCTTATTAAACCGCTTAAAAATAAGAGTGTTGGTTTAGTGGGGCCGCTGACTAATTTCATGTGGAATCACCAAGAGGTAGACATATCTTATCGTTCGGTTGATTCTATGTTGAAAAAAGCCGCTCAGATTACTAGTAAAGGTAAGGTTAGGGAAGAGGATGATATTGCTTTTTTCTGTGTAGCCGCAAGAAAAGAACTGATAGAAAAAATAGGTGGTTTGGATGAACGTTTTGGCATCGGTATGTTTGAAGATGATGACTACTGTTTAAGAGTTAAAAAAGCCGGATATAAAATAGTAGTAACCGAAGACGTCTTTATACATCATTTCGGGCAGATATCACTTTTCAGCTTAGGAAATGATAAGTACAAAGAAATATTTGAAGAAAATAAGAAAAAGTTTGAAAAGAAATGGGGCACTAAGTGGGAAAAAAAGTAGAGAGTAGATTAAAAGAGTTTGCGATAGCTCTCACGAAGAAAATATTTGGAATCAAGGTGCGAAACTCGTTGAAGATTTTTATTTTCAAGCATCCCTATCTTTCTATGAGAGAGAACTTATTTCAAAAGAAAAAGTATAGAGCCGAACTGACAGAAATCCTAGAAAAACACAAAGATGCGAAGGGTATCATCATATACCCTGCTATTTCTGACTGGAACATGCCTCTTACCCAGCGCTTTAACCACTTGGCCATTACACTATCCAAGGCAGGTTATCTCTTCTTTTATGGTACTCACAACTTAAGATTTGATAGCGTAAAGGGATTTGAGAAAATAGGGGAAAATCTATACCTTACTAATCAAATGGAGGTGTTAAAAGATATAAAAGACCCCATCCTGTACGTTACTTGGGCAGCAAACAGTTTTTATATGAAGTGGTATAAGGCCAAAACTATTATTTATGACTTTGTTGATGATTTGGAGATGTTTCCACTGGTAGGCAATAAAATATACAGGCGTCACGATGAGTTTTTGGAAAAGGCAGATATTGTGTTGGTCACGGCCACTCGTCTGATTGATAAAATTAAAGACAGAAGGCCCGATGCGGTGATTTCTCACAATGCTGTGAGTTTTGATACATGGCAGGTTGAAGGATCAGTGAAGCCGGATGAAGAGATGAAGAAACTAGTCGGGAAAAAGCCCATGGTTGGCTATCTGGGGTCACTTATAGAAAGTTGTTTTGATTATGACCTCTTAAAATATGCTGCTAAGGCCCGGCCGGAGTATAACTTTGTTATTAGTGGTCCTCTAGACTTTGATACAAGCAATGATGAGCACACGTGGAAAGAGTATCCAAACATTCACTTTGTCGGTACGGTAGAAAAGTACGAGGATTTAGCAGAGAGGATTCATTTCTTTGATGTTTGTACAGTACCGTTCTTGCTAAACCATGTGACGCAGTCTATCTCGCCTCTAAAACTTTTTGAATATATGGCGGCAGGTAAACCGATAGTTACAAGTGATATGAGAGAGTGTAAAAAATATAAGAGTGTCTTGGCGTCTAAAGACGAAAAAGAATTTGTATTAAATTTGGATAAGGCTATGAAGCTAAAAGATGATAAAGACTTCAAGGCTTTAGTACTAAAAGAGGCTAAAGAAAACACGTGGGAGGCAAGAACTGAAAAAGTCTTAGAGTTGCTTAGTGCATGTGAAGAAAAAAGAAAGAAAGTTTCTATTCTTGGCGTTGGGGTTGATGCGCTAACTTTCGGGCAATCTACAGAGAAGATACTGAGGGCTGCTAGAGAAAGGAAACCTTTTTTCGTTGTTACGGCAAATGCTGAGATACTTTTCAAGGGTGCAAAGGACAAGTCTCTGAATGCAATATATGAAAAAGCTGATATGGTGACAGCGGATGGCTCGGGTGTTGTTTTGGCTGGAAAAATGTTAGGCAAGAAACTACCAGAGAGAGTAGCCGGGGCTGACTTAGCCGAGGAGCTTGTCAAAAGAGGAGAAAAAGAAGGTCTGACGTTTTACTTTTTAGGTGCGACAGAAGATATTTTAGAAAGAGCAGTCAAAAATATGCGTCAGAAATATCCCAAGCTCAAAATAGTCGGCTATCAAACCGGTGGAGACTGCAGTAATGACGGTTGTTTTGAAGATGATGAGAAAATCATCAAAGAAATCCAAGGCCTAAAACCAAGCTTCGTATATGTCGGACTAGGATGCCCCAAACAGGAGAGCTGGATAGTTAAAAACAAGGAAAAACTCGGGGCGGTCTGTATAGGAGTCGGCGGAACGTTTCGTTACTGGTCTGGTGTGGAGAAAAGGGCTTCAAAGTTTGTACAAAGTATCCATATGGAGGGAGTTTATAGACTTGTTCAAAACCCAAGAAGATTTGGGAGATTTCTAATTTTGCCCAGATTCTTCTATAATGTAATGAAAGAAAGGATAAGTTAGTGATTTTAGACAAACAATGTAAAGTTTTTGGCAAAGTAAATGTTTTAGATCTTTTGGTGGTTGTTTTTATTGTGATTTTCTGTGGAATCATAGCTTTTAAATTTGTATCTTCTGATGCTCAGAAAAAGTTAGCACATCAGATGAAGGTAGTGGTTTATGCTGACGATATCCAACCAGATGTTGCAGAAAAGATGAAAGATAATAAGGAAGTATATTTTGGTAGGGGGCAAGTCAAAACTAATGTAGATAATGTTGAGATTTTACCTATGCCGACTGGTTCAAAAAGACCCGATTTCAAAGAAGTAAGGATCACTTTGTCGGGTGATGGCTATCTTTATGGAGATGGTGCTTATTTTGAGAACCAGAGAGTATCTCTCGATAAAAAGGTATGGCTAAGGTCCATCTATGAAATCGAAGCAACCGTGATGGATATCAAGTAGGCTTTTAAGATGAAAGCTACAACACTCAAAGAAATATACAAAAATAGTCTTTTCTCATCTTTTTTGGATAAAGTTTCAGGATTTGCGGAAGATAGCTTTATTTTTAAAAGAAGAAATTATTTCAAAAACGGAAAATATGATTACCCGGAAATATTAAAGGGTAGTAGGATTTTTTATCCCCTCCAAAAATTAGCTCAAAGGATTAGTCTAAAAGAAAACCATAGGATTTTTAACTTTCTTTCTATGGCACTTTTTTTCTTTATATTTCTTTTTACGCCGTTAAAAAGTTGGCTTAAGGGCGCCTATCCCATGGGAGACTTATATACGTTTATAGTGCCAATTGCGCTGGTTATTATTGCCGTCCTTCTCTTTTCAAGGGGCAAGGATAAAAAGGAATGGCTGGCCCGATTTACTATTGTTGATCTTGGTATTTCTTTTCTTATTTTTAGTTTACTTCTTTCTGCATTTGTCAGTTTTCTGGTTTATGGACAAACAAAAAACTTACTATATGAAGGTTTCATTTGGTTTTCATACTTTGCTATTTTTTATGTTGGGCGCTTGATGTTTAACACAAAGAAAGCACTCATTACATTCCTGATATTTAATTTAGTATTAGTTTTTACATTATCTTTAATAGGTATTGGACAATATTTTTTCGGAGTTGCTACTCCCCAATGGATAGAGGGCTTTGAAACGATTAGGACTAGAGCATTTTCCACACTGGATAACCCAATAATACTTTCGGGATATATAAATATATTTTTCTGTATTGCCCTTGGGGTATTTGTTGGATTAAAAAAGATAAAGTACAGACTTTTAATGCTTCCTTTGTTTTCGGTGATACTCATTTCTCTTGGTTTGACATTTTCTAGGGGCGGATGGATAGGGTTAGCAGTTGGTTTGCTTTTCTTTTTCTTTGTTTACAGTCCCAAATACATCTTAGCTCTTATTCCGGTATCCATTGTTTCTATAATTATGGTTCCGCAAGAATATTTTTACAGATTTTGGGCAATGTTTGATAGTAGATATAGTGATATCTCGGCTGTATCAGGTAGGACGTGGACCTTAAATAATGTTTTTCACATATTACCCGAACACCTCTTTTTAGGAGTAGGTCCCGGGATGTATGGAGGAGAAGTAGCCTTTAAAACCAGCCCGTCAATAGTATATATGGAAGGTATCCAGGGCGGGGCAGTACCAATGCAAAATACAGACAATCAGTTTTTGCAGGTTTTGATACAACAGGGGTTAGTTGGGATATTGGCTTTTCTTTTCTTTGTGGGTGCTATTTTTTATACAGGCGTAGTGATATACCAGAAGCTTGATGATAGATTCTTAAAAATGTTGGCACTTGGAATAACGTCTTCGGCGGTAGCATTTTTTGTCCAGGGAATCTTTGCTGATGTGCTCCAGTTCCCCCAAATGTCACTGGTGATGTTTGGATTTCTGGGTATTTTAATCTCCTTGCCAAAAACACAAAAAAATTGACTTTAATTGGCACAATTTCTATAATAGATAGATTAAAGAAGGAGCGAAATGAGCAAGAAAGTAAGGATTTATCCGGTAATAGTAGCAGGAGGCAGCGGCACAAGGCTTTGGCCTTTTTCTCGTGAAGCTACCCCAAAACAACTCCTATGTTTAAGCGACGAAAAGTCATTAATAGAGAAGTCGGTAGCAAGATGTCGATATTTCACAACAGAAAAAACATACATTGTAGCCATGCCATATTTAGCGGAAAAAATTCGTTATAATACAAAAAATGTAGCCATTAACTACATAGAAGAACCAACAAAAAGAGGCACTGCAGCAGCAATAGCTTTGGCGGTGAGAGAAATCTACAAGAAAGATCCGGAAGGTGTTATAACGGTTTTAACGGCAGACCATGAACTGGACGACAAAAGATTAGGAGAAGATCTCAAGGAGGCATCATGTGCGGCCGCTGAAAAAGAGTCCATAGTGCTACTTGGTATAGAGCCAACGGGCCCAGAAACTGGTTATGGATATATAAAAGTAGACAAAAAACTCAAGGAATATAAGGAATGTTATGTATCTGGTGGATTTGTAGAGAAACCAGACAAAAGAACGGCTGAAAAATATTTATCAAGCGGAGATTTCCTGTGGAACTCTGGTATGTTTGTGGCAACAGCCAAGACGTTTGCCTCAGAGATTGGAAAGTACTTGCCCAAACTATCTGGATTGATAAACGCGAAAGACAGTGAAGTAGAGAAGATATTCGAATCTTTAAAAAACATTTCTTTTGATGATGGCGTGCTAGAGAAAACTAAAAATATCCTAGTACTAAAAACTGATCTTTACTGGAATGATTTGGGGAGCTGGAGGAGCGTTTATGAGCTCCTTCCCAAAAGAGAAAAAGGCAACTATACGGACGGAAACTGTATCTCCAGAAATAATGAAAACACGATGATATTTAACAAAACTGGTAGACTAGTTGTCGGTGTAGGCTTAAAAAACACCGTAATAGTGGACACCGAGGACTCAACGCTTGTCTGTGATCTTGATATGGCTCAAGAAGTAAAAGAAGTGGTTGATACTATTAAAAGTAGTGGACGCAAAGAGCACTTGGAGCACAAAACAACCCATAGACCATGGGGCAGATATACTATTCTTGATGAAGGCGCTGGTTTTAAGGTGAAGTTTATTCACGTTAATCCAGGAGAAAAACTCTCTCTACAGTCTCACAAACATAGGAGTGAACACTGGGTAGTGGTAAAGGGAGAAGCGAAAGTAACAAATGGTGGCAAGGTGATTGTTTTAAAGCAAAACGAAAGCACATATATCCCGGCCGAGGCCACACATAGACTAGAAAATGAAGGCAAAGTAGAGCTTACCATAGTTGAAGTTCAAAGCGGATCATACTTAGGCGAGGATGATATAGTAAGATTTGAGGATGTTTATGAAAGAAAAACAATAAAATCTAAATAATCAAATATAATAAACTTTTTGCCCCTTGGAACGCTGTTCTACCAATAATAAGCATTATGGTTGGTGTTAATACCTTTGAATCAGCATTTTATTGTTGACAAATTATCCTATAGGCGTATATTTAGTATCCAAGTTTATTCAATCTTAATAGGAATTATATTATGAAAAATATTAGGCTAACCAATAGCAAAAGTGTTTATGTTCTCTTTAGTTTATTTACTGCTTTAATAGTTTTTTTATCACTAATACCTGGTTACGTTTCAGCGAATGCGCTAAACCGAATAACGATTGTTAGTCTTGACGCGTATGAGTCGAATATGACAGCCTATTCATTAGATGAAGACTACTATGGGGGTTATTACTCTTGGTCCTGGCTTAAGCAAGTTTCTCCAGATAGCGATGTTTTCACGATTAGGGCAGGTGGAGATCGTATGATGGTGCTTTTGAATAATGGCACCGTATTAACAAAGGACTCACCTTACGCTGACTGGGTAACACAAACAACTGGTGTGCAATGGACTGCTATTGGTGCTAATAGTGAAATGATGATTATTAACAGTGCGGGTAATGTTTATTCAAAAAAGGGTTTATATGATCCCTGGGTACAGCAAACAAGTGGCGGGGGTGCCAATGATATTGCAGTTGGTGGTAATGGAAGGCTTATGGTCATTGACTCAGCTGGCAATGCGTATTCCAAGGAGTCAACTTATGACGCTTGGATAAAACAGGTAGACGGAGCTAAGGATATTGATGTGGGAATTACTGGGCGTATGGTGGTTATTAATAGTAATTATGATGTCTACTACAAGGATGCACCTACTGTAGGTTGGAACTTAATTTATCGATCTAACTATCCACAAAACTATAATCTTTGGATAGATATGAATTAATGGTTCAGATACAACCCAAAGCGATACAAAGTTTCATAAATAATCGGGACGGCTAGTTATTGTAAGTCATATCTAAAGTATTATATAACGACCCGATAATTCCACTTGATTTGCTAAATATAATATTTACTCGTGTAATCAAATATTTGCTTTAACTTAATTATTTGTCATACTGACAAAATCATATTGTACCGATACATAATCATACCCAGTACTACTATTTTTTACGAGTTGTTTAAATTTCCAAGTTCTCGTTTTACCGTCGTTTGAAGTATAAGTATGGACTTTATCGGCTGTTATGGTTATTAATGCTGATGGTTGTATAACTTGCCAATTAACCCATGGTACATTTTCTTTCTTTGCAATTGGGACATTTGTTTGGCTTGTAAAATCGTAATAAGTACATGCATCTCCTGGAGCACAAGAAACATCAAGCGGTTTACCGTCAACAACTAAGGGAAATGGGGTAACTTGATCAGCTCTGATATCATAATTTGTTGGCACATTTTTTACTTGTATTGTATATGTGCACGTATTACCAGAGTCTACACCACCTGCACACGTAACTTTGTTTTCTTGGGCTGATCTTTGACCTGAATTATGCGCAGTAGAACCGTTTGTACTCGCTATCTGGTCATATTTAGCTCTTAAATTTTTGTTTTGATTTAGTATAACTTGAACTTTGCAAATTCTCTTATCTGCATTCGATTCGCTACAGCCACCCCACCCAGTAAAGGTATATTTTTATCCGTTAATTTCTACATCTTCAGGGGCAGTAATAGTTGTTTCGGTTGCATCATTTGGTAATTCACAGTCATAAGGAGTTGTTTTCCCAAGTTTTGTAGAGTCACATTGGGGTTCACCTGTCATAGATATTCCTACTGGTTCTGATTCTATGGTTAGAGTTGCCTTTTTAGCTGTATTTTCTTGTGTAGTTTTATCTCTATACATTTCCTGATAAAGAAAGTATCCGCTTATTCCTATAGCAATGAGACCGAATACTATAACTAGAGGAATAGATATCTTACTGTTTAACTTTTTAAACAAGAAGTTTTTGGGTTTCTGTTCTTCTGGCATTTGTTCTAGTTGTTGATTAGGCATATTAATGTTTTGTTTAATTATGATATTTCCCTCATTTTACTTATGTTTGCATTATATCAACAAAAAACTTATTTGGCAGTAATTATCTCCAGGAAACTGGATCTGCTCCAGGGAAACCGTATTGCATGTTAATTTCTGCGGGACCTGAACTATTGTTGTTTCTAAGGAGCCAGGTAGTGCCAGTTACTATTCCTGGGGTATCGGTTCCATCTCCATTCCAGTCACCTGGTATTGGTTTTGCGGCGAAACCATAAGCAAAAGCTATTTCTTCCGGACCTGAACTATTATTATTTCTCAGCGACCACCCACCGTTCAGAAAAATACCAATACTATCGGTTCCATCTCCATTCCAGTCGCCCACAACAGGGGTTGATCCATGGGGACCGTATTGAAAAGCAAGATCGGCTGGACCGCTATTGTTACTATTCCTTAGATACCAAGAGCTAGCGCCGTCAACCACCCCTATAGTTTCAGTGCCATCACCATCCCAGTCACCACAAACAGGCTTAGAGCCAAGAGGACCATAGCTAAACGTATTGTCAGCGCCACCTGTTGTATGGCTACCTCGCATAAACCAAGTATTACCGCTAAATACCACGGGTAATTTCAGTCCTGGCTGGGCAGGGTCCCAAGCACACATCAAGTTCGATGCGGGAAATCCATAACCAAAAGTATTGTCAGCACCAGCGGGAATTAAATTATCACGTAAAAACCATGTAGATCCATAAACTACAGCGGGTTTCCCTGCATTTATCTGACTACACTCTGAAAACTCTGAAGTTTCAGCCGGTATTCCGCCTCCCTTTCCTTGATGTATAATTTTTGTGGCAGTTGCTGTGATAAACTTTCCTCCAGGAGCCATAATGGGCAAAACTACACTGTATGTTATATTGCCAAAGATATCAGTACCAACAGTAGTATTACCTAGGTATGTTTGTCCTTCACCATAATTGAGAGGTGCCCCAGCATTACATGAGTCAGATGAGAAAAAATCCAAACGAAAATTAGTACTTGGTATACTATTTAGAGTTCCATAGACCCTTGTTGCACCAGAAACTGTTTCTGCAAATACTTTAGGGAAATTTTGTAGTCTATTTGGTCCATCATCTGTATCTTGAGGGTCGTTATATGTAACTCTATCATATCCAATATCTATACCCATATCTCCATTGAAAGAGATAGAGTTGCCCAGTATTGCCGTATCTACTCCAGCAGCAATCATGATGCCGGTAGTGGTATTACCCAAAATACTGCTAGTAGTAGTAAGTCCTATATAGTTGCCTTCAATCCTATTCCCCGTAGAGGCGCCTCCAGCAACAATAATTCCCTTATCTCCACTTGCTGATATTATATTTCTTTCCTCGTTTGTTGATCCTCCGATGGTATTATTTGGTACGTCTAGTATACCTATTCCATTGAAAACATTACCGATAGAACCAAAGCCAGAGGCAGTAGTACCTATATAGTTTCCTTTTACTATATTACCTCCACCGCTAGTATTATTTGTAATAAATATTCCATCCCAACCATTGCCAGATATTAAGTTACAGGCACCAGTGCATGCGCCTCCTACAGTAACACCGGTTGTTCCGCCTATTGTATTAGCACTTGCACTCTGGATTCCCGGGGAGTAACCTATGCCTACTCCCATCTTTGTATTGCCGATAGCTGCTGTACCGGCAGCATTTGTACCGATATAGTTACCTTGAACGATATTATTTATCCCATCAGCTCCTGTAAGAAAAACACCGGCACCTAGATTGCCAGATAAAATATTTCGTGCAGCAGCTGTAGTTCCGCCGAAAGTATTACCGGAGGCTTCATTTATTTCTGCTCCTATATTTGTATTGGGCAAGGCTGCTGTACCAGCAGCATTAGTGCCAATATAGTTTCCAATCAGTTGGTTTCCTGTAGCATTTTGATACCATATACCAAAACCATTATAGCCATTCCCAGAGATAAGGTTGCATTCTCCAGTACAGGCTCCATCTGGGGTTGTGCCAGTTGTACCTCCAGTTATATTACTTCCAGCGTTATTTATAAGAATACCATCTCCACCATTTGGCACAGCTGTCGTACCAGTAGCATTTGTGCCGATATAGTTACCTTTTATCACATTTCCTGTGGCACCACTAGGATTATCACCCGGAACATCGTCGGTAATCCCAACACCATTGCCGGTATTACCTGATATTATGTTTCTATCAGCCGCTATCGAACCCCCTATAGTATGATTTGATGAATTATAAATTCCTACGCCGTCAGTTCCGTTTGGTAGTGCGCTTGTACTAGTGGCATTCGTTCCTATATAGTTTCCAGTAATAGTATTACCAGAGCTATTTGATATAAAAATACCGTTTGAAGCAAAGCGGTTGATAATAAGTCCCTTGACAGTTGTGCCTCCTGCCGTAATCCAGATTCCTGGTACAGAACCCGCATTAGTTCCGTCAAGTTCAATCAAGGGAGTACCCGTAAAACCTGCTTGGCTAGTACCATCCAATATCGCAGGATCCGTGATAGCTAGAAGGGATAAGGGGCTTATGGTTTGCAGTCCACTACCTATACTAAAGTTTATAGTATCTATACCTGCATTATTGTTAGAATCAATAATAGCCTGTCTTAAAGAACCCGCACCACTGTTATCAGTATTAGTTACAGTATATGTAGCTGGTGCCCCCCTTGTCACGGACGGCCCAGAAATTATTACGAAAAGAGAAACTGAAAATATTAACACAAGAAAAATGAACACAGAATAATATTTTTTATGAACCATATTTGATATAGACATAATTTAATTATATTGATATATGAAAAAATAACAATTATATTTAAGGAAAAAAATATCTCATGTCTTGTGTCTTAAGATAGTAACTTATAGCCAAAATACAATTTTAGCAGTATAATACGTTTCACATGATACAGATTTTGATTTTTAGTTTAGTTGTTAGTTATGGGCTTTCTATCTTGGTGAGGAAAGCTCTGATTCATTTTAATATCTTAGCGCATCCGGGCGAGAGAAAGATGCACAAAAAGGCTGTTCCTGAAGGTGGCGGAATAGCTGTTTTTATTACAGTTATCTTAGCTTCTGTTATTTTTCTGGGGTTTGACCCAAAATATCTCGGTTTTTATGTCGGGGCTACCCTGATGTTTGTTTTGGGTCTCATTGATGACATATTTGATATCAGGGCGCGGTATAAACTGGTTGGTCAGATCATTGCTGTTGTTCTAGCTATGTTTCTTGGTCTGACTATCCAGTTTGTGACAGGTCAGGGCGGTACAGTTATGAGTATTGGTCTTTTATCTCTCCCACTTACATTTTTCTGGCTTTTGGGTGTGACGAATGCCATCAACCTCATAGATGGTCTTGATGGTTTGTCCGGTGGTGTTGCGGCCATAGCCTCTATTACTCTGGGGATAGTTGCTATGAGTGAAGGCCGGACCGAGGTGGCAGCACTGGCATTTATCCTAGCAGCAGCTACGATAGGATTCTTACCTCATAACTTTTCCGAAAAGAAAAAAATGTTTATAGGGGATAGTGGCTCACAGTTTTTAGGTTTTTCTTTGGCCGCCCTTTCTATACTCGGGGTGACAAAAGTTGCGGCTACATTTACGATGCTTGCCCCCATCATGATACTAGCCATACCTATATTTGATACTTGTTATGCGATAGTCCGAAGAGCTAAAAATGGCAAGAAAATCTTCATAGCCGACCGCGGACACCTCCACCATCGCCTTGTTGATCTTGGTTTTACCGAGCGTAAAGCTGTAACATTTATCTACTACATAACGATACTTTTAGGCTTTGTAGCAGTATTTTCTACGAAGTTGCCTCCAAAAAGCGCAGGCGTACTTTTCGTGATAACTGTAGGCATGATTGTCGCCTTGTCATTCATGTTGTCGCGTCAGCACAAAGAGAGATGTTAGGGCTGGACCCTCCTTCGTTTCACTACGGAACGGGCAGGTGAGCCAGATTGACGATTTTAGGACATTTATTGACCGATGGGATTTGAAAATTGATTGGAAATTAGAAATTGTGAATTGAAAATTAAATAAGAAAATCTAGATTTCTTATTGTCTTTATGCTAGTATTATATAAATAAGGATTCTCGGGGGAATCTTTTTTGATTACTATGGGTATCAAATAAATAATATTTTATATAACGAGAAAGGAAAATGAGAATGAACAACTATCTTCTGTTTGCGCTTGGTTCAGCTGTAGCAGCCATCATCTATGGCGGATATTTAGCAAAGTGGGTTTTAGCTAAAAGTGATGGTAATGAAAAAATGAAGGAAATCGCTTCTGCGATCCAGGAAGGGGCAAAAGCCTACCTAAACAGACAGTATAGAACTATATTTGTAGTTGCAGTTTTAGTTTTTGGTATTCTTCTTTTAACGCTCGGCACAAATACAGCTTTCGGATTTTTGATTGGCGCATTTGCTTCAGCTCTTGCCGGATATATCGGTATGAACATCTCCGTTCGGGCTAATGTCAGAACAACAGAAGCAGCACGAAAGGGGATGAAAGAGGCACTAGAAGTAGCCGTAAAGGGTGGAGCGGTAACCGGGTTTTTGGTAGTTGGACTGGCTCTACTGGTTGTGACACTTTTTTGGGCATTTACTCATGACGCAAAGGCTCTAGTCGGTCTTGGTTTCGGAGGATCTCTCATCTCTGTTTTTGCTAGACTTGGCGGAGGAATATTCACTAAAGGTGCCGATGTAGGGGCTGACCTAGTTGGTAAGGTTGAGGCAGGCATCCCCGAGGATGACCCTAGAAACCCGGCTGTTATTGCTGATAATGTTGGTGATAATGTCGGTGACTGTGCGGGTATGGCAGCGGACCTTTTTGAAACATATGCTGTGACAGCAGTTGCAGCCATCCTCCTCGGTACACTAGTCTTTAGTGACTTTGAAAACGCTGTTTATTTCCCCCTCGTTATAGGTGGAGTGTCCATCATCGCCTCTATAGTTGGTTCGCTCTTTATCAAACTTGGCGGTAGTGGAAACATTATGAATGCTCTCTATAAAGGATTAATAGTTTCAGCCGGTCTTAGCGCTGTTGCCTTCTACTTTGTAACCCAAAAGCTGATGACAGATAATGGTCTCTATACTCCGGAGAAGCTCTACTTTGCTTCGTTGGTTGGTCTAGCAGTGACGGCCGGAATGGTAATCATCACAGAGTACTACACATCAACGAAGTATAAGCCGGTTAAGTCTATCGCTAAAGCATCAGAAAGTGGACATGGCACAAATATCATTACCGGCCTTGCAGTAAGCATGAAGTCTACCGCTCTGCCGGTACTTCTCATCGGTGCCGGTATCCTTATTTCTTTCTCTATGGCGGATGTTTATGGTGTTGCTGTTGCGGCTATGAGTATGCTTTCTATGGCAGGTATCATCATAACCATTGACTCATATGGCCCGATCACAGACAATGCGGGCGGTATTGCCGAGATGGCCGGACTTCCTGCAAAAGTTAGAAACATTACAGACCCGCTTGATGCTGTAGGAAACATTACAAAAGCGGTGACCAAGGGATATGCCATAGCATCAGCAGGACTTGCTGCTATAGTTCTCTTTTCTGCATTTACTGAGGAACTTGCAAATGTTAGCGGTGCGAGCATTGACTTTACTATTTCTGATCCTTACGTTTTGGTCGGACTTTTTATCGGTGGACTTCTCCCTTACATTTTCGGGGCTCTTTCTATGGAAGCGGTTGGGAAGGCTGCCAGTGCAGTTGTGACAGAAGTGAGAAGACAGTTTAAGGACATCAAAGGTATCATGACAGGGAAAGAAAAGCCTGAGTATGGTAAATGTGTTGATATCGTTACGAAGTCAGCCATTAAACAGATGATAGTCCCGGCACTTTTACCGGTGCTTGTACCAATAGTTATAGTTGTTATCGGAAGATATTTTGGTAATGACATTGCTCCGAAAATGATTGGCGGACTTCTGGTCGGTTCTATCGTGACCGGTATCTTTGTAGCAATAAGTATGACCTCTGGTGGAGGAGCTTGGGATAACGCAAAGAAATATATAGAAGATGGTAACTACGGCGGTAAGGGCTCTTTTGCTCATCAGGCAGCCATAACGGGCGATACAGTCGGTGATCCCTACAAGGATACTGCAGGACCGGCTATAAACCCGATGATAAAAATCCTAAACATTGTAGCGCTACTTCTTGTTGGCTTGATGTTCTAGAAACCGGAAAACTACTTTATAAAAAGAGCCGGGTTTGCCCGGCTCTTTTTAGCCCCATAAAGCGCTTATTGTTTACTAACTACGTTTTTTGATGGTATTATTTAACAAAAGAAGATTATGAAAAAGACAAAAGCTACATTAGATAGATTTGAAGGTGACTTTGCGGTTGTTCTCGTGGGGTCCCAGAGCCTTAATATACCAAAAAAAATGATGCCTGAAAGCGTAAGAGAAGGTGATGTGGTTTATATTACGATTACAAATGACAAAACAGAGACAGAGAGCCAGGAGGAACTGGCAAGAAGTCTATTAAATGAAGTTTTGAAAGAAGATTAGGGTGGTATTCCCCCCTGTCATTCCCGCGAAGGCGGGAAACCATATTAATAAATTCTGGATTCCGGATCCCCGCCCGAACGACTATTCAGTCGGGCAGGAAGTCTGGAATGACAACCAAAATGGCAACAAAAAAGAGTAGTATAGCGCAAAAAGAGAAGCTGATGTATGTCTACATCGCTTTGTTTGCCTTGGCATCTCTTTATATTGGCATACTTTTCTATAACTCGGTCGTGTATGAAAACAAGATTTATCCGGGCATCAAGGTTAGTGGCATTGATGTTGGGGGGAAGACAAAAGAAGAAGCAAAGGCTTTGATAGATAAGAAAGTAGAGGAAGCCGGAAGTCCGAACATAATATTAAAAGGGAAAACAGGACATGAACTTGACCGTAAAGAGCTAGAAGTTTCCTATGATGTACAAAAAACGATAGACGAAGCGTTTAGTATCGGCCGTGATGACGACTTAAAACTAAAAAAATATTACTCGGATGATAGACCGATAGTCGTAAATGTAAACCATGACATCTTAGCCAAAAACCTCTTTAGTGTTACAAGGGCAGAAAATGAGAAGGTAGAAAACGCAACCGTATCTTTAAAAAACGGAAATCTTGTGACAGGGAAGGAAAGTCCGGGTAAAAGGGTTTTGCTCGGAGAAAATATTGAGACGCTTCTTTCTGGCATAGGTAACTTTCAGAATAGTTTTGACTTGAAAATAAAAACGTTAGAACCGGATGTTAGGGAAAGTGACATAAGGGCTGCTGAAAAAGAGATTCAAGAACTCTCCTCAAAAGAGGTAACACTCAAGGATGGTAACACTCCATATCAACTCTCAGACAAAGATATAACAAGCTTTTTATCTTTTGAAAGAGGAGGGGGTAGTCCTTCGCTTGTATATAGCTTCGATTTGCTTTATCTCTTCCCAAAACCGACAGTTGAGGGAAATGTGACAATAGTTTTTGACAGAGCAAATATCAGAAACTGGGTGGCAGGGTTTTCTAGTAAAATAGATGCAGAACCAAAGAACGCTAAGCTATCCGGGAGCGGAGGCAGTGTGTCAGTTATAGCACCTTCAAGAGACGGTAAAAAAGTTCAAGTTGATGGTTTTACAGATAGACTAAAAGACACCCTCAATAACGGTGGAAATGAGGTTGAGATACCGATTGATATCACAAGACCTGAGGTGCGAGATGATAACTTGGCCGAACTGGGACTAAAGGGTCTCGTATCAACTGGTTGGACAGACTTCTCCGGTTCTCCTGTAAACCGCATACATAATGTCAAAACTGGTGCATCAAAGTTCAACGGAGTTTTGATAAAGCCAAATGAGAAGTTTTCATTTAACAACACGCTTGGTCCCGTAGAGGCATCTACCGGCTATCTGCCTGAACTAGTTATATTAAAAGATAAAACGGTCCCTGAGTATGGAGGTGGCCTCTGTCAAGTATCCTCAACTGCCTTCAGAGCCGCTTTAAACGCCGGACTTCCTATTCTCTCTCGTTCAGCGCATGCCTACCCCGTAGGCTACTATAAGCCCTTTGGTGTTGATGCAACTATCTACCTGCCTTCACCAGATCTTATTTTCCAAAACGACACCCCTGGCTACATCCTTGTACAGACGCACATAAATGGCAACAAGCTATACTTTGACTTTTATGGTACTAAGAAAGATATATCTATAAAGTTTGCCGGTGACGCAGCGGGTACTCAAGGGGTTTCCGCGATTGCAGAAGGGCTGACACCGACTATTACAGAGCAAGAAGCGAGAGGAAAGGGATCATTTACGGCGACCTTCTATCGTTTAATCCATGATAGTGCCGGAAAGCTAATCAAAACGAACTATTGGACCAGCAAATATGACTCACCGGATAAATACCCTCACTAATGTGTATAATTTAAGATAACTAAAGAAAGGAAAATGTATGGAGAGTATGGACAAAGTGTCTATTCCTGAAGAAATCATCACTGCGCTATCTAGCGAGATTGAGATCGAACGAGATTTAGAGGCTGCGAAAGCTAGGCTAGAGAACACACCTACCAGTAGCGAAAGATTGGAAGGCGAAGTTGAACAATTAGAGAAGATGTATGAGGATGCAAAGAAAAGAAGCGATAGTATTCTTATAGAAAGGGGCCTTGAAGGAAGAGAAGAGGAGGCAAGATTGATTGCAATAGAAGAGTCAAGAGGGGCAGAGAGTGATGATGATAAAGATTATCGTCGTGGGATGGAAGAGCTAGGTAGGTACCATTAAATAATTCAAAATTTTTAAGATCGTTCTTTAGAATGTCCAGGATGAGAAACCTCTTGGACACTGATTGGTCAAAAAAGGTACACTGGA
>ERZ1292625.2300-Hain-H41-01um-R1-2300-length-18225-cov-5_pt1 | contig 18225 bp, 30 predicted proteins | sample MGYA00564400_ERZ1292625 | MGnify/ENA primary metagenome ERZ1292625 (study PRJEB36523, sample SAMEA6512639) | groundwater metagenome | collected 2019-01-08 | study: AquaDiva: Metagenomics assemblies of 32 groundwater samples
CAGGCCCTGCGATCTTGGTCGCCTCCGTCAGACTCGAACTGACACCCATCGGTTTAGGAAACCGCCGCTCTTCCTATTGAGCTTCGAGGCGATGGCTAATATCCGCTCCTTGAATACTTCGCTCGGCGACGCTCGGTCGTGTAAACTCTTCGGCCTCTCTCCGCATTCATTATTCGCAACGCGTCTTTGCGAGCTTCGACAGAAAAGTATTTCTTATTCGGAGACGACTTCGCCGAACTATTACAAGACAGGTGCGAAAAAGCTACGTTCGACAAATCGAAGAACGAGGCGACCGGATCTTTCGCGGCCTGCCAAGGAGCCTTATGTTCTATCGAAAAATCAACGACGGTTTCGATCTTCCTCTCGCAACGAAAGCAATTATCGTGTCCGGCTAGTTTTACGTAGGCGAACAAAACCTTCTTCCGGAGTCTATTCGCCGCAGTTCCGTGCGGCTCTCCGAGCAACGCGTCTTTCTTTTTATTAGACATCCGGACCTCCGTCCTCGGTCTAGTTAATCTGGCAGCGACGGATGGATTCGAACCACCGTATCCAGAGTCAGAGTCTAGTGTCCTACCGCTAAACGACGTCGCTATCTGGACCACCGGGCCGGATTCGAACCGGCGTGCTCTCGTTTAGAAGACGAGCGCGACGTCCCCTGCGCTACCGGCGGTCACTATCTGGTCGGCCCGGCGAGACTCGAACTCGCGACCTCCGGTTCCGGAGACCGGCGCTCATCCAACTGAGCTTCGAGCCGACGAACTTCTTCCGGTCGCGAACGATTCCAGATACTCCGGCTTACTTGGCGTCGGCACTAGGCCGAGGCGTTCAGCTCCGCGAGATCCTTTCGAGTCGACCGTCGTCGACGACGTGCGGCTAGCATCGCACGGGTGAATCTCCGTTCGCGACCGAACTGGTGGATGAGGCGAGGATCGAACTCGCGACCTCCTGCTTGCAAGGCAGGCGCTCTCCCAACTGAGCTACAACACCCGAACCTGGAGCGAAGGACGAGAATCGAACTCGCGTGAGCGGACTGGCAATCCGCCGCGCAACCACTACGCCACCTTCGCTTGCAACTGGTCTCCGCGAGAGGACTCGAACCTCTGTCTTGACGTTCGTAGCGTCGCGTCCTATCCACCTGAACGACGCGGAGATGAAACCCGTTTTCTTGCTGGAGCGGACGACGAGTCTCGAACTCGCAACCTCCTGGTTGGAAGCCAGGCGCTCTGCCGATTGAGCTACGTCCGCTCGCGTCTCGGTCGGCCTGAAGCCGTTCCGAGGAGACTACCGACACTTGGCAGGAGCGGCAGGATTCGAACCTGCGAAGGCGATTTTGGAGACCGCCGGTTTTCCTGCTAGCCTACGCTCCTTCATCTGGGGTGAGCGACGGGTCTCGAACCCGCTAACGAGAGTTCCACAGACTCTCCGCGAACCAGTTTGCGTTCGCCCACCATAAACTTTTCCGCCGTCGACGAACATACGCCGCGAGAGCGAAGAACTTGGAGCTTCGAGCCGGTCTCGAACCGACGACCTCTTGCTTACAAGGCAAGCGTTCTACCAGCTGAACTATCGAAGCCGAACGTGGAGGTCGCGGTGAGATTCGAACTCACGGCTTCCGTCATACCAAGGCGGCGGTCTGGCCTCTGACCTACGCGACCCTAACTGGAGGCTCAGGCCGGACTCGAACCGGCAACATCCGCATTACGAGTGCGGCGTTCAGCCTCTTGAACTTCTGAGCCCTTGCGAACTTACTTCGGTCTCCTCGGATCGAGCTGCGCTTTCGCTGCTCGACATATTTCACAACGACAACCGCGTCGTTGGTAATGATTCAGGCCGTGCTCTTCTCGGCTCGGCGGCGAACCGCTACTCGCCGCCGAATTACAACTCAAGTGCGAGAACGCGACGTCGTCCAAATCGAAGAAAGTCTTCTTCGGATCTTCCGACAACTGCCACGGCGTTCTATGCTCGATATAATTCTCGCGGCGACTCTATCTTTTTCGAACACCTAAAACAAACGTCGTGACCTGCTAACCTCACGTACTTAAAGAGCAGCAGCTTTCTTAGCCGACCGGCCGCAGTCCCATGCGGCTCGCCTAGCAATTCATCCTTACGACGATTCCACTTCGTAGACATTGGACCTCCGTCCTTGTCTTTCTTCGAACTGGCGGAAGCAGCGGGATTTGAACCCGCGATCTACACCGTGACAGGGTGCCGAGGACGGCCTCTCCTCTATGCCTCCGAAACTGGTTGCGAGGATGGGATTCGAACCCACGAAATCCGGCTTATGAGACCGGCGCCATAGACCTCTCGGCCACCTCGCGACAAAAGCGAATGGATCGAACTTAGAGGAGGAGTCTTGCGAATCTAGTTGTTAGGAAGGTCTTGCGAGATGCGCGAGCCTACAACTCCTCGGTCGATTCAATTCGAGCTACCGGGCTGATGCCCGATGGCTTTCATAGAATCGCGCCGCGTTCTTTCCGCGACGACGACGAAGGTTGTGAAGCACGGCTTCATGACTCGACGAGTATAGCCGAGCCGTTTTCGAAACGTAAAGCGAAAAGTTTCTAGGGTATCGGCGTGCGCAATCCGAGCCGCTTGATCGCTTCGTCGATGTGGTCTTCCTGAATGCCGAAGTCGATGTCGACCGGCAACCAATGCGCCTCGACGTCGCGCACGTCCGGATCGTCGTCGATGACGACGCACGTCTTGATTTCAGGATGCTCTTCGAGAAAGATCGCGATTTCTTTTCCGCGAGGACCGCCGACGTGCGGCGTCACTTCTCGATGAAAGACGTCGCGCGCGTTCGGCCATCCGCGTTCTTCGAGGCAAAGAAGCGTCTTCGCGAGGCCAGCGCATTGTTCGAGTCGCCACGATGACGAGAGGACGACGACCGCGCCGGTCGCCGCTTGAATTCGACGCGCCCTGTCGACGAGGACCGGTTCGAGCGAGGACGGCCGACCGAGCCTTATCCACGCGCCCCACGTCTTCCGCGTGTTCAACACGCCGTCTATGTCGAGGAAGAAAGCTTTCGCCGGATCTGGCGTCATCGAGGACCGCGCCTGTTGACGCGCTCCTCGGAGTAATTGACCGACCGGATGTGCGTCGTTCCGGCGTTCATCCTGACGCAGAGGACGATTTCGCCGAGATCCGTCGCCGCGTCGATCGACGCTTTCCGATCTTCGAGCTGACGCCGGACTTCGGCGAGGATAACCGCCGTCCGACTTTGCGGAATCGTCGACGGCCTATCCACCAATGTCGACGCCGCCACCGTCTTTGTGTCTGCGCCGCGCTTCGTCGCCTTGGTCGAGGTAATCCGTGTATCGTTTGATCGACTCAAGCTCTCGGCGATATTCGAAGCCGTAACGACCCGGGTGCCTGCCGAGCAGCGATTCTTTCGGCACCTCGACGACGACGCCGCGTTCGACCGCTCGACCGATCCAGTACATCAAGCACGCGTACTCGACGGTCCGCTCTCGCTGCGTGCCGTACGCGAGTTCGGCGCCGTAGACGCCGACGTGCTCGCAACCTTCGTACAAGGCGAGCGCGACTTGATACGCGAACGTCGACGTAAAGTACGAGACCGAAAAGAAATCCTCTATGGCTTCGAGTGGGTAGTTGAGGCCGTTCGGACTCGCGTCGACGAGGTCCGGCGGCAAATAGATCGGAAACGGACACCTGCCGATCCAGATCATATCGTCCGGAGATTGCGCGCAACGCTGATGCAAGTCGAACCACCGATCCGCGCGCAAGCGTCCGAACGTGTCGAGCGGCGGAATGAGGTTCAACGCCCAAACTTCCCAGTCTGTTTCGCCGAGCGGCGCTTCCGCCTTGAAGAGGCCGTTGCCGTAAATACACACCTTCTTCCGCTTCGTCGCGACGTCGAAGACCGGCTCGCGATCGACGACCTTCGGCGACGCGTTGAGGTCCGAGTGCGAGAGCGTCTCGTAATAATTCGCGAGGTGCCTCGGATTCGACTGCGGCGACTGAACGATCATCTCACTTCTCCCTCGGCACGAGGCCGACCGCGCACCGGCAGTTCGGATGCGCGGGCGGATGCTTGATGCCGCCGTCGAAGTCGCCGTCGATGCTCGTCCGCGCGTCCGTCAACGGCTCGCAGATTTGCACGTCGAGGAGGTCGTCCTCGGTCACGAGCCAAATCTTCTCGAACTCGGCGTCGCTCAAGATGCCGTCCGAAACGGCGCGCCCCCACAACATTTGCTGACCGGCGTTCACGCTCGCGATCGTCTCGGTCCTCGCGATCGTCAGCGCGCGTGCCTTCCGCTGCGCGGTCGCGTACCGATCGACGCGCGCGTCGATCTTTGACTCGGAGACGCCTTCGTCTACAAGCCTCGCGCGGAACGCCTCGACCGCCTTCGACTGTTTCTCCGTCAAGCCGACGGCCGACCGGATCATCTTCGCGAGCGCCTCCGGAGGAATGCCCTCCTCGTTCGCGCGCGCGACCATCTCCGCGATCTGCGCGCGGACGTCGGCCGGAGCCTGCACGAGCGCAGCCGCGTGCGCGTTCGCCCATTCGGTCACGGCCGGATTGACGTGCGAGAGCGTCACGGTCAGGCGCGGATCGCGCTTCTCGACCGCGACGTCGTCGAGGAGGCCGCGCACGGCGATGCCGTTCGCGCGGAGCGACCGGCCACCGATCTCGACGCCGGTCAAGGTCGAGCGCACGAGGATCGGCTTGACGGACGCCGTTTGCGCGGCGCCGAGTCCGGCGACGTCGAGCGCGTTCATGACGTCGCCGAGCGTGCCAGACGGTCCGAGCGCCTCTGTCAACTTCGCGAGGCTCACGCGCGTCGCGTGATCCGCCCACACGCGGACGAGCGCGCGGATCAGCGTCGGTTCGTGTTTCGCCGCGACCTGCGACGGCGCCGGAACGACGCCCTTCGCGAAGAGTCGCCGGAGCGCCTTCGCGAGGTCGGCGTCGCCGTCTTCGTCTGCGGCGACGGCCGACGCCTCGAAATCGCGCGTCCAACCGCCTAGCGGCCTGAAGGAGATGCCGCGACGGCCCGTGCCTGGTTCGGTCTCGGTCGGTTCGGCCGGTGGCTTAGGCGCCTCCGGAGCAGGCGAAGGCGGCGCGTCCGGAACCGGCTCCGGCGGAGGCGCCGGATCGTATTCGATCGGTTGCGGTTGCACGCCGAACGACACCATGTGCAGTTTTCCGGCCTCCTCGTCTTCGAGCGGTCCGAGGCCTTGCGCCTTCCGCCACTCGTCGACGGTCGGCGCGAACGGCGCGGCCTTCATCGCTTCGAGGTGCCGATCTTTGTCTTCCTGAATCGGCGAGACGTACTCGACGATGAGCCGCTCGTCGTATTCGGGCGCGAGCCGTTCCTGCAGCACTTGGCGTTGGAATTCGAGGCGCGGTTCGACGACGTAACGGCTCATGAAGTAGTCGGCCGCGTCGATCGTCGCGCGGTTCGAGGATTCGAGGACGCCGAGGATTTCCGGCGGCACGCCGAAGTGCTGCAGGACGACGTTCCGCTCGAACTCGCGGAGTTGCACGAACTGCATCGCGCGGAGGTTTTGGTCGAGTTCCTTGACGTCGACTTCTCGCGTCAAGAAGTACGGCTTAAAGGCTCGGAAGAATCCCTGGTTCTGCGACATCCAGTCTTCTTCGAGGCGTTTTATGTTCGAGTCGCGGAGAGCGACCGGCCCTTTCGGCCAGATCAAGAGATCGGGCCGCGCCTGATTGTAGAAAAACGCCTTCGTGTGCCGCGCCGCGTATTCGTCCGTGTCGAGTTCGTCGCCGAGCGCCATCGCGGACCCGGAACCGCGCCCGTATGGATTCAAGGGATCGACGTCGGAGAACCACACGAATTCGGTGTCGGGAATGTTTCCGCGCCACGCGCGGAACGAGACGCGGAAGAAGCGGAAGGCCGGAGTCGGCGTCGCCATGATCCAATGCGGAGGAATCGGCCAGACGGCGACGATCGTGCCTTGCGCGTCGCGCTCTTTCAACCAGAACGCGTCGCCGACGAGGTCGAGGTGCAACTGCGTCACCTTCCGCATCGCGAAGCCCGTTTGGAACTCGTTCGCGTTGTGCAAGACTTCGAGGAGCGGATGCTCTTCGATTTTGACCAACTCTCCTTTTTCTTCGGCCTCTTTCATCAACTTGCGGCGGACGCTTTTCTCGGCTCGCTGCATCGCGATGTCGCGGCGCGCTTTCGGTTCCTTCTTTCCTTTGACGACGAAGAGCTGCCATTCCGCGCTCGCGGTCGCCGTCGAGACGCGACTCGACACCGCTCGGAGCCACGGCATCTGCGAGTACGCGCGGAGGTAGTCGGCCGAGCCGCGAACTGGCGGAACGCCCATCCCGCCTGGAAGGACGCCGGAAAGCAACCGGTACACCTGCGACAGCGACTGCTCGGAAAAGATGCCGACGAGCGCCTTTGAAGCGACGTTCATCCGCTGAAGGAGGGTTGCCATTGTGACTCCCTACGGCCTGACGATCCGGCTCGCCACGTGCCGCGAAGCGGACGCGAGGAGGTCGTCTGGCGCGAGCGTGGCGAGATAAACGATTGCCGACCGGCACTGGGCGAAGAGGAGTCGGTTGGGATTCGACTGACCCATTTTCGCGCACGCGTCGTCGATCTTGGCAAGAAGATCTTCGACCGAGATCATTTCCTCGTCCGCGCGAGGCTCAGTTGCTGACGCCATCCGAAGTGGAAAACGGTTCGATTATACGTCGATTAACCGCCGAGGCCGCGACGACCGACGTAATCGGACGGAAAGAAGGCGCCACGCCGAGCAATCTCTCGCTGCACGAAACCTTGCTGGTCTTCCGAGTAGCCACCTTCCGGCTCGAAGACGATGACGACCTTCCGGCCACAATCGGCAACCTGGCACTTGTAGAGGTCGACGACGACGCCGTTCTCGCGCATCTCTTCGATTCGAACGATCGGTGTTCCGCACGACTGACAAGCGATTTGAACTTCGGCCGTTTTCATTTCTTATCTCTCGTATTCTCTCTCGTCGACGGCCGCGAGCGGCACGCTTTTCAAGAGCCCCCGAACGGCGCTCACGCGCACTTTGTGACCGGCGAATTTGTCTTGAATCGAAGCGATGATGCGCCTGCCGTGATACGTCGAGCACGTCACGGCCATTTCGACGAACTTCTGCGGAGCTTTCTTGTAGTCTGGTTCGCCGTTCCGAAGCATCGAAACGACGAGCCGACAACCGACGACGTTGTCCTTCACGTTGACGTCGATGACGCACCCGGCGTCCCTTGGATCGATGCCGTCGAAGTTTACGCCCCTCACGCGACCTCCGCGAGCGGCACCGGCAACGTCCGCATCGGAACGTAGAGCGGATGTTGTGGCGACTTGTCCGCGTTTTGTTTGAGGCAATGCGGTTCGACGCCGTTCTTCTTGAGCAACTAGAAGACGAACTCGCCTCGACCGAGGAACGCACCGTGCTTGCCCCACGCGCACACGACGCGGCTCGATTTCGCCGCCATCTCCAGGATCGCTTGATCGTTCATGGATAGAACGTCCGCGTACGGCGACGCGCCACCGATCGGCTCCTCGGTCTTCTTCATCTCTTCCGGATCGGTCGCTCGCCAGGCGAAGACGTTGCCGACGTAGAGCTTTCCGTAACCCCACCGCTTCGCGAACTGAATGCACTTCGCGACGGTTCGGTCGTTCGCGGTCGCGTCCGCAGTGCTCGGATTGAGCATAAGAAACATAAGGACCGGAAGCGCGTCATTCCAGAGCCGCCAGAGCTGGTACCTATACCGCGCGTCCTGCGAGAAGATCGCGCCGGAATCGGAGGAACACCCAAAGAGGTCGGTCGACGTCACGGCTTACCTGACGCTCTCTCGGCTCTCAGACGGCGAGCGACCGCGATGAGGCCCTCGACGTCGACGTCTCTCCAATAGGTCGACGTAGCAATGACGCCGTCGTTTTTCATCTTCTCGACGATTTGACGGCGGTCGACGACTCTCTGCGAGAGCATTCCGCCGTATCGGTCCCAGAGCGTCTGGTTCGCCAACATCCACTCGACGCGTTCCGTGCGCGTGACCTTCGCGCTCACCGCTTGACCTCCGGCGGCGTTCCGGCGCCGATGAGCTGCAGCGGCAATCGCACACACGGATTCGCCGCGAGCGGCACGAGCCATTGCAGGTTCGGGATCGTCGGCGCGGTCGCGAGGCTCGACACGGTCCGCATCACGACGCGCTCGTCCGTCTTCGTTTCGAGGCTCAAGAACGCTTCGTCGTCGAACGCGCGATAGAAGAAGACGATCGCTTCCGGACACTGCAGCACGGCGACGCGTTCCCAATTCTTGACGACGGCTCCGGCCTCTTCCTCGAATTCGCGGACCATGGCGTCGTCCGGCGATTCGCCCTTTTCGACCAACCCGCCGATGCCGTTGAGTTTTCCGGCTTGCCAGGCCGGACGGTTCTTTTCGATCAGGACGATGTTCTTGCCGTCCGAGCCGAAGAGGAAGCCGACGACGTATGTCTTGTCGCCCACGGCTAGCAAAGCCTTCCTTCGAGATAGGCGATTGCGTCATCGACGCGGACGACCTTCTCCGCGTCCTCGTCAGGAATTTCGATGCCGAACTCTTCCTCGAACGCCATGAGCAACTCGACGACGTCGATCGAATCGGCGCCGAGATCGTCGACGAAGCTCGCCGCGAGCGCAACCTCGGCACGCTCGACTCCGAGTTGTTCGGCAATGACGTCTACCGACCTCGCAACAAGTCGCTCCTTTGAAACTTTGTTCGCCATTCCTAATCCTCCCAACCGGTTGCGACGTTAACCGGTTAAACGACTTGCTTTTTCTTCGCCGGTTCATTCTTGACGACGAATCCGATCGAAACCGACGCGAGCGCGGTCTTTCCCCAGATGGCTGGAACCGCATCGTCTTCGACGTCCATCACGGCTACGCCGTACCGAATGCTCGCCGTGCCGATCTTCCGACCTCGTTCGTCGAAGACAGGCACGCCGTCTTGACGCTCGGAAACGTTAACGCGTGCCTGTATCTTCATCTCGCCGCCGCGTCGATCTTTCTTCCGAATTCAGTCCTCGACACGTCTTTCATCGCTTTCGAACCAACCTTCGTTTTTGCACCGCGTAAACGAATCCGACGAAGCCTCCGGCGATTGCGGCCGCGACGCCGAGGAAGTTCGTATTCGCGGTCACGCTCCACGCGGCGACGCTGACGACGACGCACGCGCACGCACCTGCGGCGACGACGTAATGGCCAGATCCGTCGCTTCCCGAAACTCTCGCATTCTTTTCTTCGTTCATGAAGGCCTCTCCGTCGAGGAGGACGAACGCGAACCTCCGGAGCTTGTCGCGGTGTTTCGACTGCTCCTTCGCGTAACTATACGGAACGAACTTCTCGCAATCGCAGTCGCCGGAACTGCCGCGACATCGAATCGCCGCCATACCGACCGGCCTCGTAATTCTCGTGGACGTCTCCGATGTGTCCGCACTCACACTTATTGCGCACGCGAGGCAAGCACTTCTTCGGAGCGAACGACTCCTCGATGAGCGCGTCGATCTCTTCGAGCGTTGGTCGCCGTCTGTCGAGATCGGCGACGCTCACTTTTTCTTTGCCTTTTTCTTTTTCGCGAGGTCGATCTTCATGACTTGCTCAAGCAGCTTGCCGAGCGCGGAGATCCAGACGGACGTGTTCGCCGAAAAGCCGTCCTTCTTCGCGAGGCGCATCGCGGCCGGAACGTCTCCGGCTCTCGCGATGTAGTCCGCGCAGCGGCGCCAGCGCTCGCGTTGGTAGGCTTTCGATACCTTCATCGACCGCTTCGGCCCGACTCGCGAGCCTTCTCAACCCACGGAAGAATGATGGCGAGCTTCTTGTGCGCACGGAGGTCGCTCGCGCTCCATCCGGCCGAGACGAGGTCGGTCGCGATTTGATATCCCTTCGCCACCAAGACCTGCGCGAGGCCGATCGCGCCGAGCGTCGCGCCGACGCCGAATACGAAGCCGAGCAAGATCGCGTCGATGCGTTCGGTCACAATAGCTTCCTCGCTTTAGAAAGTTTCTCGTCGAGCGTCTTCTGGGATTGAGCGGAGATCTGATCGAAGGCCGATCCTTCCGCAGAGGAAGCCGACGTAAAAACAAAAGGCTCCGATCGCGACCACGCAAACAAGAACGATTGTCGCGTGCGCGGTCATGACCGTCTCCTTTTCTCGTCTTCGAAAAACCCGGACACGACGACGCGGTAGCCGTCGGCTGAAACCATCCGCTCGTCGACGTTCAAGCCGACGCTCTTCGCGGCCGCAACGATCGCGAGCGAGACGTCGTTTCGCAACGTCCTGAAAATGAGCGACGATGGTCGCTCCTCGACCGACGCGAGCAAGGACGCGGTCGCGGCGCGGAACGCGGAGATCGTCGTGAAGCATTCCATCTGTGGCCTATTATATTACGAATCACAGCGCGTAGCGCGTCACCTTCGCGTCGTCGTGTCCGACGCAAAACTTTGCGTGCCTTCCTCGGCTCCGGTCGGTCGTCTCGTACACGAACCACACCTCTCGCGGATTCGTCGGCGAGTAGCCGGAGATGCGTCCCGGGATCTTCGCTCGACCGAGTCGCACGTCGACGAGCGTGCCGATCGGATACGCGATCTTGATTGCGGCGGCAAGCTCTTCTCCGGCGGTCTTGAAGACGTCGAAAAGTTTGCGGACGTTTTTCTCGTGTGCGGGCAACATCAGCGGAACGTCGACCTTCCGGTCGTCCGAGTCGGATGCGCGGTCGGCGAGAGTCCGGAACCGAGGCTGCCGGGCGGAGGCTCTTTCTGGCCTGGCAGGTTTCCGCGACCGCTCCATACGACTTCGTAGTCGACACCTGCGACCGGTCCTCCGGACAGTTTTCCGGACCGGTCTAGCCGAGATGACGAAGGAGCGACGGACCGAGGCGGTAAGCCGGTCGCCGACCGGATTCGCTGCTCGACTCCGTCGTCCTCCGGCGCGCCCAAGGCTCCGCTCGTGGGCGCAACTTCGTCGGCGTCTACGCCGATCGGTTCTTCTTCGTCAGGCGCTTCTCGAAATTGCGACGTCGACGAGGCTTTGTAACGAACAACGCCGCGCGCCCGCGTCATCACGACGCTGCACGCGGCGCGCAATTCTTTGAGGATGCGCCTCGCGTCGTCGACGCTCACGCCGACTGCAGCCGCGATCTCTCCGACTTCGAAGTCGACGACGCGCGCTTCGAGAAAACGGAGCACCCTGCTCGACGCCTCTCGCATTTGTCCGACCGCAGGCGCGTTCGATCCGACTCGGCGCGGCGAGACGGCCGTGGCCGGAGCAACCGCAACGTTGTTTGCGTCGACCGGAGCCTTCAACTCTCGGATGATTCTCAGCGCGTCTTCCGGCGAGTCGCACCGCACGTCGACGCCGCACACGTTTACGATATATGCCATGACGTTTTTAGGTGCGTCGCCAACACCACTCCCAACCAAAATGTCGGTACTCGACGCGAACGCCAGACCGGCAAAACTTGTGATCGCGCCGACGAACCGAGTAGACGAACCGAATCGAAATCGGCAACAACACGCGCGGCTCAGTTCACTTCGCTGACGACGTTACCGGCTTCGCGAAGCCTCTGCTTCAGCGTCGCTTTGTCTTTCTCGTGGAACAACGACGATCTGCTTAACGCTCGCGAAGCCGGACGGCGGAGGATTAACGAGGAGCGTCTGACCAGGATTCGACCGCAGGTATTGCAATCCTTGCTCGGTCAAGCCGACGATGACCGCTTGCCCGCCGCCGTCGAGTTCGCCGTACGCCCACACGATGTGCTCGTTTTTGATGCTGCTCACGAAACTCTCCTTCCCAAGGGACGCCCGCCATGTTTATTGCGCCGAACGAATCCATTCCTTGGAATCCTTGGATATCTCGCGTCGCGTCGCACGATCGTCTCGTCAGGCACGCGTTCGCCGAGTTCGACCGAGACGTAAAAGTATCTCTCGTTGACGCAGGCGCCGTCGGCCTCTGCTTCGGTCTCGAATATTCCTTGAAACTCCCAAGCAACTCCGATCGGAGGAATCGCCTTGACGAACTTACCGCAGAGCCAAAGTTTCATCTTTTCAACACTCATTCCTTCTTGCCGAGGAAGCCGAGCGCGCGTTCGATGCCGGTCTTCTGTTCCTGTTCGAGCGGTTCCGATTTTACTTGAGTCGACGCCAGTTGCGGAAGCGAGCGCGCCGATGCTTCATATTTCGTTCCGCCGAACCGGAGCGGTCGCGTTGCCGCAGACGACGCGTGATAGGCGAGGGAGCCAGCGACGAAGCCGTCGGGCGGATGTCCGCTCGGCTTCCAAAGGTCGTCGTTCTTGCAGAACTTGTGTTGTTTGTAGAGGACGTCGATCTTCGGCGAGACGATCTCTTCGTGTTCGATCGCGACGATGTAATCGACGAAGAGGTTCTTCCGCCGCATGCCGACCATCACGAAGGCCTCGGTCGGTTGCTCGATGAGGTCTTGCAAGTACGTGCCGCCGCCGGTCGCGTCGTTCGCCGACGTCCCAGGATACCGCGTCGTCTGCGCCTCGAAGGCCGCGATGATGTATGGCGTCGGCCGTTTCCGGAACCGCTGATACGCGACGAGCCGGAGCGGAAAAACGTCGTCGCGGAGCGTGACGATCTCGACGAAGTCGCGCGAGCGCGCCCAGTCGGCGCCGGTCGCGTAGCTCGCGTGCTCGACCGGAGGCTCGAACTCCGCGTACGCGAAGTTCTCCGTCTCGGACGGAATCGGCTCGCCGAAGAACATGCGTTCGACCTTCTCGACGTCGATCGCGCGGCCTTCCGGCGACGGCTCCTGCAGGTCGTACTGCACCTTCCACATCGCGTCCGTCACGACGTTCCGCTGACGCGCGATCTCGGACTTTAACAACCATCCGATCGGTTCGACAACTTCCCTCCAACACCACTCATGGATGCCCCAACCCTTCTCGGCGGCGCGCTTCACCAATTCAGAGAGCGTGCCTTCCGCGAAGTACCGCGCCGTCGAGAGGAGGACGTGCGCTTCGACGCCGCGCTTCGTCATCGGCTGACCGAGCGCCTGATCGAGCAATTTCATGTCGACGAGATCAACTTCATCGACGCGCAATCTTTGCGGGTGGGGCCCAGAGACCGACTTGTTCGACGCCATTAAAGCGACGACCTTGTTGCCCCAAATGAGTTTCGATCGCTTCGCCGACGCGTCCGACGCGAGCGCGGCGATCGGCGCGTTCGGCAATTCCCAAAACTCTTTGAGGTATTCGTGCACGCGTTCCGATTGTTCGCCAGAGCCACCGAGGAGCGTCACGTCGGCGCGGAGCGTCAAGGCTTCGGCCATCGCGAGCGCGCCCATGTTGAACGTCTTGCCGCCGAAGCCGCGCGACGCGATCCAGAGCGTGACCGGCGTCTTCGCGAAGAACGCGTCGGAGAACGCCGCGAACGGATTCGAGTGTCCCTTGCAGACCGACGTGCACGGCAACCGGATGCCGAGCGTGTTCGCGAGGAAGGCCTTGAGTTCGTCGTCAGTCCTCGGCCTCGGGATCGACAACTGGGATTGGATCGCCGACGACTGGTGGTCCTCCTCCGGTTCCCATCGCCGCAAGGTTTCGTCCAGCAACAAGTTTTGCAAGTTTGGACGCGACCGACCGCCTGACGGCGTTCCGTATCTCTCTGTCTGCGACGTGCTCATCTAGCGCCTCTAAGAGTGCCGACGTCTCCGCGTGCCGGAGCGCGAAGGCGCGTTCGGCCGAAATCATGTTGTAGAGCTGCACGACGCGCCGGTTCTCCGACGTCTCTAACCGTTCGAGCGAGAGCGTCAACTCGCGGAACTCCGCGCGGGCTTCGGCCTCTATCGTCGAGGCGCTCATCGCTTTCGCGAGGTCCGCGATCGCCGCATCGCCGTCGAGAGACGCCTTCATCTTCGCGTTCTCGGTCGAAACCGTCGAGAATCGATCCCAGGCTCGCTTGAGTTTTGCGAACGCCTTAACCGCGAGCGGTCCCACCCATTCGTCGCGGCCAGACCGTTCGACGTTGTCGCGGATGTAGACGCGCGTTAGCGCGATCTCGTGCTTGAGCGACAGTAGTTCGTCGTCGCCCAACAGTCGCTCGTAATGTTCGGCGAGCCGCCTCGGCACGACCTTCGAGTAAATGCCGGACGCGAAGCTCGGACTCGAAATGCCGACCGACGACTTGCCGCCGTGCAGCTCGCAGCGGTTGTTGCGGTAGAGGAACGGATGTCGCTGCCCGCACGGCTTCGGCACGAAGCCGGGACACTTTTCCGGTCCGCACTCGACGCACGAGACGCGCCTGTTGTCGACCTTTGGATGCGTCCGCCGATGGCATTTGCAGTGCTTACATTTCGTCGTTCCCGCTCCGCACGTCTTCGCGTCCGCGCGCGAGCGCGTCCGCGTTCGTTTGCCGAGTTCCTTTTCTCGCTGGCGCCGCTCAGACGCCAAGGGTGACTCCGTCTATCTCGAACGACGCCTGCGTCTCCGGCAGCACCAAGAGGCCACGCTTGCGAAACACCGTCAGGACGCGGAACCTGTGATTCGTCGACTTCACCATGCCGATGTAAGCCTCGACCTCGAAGTCTTCCTTTCGATACATCGGCAATACTTGGTCGAGCCATACGACGTGCGCGCCTTCGCAGAGTCGCCGTCCGAGCGCGTCGACGACTTTGTTCCGCTTAACCATCGTCGGCTGGTAGTGGTCCGCATCTTCGACAGAATACGGTGGATCGGCAAGGACGAGGTCGTACTCTTCAAGCGGCACGAGCGTCAACGCTTGCGCGTCGTCGACGTACGTCGGATTCGTCGAGGCGTCGAGATCGACGGTCTCGCCAGGCAACGCGCCGACGTCGACGAGACCGGAGAACAAATGCAGGACGCGCTTCTTCTCCGGAAAGAGCGCCTTGACGCGCGAGAGGTAGCCGTGCGGATAGCCGCCGTACCACGCCGAGGCGACGCGGTAGTTGTTGCCCATGACCCAGATGCCGAACGCGCGACCGCCTTCGCCGACGGCGAGGTTTAGCGGATATCCGGTCTCCTTCCGGTAGTTCTCGATGCGCTCTTGCCACGTCATCGACGTCATTCGCCCGCGTCGATTAACCGGTTAATCTCAATGAAGGCCTTCGAGCGGCGAAGCGTGTCGAGCGGCACGTCGTTCGAATGCAGCGCAAGTTCGTCGACGTGGCGCTGCGGAAACGTCAACTCCTCGTCGAAACTAACGATCGGCAAGAATCCGCGAAACTTCTTGACCTCGAACTCCAGCGTCGAGCCGTCGACGAGGCCGATATGAATCACGCCACCGAGGACGACCTTCTCGTCCGGCACGTCGACGGCGCCGAGGACGAGCCTCGGCGTGCAGCAACAACGGATGTAGATTCTCACGGCGCCTCGGTTATTCGGAAGCAGACGGCGGCAAATAACCATCACCCCAATTGAGCACCGCTTTTTGCGTGCTGCTCAACGACATCACCCACGCGACGCGATCGCGTCGGTCCGCAATATCAACAAAGACCGCCGTGCATTCTGGAAGCGCCGCGAGGCGCTGGATGATGCACGTCGGACACAATACGCCGCCTCGTCCCTCGCGGTCGACGCTAACCTGCGCGTGGTCAAACGGCGGTCCGACGGCAATGCGATTCCAGAGTGGCGTCGGTAGCAAAACGTCGCAAGCGAAGTCGGAATACTTCGTGTCGCATCCGCCGTAGCAGTAAAGGACGCCGTCGACGAAACCGCGACGCGTCACGGTTGATTGCGTCGACGCTTCCGCGAGGAGTGCCGCCGCTCCCGATTCTAATGCGGCGATGAAACCGACCGGCAACGCCTCAAGCGTCAGCGTCTTGCAATCGCGAAACCACTCGGCCGCAGCGCGCAACTTATCGGCGCGTTGCCTCGCGGTCGGCGCGTCGTTCGCTTCGAGACCCATCACGACGTAGCCCGGCTCGACGCCCGGAAAGTCTCGCAAGACATACGTCACACGGCGACGCGTCTCGTTTCCGGTATAGGCCTCCATAACGGGATTCCATTCGCGGAGGACGAGCACGTCGCCTTCCTGGAAGTCGCGGTCGTTCAGGCGGCACTCGAACGGCTTCGAGCCGTCGACGATCGAGCCGTAGTATTGCGGCTGCGTCTTCAGCTCGTGGAGAATTCTACAATCGCACTCGTCGAACTTGCCGGTCGTTACGCGAAAGTTCTTCGACGCGCAATTTTTGGTATGCGCGCTCATCGCCGGTTCCTCCGCCGCGACTCTTTCGCGCGCTTGTTGCGCGCCACCTTCTTCGGATTCTTCGGCTTGCCGACGTCGGCGAACTTCGCGTACTCTCGGTTCGCTCGCGCGCGCAAGGCGATCGTTCCGAAGAGGCTCGCGTTCGCGAGGCCGATCTGCTTCGCACCTCGACCACCACGGATCGACGGCGAGAGCGCGAGGTTCATCATCTCGTCGAGCGGCGTCCGTCGAGCCGAGAACGGCTTGCCAGTTCCGCGCGAGAGCGCGATCGACGCGTTAATGTCTCGCTTCGCCTTGGCGTCGGCCTCTCGAAGCATCGCGTCGAGATCGTCTGTCACTTCGCGCTCTGGCTTATGATTGGTCATAGCTTTCTTTCGATTTTAGACTTTCAAGACCGAGCCTCTTTAGGCATTGCCTACAGTTTGGCCTCGAATGCGACTCCTTGATTCGTCTACTCCACAGGAGCCGTCCGCAGGCCGTTTTCACGCGACCAGCAAACGACGGCTTCGCTACCTCGAACTGCTCGGCCGCGTGGATTACAGCAAGTTTAGAGCACGCAACGCGAAGTAGAAAGATTTTCGGAACCTCGTCGTCGGCGATTCCTTCGACCGCTCCTCGCGCACGCAAGGCAGCCGCGCCCGCTTCAAGAGCCGGTAACAGCATGACTTCGACCAGCCGCGAAATCCATTCGCGCGAAGGCTTCTCTTAGATAGCCTTGCGGTGCGCATCTAGTATCTGCGCCTGCGTCTCGTTGTCGATCATCGCTCTCTCGGCCGCCTCTCCTCTTCGGACCGCCTCGCTATGATCTTTCGGCTCGCCGTTCTCGCCCGCGCGTCGAGGACGGCGACCTGCTCTTCGAACCGTTCTTGCCGCGTGCAGTTCCTGCCGCAACTCCGCGTCTCGGACCACGAGGTCAACGTCACGGTATCCGGCCGTCCGTCGCGCACGGCGAAGTAGTGATAGCGTTCGCCGTCGCCGAACCGGTAGACGGTCACGCCGTCGACGCTGAAGAGGATGCCGACGCTGTTCGCGGCCTCGTCCTTCGCCGTCGCCGAAGGCTTGTTCTTAGCACACGCCATCGCCATCAAGACAATCAGAATTGCTGCCGTCGCGAGCACTTTTACGAACATGCGATTCTCTCCTTTGCGTTCTGCCGGACTCGATAGAGCCGCGTCTTCGCTGTTGCTTCGAGGATGCCGAGGTCGGTCGCCAGGTCTCGACCGCTCCGACCGTCGACGTATGCCGCAGCGAGGAGCAGTCGGTCACCCGGATCGATCTTCGCAACCGCGTCCCTCGCGTCGAGCCAGCCATCGAGGTCGACGCCTGACGCGACGATCTCGAACGCCTCGACGTCTTCGGCGACCGGCCGTCGTTTTCGAACTCTGAGGACGTCGACCGCACGCACCTTCCGAAAGTGTGCGGCATAAAAGGACGCCCACGCTTCCTCGTCGCCTGCGGCAATGCTTTCGGCCGGAGTCATCAGGCCGGTATTATATTACGACTCGACCGGCTTCCGTTCGACTACCTCGCGCGCGCGGCGCCGAACGGCACGAGGACGCGCGGTCGCCATTCCTCGGCGACGCACGCCTTCGAGAAGTCGACGCCGACGTGGCCGCCGACGTAGCCGCGACGCTTGCACGCGGCCTCGACCTCGAACGACAACGAGAGGCCGACGACGAGCCACTGAGGAAGCCGACGGCGACGCACCACGCGAGAACGCCACGGACGATCGCGCGCCGTTCGCACGCTTCGTGGCGGCACGCGCCGTCGCGGTCGACGTCCGCGCGTCCGCAATCTTGACACGATCCGATCGCACCCATGTTGTTTATTCCTTCGCAAGATTGTGGATGCCGTCCTTGACGGCTCGGCGCGCCGCCTCGTCGCAGACGATGAGGCAATCGAGATACGGCCCGCCGCCGAGGTGAATCATGCACGAGACGCCGATCGGCGCGCGGCGCGCGACGTTCAGCTCGTGGCCTTCGCGCGCGAAGAAGCCGCCGACCGCAGACCGGACGGCCTCGGCGAGCATCATCGG
>ERZ1292625.2301-Hain-H41-01um-R1-2301-length-18213-cov-6_pt1 | contig 18213 bp, 32 predicted proteins | sample MGYA00564400_ERZ1292625 | MGnify/ENA primary metagenome ERZ1292625 (study PRJEB36523, sample SAMEA6512639) | groundwater metagenome | collected 2019-01-08 | study: AquaDiva: Metagenomics assemblies of 32 groundwater samples
AGCCATCGCCATAGCCATAGCCAGAGCCAGAGCCATAGCCAGAGCCAGAGCCATAGCCATAGCCATAGCCATAGCCATAGCCAGAGAGGACGAAGGCTGGCAGAGTCCCCCTTAGGAGCATAATTACGCCCAAGTAGCCTTTTCCCAACGCTCTGTTGCTTCAGTGGTTACCATGGAAACTGAGGTAATATCCCGCAAAACAATATCTACGGCGGGACCAATCTTGCAAGATTTATTTGGCCCATGAGAAGCCAACCCCATGAATCCACGCAAATCAGCCGACCAGTAGACACACAGCTTAGCACGCTTCAAGCTGATAGTCGGCCCATCGATATCGGTTGCATAACCAAAAAATACTCCGCGATGAGCGGTCGTAACCAGAACGGGGGTTTCTTTCTTATTTGCCATTCGTATCTCCTTTTTCTAGGGTTAGAATCCGTTTCGTGTGAACAGGGCTCCGATTTTTCGTGAGCCCTTCGTGCCAACTACTCCGTGTTCCCCTACCGGCGTTAGCTAGACGCACAAAGTAATTAGGGAACCCATGGTCAGAGTAGCCAGCACGTAAGGCTCAAGCGGGTTCGCACCTTGTATCATCCTGCGCTTTGGCTGTCAAGTTTTGAGGGGGACTACCCGACACCGGGTTGAGGGGTGGGGGTACTGTGCCGGTACCCCGATCCCGAGTAGCCCCCGCTCAAGGCCATTAGCTCGCGCGCTTGATCTTGCCGGACTTCTTGCTGTCAGTCGCAAGCTTGTTGGTCAGCGCATCGACGCAGAACTGCATGACCGACACGTCCGTCTGCACGCAAAAGAGCTTGAGGCTCCGGTGCAGATCCTTGGGGATGCGAGTCGCAAGCTGGACCCACACGTCGCTCTGCTCATTCTTATCCTTCATGGTCGCGTTCCTCCAATTTCCGTTTGACGCTCAATAAAAAGCGTCGGTTTCGTGGCTGGCAGCCGCTCCAGACACTTAGTTAATTGCTCACCCGTGAGAATGACCTTCGCGGCCGTTTGGGTGATAGTAGCAATTTCTAGCACCCTGTCAATACCCACAAGTTTGGCCACCTTCTCTGGAACCACCACCGTCTCTTCCTGCAACTTCAAGGTCGCTGCATAATGACTGGCAGTAATGCGGGTTCCATATCCCACTTTTGCTTCAACTAGCATTTCCATGATCGCTGCGCGCTCGGCTTCGTACTGCTTTTGCAGTCGCGACCGTTCGCGGTTCGTTTCCCCAGCCGCATCGATCAACTTGAGCAGCGTGCTGGAGTGTTCCTTCCGTGGAACCAATTTCAGTCGTCGTGCCATGCCGACCTATCTATCAGAATGGGGGAGGATGTCAAGCCCCTTCTGCATCGAGGTCAGCAAGAGAATTCTTGAGACTAGCAAGCTTCACCTGGGTGGTATTGATTTCCCCAAGCAACCGCTCTCGTTGTTGCTCGCGATGAATCTGCTTAGACTGAGCAAGAAACTCGGGATGTTCTTTTACCCACACCATGACCAATGGTGGGATAATGGTTTCAATCTTTTTCCATGCTGGATTAGAAAGTGACCCACCAATACAATGGGCTCGACTTCCATACCGATGGATAACCTTACCATTTCCGTCGAGGTCAAGTCGAAGATTATATTCTACTCCGTGTACCGTGATGGGACTCTTTTGGTTGTAGTTGTTGATGTCATCCGTACTAATGCCGATATGGTCCGCATTCGTAGACCAGATGCCCACCGTCCCCAGCGGAGTTTGCACTTCAGCCGTAGGCCATATCATGCCTTCACCTTACCTTTCTTTGGTTTAGGTTGATTGCGATTGCAATTAGAACAAAAGGTTTTCCCGAGGCAAACTATGCAATCTTGATGGTTGCATATCGAACCACAACCCTTGCAGCCTTTCTTTTTAGCCATGTCTTATGCTGCTTTCTTAGGCATGGCCTGGACAGGCTTCCGGCCGGGTAATTCTATGTGTTTAAACTTTGTCTTACACAAATCGCATGTCGCCTTAAAATCATCGCTGGCCACGCGGACCTTGATACCACACTTACAGATCCAGCGCCGCAAGGGAGAGCCCTTAAAAGCTTTCCCCGCCGCGAATGGATTGAATGCGGCTTTGGGAAATGTCGGCAGCTTCTTGGCTAGGGCTTTCAATTCGATAGCTAAGGCTGGGCTCGGAATGGTCGCCGTCATCTTGCCGGTCAATCCCACCGCCTGCGCGGTTGATTTAAACAAGCCCTTATGGCCTTCCTTAGGGTGTTCCGCATGAATCTGCTCGTGCAAAAGGGTGGCCAAGACATTGATAGGATTATCCCATTGTGAGGGGTGAATGAAAATGACGGCCTTCCGCTTGCTCGGCACCGGGTCCGACCAGCATTGGCCAATCTTATTGCCTTGTCCGCGCATTCCCTTCGGAAACCCATAGGAGCAAATCACATTCTTGGGGTCCGGGGCCTTAGGGAGATATCGCTTGCGGAGCGCCGTATAGGCACTACAAAGCCATGCCTGATGGCTGTTATGGAGTCGTGCGTTGGTTGCCATGGGCGCCTTTCCTTTAAGTAGTTGTCAAGACGAGCCTTGAGATCCGACCATCCTGGCGTCGGCGATCGTGAGCGATGCAGATTGTGCCATGAGGCGCCGCTCGCATGTCCCCTTCTGGGCCATGGTCCGATGCCCAAGGAGACAGACACACGGGATGAGCTTCTTTTTTCGGTTTGCCATGGGCGCCTTTCTAACCTAGGTCGTACGTCATGTCAAGAGGAGGGGGGTTTAAAATGCCCCTGAGGTCGCGGATAGTCTTAGCTAGCTTTTCTTCTGCCGCACTAAGGGCCAGGACGGAGAGAGTAGACCCATCCATCCTGAGGCTTTTGAGATAATCTTGCTGATATTCTAATCCAGCGAGAATATCCCTTAGAATGCGATAATCTACCTTCATTGCATTTCCCCTTTCAAGAGTGCTTCCTGTTTTTCGATCAGTAAATCTACAAATCGCAATGCTTCGTCGGCTGTACGTTTATTGAATGTCTTGTTGTAATCACGCTTCAAGACTTGCCAGACCGACATATATCTAGACATCTTTATGCCAGCCTTTGCAAGATTGATGGCACTCCGCAAAGTAATCAAGCGGAATAAATGTACTTCATCTTTACCGGAAAACATCATATGTACAATCCTTAGGTAATCAATTGTCCGACGCTCACGCGATGCGATCCATGGGTAGCCATATCGATTGCATGCAGTAGGATACAGCCCGCAAGGGCGACCCCGAGGGCTACGAGGAAGAACGTAGCCCAGCGTTCCCATCGCGGCGTTTGCTCTGGCCCTTGCGTTGTAAGAGCGCGCTTGGCGCGGGCCCGGTGTTTCGGGTCGAGCAGGGCGACGCCGATATCGACTCGGGCGATGCGTTTGTCCCATCGCGTGCGGGTTCCCATTGCGTTACTCCTTTGTGATAGTTTGGAGTCTGGCCCATGCCTCATCGAGCGGTTCCGCCTCAATTTCAAGCTCGCTGTAAACCTTATCAAAATCTTCGATGGCGAGCGTATTCCCGATACGTTCCGCATCGTCGAGGCTAGTTGCCTCCACCACGGCCGCACAATCAATCGACATCCTCACGAGGTATCTTGCCATTATGGTCACTTTCCTTTCTTTGCGATTTCAGTAGGCTTAGGCTGTCTTGCCGTATCAATGTCTTGATTTATTGCAACCGTCCATTCTGGGTTAATTCCACTATTAGCCAACCGGACTCCGATGGCAATAATTCTTGCGCCAACCTCTTCCCCATGGTGATAGACGAGACAAAGGGTAATAGCAATACCCGTAGTTAAACCCATGGAGTAGAGGGCGGTCCCAAGTAGGATAAAACGAGCGATGCGTCTCATGATATGACCTCATCCAATGCGGCAAGCTTCTTCAGTTTATCCCGTAGGCTAACAGCGAATTGTCGAGTTATTGCACCCCGCCAATACGGCCCACGTCCGGACGTTCGCACTGGTCGTGGGCCGGTTGCCGCCGGCCCATCGTAGTGCCAGCCCGTGTTGGATTGCCAAACCCTCACATCAAACCGAGCTTTCGTTCCGGTGTCAAGCCCTTAATTTAAATAACCCATGGCGAAAACAGTTCCATGCCGGGATCGTACATAAGCCCCACGGAATTATGCTGGAGACAATCAATATTCATATCTCCATTATCGCGAGCCATTCTGATAAGCTTATGGATATTGGGCATATTGGGCTGGCTCTTGAGCATGCCATCGCTTAGGTTATCAATCCACACGTCCTCTTTAAACCAACGGGTTTTACTCTGCCATGAGCAGCTATGGCCTACAATTTGCTGGATGGCTTCTATAGGTTTGAATTCCGCATGCCAGTCACACCACATAGGCCCTGGCACACGCGCGCTACCGCCCCTGGCGTGCCCTACGGCATAGAACCGCCCGTCAATGTTCCGAGCCGTCTCGGTCAAGTGATTGAGGCGTGCGTTTATACTATCATCCCCCATGCCAAGCCCATTCCAATAGTCCAAAGTAATTCCAGCGTGGGTAATTACAATAGGTCTATCTTGGGTTTCTAAAACAAAGAACGGTTTGAGTATATTAAGCATATCGTTCCGGTGCGTGAGCATGAGGCTGGCGGTAGCAGAATTATAGCCACTTGCTTTCATGCGGTCGGGATACAAATAGCTTAATTCATGGTTGCCTATGAGGCTATATGCAAAACCTTGTTTGACTAGAGACAACACGCTTTCTAGAACGTCTATTTGCTTCCGTGGACCATAATCGAAAGAATCTAGAAAATCACCCAAGAAAACTAGATAGAAATTCTTATAGAGTAACATCGCTCGATCCACGATAGCGGTATCGCCATGTAGGTCACCGATAAAGAGTGCGCGTTTGCCTTTGGGGATTGTTAGCTTATGTCTATACCATTCCATTTTTTGGTTTCTCCTATTATCCCGCGTGTTGGAATCGAACCAACCTCAGTCGCCGGTTAAAAGCCGGGAGCCTAAACCACTAGGCTAACGCGGGGTTTCTTGTTGTAGTATATACTTATGCCCCTTGACTCTAGAAACCCAATTATTTCCACCGTACCATTTGACGCTATCCGTTTCACCATCCGTTTCACCATCCGTTGACTGTATCTCCGACCAATGCCCGGTTAGGGTGACGACAAATATTTTCCCATCCTCCCGATGCATTATTCGGCCTCTTGAATAATCGCCTCCGCCGGATCGTCATTCAGGCGAATAGTATTACCAATTTCTGGGCAACCATTCACCTTCAGATACGGTAAAGATTTCAAGAAAATCTGAGGCAATATGGACGGCCGGGTGATTCAGATTACCCTTGCGACTCCAATAATCCGTCAAGCCCCGCACGTAGACCGCTCCGCCAAGCCCCTGCAATTCCGTTACGTCATGCATGCCATGTTCGAGCATGTCATGAGCACTCGCCATGCCGGTTAAGGGATCATTGAGCCCCTGCGGCATCCATTGCGGCGCAAGCCCGATATGACCATGTTCTTCGTGCCTCTTGACGGTAAAATGTCGTACCAGGCTCCGCATATCTGGATGCTCCTCGTTACTCCGCTTTGCCTTCGGAGTCAATCTCCCGTAGGGTAACCCATACGGATCGAAGGAAGGTCTTAGCCTTATCATCGTCATAGGCTACCCGCTTCGTGAAAACCCATCCGCATGGTTCGGCTATGAGCCTGTAGGCTGGTAGGGTCGGGTCGGTATCCACCGGCACCTTCCGGTCAAGATACATTTTGCTAGCTTTACCGTATTCCTTGACAAGTGAACGGTATAGCTTACCACGATCGGACGTGAAGGGCTCATACCATCCACTTTCGCCGATACCGCAATGTTCAGTATCGTTGACATATACTTCGCTAATCTGAAGCATTATCCAATCTCCTTAAGCTTCTCACTAATCCATTCGGCTGTACTAATCCAGTGCTCCGTTGTCGCCGTAACAACAAATGCACCGCCGCCGAATTCACCAGGCCGGGCCTTCGAGCACGTTAGGGCGAATTCTACGCCGACTGCATCGCGCGGTCGCCACCGTATCAAGAACGCCCGCAGAAATACTGCAAGCATTTCCGTGTCCCCACTATCCTCAGAATAAAAAACAGTGCTCGTGGTATCCTGCTCTATGTTGAAACCAGGTCCGTACTCAGCCTCATTAGCCATTCGTGAATATTCAAAGCTGACCCATTTCAGTTCCTCTTCGTTCATTGGCACGTCAGTGCTAAAGGTCAAATAGTTGTCAGCCATTTTATCCAATCCCCCAAAATGCTTGATAGTCCGTTAAAACAAGTCGCTGGCAATCCTCGGGTAATTCTTGAAAACTAATACGTTTTCCAAGGTGGCCATAGGTCGGTCGGTCAATGATGGTGTGCGACTCCCCATGCTGGCCAAAGCCTTGCGGATGGAACGGGGCCGCGCTCATGCTCAGGTATACACAACCCCCACGAAGCATTGGATCAAACTTACTTGTTTGAGTGAATACCACCGTATAGCGGTCGATTGACTTACCACCATTGTCATAGCATCGGACATATTTCGGCATGCCGTTTGGCATGAGTCGATCATGTCGGCTTGGCTTCGGTGGCTCCATTTGCATGGTGAGCCTTAATCGCATGATGCCGTTATGCCTGACTCTCGTTCCGGCGTCAAGCCCCGTCGTAGCGCCAGGCGGAAACGTTCCGAGAGGCGATGCTTAGGCTTACCAAAACACGCAATTCGCATAGCCTTATTTAAGCAAGCCAAGCATTGCGAATAGCATGCCATACGTTCTAGCTCATTTAAAGCAGATTGACAGGTTTTGCAATTCATGAAAACCTCGGAACCATCCGGTTAAGAATTTCGCCAAACATTTCCGCGATATAATCCTTTAATCTCGTTTCGATTGCGTCCGGTCACGCGAAGGTCGAACCCGGAAGCCAGGCTCGGAGTTACGATAACCTCGTGTTCCGTCCATCCATCATACATGCCGCTTTCATTCATGTGATGGAAACTTGTAAAGAAATATAAGCTTATTCTCACGAGAGAATTCCATGTCAAGCGTCGTGCCGTTATCGAACCCACTACAGGACGGCATGTATTCTTGAATTAAAGCAGATATCCGCTCATCCCACTTATCATGCCATTCCATATTGTTTGATTCTTCGCATCGCCGCTTGGCATCTAGCTTTTCAGCAATTGAACGATACAAGGGGATTTCTTGTGGTATCGACATTATTTGCTCCTAGCCTTTTTGATGCGCCGTTCAACCTCACGGCGCTTTGTGAATGTCAGGGGATAGCCGTCAAGATTGTCCCATCCGTGATAGTCCCCGATGGCGCGATAGGCATGTGCGAGTCGTGTCGGATCATTCGAGCATAAGTCATTCACGAGCGTATCGACCGGATAGTCCATGCATTCTGCGACGCTAGTTAAGTCCCTATCGAACCATGCTGGAATAATTGGGATGAAATTTATTATCTGACAAAATGCCAGCAATGAACGTGCATTGTTCCAAGACAACGCGATGCGGAAGCACAATGGTTTATCTAATGCCCATGACGTTGATTTTCCTTCTCGCGATTCTCATAGCGCTGGGTAAGCCGCGTCACTTCCGCCACCGTCGCCATACCCACGGCCGCGCGGTCCATGGTTTTCGTCATCCAAGTACAATGCGGCACCGAATTTGCTATAGGTGCCAGCCTTTGGGGTATTCCAGCTATTGCCTCGCTTAGGGTTAGTGGTTTGTGAGACGACTCGACAACCCTTTCCCTTTTTGTATTCTATCCAGTATCGGATTTTACAGCGAAGTGTAAATCCGTAAGGATAGTCCTCTACTAGATAGGCCGTGTCGGGTGATATGTTCTTCAGCCATACATTATTATTCCTTAGGGGTTTTAAATCGACCTATCACAAAGCGGGGTTGTTACTTAGTCGGCGATTGCCATGGTCCCAGAAAACAAATCGGACAAGGGACCAATGACCGGAGCGCTCGGAGTCACGGCCGTGGGAGTAGCCACGGGCGCCTGCTCCAAAAACAATTCGAGCGCACGAGCCTTTAGCGCGGCGCCCGAGCCGAGCGTTACGTTTGCCATGCGTGCTTCGCCCGACTGGCCAGGCTGGCGCGCATGGTCCACGTAATCCGTTACGCCCTGGAAAAGCCCGTAGGCCGTACCGGCAACGGCACGATTACCAGCGCCATTGCTTGCCAAGTCAAGAATCAGGTCGATAGCCCGCTTACCTTGCGTGCTATCCGCGTTTAGCAATTCGCTTACCAATTCCCGCGATTGCTCTTTGTTGATAATGGTATTGAGCAGCCGCGTGCAGTCCTCTTGATACCGGCCGAACCATCCCAGCGAATCGGCCAAAACCATTGCCTTTTCTTTCAGACGCCCGACGGCATCGCCCCGATGACGAATGGCAATCCCCGACTTGGCGTCACCCTTGCTTGCGGCGAGCGTATTGTTGCATACCACGCGCACGGCTGTTGGGTAGACGCGGAGCGCGCCACTACCGTCATGCGTGGTGGTTACCAAAAGGTAACGCTTGTGTTTATCGTTTCCGATTGTCCATTCGCCGGGAATTTCGGCCAGTCCCCAAACGACACGCCCGTCATGCAGGCTACCGGCCGTATGGAGAACGGAAGCATCGCCGAAAATGTGATGGAAGGTGCCGAACGCTTCCCGGTTCAGTACCTTTGCATACTTGCTGCCGACGGTACCGTAGTACATGCCGTCCGTCGCGCGAACCATTGCAGCCGCGTCGGGCACTACTGTGCCATCGGCCAGGTACAACGGTACGCGATTGACGTCCCAGTCAAGGCCGGCTGCGACAATTGCGTCATCCCACGGGAGATTGCTTGTCACGGCATTGCCCAAGCCATGCCAGGGAACCTGACCGGAATACATCATTGTTTCAACCGCATGTGCCATTTAGATCACCCTTTCAGGTTAGGCTTTGCGGTAGGTCGATTTAAAACCCCTAGACCCTAGACCGCGCTTCGTTCGTGTTTCGATTTACAAGTTACCGCGATAGATCCGGAGCGCGATACCGCACGCCCAAACGAGCATGGCGCAAGCAAGGAAAATGCTAGTGCTTTCGTTTATGTCGGCTAGGTTTAGCTTTGTAAATTCTACCATATAACCGCCTTTCGTAAGCGCGGTCTAGGGTTAACCATGGTACCGAAAATGGCTTTAAATCTACCGCAATTTTTTGGGGTTAGTTGTCGAAAAAGGCGAGAATCCGCATAGTTTCGTCGCCGAGCGGAGTACCGCCGCGCGTTGCTAGCCAATGCGCGCGCGCTTCGGGCATGGTGAAACACCGGCATCCAGCACAAATGCGCCGGATACCGTCAGGATACATGACATATACGAAAACGTATCCGTCCGAGCGGATTATCTGGGAAATGGCATCGCCGAGCGTGACGCCATAGCCGAGCGTGACGCCATCGCCGAGCCTGACGCCATCGCCGAGCGTGACGCCATTGCCGAGCCAGCCGCCATTGCCGAGCCTGACGTCATTGCCGAGCGTGACGTGATCGCCGAGCGTGACGCCATTGCCGAGCGTGACGTCATAGCCGAGCGTGACGCCATTGCCGAGCCTGACGCCATTGCCGAGCGTGACGTCATCGCCGAGCGTGACGCCATTGCCGAGCGTGACGTGATCGCCGAGCCTGACGATATTGCTAAACGTGATTGAACTAAACATGGCTTTTTCCTTCCTTGCGGTAGGTTTAAAGCCATTCGGTTTTTTCCCATAGACCGACCTTTAGTCTACCGCAATCGAGAGTTTAGTTGTCGCCGAATACACAAATTGCCAGGCATCCAGCCTGCTTACAGTCGTGGTCGCGCAATGCCTTGCGCCACCGTTCGTCGCGTTCGCGCTTGCTCGCGAAATAGAGCTTTTGCCATCCAGCGCGAGCGGGCGCACCGGAGCGTAGCTCGTCACACCTAGGACAGTAGCCCACGGGCGATGGCTTGCCAAACGCCATAGAGCATAGGTGGTTGTGCTTTGTCATGGCTTTTTTTCCTTCCTTGCGGTAGGCTAAAAGCCGGTCAATGGGTCGGTAGGGCGCCGTCAAGGCGCTTAGGGTTAGTCTTACGGTTAGCCTATCCCAGGCTTAGACCCGCGTTCCCCTATCTACCCGCTTTGCGCGTGCCCGCTAGTGACCCGGTTTAGCTTTAGCCCTATCGTGCCAGGCCCGGGAACCGTCGTCCCGTGTCAGGTCTTACGCCCTGACGGCTATTCGGTGGGGCCTGCGGGCCAGTCAATCGCGCCCGCTAGGCTTAGGGTCGGTCCCTTTCTCGCGGCATCCGGCCGCGTCGTGGTCGCTGTCTGATAGTGTTATGAGCTTTCGTGCTTTAGGTGTCAAGCGCCTTACACAAGTTTTTTCAGATTCTTTTTAACGCAATGCGTCCAAGCCAGGATAGGCCGGCCGTGTCCTAGCAGCCGAGCCTAACCCCGGCCGATAGCCTCAGGACAAGCCCTAGGCCCATAGCAAGAACCAGGCCAAGCCCTTGTCAAAGGACATTCCCATATATGCGAAAACCCGTAGGACGCTCGTGCCGGGGAAAGACATAGCGTGGCCTAGGTCGAGCCTCGCGCGTCCCATATTGGCCCCTAGCGCGTGCTAGGGGTAAGAACGAACGTTCGTTTAGTCCGTTGACAGGACCTCTGGTTCTATTGACTAACACAGCGTTTGACTAGCCTAACGCACTGCGTCATCCCCTGACTCGATGCGTCATATTAGTTCAACTACATAAAGACTACTATAAGAGACAAGAGAGAGAGTATACCAACTACCTCATAAACGTTCTATTCTAAATCACAACTTGGGATTATTCTAGAACGATATTGAAGCAAACGATTTAGCTGGTTTTTGAATTAGGTCAATCGATTGATTGAAAGGGGCCTGCTCATCATGTAAGCATACAGACTGTATGTTTCCCAAGAAACAAAGCTAACGAGCTAGCAATCTAATCTGTTTATCATCTTCAATGACAACTTGATCATTAGACAAATAGATAACCAAATCAACATGATAGATCAATAAATAAGCTGCTACATCTAGGTCTGCTGTTCTTAATGGGTTGCTAGATGAATTAGTGCGAAGGTTAATATCGTGTATTCCAGTTACCAAGACTAATCGAGAGCTATTACATTGTGTACATAGCCAACCTCTATGCTTACCTGTCCAATGGTTAGCTATGAATTGGTCATGATAGTGATCTAAGTGTAATTCTTTCTTTCTAATCCCGCAAATAGCACACTCAATAGCTTGATCAAGAAGATGCTTCATGTATACCAAGCTAGGTTGACTTCCATTCTCCATAGTTATCCCCCTAGATATATATCCTCGATATCTAGCTAGAGACTTGCGACATAAGATAGAGCAATAACTATGTACCATAGCTCGCTTGCTATACTCCTTGTCACAATACTTACAAACTCCCATCCCATACATCATGTCCCCATTCTAGCCCATATTCTACCAATAATCAATACTTTATCATGAACTAGATATCTAGCTTCGATGAACTAGAAAGATTAATCTGGGATTCTCTATGAACATATGGGTCTATTTATGGAATAGATTAGCTAGGAAACTAACTAGATAGATTATTGGTTGGAATGGGATTGATCTAGAGTGGTGGGATTGATTGATGATAGATAGAGTGGGGCACCCGTCTCTTTCATGAAAGGGGTATAGTACTTTAACTTAGGCGCCACCAGGAAATCGCGTGGACGTTAAAAAATGAGTTCCCAGAGCTAATACTCCACCCGGTCTAATTATGAGATTCAAATTAGGTACTATCAGTAGTAACCCAGGATGGTACCTTAATAAGTAATAAGCGACCCCTAAATCTGAGGTCGTGATTGGTTTTTCTTTCGAGTTTTCATGTATGTGGACATCATGTTTACCACTCACGGCCGGAAGTCTGTAACGATTACAGAAATTGCAAAGCCAACCTCGATGTGGTCCGCTCCAAATATGGCCCCGCTTCTGGTTCATATGGAAATGGTCCAATCTTGCTGGTACCTCCGCGCTAAAGAGCTGAAAACATATCTCACATTCCTGTCCATGGGACAATAGTTGAAAGGCATACGCTCTACTAATGCGTAAACCATCCCGGGTTAGTATCCCATGCTTTCGCCAGCCAAGCTCCGCATGCCGACTTCGATAAGCAGCCTTATAGCATGTTCTACTACAATATCGCTTACTTCTATTCCCCAACGAAATCGCCACTCCACAACGCAAGCAGGCTCCATATTGGGGCCACACCCCCCGCGCCTTGTGGTACCGAGCATCCCCCAGCACACCGAAGGGAACAAAATCTCTTTTTCTTCCCCTTCGGTATCAGCCTCGGCGGTAACCTCCCTGCACAAACCTCACAAGCCCATGGCGTAATAGGGGATCTCTTCACGCAACGTTTCTTATATTCAACCGTCCTCGCGCATCGCTGAGAACAATAGATATGCCCCCGACTTTTCCTAACAAACCCAACCCCACACCGTCCACATTCTGTACTTCCAAACTCCATTTAGGGAATGTACCATATTTAATTGACGGCGCATAGCCATAAAACTAAATACATACCAAAAAACAGGTTCCGAGGCTTCAGGGAGGGGGGCTACTAGCCAAACGTGGCTAGGGAATAGCCCTCCGGGGCGATCCTAGGGCCTTTATGGGGTGGGTCTACCCCATGGGGTGCCCGTCTCTTTGGGATGGCCTAGAAAGGCTCTCCCGAGGTTTTGAAAAAATTACCAGAAAATTATTTCGTTTTTCGACGCCATTGGCAAATCCTTCTTGATATAGGGCTAGGATCTCATCGGAAGGATAGTCCTGGCCCGTATAGCCACAGGTTAAATTGGCATCGAAGCCATGGAGGAACCCCAAAAAGAACGGCTCAGGGAGGCCAAGGTAGTCCATAGCCTCATCTTCAAGGCCATCCATCATCGCTTCAAAGCTGAAAAACCTTGAGGTGATACTCTTGGCAATACTTAAAGCCGATAAGGCACAGGCTTTCCCTTGGAATTTCCCTTTCTGAATGCCCTTTGAGTAATCCTGGAAGACCGCTTCTTGATATGGCCAATCCTGAATGTCCTCGATACTCAGCCAGCAATTATCTATCGGTTTTAGTCCAGTCAACCTATAAGCCGCTTTGATGTCCTCTGGATCAATACGCATAATCATCCTCCGACGAATCGTTTATTCTAAACAGAAGTACCCATCGGTCAGGGTAGGGCACTGATGCCTATCGATACGCCATTGATATCCAAGGTTAAGGCATACGCTTTGGTAGTGAAGTTATGGAGAGAAATAAATCCCTGGCTGGCGAGACGGGATGGCTTTTCTCTCCAGGCGGCTTCAAGATCATAACAGGTGCCGGCGGGGAGGGTCTGGCAGCGTAGGTCCAGCCCCGTCCCCTCACAGATTCTCGTGGCCTGTGTTATGATGAGACAGGCCATAAGTCCCCATTGGACCGTCATGACCCCTTACCCTTGTTTACTCTCTTCTAAGTAGGCGAGGAGGGCCCGCAGGACGGTGGGCTCCAGAACGATGCGGTTGGTAGCCCGGATGCCATCTTCCGTGGTCAAGACTAGATCGCCCCATTCTTTCCACTGGACATAGACGGCATCGCCAAGATATCGCTTTGAGGGGATCGTCATGGGTCCACCCGATTGAGTGCCATACGAAGGGCCCGGCGATGCACGCAGCCATTGAAGTCACACACGGGTTCGTCACAGAGGCCGTTGAATGCCGAGAAGGTCTCATCATCCAAATATTCCAAAACGAATTGTGCCGCCTCCACGATAGCCACGAGGGCCGGTAATGCCTCCCGTGCAGCGCCATGCGCGACGGGGCCCATCGGCCCGTGCGCCGCGACCTTTTTCAAGATAGTCAGGCTGATTTGTGGCGCGGTCATGGGTAGTAACTCCACCCCCGTCGATACCCATCATATGCCCGCATGGTACTCGACGGACTTGGGCTATCGAACAGTTGTCCAAGCCAGAACAGCGAGAAGGGGAAGAAGAGGACCATGAGCCACAGGCGCATCAACATCAATCGGATACTCCTCATTGTCAGGCATGAACCCCCCGATGGGCCATCGCCGCATCGGGGGGTTCCACATGCATCGGGCTAGGCTGAGATTTGCTTTTTAGGCTTATCGATAGTCTTCATGCTGCTAATAACGCCTTCCAGACTTGGAAATTCCGCGAAGAGCTTTCGCATGACTTCCACCAGGGATTCGCCGCCCAACAACATCCGAGGGCTGGCCATCTCGGCCATACTCCCCAACACGTCGTTCCGACTGGCGGTCGTGATGGTTTCAATGAGCCCCGGCTGGATGGCCTCTAGGCGCATGACAAATGCCTTGGCTTCGTTCTCCAACAAGCGCTCCCGCATCGTCTGCCGCTCGTTATCCGTAGTCAGGTCCAACCGAGCGGCCCGTTCCTGGCGGGCCAACTGGCGTTGATCGACCAGATCGATGAGCGCTTGCTCAAACTCGGCCAACTCTTGGCGGGGCTGGAAGCTTTCCGCTTGGCGCTGGAATTGCGCTTGCTCCACTTCGCTTTCCCCAAGATGCCGGGCTATGGCCAATTGGAACGTATGGAGCACCGTTTGCTGGGTCGCCTCTTGGCCTTCCCGCTTTAGGCGTTCCACCTCTTTGGTCAACTGGACTGTCCGTTCCTGCCTGGACAGTTCAATGTTTTTCTGGACCACTTCATGTTGAGTCATCCGCAAGAGATTGGCAATCTCGTGATCCCCAATAGTAACCTCCAACACTTCGACATCCGAAACGAGGGCCCCATTCGCGAAGCCCATGCCGGGTCGCGCGCCGCCCTCGATGGCCGTTCCCAGGATCAAGTTTCGAATGATGTCGGTCGAGGTGGAATAGAAGTCTTCTATGGCAATCCGTCGAATCTTCCCTTTCAGAATCGACCGGACATGATCACAGACATGCTTCACGTAATTTTCTATGGCAAACCAGCGGGTGATGTCCTCTTCAGTGAAATCGATATTGAATGCCAACTTCAGGTTGATCACGACATGATCCAACGTTTCCACCGTCAAAATATCCGTAACCACGTTGTTCTTCACGTTCAAGTAGGCCGTTCGCCAGAGCCGATCACTCGTCTTGGGCCTGCCCGTGGACAGGCTCAACACGTCGAGAGTCTGCCCATAGTCGAGCAGCACGGTTGCGGGGCCTTGGATGACCTTCCGACTGCCATCCACATTAACCAAGCTAATCGCATAGCCGGGCTGGACCTTGATGGTGGGCACGCCTTTGTACTTATTGGCGAAGGTGATGGTGCGGGGCTCATTGAAGGTACTCCCGCGCTCAGCCACTTCGCCAACCAGTTTCTGTTTGTGCCCCTGGCGACTCTTCGCCAGGGCGCCGCTGGGCAGATTCGCCGGGACAAACCCCCCGGCCGATATGGAGCCCACGCTGGTCATGAAGCCCCCCGCCGCGGGGACCGTCGAGGCCGTTGAATACGACGCGGCCAGTTCGTTCATGGCGGCAAAGCCCCCGGCGCCCCGGGTGGCGATGCGGCCTTCACTGACGACGCCCTGGCGCGTCGTGGGTTCCTGGTTCGACTCATTGCGTAACCATTGGTTGTATGCGAGGGAATCCGCACTGCCGTCACCACTGGGACCCGGGAACCAATCGAGGGATTCGCGATCGGACAGTGCGCGACGTACGATAATCTCGGTCACGGGATCCGGCAGCAACATCTGCGGACCCATGATCGTCTTGATCACCCCGGTCTTTCGATTCATGAGATACCGCGCTTCGCCCTCCGGCACCGCCACGGCATAATGGATGGTCTTCCCATCATAGGTCACTAACTGATGGCCTTCTTCTGGGAAATAGATGGGCATATCTTTGCCCGTGATAAATGCTTCTTCCCCAGCCAAATAGTCATGGGTGGACGCATCGGCAAACGTCAAGGTCGTCGGCACGATGAACTTCAATTGGATCCCCTGAAGCTCATTCATCTCGATGGCCCGGAACTTCCGATTTCCCTGCTCCGTCATGAGGAAGCGCTGGGTCGGCTTCGGGAAGACCACGATAGGCCCGCGCGGGTATTCCTTGTTCCCGTCCTCATCCACGAGGACACTATACTCCAACTGCTCCAAGGTTTCCGCACTCCGGACAAACTCGGTCGGCTCTTCCGGGTCTGGGACGACCGACACGCCGGTCGGGGGGATATAGAAAGAGACGGCCGTTCCCAGCACATTGTATTGCTTCCCAAGGGCGAGGTCGCCGGGGGCGCGCATCGCCGTCGCTTCGCCTCCACCCGCCGCGGGCACTCCGGCTTCAGGAGTCGCGCGACGGATGACGGCCTGGCCCCAATTCGCCCTCGCCTTTTCCTCGTTATAAACCTTGACGCGCAGATACTCATTGGAACGGAGGTGATGGCCCCGTCGCAGATCCGCCTGCTGGCCGGGATAGAGCGCGAACGTACAGGGCCCCGGGATGTTGATCTTCTCCCCAATATTCAAAGTCGGGGTATCGTTTCGCCCTTCCTCAGGATGCTTCCCCGCGGGATTCATTAGGACAACGTAAAAACCCTCGGGGGCCACGACGTTCTGCATGACCGCTTGATCCAAGTTACAAGTGACGAACTTCTTCTGGACCGTATCATAACGACACGGCCGCTCTTGATTGGTCTGGTTGATCACCGTCGGCCCAACGTGGACTCGCACCAACCCCTTGGTGGCATCGAGCAGGTAGGCATAGGTCCCTTGCGGAAGAACTTCTTCTCGCGTAATTGGTTCAGCCATTATCCCTCCGTAATTCAAACCTGACCGACCCCATGCCGATCAGCGATCGGGAACCTAGCAGGCGAGGTCAGTGGAGTCAAGGGCGGTGGGGCTTATTCCACAAGTGGAAACACCGCAGGTGCCCCTGGGGGAACATCGTGAGAGATATCTTTCAATGCCTCAGCAAAGATCGTGTAGTCATTTTCACAGAGCCATCCCCGCTCATGACATTTCCGCCAACTAAAATCTTCATCCCCCTCTAAGAGGCTATCCAGATGCAGCCCATAGAGTCGGCGCAACCGCAAAAACGTCTCCCGGGCCGCCGGTGGCATCGTCTCAAGAGCCATGTCCTCTAGGGCGGTGTCCAAGTTGATCAGGTGCCAATGGAGAATCGTCTTGACCATCATCGAGGGCACTCCCATTGCTCGCATTGTGCGGTGGGCCCTTCGCCCGTGGCGAAGACGCAGCCACAGGCGGGCGGGCCGATCCGGCTAAATCCCCAGAGTCCCAAGACCACGACCACCGCCAGGGCCCAGCGATAGGGATGAATCATACGTTGACCGGCCAATACCACCTTCCGTGTCGAAACACAAATGGCATCCCCCTGATATACACCGTCAGGCCATCCCAGGAGACCCGTCGAATGCCGAAGTCAAACATCCAGGCCTCCCGCGAAGTATGCACATAGCAGAAAAGCCACCAGCCCTAAAATAGCTCGACCCACGTCATCCATGGGGTGATTCAACTTTCCATCTGTGGAGCGTATTCTTTCACTTCAAGACCAAAACTCCACGCCACCGCCTCACTAGCGGTTTTCACGGTCGGCGGCACGCGCAACACATAATCTTTCACGGACCCATCTGGTTCTGGTGTACTATTCCGAACCTTGACGACCATCAATGGTTCATCGTTGTTAAGGGGGATCTGGAACAGTTGTCCCCGCTTGTCTTCATGAATAGGCTTGGCCTGGGCTTGGGCAAGAAAGGCCTCATGCCCCATTCTTTCCAGCATGACTCGACGAATTTCCGTGTTACTTTCCTGGATCACGGCTTGTGCCGTTAGCTTTGCTGGACTCGTGATGATCCATTCCGGCACCCGCACTCCATGAATGGCATAAATGGCCCATCCATCCGGATAAGCAACCGCTGGACCGTTTGTCGCATGAAGTCGGCCACGATCATCGCGCTGAAGGATATGATGCCGTTCTGAAATCCAACAAATGTCCTGATGGGGCAGGGCCCATCCTGCGGAGCGGGCTAACATCCACAAGCCCTCAAGCGGTGCTGTCTCTTTTTTGAGATTTACGACTCTATTGAAATAATCATAAAAAGACAACCAGCCAGCTTCATGTGAACCATAAACACTGGCCCCAACACTGTCCCCAACACTGGCCCAAACACTGGCCCCAACACTGTCCCGAACACTGGCCCAAACACTGTCCCGAACACTGGCCC
>ERZ1292625.1355-Hain-H41-01um-R1-1355-length-29689-cov-13_pt3 | contig 18200 bp, 23 predicted proteins | sample MGYA00564400_ERZ1292625 | MGnify/ENA primary metagenome ERZ1292625 (study PRJEB36523, sample SAMEA6512639) | groundwater metagenome | collected 2019-01-08 | study: AquaDiva: Metagenomics assemblies of 32 groundwater samples
AGGACAACGACAAATAATCACCGATGTACTCGGAGATGGGAAGTTTAAGGCGGTGCCAAAAAGGATTGTTGAAAATGATGTAGGAACTTCTTGGAAAGAAATGATAAAATTGAACCCCCAACTCAAGGAAAGTATAGAATCCTTCGACATCTCTGGCAAAGTAGATACCAATAATCCTATTTATAAGTTCTACGAAAAAGATGTCCAAAAATACTTAAATAAATTTGGTGGTAAAAAGATAGTTGACCCTCAAGGAGTAAGTTGGATAGAAGTGCCGATTAAGAAAGAACAGGGAAAACTACCGATAGAAGCATTCGGTGCTGCTGCTTTACCTTTTGCTATTCAAGATAAAAATGACCCTAATGAGATGAGTGTTGAAAGGATAAAAAATGAAATAGCTTTTAGAGAATCAGGTATCGCCAATAATCCTTATAATGCAATACGGAAGAATTCTACTTCAACCGACTATGGTAAATATCAAGTTAATACAGATACTTTAAAAACTTATAGCCAGAAATTCTTGGGAAAACAGGTCACACCAGAAGAATTTTTATCTAATCCTGATTTACAGGAAGAATTTATGGATCGAGCCGTAAAACATTTAGAAGGTTTAGGGGCAAAAAGTCTTGATTCATTTCTTGTTCTATGGCATAAAGGTTGGGGAGATGTAAGTTCATCTAGAGTTAGGCGTTTAAAATCTGATCCAGGTGTGGTACAATATATTAACAATGTTCGATTTCCCAAGTCTCAACAATTATTCGTAAATAATTAAAATGTCAGAAGAAAAGAAATCTAAAAAAGGCAGTTTCACTGATTCTCTTCTTAAAAAAGAGGATCTAGAACTATTCAAATTTGCCAATGATCGCATAGATAATCTCAAGCTCACTAGACAGAATCACTACGGCAAGAATCTAGATACTCTATACGGAGATGCCGATAGAGACTATATTCCACATAGACTAGGAACGACAGGAAAGAAAATTATAGCTACAGATGAAGAGAAAGGTTGGAGAAGTTCTAGAGTAGTTCTAGGATCGAATGACTGGCAGTCTGATGTGTCTCAAGCTAATCCTTTTATAAAAATACAGACTGCACTTTCAATCTTGGTAGATCAGAATCCTTCTGGGGTATTTACTGCAGCGAATAGGAAATTTCAGTCTACTAATGAAATTATAAAACAACTTTATCAGAGAAGTTGGGAATACGCTAGGTCTAAAGCACAGTTAAAACTATTCGTTTTCAATCTTGCTAAATATGGTTGGGCTTGTGCCAGGACATTTCCTTTAAGAATTGTAAGGAAAGTAAAAGTTCTCAAAAAGTATGATCAAGAAAACCCAGAGAATTCTATTTATGAAGAAAAAGAAGTAGTAGAATACAATGATGTTATGAGAGAGAATTTAGATCCCAGAAATACATGGATAGATGACATGACGAAACCAAATAATATCTTTTCAGTCAAAGACTGGTGTTTCAGGAAGATTTATGACTATGATGTAGCTAAAGAAGAATTCGGGAAGCATAAACTATGGGACTATGTAGACACGGGAGGGAATCTTGATGAAGTAATTATAGGAAGCAGTGAAAAGACTAGTAAAGTAGATGACTCAAAGACTCAGAAGAATCAAGTAGAAGTATATTTTTATGAAAATAGAATTAAGGATCTCTACATGGTGAAAATCAACGGAGTTCCTATAATTTTAGAACCTTTGCCTATTGCAGATGGAAAGGGCCTGAAGAAACTGTCACTCTGGCAGACATATTGGAATCTTCGTCATGCAGAAAGTCCCTATGGGATAGGTATCTACGAAGCAATCAGATATGACCAGGGTCTACTTGATAGGATTCGAAATATGACTATTGATCAATTGACTCTTTCGATTTATAAAATGTTTTTCTATCAAGGAACTCAGAATCTATCAGATACTGGAGAGATTCAGATTAAGCCCGGTGTAGGTAAACAGGTTCTTGATCCTAAGAATATAAATTGGCTTGACATTCCCGGTCCAGGAAAAGATGCCTTTCTAGGAATTGAAATGTTCAAGGACGACATCAATGAAGCTTCAGGTATCACAGATCCCTTAATGGGTCAGATAACTGGAAAGACTGCCTTTGAGATTGGTCAAGCTAAAGAGGCGGCTCTTAAAAGACTGAAGTCTCCTCTAGAGAATATTCTAGAGGTCTTAAATGACGAAGGATATATCACAGTATCACTTATTCAACTGCTTTATTCTATTCCAGAAGTCTATGAAATTTCAGATCCTTTATTAGTTGAAGATTATCTTAAAGAAGTGGGTTCAGATCCAGAACTATACCGTAGAAGTGAAGACCTGAATGACTTAGACGAAGCAGGATTGCCTAAAAGTAAGTTCGAAGCAATAGTTTATCCTGAATTTCCGCTCAATCTTGATAAAGACGAAAAGGGTAATCTTGTGGAGACCGCAGATACGCGGTTTTTCAGGACAAAACCTGGAGCTTTGAAATGGGAAGGTGTTATTTCAATCAAAGCTCAATCATTACTGACCCCTTCTAAACAGGTCGATAAGGCTCTTGACTTAGAGATGTATAATCTACTTATACCTTTGATGCAGAATATCGCTGCAGAGAGAGCTATGCTGTCTCAGACAGGACAACCTGTTAGTCTAGATGAATTGACTAATGGTAAAACTGCTAAAAGTATAATTAAACTTTATGATAAAGATCCTAGAGACATCTTCCCGGATTCTTGGCTTAAAGAACAGGAAGTCCCTCTATTTATTCCTATGCAACAGAATACTGGACAACAGGGTAGCCAATCTGTCCAACAAGGTGTTCAATCGGCTCAATCTCCTCAGAGACTAGTAGGAAATACTCAACCACCTAAAGAAAGTCAGGGATTAGTAGGTAAGATCATGAGTAAATTAACATCTCCATTCAAAGTCTAATAAAAGTATGATTACAAGATCAGAAAAAGAACAGTTTCTTAAGATACTCCAATCTCCATCCTGGAAAGTCATAGAAAATCTTGCCAATGAGATGATTGCTAAAATTAAAGATGAATCTATGATAAAAGATGATGAATGGGGGACTCTGAAATCTGTGGTCATGAATGAAGGTCGAATCAGAGGAATTAGTAATTTTATTCAAGAAATTTATTCGCAAGCAAGCCAACATGACGAAAGCAGAAACAATAATACAATTAGCCAAGATAGTACTTGGTCTGGTCATAGTCGGATTGTTAGTTAAAATAGCATTCTGATGAAAATTCGACCAATACAGGGAAATGTTCTTCTAGAAATCTATAAAGAAGAGAAAAAAGTGGGAATAATCATACCTGATAATGTCTATGATGATGAAGTATTCCTATTGGGGAAGGTCTTAGACGTCGCTAATGACGTAGATCTCGTTAAAAAGGATGATTTAGTGACATTTAAGAAGCATTTATTCGATGAACTTTATGTCGCTAAAAACAAGGTCTATTTATTAGGAAAGGTCGAAAATGTGACATCAATTGTAGAGCTATGATTAAAAATTACGAAAAATTAAGAATCCCAGATGAATCTAAGCTCAATGATATGCTTATTGAGGTTAATTGGAGCCCGTATGACAAATCTTCTATGGATTGTAGGTTAATCCGTGTGACGTTAGGGGGACAAACTGCAGTGATTCGTAAAGATCATTTTATGGGATTCTTATTCACGATAGGAACACAGGAAGAACAGAGAAAGATGATCCCAACTACAGAAAGAAGATCACGATGGTATGAGACAGTCATTTCAGTCAAGGCCAAAAAAGATATCCGAAAAGGAGAAGATATTACTTTTCCTTTAAAATTAACACTTCCGACAATGGAACAGGAAGTATTATCAGAGATAAAGCGTGATATGATTAAAAAATAATTAAGAAAAAAAAATGAAAAGAAAAATAAAAGAAAATGATCAAGATGTGAATCTGAGTGATGCAGTTATAAAGATTATAGACTCTGTAAAACTGATGCATGAAGATTTAAGTAAATTGGCATTTGTTGTTTCATCATTCATTGAGACACAACGCATACCTACAACTCAGGTTCCTCCACCGAATCCTACCGGTTTCCAGATTAGTGTTGCTACAGTACAACCAACAGAGACACCGAAGTACCCGATTCCTGTAGAATTCAGAGAAGCAGTAGACATGATCTTGAATAAAAAATTCGGAATCGAAATTGAATACCTCAATGATTCTGCAAGTTTTCAGTTTTCATTATTGGTTCCGAGGGAATATAGCAATGCAGGTGAATCTCATTGGACGTCATATAAGGAGGATAGAAGAACTCGTCTTATTGAAAATGCTTTAGGTGTTAATGGTGTCAGAGATTGGTCGAGCAAGGTTTACGAGAATCTGCCTCCTGAAATAAAATCAAAGATATTTTATGACAGGACGCAACCGATTTAATAATTAAGCAAAACAATATGCCAACAGTAGATGGAAAGCATTTTCCTTATACTAAAAAAGGGAAAACTGCTGCAAAAAAAGAGAAAAGAAAAATGTCGACATCAGACGGTTATACATTTAAGAAGAAATAAAAAAAATAAAAAAATAATATGCCATATCAGATAAAAGGGAATGCAGTAATTAAAAAAGATAGTAGGAAAGTTGTGGGTCATTCATCAAAACCTGAAGAATATATAAGAGTTCTTAGGGCAGTCGAACATGGTTGGAGACCCACGGGAAAGAGAAAAATTTCTTCATCTGATGGGTATATGAAAAAGAAAGGAAGATTATGAAAGTTATGAACAGTGTAAGTGGTTTACTTTTTCAGAGCATTGTGTATACTATTACTAATTAAGTGCAAGTCACCAGTTCTTTATCTGGTTTAACAAAAAAAGTAAAAATACATGGCACAACAAATTATAGGACAAATTCCCGAATTCACTGTGGATAGTTCCGCATCACCACAGGAAGGGAAACAAGAGGAGGTAAAAGAACCTGTTGCCGAAAAGGTACCAGAAGAAGAGAAGGGAACTCAGGAGCCTCCTGCCGAAAAACCTAGTGAGGAGAAAAAAGAAGAAATTCAAAAAGCTCCCACTGTAGATACTCAAGTTCAAGTAGATACTCAGGACGTAAATAGGGCCATGAAAGGCCTACAAGAAGAACGGGTTAAATTGCTCAAGGAGATTTCAGAACTAAAGGGTCAGAGACGTGAAATCAAACAAGAGCAGATCGACAAAGTTGAAAAACAAATTGACGACCTCAAAGATCTTCATCCAGATGACATTGCTACTATAGATCGGGTTCTTAGAGCAAAAGGTTATCTGACAAAAGAAGAATCTCAAACAATGTTTTACGAAGCCGTAAAACAGGAGGAAATAACCAAGTTTCTTGAAAAATATCCAGAGTATAAGCCAGAAAATGACCCAAATGATATAAATTGGAACTCTCTGCAAAGAGAAATGGCCTACTATAGGATGCCACCGAATCCACATGATCTTATCCAGGTATTGGAAAGGGCTCATAGGATGGTTCCTAGAACTCGAAGTGATTTAGGGGACATTGAAACAAAGAAGCATACTATCTCGGTGGCTTCCACTGGTTCAGGAGGTTCCCAAAAATCTTCAATTAGCAAAAAGCTAGATTCTAGATATGTAGATGAACTCAGAAGGGGAGGTTTCTCCGAAGATGACATCAAAAGTATGGAAGCACGACTCTAGAATCGGTTGAAAAATTGAAATCTTAATAATAACTAGAATAGAAATTTATGGGAATTAGATTAGTTAGAAGTGCTGGATCAGTTCATGAGCCTGTTGTTGTGAATATGCCTGCTTCAGGTGTTATTCACAGAGACGGAATTGTCATTTTTGACACATCAGCAAATCTTCTTTCTGCACCTACAACAACCGGAGCAACTACAACCAATATTATTGGGGTTTCTCTGGATGGTGTCCAGGGTGCTTCTGATACTTACGTCAGGGTTATTACCTTCGTACCTGGTCAGATATGGGAAGTAGACTGTGTTAATGTTGCTGCAACTACGAACTTATTCTTCAGACATCAAATGGCAGGAGATCTTGTAGTAAGAAATATTACTGGAGCTTCATCTTCAGAAACATTCTCGACAGGAATTTTTCTTGCTTACGCGATGACTGGATTAACTACAGGTTCTGGAAAACTTCTCGGTACATTCCTTCAAAGAGTTTCCGTTCTGGGTAAAGATGGCGTAGCGCCAACTACATAACATGGCTAGTATATTTGATATTTCTCAAGCTGCTGATCTAGTTGATGTTGCAATACAGGATGTTTGGCTGAAGGGTTCTGAAGCTGAAACTTCTCTGTATAAGCAATACTTCAATGTAGAAACAGGTATTTCAGACTATTATCTGAAAGATTCATCCCTTTCTGGTTTAGGTTATGCTGGCCGTATCGTAGAAAATGCTGCGGTGACTTCTGCTACCCCTGTTCAGGGGTATGACAAAACTTATACCCAGGTTCAATTTGGTCTTCTTTTGCCCATCACTAAAATGATGTGGTTCTTTGGGATCAAAAAGAGAAGCTTGACTGCAATTACAAGTGAGGTTAGAAAAGCTTGTTCAGATCTTCGAGAATTGAGGTGTGCTGAAAGATTAGACAATTCGTTTTCTACGTCTTATGCGGCTAATGATGTTTCTGGAAACTATACCGTCACTATCACAGGTGGTGATGGAGCTGCTTTTATAAGCAATGCTCACACCCGTGAGGATGGTGGTAGTAACTGGAATAACAGAATTACCGATGGGACGACTGTCAACATGGACTTCGAATATGACGCTCTTAAAGCGGCAAATAGAACTGCAGCTCTTGTACCAAATCCTTTAGGTAAACCCACCAATGTGACTCTTGACACTCTTATTGTTTCCCGCGGTTATGCGGTAGACAACAGAGCGACAGAAATACTTGGTGCTATTAACAAAGGTTGGATAGCAGGTTCTGCAGACAGAGATGGTTCATTTGCTAAAGCTAGTGGGTCAGCTCCTACGTACAAAATCATTAGAAATCCTTGGATTTCAACGAATACCCTTTACTGGTGGATGTTTGATTCTTCAATGAAGAATACCCGGTATGGTTTTCAGTATAAGGAGTCACAAGGTATTGAATTAGAAGGTCCGAATGTAGTGTTCAAGACTGGAGAAATTCAATATAAGGCGACAATGATGTTTGACTTAGGACACAATGACCCTAGAGGTTGGACGGGGAGTAAGAATACTAATGCTACATAGTATATTGTAGCAAAATGCAGTAAAACTGGTTCTTCTTGGTCGGTTGCTTTGAGTCGAAGTGACAACATTAAGAGAGCCGAGAGGGGTCTCCAGTCTAGTTATCAAGATCGTCGACCATCTTGTTAGCTAGCTTGGGGACCTACAGACCAGATAATTAAAAACTTAAATAAAATGGCAAATTACGGAGGACAAAATTTTACTTCATTCAGTGGAGTAAATATCAAAGGAACTGTTGCTTTGAGAGTTTCAGCAGGAGCATCAGGATCTGAAGGAACTCTATCAGTATTATCAGATGATGAAGGTTCGAGAGCTTGGAATTTTCCTGCTAAGTCTGGAACATTTCCAATCATGGGAACATTTGCAGTTCAACTTCCGGCAGGCGTTGCTGCTTTCTTCTCAACAGCAGTAACTGTTTCAGGAATTCGAGCTGAAGATGCGGTTATAGTTCAGCTCAATTCACCCGCTTCTATAGGTTATGACTTTGACAATAGCACTGCTTATATTCTAGTAGCTGCTAAACCAACGAATGGAGGTATTACATTGTTCTTTAACAATCCTGGAAACGCTACTGCCTATATTGAGCAAGTAGGTGCGTATGTTGCAGTAAGATAAAACAAGATAAAAATGGAAGGAACTATGGAAATTTCAGTAAATGAAGCTCAAGCTTTAGCTGATTATAAAGCTTTTGTAGAAAATACAAGACGGATGAATGAAATAGTAGCTGAGATGAAAGAAATTCCGTTTCTTCCGTCAGAACAGCCTGGCACTAAAGAGGATGGTAGCCACGACATAAATCCTTTAGAAAAAGTAGAATTTCCGTCAGAAGGCGGTGTTCTGACTTATATGGGAGGTTATCCTCAACCGTATAAAGGATTTCCCTTCTTCGAGTTCGTAGACAAAATAGATGTTATCAAGAAAATTCAGCGAGCGACTTTGTCATCTCTCTATCATTCTCTGAAGAAAAAGAGTTGGTGGCAATTGGCACCTCTTATCTTAGTTCCTTGGCTATTCGGAGTATTTGTTAGGTCTTTCATCTATAGTTTCTATAGAATGGTTGATCGATTCAAGATTAAACCTCTGAGATATTGCACTTCAATGAGAGAACTTCATAGATGTTTCAGCATTGAATACTACGGAGAAAAAGATAAAGAGATGAGATTGATGCTTCGGGATTTAATCTGCATGTTCTTGGAGTTCGACAATGCTTACAGATTTAGATTTCAAGATGTCATTGTAGAACTTGACAAAGAGAACTTAAAGAAACACCCAGTAAAAGAAATCAGACGGCTATTTGTAATAATGAGTAGCCGAGAAAATACGCAAGAAATAAAAGATACTTGGAAATTGGTCCAGTATTTCCTACCTCTTTATATGAGATTGAATAAATCTTTAAGAGTAAAAATGGTCAGTATTCTGAGCGAACTGAACTTGGAGAAAATGGCCCTCTCAGTCGAAGATAAAGTTTTCTCCGAAAAACGAAAAGATTACAAATTTGACTTTCAACTATGTCAGCAAACAATTTCTATCTCAGAAAAGGACTTAGTCCTCAATACAGATATACCGAGTTTGATGCCTCTACAACCTTAGCTATATGGACACCCACTACTTCTACAAAGGTCGTCCTTACTGGTTTGACGATAACTAATAACGCAGCTGCGGGAACTTTCCTTATTACTTTCGGTAATTTAGCAGGAACAAAAATTTCTGAATTTACAGTAGGAGCAAGCGCTACAGTGACTCCATTCATCGGTCCCATTGAAAGTACAATGTACGATAGGTCAATATTCGGTCGACCTTCTTCTAGTCCGACTAATGGTTGGAGAGTGACGGCTTATGGATTCGAAATAGATTAAAGGAAATAGATCAAAGTATGCCTAATGTTAGAATTTCAAACACTGGAGCAAATATTCGAATTAGAGACGGCTTACCCAGTGTTAGGATTTCTAGTTATCAGACAGGAATTTTGGTTGCTGCAGTTTCACATCCAGCTGGGATACCTATCGGTCTTCTTCTAGCTTTGACTTATGCGGGAGACATTACTGATGCCGCTGTCTACCGAGGGGATCAGAGACCTAACGTTAATATAAAATAGTAAAAATAAAATGGCAGACTCAACAGTTGCGATTACAGAAGGTGCTGGTAAAAATATAGATACTCGGACAGAATCGACTAATTCTCAACATAGACAGGTTGTAGTTTTAGGAGATCCTGCTTTAAATGCTAATGTAGCTGCAGTAGCTACCCAGGATCTTCCGGGAACTGATCAAACAACCCCGGCCGTGGTGGCTAGAATTGCTGGTTCGATTACCATTCAGCAAATAAATAGTTCGTCTAGTATCCACATACTTTCAACTGCGGGAACTATGGCTGTAAATGTCGGTAAGACTGATGGAACTGTCACTGTTCGATTCGATCCGGGCTATACATTGGGCAAGTTTGACGCGGGGTTGGGAACATTTGGGGTCAATTTAGGTAAAGTAGATGGAACGATTCAGGTCAATGTTGGCAAAATATCTGATACTATTGCCGTGTGGATGACTGGAACGAGTGGGACATTGGGAATAAAACTCGATCCCGGTTATAATGTAGCAAACATTTCTTCTACCATTGTTTTGCCCAGAACAGTATCAGGAACGGCCAATGGTGTTTCGGTCAGTGGGAATACTGTCGTGGTAGCAGTCGCCAGCAGGGTAATAAAAGTCTATGCCATCGCTCTTACGACTACAGCCCAGGTCGGTTTGGCCACTAGATTCACTAATGGAGCCGGAACTGGTCCAACTGAGTTTTGGCGATACGCTCTGCAAGCCCCATCTCAAGGAATTGCAGGAGCTAATTTAGCCGTTAGTCCTCCATCATATTTATTTGCTACTGCATCTGGTTCAACCCTTTCACTAGTTCTTGATTCAGCCTCATTAGTACATTATTCAGTCGGATATTTCTTAGAAAGTGCTTAGAACATGAAAACTCTTTATACAAATTTGACAGATCTGAATCGTGATAAACGATTTACTTTTATCACAGAAGATATAGTAATAGGAGGTTCTACACTTGCTGTTCAGAGTATCATAGGTTTTGAATCTCTTTCTACATCTTCTGGTCAGGTAGTGTGTATAGGAGAACTAGGAAATGAACGTACAGAAATCCGAAGAACCTCAAATACGACAGGAGAAAGTCCTTCTGCTGCTTATAAATGGATATTTTTGAGGGATACTCTCCAATTTGATCATCCCCAGGATACTAAAGTGACCGTAGTCGACTGGGATAGAGTAGAGACTAATTGGGCTGCTACAGTTAACGGAACGAAAGCAACTCTAGTAGCTTACCCATTGAATATTACACCCGACGTTCTAGAGATGGTCAATGTAGATACTTCAGCTACAGCAGGTTTTTACTTCCAAAGATTCAATAGAACTATAGATTCTCTTAATTCAGATTGGTCAGATGCCATTCCTTATGGAGGTTATGATGATAATATGGTATTTGCTATCAAACAGCGTGCAATCAGGGAACTAGGGGAGGAAATTGACGGAAAAATAATTACACATGAAGATCTAAATACATGGCTCTGGGAAGCTCGTAGGGAATATCATAAATCTCCCGGTAAGCGTCCATTCCGACGTAAATTCAATATAGATATCGGTAATGCGCTTACCGGAAGCTTTAGGATAGAACTGCCGACTGATGTAGAAAAACCCTATGGAGCAGAGAATATCTATGGGGTGCGAATAGGCGCAGAAGACAATATGTCTTACATAGACAAGAAAGAATGGGATTTCTACTATCGAGGAATACCGCATTCTACTTTAGATGTTCCATATACTCGCGGAACTTCTACCTCTATTTGGTTGACTAACGGTAGAGATTTTAGTGGTTCACCGACTATAAGTGTCGAAGGAATGAACATTTCCTGCACTAGAATTACAGGAGAACAAAATAGTTTTACGATTACAACTCACGGTTCTTATCCTTCAGCTTCAGGAGGTTCGGATGCTTGGGAGAATGTTTCTCTAGGACTTCCTACTGAATTTACAGTTTTTGCCGATCCAGAAGGTTCAGCTTATATTTACTTTAATAGACCAATAGAGACCGCATATGTAAATCAAAACATTTACGCAGACTACTATAGGTCATTAGTGGGATTTGATTCAGATGCCGACGTTCTTGATGAACCCAATTACGACATGTTTGTTGATTATTTGAAAGGTCGAATCAAACAAAGAAAAGAAAGAGGAGCTAATGATATTACTCAAGATTCTAATTATAAACTCTGGATATTCAAGAAGACAGAATCTCTTGCTAATGAAAAATTATCAACCGACATTAGATTAGAACCTGATGTAGAACCTTTACCTGAATAAAATGGCACTTACTGATTCTTTAGTCTCATACTGGAAGTTTGATGAATCAAGTGGTAATGCTGCTGATTCTACTGCGAGTGCAAATACTCTAACTAATAACAATACTGCTACTTTTAACACTGGAAAAATTAACAATGGTGCATATCTGGTGAGAGCAAGTGCTCAAAATTTTTCACGTGCCGATAATGCAAGTCTGTCAATAACAAGTGATTTATCAATTGCGGGATGGTTTTACTATACTAATTTTACTACTGATGGAAATGGTGAATGGATTGTAGGCAAATGGGCTGATGCTGGAAATCAAAGAGGGTATTTGATGAATACTCTTAATAGTGGAGATACTTTCAGATTGGTATTGAGTACTAATGGTAGTGATTTCCCTCTCGTGTCTGTAGCTGGACTTGCTTTATCAACAGGTACGTGGTATCATCTTGCGTTTACATTTTTAGCTTCATCAGGTGCAGTTAAGTTCTATAAAAATGGCTCACAGGTCAGTACGACACAAACAATATCAGCAGGTTCAATCTTTGATAACACTGCCAATTTCCGTGTAGGTTGGTCTGATAACGGAAATGCAGACACTTATCTGAATGGAAGAGTAGATGAAGTAGGTATTTGGTCAAGAGAACTTTCGTCATCAGAAATATCACAACTTTACAACGGAGGTGCGGGTTTGAGTTATCCATTTACTTCAACAGGAGGAAATAATTTATCAGCTTTATTAGGAGTAGGTTAAAATAATATGGCAAATATATACTCAGGTTCAGCTTCGGGGTCAGCTCCTACACAAATTGATGTAGATACTGTGTCGAAAGAAGTAGTGACTGAGAATTACAATAGAGTTGGTTTAGCTCTCTGTAATCTATCAGATGGTACAATATATGTTGCTTTTGGGATTAGTAGTGCAGTTGTTGGTTCAGGTCTTGTAATACTGCCATTCGGTGGATCTTTCTTAATGACAGAATATAGTTATACGAAGGAAGCAGTGACTGCTATTGCCCATTCAGATAATTCATTATTAGCAATTCAAGAATTTGTAATAAGATCATGAAAAAAATAATCATAGTATTGATATTAGTCAACGCTTTATGGGGTATTACTGCCTCTGCTCAAATTTCTCCTGGGGTGCAGTTATGGAGGGTTGTAAATGGGGTACTTCAGCCTGTTAATTCTAGTTGGACAATCAATGTTCCTGCTTCAGGTGTTACTGCAACATCTACATTTTCTGGTAATATATTAGTATCAGGTAACTTTGAAGTTTCTGGCGTGTCTTTATTAAACTTAGTATCTTCTGGAAATTTTATTTCAACTGGTTCAGTCACTGCAACTCATTTTATAGCCAATAGTGGCTCTGCCACTTCTACTATTGCTGGAGGCCTGACAATCGAAGGTTCTGGCTTTGTTTATGATTTCTCAACCGGCAACGTCGGCATCGGGACGACGGGGCCTGGACAGAAATTAGAGTTATATACGTCTGAAGGTGCAAAGGTAAGATTTAATAATTCTGCTCATACATGGGATTTTGGAATGAGAACCGGGACAAATTATTTGGATTTGCAATACGATGGCTCTGATAGGGTAAGTATAGATAACACCGGCAACGTCGGCATAGGGACGACGACACCAACAAACAAACTGACCATCACCGACTCATCTGCTTCTCAACTGACACTCTCCGCTGATGCCGGTATAGCCCAATGGGCTTTCAGAAACGCTGGAGGCAATCTGTATTTTGCTACCACGACAGTTGGAGGGAATAATGCCACTACTTCAGTAGCAGCTCTTGAAATTAGAAATAATGGCAGTATGTATGCTCCATTTACTCTTTCCTCCGGGGTTGCTCAAACTGGTTACTGGTGCTATGACGCTAATGGTCAATTCGTAAGAGATAGCGTGGCCTGTCTGGTTTCCGCCAAGAAATATAAAAAAGATATTAATCCAATAGATGTAGGACTTGAAGAATTATTAAAACTTGAGCCAGTAAACTATTATCTTAAAACTCCTTTAGGCGAAAATGATAAAGTTCAGCAATTCGGATTTATTGCCGATGATGTGGAAAAAATTGATTCTCGTCTTGTAACTTACGATAGTAATGGTGAAATTCGCGGATTCAGATATGAACAATTTACTGCTGTAATTACCAAAGCTATTCAAGAGTTAAATGATAAAGTAGAAGGGAAGGTAATTTTGGCAAAAAGAAGTGCGGAGGAAAATTGGCAGTGGATAGTAATGAGTATTTTGTTTTTGTGGGTTATTAGATTAGAAATAAAAATACGAAGAATGTAGAATAAAAACTAATTTTTCTAAAAAATGAAGACATTAAAAACATTGATAGCGGTCGTAGGAGGTGTAATAGCTCTAATTACGATCGGATGGCAGAGTTTGACTATTTCTGATGCAGAAATCAAAACCTATATTGAGGATTCCTTAGTAAAAGGATGTAGACCTGTAATTGATCTCTGTGCAGGTGATTGTGGACAATTAGATTTAAAATTATTTGTTCAAGATGTCTGTATTCCCAATAAAATTCTTAGAGCTGATTACAATCGGGTTTTAAATATCTATATTCAAATGGGAGAACGGGTTGGAGAAAAAAATATTATTAAAATACCTGATGCGATAAGAAAAAGACTTGAAACAGAAGGTAAAATTCTTGAACCTGTTAAAGAATCATTATGGCAGACTTACAACCAATAAAAATAGAGAATCAAGGGATTTACGGTGTGATCAGAGAAGCTGAAGTCTATAATAATCTTATTCCCGAAGGAGCAGTCACAGATTCTGTGAATTTTCACTTCGACAGGAAAGGTGCAGCAACTGTTAGACCAGGTCTAGCTGCCCTGGGTTCTACAGTTTTAGCTTCTAGACCCTGTGTAGGACTCCATAATGCCCAGTCAGGAACTGCTATAACGGTTTTCTCTAATGGAAGTTCGGCTGTAATCTATACCCTCACCTCTGGGGCTTGGGGTCTTTCGCTTGACGGGGGGACAGCTTCTGTTGCCATCAGATTCGTAGATTTCGGGAGCTATACGATTGCTATCAATTTTGCGTATAATACCTACACTTCGATGAGATTCTGGAATGCTGGTTCTTCTAGGCACTGGCACTTTACAGGAAATCCTATCAATCCACAGAATATGTGGGGGTATGCTAATCAACTAGGGGAGGTATATAAGTCTAAAATCTACTTAGGAGGAGATACTTCTATAGAGGGAAATAAATCTCGACTTTTCTTCTCTTCAGTTATTTCATCTACGGGAATTATTACTTGGTCTCCCACTGTGGATTATGTAGATATAAACCCCGGAGACGGTGAAGGAATGACTGGACTGAAGAGATTTTCTTTAGAGCTTCTAGTATTTAAACCGAATTACATTTATAGATTCAGAACTTCAGGTGTAGATCCTGACCCCTTGATTAAGATAGGAACTAGAAATCAAGAAAGCATTATAGAAGGAAAAAGAGGTTTATATTTTCATCATGACACTGGATTCTATAGATATTCAGGAGGATACCCAGAAGAAATTTCAAGACCTATTTCAGACATAGTAGAAGCGATACCTTTCTCTCAATTTGATGATATCTCATCATGGAATGATAATGATCATGTATATTGGTCTATCGGAAATGTGACTGTAAGTGAGACTAAAGAAAGTGTCACTTATAAGAATTGTGTTTTAAGATATACCGAAAGCTCTGAAGTTTGGACAGTTTATTCTTATGCTTCAGACATTCGAAGAGGCATGACTTACAATTCAGGTTCTGCTCTTTCTAGGATAATAGGAAATGATCTGGGTGTGGTGGCCACTCATAATTCAGGAACCACTGATCTAGGAGAACCCATTAAGTATCGTATGAGAACAAAATGGTATGACTGGGGGTCTACTTCTACTTCTAAAATCCTAGAAGAACTCGTAGCTCTATGTGAAAAAGCTCAAGGTTCAGAGTTAATGTATAAAACTGATGAGAATCTGGAATGGAAAACTATTGGTCAACTAAAGAAACTCTCTAATTACTTTCAGAGTTTGTCTATAAGAATGCACAGGATTAAATTTCAGATAACCGGTATCAGTAGATCAGAAGCCCCGGTGTTTCTGGGAATTGAAATAGTAAAAGGTCAAAATGAAGGTCTAATAAAAGAATGAACGAAGAACAAAAAGAACAAAATATCTATTCATTTGGTTTTGACAAATCTCTGAACAAGCCATTTGTTAACAGGGCCACAGGGGTAGTCTATGATGCTGTTTCTGAAGCTCTCAATGCTGGGCAAGTCTTATCAGGTGGAAATCTTAATTTGAAAACTCTTTCCATTGGAAGTTTGGTCAGACAAGTCGCTCCCGGTGATGATATTCAAGCAGCGATTGATGCAGTAAATCGTGAAGGTGGTGGAACAGTGCAGCTAATTGCAGGTGATTATTTATTAACTCGTGATATTGAATTAAAATCTAAAGTGAAATTGAATGGTGCAGGTCGAGATGTGTCAATTTTAAATTTTCAAAATCTCCCGTATGGTATTTTTGTTAATGGTGGTGGTAATTACATCAGAAATTTCTCAATAGAGAACCTCACTGTTAGTAAGTCTAACGCGAATGGGGGAATTTATTTGACTTGGGCTGAATCGTTTGGTATCACAAATGTCCGAACAACACTATGCCAACAGGATGGAATCTTTTTGTCAAAATGTCTGATATTTAATATTATTGGATGTTTGTCGGATAATAATACTTCTGATGGTATTAGTAGTGACGGAGATGTCACAAATGGAAATTTTCTAAATTGTTATATTAACACGAATAGTGCGATAGGGATGAATATATCTGGGGCGAATCTTGTCCTTACCAATTGTGAAGTATTTCAAAATACTGGTCATGGGATTTATCTTAATACTTTATACTCAAAGGTTATTGGTTGTTATTGTTATAACAACACTGGAACTGATTTGACTCTTAATATCTCGACATCAAAATTCAACACCATTACGGGGACTAGAGCTACCAATGTCATTATTGGAGGTGACCAAAATTGTATAGTTGGCTGTGAAACTACTGTGTTTGATAGTACTCCGGCTACAAATGTAACTCTTGTTGGTAATCAATCAAATGCTGCTGTGAGTGCTGATCCTAATTTAGCATTCAGAATAAAAGACATATCTATTGAATCTCAGGGGAATATCCGTTCTTCGCTTCAAACCCAAAAGCGTATGGCTTTCATGACAACATCGGGAGTCGCTGTTCGTGCTGGGAATGTGGTGGTATATGATTTTGCTTCCGATAACGCACAAAAAATCTCAACTACGTCAACTAATGGAAATAATAAAGTTATGGGCATGGCAATGGAAACAATAAATAGTACCTTTTACGGCAATATATTGGTAGAGGGATTTACCAGTACATTGTATATTTTTAATGGTACTACTTCTATAGTTATCGGAGATTGGCTTTCTACTTATTCCCACGCATATTATGCAAAGAAAGCTGTAGCTGGAGATATGGCTTTTGCAATTGCATTGTCATCTCCTACTACTTCAACAGCTCAAATTTCAGCATTATTAGTCTCACCCCGTTTGATATGATATTTAATATGATATAATAAACACATGGCTATATATCTTCCACCACCAGGCGCAAATATTGTAGATAGAGCTTCAGGGTCTACTGTAGCTTATGGAGACGGCAAAACATATTATGATCTTTCGGCTGAATCAGGTTTAGGGGGCAATCAATACGGTCCGTCGATCGGCGATCCTGTTCCTAACCCGACAAATAAAACAGTGCAACAATTGAATGCGGAATCTGGAGGCAAGGCAACTCCAACAACTGATATGTTTGGAAATCCGATAGGAGATCAAGCTGGTGCAGTGTATAAAGCTCAAGCTCAAGCACAACAAGCAGGGGCTACTCAATATGCAACTAATGGTCAATTTACAGATGCTTTAGGTCAACAACTTAACGGAGTTCTAGATAATCTAGCATCCCAAGGAATGACTATCAATCCGAATAAAGAACTAACTTCCTTAGATGTTGCAGAATTTCTTAAAAGAGCTGAATCAGAAATTTCTCCTTATTTTGTAGAACAACTAAGAGTCGGAAGAGAACAGTATCTTAGAACTCAAGGTTATGATACCGATACTATTCTAGAGAATGAAAAAACTCTAGAAAGAAAGTATGGAAAGGAGTTTAAAGGAATAGGTGAATCTGCAGCAGAAAAAGGATTTGCCCAGTCAGGTTTAAGACAGGAAAGTGAAAGAGAATTAGATGAACAGACTTTAGCTGAGATTGCTCAGGGTAGAAGTGATCTAGGTCAACAAACTGGAACTAGAGCCCTAGAGTTTGCCGGTAAATTTGGGTCAGCTAATTTGCCTAGAACATTAACACCAGAGGGTCCTTCTGTCAGTGGAGGTCAATTTAATAGAACAGGAAACCAGGTTCCATTGTATAATGTTTCACAAGATGTTCTATCGAATATCATAGGTAGTCAACAGAAAGAAAAAGCTACAGGTGTTCGTTCACTTTCACAGTTTTACGAAACTCAAGCTAGACAACTTCAGACAATACCTCAGACTAATATTCAGAATACTAATACATACACAAATCCTTTAGCTCAGACGACTACTCAGACTCCAAGAACATTGAAC
>ERZ1292625.2304-Hain-H41-01um-R1-2304-length-18176-cov-6_pt1 | contig 18176 bp, 19 predicted proteins | sample MGYA00564400_ERZ1292625 | MGnify/ENA primary metagenome ERZ1292625 (study PRJEB36523, sample SAMEA6512639) | groundwater metagenome | collected 2019-01-08 | study: AquaDiva: Metagenomics assemblies of 32 groundwater samples
GAAGAAGGATTCGGCGACATGGTCAAAGCCGTCGTTGATGTTGAAAAGGGAGCGATGGCTCTCGGCAGTGAGCTCCATTCGGACAGCGAAACTTTGCTGACCGAGCAGGGCTCCAAGCGCGAACACACTTGGGGCATAAATATCTACCCCGAAAAACCCGAGGGTGAGTGGATCGAGTTCGACTCGATGGTCAACATCAAACCTCAATTTAACAATCGCTCCAGGGGCGTAGAAAACCCGGAAATTCGAGCCAAAATAACTGTCATTGTAAACAAGCTTATTATATAAACCCTCTTATTACGCAAGCCCTCTTAGCTTGTTTTACTATTTTATCCGACGATCGTCGGATAAAATAGTAAAACAAAAAAACAATGCCTTTCATCCATCAAAATCTTGCCCAAGACGGGTGGCAAAAACTTTCGTTCATGGAACAGCTGGGTAATATCGGAAGCGAAGTCGGTCGCGCCGCAAACGCCCAAAGCAATGATCAAACCAAATTTGAAAACGCTCGCCTTCGCGCTCTCGAACTTTTAGACCTCACCCTAGATGACCCTCGCTGGAAGGGACGCTTGAAAGAAATTGCCCGCGCCCGCGAAGTTTTCTGCGATACCACCACCAACCAAAGCCGTGAATATCACGCTAACCTAAAAGACCTGGAAAAATACTTTTTTGCCTTCGCCCTTTTAGTGAGAAAGTAAGGCCAAGTTTACGCAATTATCTTCTTCTCGCCCTTATTCGTATATTCGTAAAAAATTAGTAATTGGTAACTAAAACAAACTCCCCTGGTTATCACTCAAACTATAGCCAACCCGAGAAAGCTCGCCCGTGTCTCTGTCTGGCACCATCAGGTATCCCTGATTTCTATATAGATCATAAAGCTCTCGCGTAATCCGCACGTCTTCAAGGCAGTACTTTTTCAAATCATCGATTCTCCCTTCCTTATACATCGTTATCGCCTCCGCCCCCGTGCTCTTCTTCGCCTCTCCCAAATTTACCTCTGCTAAACGACTCAAGCTAATTCTTTTGCCTGTGCCCATCTCGATTTCATCGAGCAAGTCCGCTCTCTCCATCTTCCATAAATCTATATCCCGAGTGCCCGGCAACGCTAAAAAGTGAGCCTGCAAAACCGGTACGTCATATCGGTTCATTGAAAACCCGACTAATCTTTGAACGCCTCGAAGCAACTCTCCCAGCTTCTCGATTTCGGTCTCATCAAAAACCAAATATTTATCTTGGGCGTAAGAATAGACGCCCACCACCGAAATCTTAAGCGCCTCGTAATTGTTCCAACCCACCTCCGGGTCAGTAAAAAAATTCTTGGTTTCGATATCGAAAACTAATGTGTCCATGCCAATTTTATCTGAAGCGTAGCGAAGTTATAAAATTGAGCACCCCGCCATGGCGGGGTATTAGATTTGCTGGCAAATCTATACATGCCTATCCGCCACGTTACTCGCCGCGTAACTCCCCGGCTTTGTCTTTGGCTCAAAATTATAAGCTCGAATTATTCCCACCACTTCCTGGATCATGACTTTCGTTTCACCGTTTTCTCCTATATCCGCGTGAACCTCAAAATCAAAATCAATTTCTCCCTGCTCCTTAAGTAGAGAAAGTACCCCTTGGGCCATCTCGAGAGAAACCATCACTTCTTTAATAATTCTATCTCTTAGATTATGGAATCTTGCAAATTCCTGTCTCCTCCAAAAATATCGCCCGCCATTTCCCACTCGATGCACCACGATCGCCGTCACAAAATCTGCCTTGTTTGAAGACAGTTGTTCGGAATCAGTCCCAATTGTTATCTTGTATTTCCTCTTGGGGTCCAGATTCATAAACCCGATCACCTCGCCAATCACTTGAGGCACATCAAGCTTCAGGCCGTAAGAGCTGTTAAACAAAACTTGATTCATAATTTAAAGACAGCCTACCACGAGCTAAAAGGAGGGTCAATCGTAGGCGCGCTTGAATAGGCAGCGGACAACAAAAAAAATAAAAAGGGGCTCCAAGATGTTTTTGAAGTCCCCCTTTAATTGGCACTAGCTCGCCATGCGGTGAAGGAGCATGTCAGGCTCATTGTTTTGGACCCTCCTGGTTAGGCTTTCAACCACGTCTGAAGTCGTCTTACGCTTACTGGCCACATCCGTCATTCCTCTAAGGATAACGGCCTTGTTGCGAGAAAGCGCCTCAATCACTTCTGCTACATCTTCCGGTTTCACTTTCCGCTGCCAGACCATCACTCCAAAGTGGGTCATGGTCTCCAAAAGCAACTGCCTACCAAGGAAACTCATCCCGTCTCACCTCCTTGAAATGGCTTGAGGATTAACCTAATTGAACCTTAAGTTTCTAGTTTTAATCTACTGCCGCAAGCAGTACTAGTCAATTCACAGGATATTAACAAGCCCACTAAATACTATCCTAATCTCACAAACCAGAATAAAGGTAATTCTCGTATATCATTTTAGTTCTATCGTAAATAGTCTCTTGAAAAACGACCGGGATCTTGCCATCGTATAAAGGCGTGGTCTTTCCTGAATAGTGAACTAACGCGTCCAAGTATTTGAGACACCTACTCCTATCATCGCCGTTACTATAACCTCTAAGTTTCGCATCAGTTCCGGATTTTCTAATCTGGACAAACATGTTCTTGAATTTGAAATATGTTGCATCGCCAGTAAAACGCACGTCTTCCATATCTGAAAAATCCAATTCAGAAATTGCCTCGGTTAAAATTTTTCTTGCGTCATCTATATTGATTAAATTTTCCTTGAGAGCCATGACAATCCCCAGATAATAAAGATCAATTTTGTCACGCTTCACCTCTCCCTCAGCTTTAGTTTTTAACAATTTTTCGGGATCAGGTTCACTTTCATTGTAGTAAATAATATCAACCCTTTCGTAATAGCGATGAACAATACCTGCCTCACTAAATATTTCCTCCAAGTATTGAAGCATTGATTTTTTCTCCAAGAAAAGATGCGCAGAGAGAGCCGCAGTAATTATAGAAGCCTCGCCCGCGCTTTTCTCTCTCATAACCAAAGCCTTCCTCCCTTTCTCGCTCTTTATTATTTCTTCGGGTCCAATTATCATTCCCCCGCTTTCTTCCCCAGCGAAAGCCAGTCGTGGATCAACCCCCAAGTTAACATCTTTTCCCCAAATGTCTGTCACCGCAACAGGCTCATTGGGGCTCGAAAACAATTTCTTTTCAGCTTTTTTAACGACAGTGGCTATCTCCTTAAAACCTACAGGCGTTGTAACGATCGACACCCCATTTGCTCTGGCCCACTCATCCCAAGCCCGAGAACATGGCGTCGTAATAATCATAAAACGCGGGTGTTTGTCCCAAAGACCAGCTTTTTTCATCTGCTTCATGTAAAAATCCATAACCATTAAGAAAGAGAAGGTTGGGTGATAAAAAGAAACAATTTTTTCTTCGTTAATTTTTATTGAATGGACTCCTAGGCTACTTAACTTTTGCTTGTGAGCTATTGGCTCAACTTGCCCAATCACTAAACGATCCCCATCCGGATCAGTAATAAAAAGCACATAGCCAACTGGCTTATCTTTTAAAAAGTACTCATAAAACATAGTGTCTTCGACCTCGGGCAACGAAGCATCGCAAGATAGATCAAAAAACTCCTCCCGGTTAGTCTTTGGACTAAACCTCCTAGTCTTGCCCACCCCATGAAAAAAAGGGTCTTCCTCTTTATTATTCCAATCGAACACCCCAAAAACACCGAACTCCTCTAGGAGCGGCTTCATGGTTCGATACATCGACCCCCCCCCTGGTTCCATCATCAGCCGCATTCCTTTCTGAGCCGCCGTCTGTATCAAATCAATGTTTGCTTCGGTGGCGACACCGCCCCTTAAATAATTAGCGTAAAGCTTGTTGGCTTCGAAATCCTGGACTGTAAAACTACTTTTCTTCGGAGCCAAAGTAATCTTATAGCCATCGGGGGACTCGTTCGCAATTCTTATAACCTCTTCAATTTTTGCGATGAACGCCATGGACATCTCCGGCAAAAACTGGCTGCCCTGATCATCCAAATCCTTGGTGGCAATTTTGCTACTAATAGCGTGGCTTGAAGTCACAAACTCTCCTCCATCACAATCTTTCATAAAAATGAAGAAAGACACGAGCCAAATCGCCACCGGATCATTATTCTGGGTTTGATGGGTGTAAATCTCGTTAGCCGCGTGCACGCGAGATATAAGTTCTACATATTGTTTCGTGTTGTAACGAACCTCTCCCGAAACCGCCTTATGAATCTCTCTTCCAGAGATTCTATCTTTTAGAACCAAGCTTTTCCCCAAGGTCGCAAGAACTACTCCGATCTGATTAATCGGAAATCTAGAGTCCCAGGGATACAAAATATTCTGTGGGCCTCTTATCCCGCCGGTAGAATGCTGGGCTTCTTTTTTGTAGTTAGCTAACCACCTTTCAAGTCCGTATTTCTGAACAAAATCTCTATTCAAAACTAATTCAATCTCCCCCTCATTACTCAAATCGAAAATCGGGCTATTCTTTATCCAGTCGGGTGTGACATCTTGGACGGCCTGGTAATACTCACCCTTTAACTCTTCAAGATATTTTTCTCTTTCAGCGAGATTCTGAAAACCCATAATTATTGGATTATAAAACACGGTTTGTTTTTTTTCAATAAATGTAAGAAAATATAGAGCATAAACCCGTGGCGAAAAAGAAACGAAACGAACAAGAAGACGAAGAGCGAGGCCCAGACTGGCTTCACCCAGACACCAAGCGCAGCATTTGGGGTATCTGCTCACTAGCCATTGCCCTTATTCTGATTCTGTCTGGATTTCATCTGGCCGGCGGCGCTGGCGACTTCATCTTTAAAATTTTTGAAACCCTCTTCGGTTGGGGCTATTTTCTACTGCCAGCCAGTTTAATTTTAACCGCCGGAGTTTTTATTCTCTCTGGTCGCAACAAGTTCGCCTGGCTCACCTTCGTCGGCGCCGGACTTTTAATTCTCTCCTCCCTCGGATTAGTTGAAATTTTTCAGCCGGGTCGTGGCGGCTGGCTGGGATTTATCCTTGGCGCTCTCAAACATCCTTTCGGCGCGATCGCCGCCTCCGTCATAAATGTGAGTATCTTGGTTGTCGCCATTCTGGTCACCCTCAATCTCCCAATCCGAATCAAACTCCCCGAACGAAAAATCAAAGATGTGGAAATTGAGGAGGAAGACGAAGAAGAGCCGGGGGAAGAAACAGAAGAGGAAGATAAGGAGGAGAACGAAAAAGAGGAGGGGGATCAAAAAGAAAGAACCTTGAATCCGCTTGCGATTTTCAGCAAACCTCCAGCCAAAAAAACTGCTCCAAGAACAATTAAAAACTACGTCGCCCCTCCCCTCGAACTTCTAAAATCAACCACTGAAAAACCGACCACCGGCGACCTTCGGGCTAACGCGAACATTATCAAAAGAACCCTCGAATCCTTCGGCATTCAAGTCGAAATGGGCGAAATCAACGTTGGCCCAAAGGTCACCCGCTACACCCTAAAACCCGCCGAAGGCATCAAGCTTTCAAGAATTACGGCCCTAAACCAAGACCTAAGCTTAGCCCTGGCCACCCACCCCATAAGAATAGAAGCCCCCATCCCTGGTAAATCTTTAGTTGGCATTGAAGTGCCGAATAAAGCCGCCGCCCTAGTTCGCTTAGGCAGCCTCATCATCTACCCCGAATTTAATGAATCCGGCCCGTTGGGCTTCGCCCTTGGCCGAAACGTAAGCGGCGAACCAATGTTTGCCTCAATCGACAAAATGCCTCATCTCTTAGTCGCCGGCGCCACCGGCTCCGGAAAATCCATTATGATTCACTCCATCATCCTCTCCCTCCTCTACAAAAACTCCCCCGCCACGCTAAAAATGATTCTAATTGACCCCAAGCGAGTTGAACTATCTCTCTACGAAGGCCTCCCCCACCTCGCTACTCCGGTTATCACCGAAAACAAAAAAGCCATCGGCGTCTTGAGGTGGGCCATTAGCGAAATGGAACGCCGCTACGACCTACTCCTCCATGCTGGCCGAAAAGACATTAAGGGCTACAACGAAAACAATAAGGAAGAGGCCATGCCATATCTCCTCATCGTTGTGGATGAGTTGGCCGACCTAATGACTTCCTACGGCCGTGAGATTGAGGGCTCCATAGTAAGACTCGCCCAAATGTCTCGCGCTACCGGCATCCACCTTCTCCTCTCAACCCAAAGACCATCCGTTGAAGTTATCACTGGCCTCATCAAAGCCAACATCACAAGTCGCATCGCCCTTCAGGTCGCGAGCCAAATTGACTCCCGCACTATTCTCGACACCTCTGGCGCTGAAAAACTTCTTGGCGGCGGCGATCTTCTATTTCTCTCCTCTGAATTCTCAAAACCCAAACGCATTCAAGGAGGATACATCTCCGAGGAGGAGGCTCATAAAGTTGTTGATTTTATCAAAGCAAATAATCAGCCCGATGAGTCCGATGAGGGAATCGATCTTGAAACTAACGCGCTTCGCGGAAACCGCGATGTCCTCGACGGCTACAACCCAAACGCCGGCGATGATGATGAAATGTACCTCGAAGCCATCGATGTTGTCCGGGAAGCAGGGAAAGCTTCCGCCTCCCTACTTCAGCGCCGACTCAAAGTCGGCTACGCTCGCGCCGCGCGCCTCCTCGACCTCATGGAAGAAAACGGCTTAATCGGGCCAGGCGAAGGAGCGAAGCCAAGAGAAGTTTTTGCCGAAAACTTTAGAGATGGATTTGATACATCTGACAAGGGCATATAACAAAAGATGGAATTTCAAGAACTCCTTTCATCAAAAATCAAAGAAAGCGGCCTGGATATCAAAAAGCTCTCCGAATCAAGCGGGATTGCCGAAAAGCACCTCGAAAATATAATCACCGGTAACTACTCTAGTCTCCCAGCCGCTCCATACCTGCGCGGATACTTTATAAAACTGGGTCAAATTTTAAACGTTAGTGGCGAAGAACTATGGAAACTTTTCAAAGAGGAGTCAGAAATCTCAAGCTCCGGCGCTAAGGATAGGCTCCCCGAAAATCGGTTCACGGGCAAATCTTCCCCTAAAAAAACATGGATTATCGTGGTGGTGGTCGTTGTCATAGCCACCTACTTTGGACTAAGGTTCTCCAAAATCCTTGGTAAACCCAGCCTCACTATTTACTACCCCGAAGAAAACCTAACCACCTCAAGTTCTAGCGAAATTGTTTTTCGGGGCGAGTTAAGGGGGGGCGACAAAGTCACCATCAATGTTGGTGGCTCGACCGAAGAAGTCCCCGTGAACGACGAGGGTCTTTGGTTCAAAAAAGTCGTTCTGGGTCCAGGCCTAAACGTCATTGAGATCAAAGGCAAAAAGTTCCTTGGGTTGGAAACAAAAACTATCCGCCAAGTCTCCTATGAACCCCGGCCCAAAGTAGACGGCGAAGATCAAGATAATCCGAAAATCGAAACGGAAACCCCGGCCACCTCCACTGATTAGAAATTCACTCCGAGAAATTCGAGGAGTAGAATTTCAATCATCCCGAAGAGCGTAAGCGACGAAGGACTACAATTATTGAAGACTTTAAAAAAATAAAAGAGCCGCAAGTATTTCTACTCACGGCTCAACTTTCTACGGCCCGCCGTTGCTGAAAAAACCGCCGATTTTAATACCAGCCTCGGCAAGCATCGGCATCGCCCAGATGATAATCAGCGCGACGAAGGCCGTTACCACGAACTTCTTCATCGAACCTCCTCTGGTTTGGGATTGAGGCAACCGAAAATCAATCAGTTGCCAGTGAAGTTTTCAGCCGCCGCCATCGTCGCCGCCACGCCGGTGATCGCCAGATCCGCCACTAGGCTCGTAAGGATCGCAGCGATGTCGTGTGCTACATTCCCCGCCCATGCGGAGCAATTTCTCATGCATACCGTTCCTCCCTTGTTCACTTGTTAAAAGCCCAAAGCTTGTCTAAAATAATATTACCATGACTCCTAAAAAAGCCAAAGAAGAAACGCCGGAAAAGAGCGACCTCCAAGATCTCCTTGCAAGCCTCCGTAGTAAGTTTGGCGAAGGCGCCATCATGACGCTCGGCGATACCCGTAAGGTTGATGTAGCCTCAATCCCTACCGGTTCCTTCTCACTTGACCTAGCCCTAGGCGTCGGCGGCCTCCCGCGAGGTCGAATTGTTGAAATCTTCGGCCCAGAATCTAGCGGCAAAACCACCCTCGCCCTAAACGTCGTTGCGCAAGCCCAAAAACAGGGAGGCAAAACCGCCTACATCGATGCCGAGCACGCCCTGGACCCCGAATACGCCAAAAAACTTGGCGTTAAAATCAACGACCTTTTAATCTCCCAACCCGACAACGGCGAAGAGGCCTTGAACATCCTCGAATCTTTAGTCAGATCAAATATGATCTCCGTCATCGTGGTTGACTCTGTCGCCGCCCTAACACCTCGCGCCGAAATTGAAGGCGAGATGGGTGCTCAGTTCATCGGTCTTCAAGCGCGCATGATGTCTCAAGCTCTTCGAAAACTTACCGCCATCTCGGCCAAGTCCAACACGCTTATAATTTTTATAAACCAGCTCCGCATGAAAATCGGCATCATGTTTGGCAACCCCGAAACCACCCCCGGCGGACGAGCTTTAAAATTTTATGCCTCGGTTCGCATCGACGTTCGCCGCATCGCCCAGGTTAAAAAAGGAGAGGAAATTGTCGGTTCCCGTGTTAAAGCTAAAGTCGTAAAAAACAAAGTGGCCGCTCCCTTCAAGCAGGCCGAATTCGACATTATGTATGGTGAAGGCATCTCCTACGAAGCCGACGTATTAAACGCAGGCTTGAAAGCCGGCGTGGTCACCAAATCCGGCGCGAGTTATTCTTTTGAAGGCGAACGCCTCGGCACCGGTTTCGACAATATCCGCGAAAAACTGAAAGAAGACAAGAAACTTCTCGGCGAAATCAAGAAAAAGATTCTGAAAAATCCAAAAACTGAAAGCTCTCCGGAATAAAATTAAAAAGGCCATTGGCCTTTTTAATTTAACTGAAACCTATCACCTTCAACTTACAAACTGCCCCCTATAGCCTCTCTATCGCCGCCCTTAATCCCTCGTCTGAAGTGCTAATAACTATGTAGTTATGAAACCATCCGTAAATCAAATTCGCCGATGGTTTCGAGTATTTTAAAATCCTGGCCGACTGACTGCTAATCAAAACATCCTTGAAATCTCCCACTCTATCCCCCGGCAAAGTAATAAAGAAATCACCTAGATTCTCTGACTTCTCCATCTTTGAAACTTCGGGCTTAACCACCACCCAGTTTTTTCCCTTCTTGAGTTGAATAACAAGTCCTGGCCAAAACCCGTTTTTATCTTTATAAGTAAAAAAAGTAAAATCCTGGTTAAAGTTCTGCTCCATAAATTCAGAAGTGAAAACATTGTTCCCGCTATACTCAAAAAACTCCGCGAGCGAAAGATGCTGACCGCCCTCCCGTCTTGCAATAAACTCGACTAGAGTCTCGACTTCCGACGCTTGAGCTAATAACCGGCTCACCTTTTGATCATAGTTCTCCAAATCCGTAATTTCGGTAGCCGCAAACTTTATATTCATATCGATCACGCTATCTCCACTCTTCCTAAAAAAAGACTCGTGATTGAATTTCGGAGAAAGCGCGCCCCCCGGCACTTCTGGCAAACTTGGTGTTGAACCAACCTCCCCATCGGTCGTGGGGGGAGTTCCGGAATTTTTGTTAAACAAGGGGTACAGGAAGTATCCAAGCGCTCCTAAAAGCATAATCAAAACTAAAACCACTACAGGCAAAAACCCCTTGGACTTTTTAACGCTTGGATCTTGGGTGCCACCAGGCGAAGGAGCGGGAATCTGAGCTTTCGCTTGGTTTTTCTGAGACATTTGAACCTGATCTGGCCTCACAAAACTCCCGCCAGAAAGCGCCATCGAGCGAATGTCGGACTCCATCGTCCTGATACTCACATCGTTCGGTGGTGGCGGCACGTAACCCACACCTTCTCGATTCTGCTGATCAAAATAATCGGCCATAGCTAAATTATAGCAGTTTTTAAAGACTCACTTTTAACAAGTTTCGCTACAACCTAAAACCTGTCACCTTGAACCTAGCTTTGAAGCTGTTTAACCGAAAGTCCAATCTTTCCGTCAGGATCCGCCTTAACTATCTTAGCCCTCACAAAATCCCCAAGCTTAACCACTTCATTGATATCTTTCACAAAACCATTTTTAAATTCGGAAATATGAATCATCCCATCCTTTCCTCCACCCAAATCAAGAATGGCTCCAAAGTCTAGTAGCTTAAGAATCTTCCCCTCAACAACTTCTCCAATCGCGAACTCTCTTGTCAAAGCCTTTATCTCTGAAACCGCCATCTCCATTCTCTCGTGATTGGTTCCGGAAACAAAAACTGTCCCATCTTCATCTATATCAATTCCAGAAAGTTCGTATTTTTTTATCAACCCGTTAATCATCTTTCCTCCCGGTCCGATCACCACACCTATTTTTTCTGGGTTAATCATAAAATGCGAAATTGCCGGCGCGTAACTCGAAACCTTCTCTCTCGGCTTTTCAATCACGCCGCCCATAAACTTCAAAATATGTAGTCGGGCTTCTTTTGCTTGGGTCAGTGTTTTCGCTAAAACCTCAACTGTCACACCAGAAACTTTTACGTCCATCTGAATCGCGGTTACCCCATTCGTTGTTCCCGCCGCCTTGAAGTCCATGTCGCCATGGTGATCTTCCGGCCCTTGGATGTCGGTCAAAACTTTAAAGTTTCCTTTCTCATCCGACATAAGCCCCATCGCGATTCCAGCCGCCGGTTTTTTGATTGGTACCCCCGCATCCATCATTGAAAGTGTCGCGGCGCAAACTGTCGCCATCGAGGAAGAACCATTCGAAGACATAATTTCAGAAACAACCCTAATGGCATAAGGAAACTCCTCCTTGGAAGGGATTAGATACCTAAGCGCTTTCTCCGCTAGTGCTCCGTGACCAATCTCTCGACGACCCGGCCCCCTGAAAGGTCCCACCTCTCCCACTGAATACGGCGGAAAGTTGTAATGCATTAAAAACCTTCTCTTCGTATTCGTTTCCATCGTTTCGATGATCTGTTCCGCTCCAGGAGCGCCAAGAGTCGTGATTGCGAGAGCATGCGTATTCCCTCGCATAAAAAGTCCGGAACCATGAGTTCGCTTAAACAACCCAACCTCACCCTGAAGCTCTCTCACCTCATCTAGACCCCGGCCATCAGGCCTTACATCTTTTTCTAAAATGTTTTTATGAACTAGCTGGTCAACCGCCTCATCAAACAAAAAATAAGAATCTTTACTTAATCTATGCTTGTCGTGATCAGGAAAAACTTCAGTCAAATGCACCACAAGCTCTTTCCCTAATTTAGTCAAACCTTCGTAATAGGTAGCTCTGTCTTTCACGTAAACTGCTCCCGCAAGCTTGTCAGACAAAAACTTAGACGCCTCGGCTCGAACCTGTGGATCAATCTCTGCAAGCAAAACTTCTGTCTTCTTTTTTCCGATCTCCGAAATCACCGATTTCTGAAAATCAACCAACTTATTAATTTCTTCCTGAGCCAAGTTGAACGCGTTAACCACCTCCGTCTCGCCTGCCTCCTTTCCCCCAAGCTCAACCATGTTGATCTTGTCCGAAACCCCAGAAACAAAAGTTTCAAAAACAAAATCATCCCCCCTCATCAAAGAATTATCCGGGTTAACCATCAGTTTATCTCCAACCAGAGCTACCCGAACGCCTCCCACCGGCCCACCCCACGGGACGTCCGATATAGCGAGCGCCGTCGAAGCCCCGATCAAACCCACAAAATCCGGATCGTTCTCTTCGTCATAAGACAAAATCGTCACCACCACCTGAATCTCTCGTCTAATTCTATTATCAAAAAGCGGTCGGAGGGTTCGATCCACCAATCGGCCCGAAAGAATCGCGTCCTCCGACGGTCTGCTCTCCCGCCTCATAAACCTAGAGCCAAGAATTTTTCCTGCCGCGTAAAACTTTTCCTCGTAATCAACCTTAAGCGGCAAATAATCCACACTTGCCTCGTTTTTCGACATCACAACCGTCACGAGCGCGATTGTTTCACCATATTTAACCAAAACCGCCGCATTCGTTTGCGGCGCGAGCTCCGACACCTCCAAAGTTAGGGTTTTCCCACCTATTTCTGTTTTAAATTCTTTTCTTTTCATGCGGTTAGAAAATTTTAGTGAGGAACGAACCAAGGTTTTCAATCGTCCCGAGGAGCTTGGTGACGAGGGATTCCCTTGGATTCTTTCTTCGTTATAATTATTTATTTTTGTAATTTGTATATTAACGATTAGTACTTCGAAGTATGATTCTCGGAATATCTTCGAGGTTCGTAAATTTATCCGCCGCCTCCTGAATTTTTGCCGAAGCGCTACGCTTAAAGGCCGCCACTTCAACCAGCCTGCCCACTCCCCACTTCATATAGTCAACGAGCGGCATAAAATCCCCGTCTCCCGTAACCAAAATCACCACATCTAAAAAAGAAGACATCCGAATCGCGTCCACCGCCATCCCCACGTCCCAATCCGCTTTTTTAAGACCATCCGCGTAGATCTGCAAATCTTTAGAACGGAGCTCCAAGCCAGATTTCTCAAGCGCGTCAAAAAAAGCCGCCTCCCCTTGCGCTGTTTCACTTTTGACGACATAAGCCATCGCTCGGATGAGCTGCCTACCGCCAACTAAATACTTCATCATCTCCGGATAATTCACCCGGCCGTGATAAAGATTTTTTGAGGAATGATATAGATTCTGAACGTCTACAAAAATCCCAACTCTCTGATTCGCGTAAGTTACTCCCTGTTTCATTAATTGTGTAGCCACAGAATACGAAGACTTTACCCTTCAAAGCTCACGAAGAGCCTAGAATGGGTACAAAATTCGGATTCCGTGGTGATCGTACTATTTTTATATTTTTTTCTTAATTCGTATATTCGTAATTAATAACTCCAGTGGCTATTTTTTAAGCCCCAGTTTTTTAACTACTTTGGTGTAAGTTTCTGGTTCTTTTTTCTTTAAATAATCCAAAAACTTTCTCCTTTTGGAAACCATCTTTAAAAGACCACGCCTCGAATGGTTGTCTTTCGGATTCTTTTTCAGGTGTAACGCCAGCTCGTCAATCTGGCGGCTCAAAACCCCCACCTGCACCGACGCGGAACCAGTGTCCTTATCGTGCCTTTGGTGCTCGCCCACCACCTTTGATTTAACTCGCTTAGTTAACATGATTTGCCATTGTAACCTAAACCCTTCAAAAAAGCAAATAAAAAGGTACCGTTATGAATTAAGCGATCAGCACGGTACCACACTGATCACAGACTCACCTACTGGGTTCTAATCGTCGCTCCCTTTAAAAGCCACCCAGCGCAAACACAAACTTCGACCGTATCTCCGACTGGATTAACCGCTCTTGCGGTAAACTTGGCGGCGTCCCCAGTACTGCAGCCACGCAGAGCAACCGCACACCAGTCCCGATCGAGAATAGTAATGCTCGAAAAGCCGTTGGTTTTGAGAGCCCTGATCGCGATTGCTTCGTCAACGAAAAGCCCTCCAAAAAAACCAACCACAGCGAATACGATCACGGCCAGCATGAGGAATAAGTAAAACCAGGCCCCAGCATCAGATGATCTCCTGTACATCACACCTCCTTAGGTTAAGGTCAACTTTCTGAAAAAAATTATATCAGCTAATCCTAAGTAAATCAATTGTCGCAAAATAAAAGTGTATAATTGGGTTAATGACCAAAGCCGAAACTCTTCTTGAGGATTATTTAAACTACCTCGAAATCGAAAAAAACCGCTCGCGTAAAACTCGCGAGAACTACGAACGCTACTTGAAAAATTTCTTGAGCTTCTCGAAAATCAAATCCCCTGAAGAAATCACCGATCGCTTAGTCACCGATTTCCGCCTCCATCTTGCGAGACGTGACATCAAAAAAATCACCCAGAGCTACTACGTTATCGCCGTCCGTAATTTCCTTAAATACCTCATTAAAAAAGACCACCAGGTTCTCTCGCCCGACAAAATCGAGCTTCCCAAAGTCTCGAGAAGACAAATTGAGATTCTGGAGTACAAAGATTTGGAACGAATGCTCGACTGTCCCGACCCCAAAAACCTCCGCGGCCTGCGCGATAAAGCCATTTTAGAAACTTTTTTCTCGACCGGCCTCCGCCTCTCCGAACTCTGCGCGCTCGACCGCTACCTCGATCTCGACCGTGGCGAAATCTCTGTGCGTGGCAAGGGTGAAAAAATTCGCGTCGTTTTCATTTCAAAATCTGCTAAAGAATCCATTAAAAAATACTTGGATAAACGTGGCGATCCCGACCCCGCTCTTTTTGTGAGCCTCACCAAAAGCAAAAATCCCAAAATCTTGGGCCGCATCATCCCTCGCGCCGTTCAACGCTTAGTCACTTACTACGCTAAAAAAGCCGGCATCCTAGGCCGCGTCTCACCCCATCAACTTCGCCACCAATTCGCCACCGATTTATTAATGAACGGCGCCGATCTTCGTTCCGTCCAAGAAATGCTCGGCCATGCCAATATCTCAACCACCCAAATCTATACTCACATCACAAACCGTGAACTCAAAGAAATCCATAAGGCATTTCACGGTCGTCGTCGAGAGTAACCCTAATTATCATCAACTCTAGCAATAATAACTACCACATAAAGCCCCGTACTAAATTTCGACTAATTCTTTGGCTGATCTCCAAGTCGTCGAAATTTTAGTATCGGGACACGCCCTGGGGTAAAAGTAAACTCTATAACCCTGTAAGCTCTGTGACTTATCCACTATTTTATCAGACGATCGTCTGATAAAATAGTGGAGTGAGAAAAGGAGAAATAACCCTAAAAATTCTCGAACTTATAACTAGAACAGCCGAAGCTTCTTTCGACATCATCGACGCCATATTGAATTCGGGGTATGGCGCCTCGTACCAAAAAATGAACCGCAAACTAAATCAGAATGAAATTCAAAGATCAAAAGAAGAAGCAAAAAGACAACGTTTCCAAAACTACTACAACACCTTATATAGGCTCAAAAAAGATAATCTGATTTCCGAAAAGGAGGAAAGTGGAAAAAAAGTTATCAAAATAACCCAGCAAGGCATAAAGAAACTTACATTTTTAAAGAAAGAATTTTTAGCTAAGAAAAATCTTCCCGACAAACATTACCACAAAGAAAACCGGCCCAACTTCACAATAGTCGTTTTTGACATACCCGAAAAAAACAGGAGGCTGAGGGGTTGGTTAAGAGAAGTACTAAAGAACCTGGATTTTAGGATGATACAAAAAAGCGTTTGGATAGGAAAAACAAAAATTCCCAAAGAATTTCTAAATGACATTTTCAAACTTAAGTTAGAAAACTTCGTAGAAATTTTTGAGATTAGTAAAACTGGTAGCTTAAAACAACTAACATAATAAACAAAACACAAGAAGTATGTCCACCAAATAATGTCTTCCCACTATTTTATCGGACGATCGTCCGATAAAATAGTGGGAAGTAAAAATAACTAAATTGTGCCGAGGGCGGGATTTGAACCCGCACGCCCTTGCGAGCACCAGCTCCTAAAGCTGGCGTGTCTGCCATTTCACCACCTCGGCATTACGCACTTTAATCCTTATAAATCAAGGGTTTACGGCCCATTATACCCCAACCCAATCTATTTGACAAATCTAAGCTGTTATGCTAAAATCGCAAAAGATCAGGAGACTTCTATCCCCTGACAAAACCGTTCTTTAACAACTGAAAAATAACTGTCATACGAAGGGAGAAAGTCATGGCAACAGCTCTGCAAATGCTGGCGGCTTTTCTTGTCGGCTTAATCGCATTCGGCGTGATCTTCTTTGCCATCTACGGCAGTAAGATTTTCGCCGTCCTAGTCCCAGTTATCACCAAGAGTCTTGCTGAGGGAAAACTCTTTGGCCGGAGAAATTTTGGCTTTACTCTAGTTGAAGAAGGTCAGTGCAAAATCATCCAGGCAAATGGCAAGTTCGAACGCTGCATAATGGTCTACGAGAGATTTGGTTTTGATCAATACTGGAACATTCGTCCAGTAGGTCAAGACGGAATAATCGTCGGTCCATTCAGTAACAACTCGGACGCCAAAAAGAAGGCGAAAGAGATTAAAGAGAAAAGACAGGACGGCCACTGGGATGAAAACAAACGCGAATATATCGCTTACAAGGTGGCTATCCGGCCTCTCAAAGATGGTGGCAACTACACCTACTTTGAAACCGTCGATGATCGGGAAAATGGGATCAACGAAGTTGTCGAAACCGATTTCCCTAGTCGCATACCAAGCTGGATGCCTAAGTTTCTGAGCAAACACATGCCAGGTGGCGTGTGGTGGATCGGCAACCCCTTCACCCACGAAATTCACGTGTACAATTTCCAGTGGACTACTCTCCGTCAAAAACAAGTAAATGGAGAGCTCGTGGACGACTTTTACTCTCAGGACCTCTCAGACTCTAGCGGGGAAAAGGGTCCAATCGACTACATCACCGTTCTCGACGACATCTACTGGGCTCGAATCAAGGGTTGCGAAACCACCGATCCCATCCCAGTTGACATCACCTTCGGCATGACCATTCGAATCGTAAATCCCTACAAGGCGTTGTTTCGCATCGAGCAATGGCTCGAAGCCACCATCAATCGAACCATGCCGTCGATACGCGCTTGGGTTGCTCAAATTCCATACATTAAAGCCATCAAGAAAGATGAGACTACTGAGCGCGAAAAAGATGTTATCCTGAAAAAAACTGGTGTCGATGAGTACGTCGAACGCCACTGGGGCGTACGCATCAAGGGGTTGAACATAAAGAACATCGACCCCAAAGACGAAAAACTCCTCGATGCCACTACCTCAGAATATCGCGCCAAGATGGCGGCTAAGGCCACTATCGCAACAGCTGAAGGCGACAAAAAAGCGACCGTCATAAGAGCCGAGGGTGAAGCTGAAGCTTTCACAGCGGTCGCTAAAGCCGTCGAGGCTCAACCGATGGGCGAGAAAATCTTAACCGCCAAGACACTCCAGAGAATGAGTGAAAATCCAGCGGCCACGATTATCCACGCGAATCAGATGTCTGGCGTACTCCTGAATGTCCCAGCCGGTAAGAAACCCGAAGGAGGAAACTAGTGAAGAAGTTCTTCAAAAGACTCCTCTGGTGGACGGTGATCATTATACTGATTATCGTTTTCCTTCGGATTCTGAATTCGTTAAATTTTTCTGGCACAAGCGGCGTCCTGACCCTGGTCTCATTTCTACTTGCCCCAGTTTGCCTTCTGATTGGCGGTATTTATCTGCTGAAATTCGTCCTTCGCAAGAAAGACAATCCCAGCAAAACCGCCGAGCCAGAAAAAGGCACGGGTAAGGAAAAGCCAAAAGCACCCGAGAAGAAACCTTGGCTCGTTCGAATCCTGGTAACTCTAGGTATTCTGGCTCTCCTTATCTACGGCGGGGTGAAACTATTATCGTCGAATGATGTCAGGAACCAGCTGGCTAGTCAGTCACTACGACAAACCTCAATCGACACCCTGGGCTGCAGCACTGGTGGGTACATCGAACCCAATCACCGCGGCACCACCCGGTATGTGGTGATGCCTCGTGGTTGTTGGACGGACGTCATCTACCAACCGAACATCAATGGTTATCTTTCAAAAAGATTCGCAATTGATCCGAAAGGCAAAATAACAGCCCAATTCGGATTCGGTGGTGAAAGATGGCTAGATCCATACGAAACTGATCCAGGAAGTAATAGAAAATTCAAAGGGACCACAACCGTTCGATTTAAAAACAGCGGAAAACAACCGGTTGTCGTGGACATCATCACCGGCTAACCCTCGACCCCCACTCTCAAGCGTGCAAACGCAAAGAGGGTGGGGGGATTTTTTTCTCTTGACATCATGCCTGATTCAAATAGGCTATAGGTGGAAACTTCAAAAAGAAAGCGAGGATATAAATCATGACCCCACTACTCCGTATCATAAAGGCCATCGTAGACGGTGGTTTGACCGACGCGAGCGAAGTCGCTCGTCGGCTCTCGCTCCAGGGTGAACCCGACGGTAAAACTCGCCTTGAGGTATACAAAAGAAGCCTGAAAAGGATCGGCCTAG